>Ga0067045_1027725_pt1 | contig 66877 bp, 52 predicted proteins | sample TerdegcTABiofilm_FD_59184 | JGI IMG/M metagenome (GOLD analysis project Ga0067045, IMG submission 59184) | Combined Assembly of (Gp0054472, Gp0054536) Wastewater bioreactor microbial communities from Singapore -Terephthalate degrading...
AAGCCGTGACTCGACTCGATGGCTAGTTGGCAGTCGCCATCGGCGGGCGATCCGCTCTGAAAACATATAGCTTACGATGTGTTGATTCGGCAAACTCCTGCGATTAGGGGGAGGGGAGTCGCATGGTTTGTGCCGCGCGGACCCGACGGCGGGCGGCAGCTCTCGGAACGGCGCATCGGTTTGAAGGCTTTGTGGTTTCTCGCCGTGATCCGATTCCGAATCGCGGCTTGACGGGTCGCGTTTCGGAGCACTAAAGTGAATCTTCGATCCGCATCCTCGCAACCGGCAGGATTCGGATAATCGTCCGAAACGCGCTTTCGAGGTAACGTTCCCATGCCTAAAGACCAGACGCTTCATCGTATCTTGGACTGCGGCGTCGTGGCGGTGATCCGAGCATCCAGCGGAGAGGTCCTGGCGGATGTGGCGTCGGCGCTGGAGGAAGGCGGCGTTCCTTGCGTGGAAGTCACGTTTACGGTGCCTGCCGCTCATCGCGTGCTGGAGGATTTGACGTACCGCCTCGGCAGTCGAGTCGTCGTGGGAGCCGGCACGGTGCTCGACCCGGAAACGGCGAGAGTCGCGATCTTGTCCGGGGCCGAGTTTGTGGTCTCGCCGACCGTCCACCTCGGCGTGATCGAGCTGTGCCGTCGCTACGACAAGGCCGTGATGCCGGGCGCTTTCACGCCGACGGAAGTCTTGAGCGCTTGGCAGGCCGGAGCGGATATCGTCAAGATATTTCCATCCGAAATCACGGGGCCGGCTTACCTTAAGGCTCTGCGCGGCCCGCTCCCTCAAGTCCGCGTCATGCCGACCGGCGGCGTCAATCTGCTCACGGCCGCGGATTTTCTCAAAGCCGGCGCCTGCGCCTTGGGCGTGGGCGGGGCCTTGGTCGATGCCAAGTCGATCCAGGATCGCGACTTCGCCCGCATCACGGCCCTGGCACGGCAGTACGTGGAGATCGTCCGTCGTACCCGGGAAGAAATGAGCGGCGGCAAGTGATCCATCCTTCGCCGTCCGGCCCGGTGGGGCGCTAGACCGGGCACTGTCGCGTGGAATAATGCAACGACATTCGCGACGCTATTCATGAGCAAACCCCTCGTCGCATTCGACTTTCTGCTTCAGGAACAGGTGCCGCGGGCGCAGCTGTACGTCCTGTTCGGCGACGATGAGTACCTCAAACGACTGTGCCTGGAGAAAGTACGCCGCGCCGTGCTCGGCGTAGGAGACGCTGATCTGAGCTACCGCGCGTTGGAGGGCGGGCAGACATCGTTCGCCGAAGTGGAGATGGAGCTGAGCACGTTGAGTATGTTCGCCGACGGCCCCCGCATGGTCGTCGTGACGGAGGCCGATAGGTTCGTCAGCCAGTGGCGCACCCAGTTGGAACGACTGGTGGAATCGCCGCCCGCGTCGGGCATTCTCGTCCTAATCTTGGATCAATTTCCCGCTAACACGCGTTTGTTTGCTGCGGCTTCCAAGTCCGGCATTCTGATGGACTGCGGCATCTCGAAGAAAAAGCCGGGCGAAATCGCCGCTTGGCTTGTGGAATGGGCGACTGCCGTCTACGGAGTGCGGCTTCAAAGGGCCGCCGCCGAGGTGCTGGTGGAATTGGTAGGGGGGAACCCGGGCGCTCTGGATCAAGAGTTGCAAAAGCTGTCCCAAACGGGAACGACGAAAACCATCACGCCCCAAATGGTGACCCGTGCGACGGGGACCTGGCGGACCAAGGCGGTCTGGGACATCCTCAACGCAGCCATGGACGGCCGTGTCGCCGATGCCTTGCAGGAGCTGAACCTGCTTTTTCAGGCCGGCGAAACGCCGTTGGGAGTGCTGGGGATGCTCTCGGTCACGCTGCGGCGTTACGCAATGGCCGCTTATCAAGTGGCGTATCCCTCTCCGGAGCGACCGCGACCTGCACTCCATCAGGCCTTGAAAGAAGCCGGGGTGCCGCCGTTTGCTTTGAAGAATGAAGAGGCGCGATTGCGAAGACTGGGCCGCAAGAGGGCCGAAAGGCTCCTCGATTGGCTGTGCGAGCTTGACTTGGCGATGAAGGGCGGGTCGGCGGCGGAGCCCAGAGTACTCTTGGATCGCTTCATTTGCCTGCTAGGGCAAGCGGAATTGGCGGACTTTCGCGGCCGATTCTTGCCCCTTTGAAGCCGCTCGAAGTTGAAGCTTCCCCCGCCCGGTCGTCTCACCCTTCTGAGCGGACCCGGACGCAGTCGGCACGGCGGTCCGATTTCGGAAGCGGAAGCGGCCGATCGCGCGCCGTCGTTTCGTGCCTCCTCTTCCGTGGTTATAATCGGGGTGAGTTTGGCGCGATGGGGGAGTTCCCGTCAGGGCTTTTTGCTGTTCTCAGCGAATCGGTAAGGCTTTTGGAGGACGAAAAATGCAGCGCGTCAGTCGCCGTCGTTTTGTGGGCATGTCGATGGGGGCGCTTGCGGCCGCAGTGGCGGTGCCTCGCATTGCCCGAACGCAAAACCCCAACGATAAGGTGGGCATGGCCATCATCGGAATCCGCGGTCGGGGAGGCGAGCATATCAGCGGCTTTGCCGACGATCCGCGGGTCCAAATCCTGTATTTGGTGGATGCCGATCGCAAGGTGGGCGAAGCTCGCCTGGAGGAGCTCGCCAAACAGAAGGGGTATCGTCCGAAGTTCGTTCTGGACATGCGCGAGGCATTCGCCGATCCGGCAGTGGACGCCATCAGTACGGCCACGCCGAATCATTGGCACGCTTTGTGCGGCGTGTGGGCGATGCAGGCGGGGAAGCACGCTTACATCGAAAAGCCCATCAGTCACGATATCGCGGAAGGCGCGGCCCTCGTGGCGGCGGCGAAGAAGTACCAGCGCGTTTGCCAAGTCGGTACTCAGTGCCGCTCCAATCCGGCCATCATCGAAGCCGTGGAATTTCTCCGGCAAGGCGGCATCGGCGAGGTCAAGTTCGCTCGCGGCCTGTGCTACAAGCGCCGCAAGTCCATCGGTCCCAAAGGGGATTATCCGATTCCCGCTGAGGTCGATTTCAACCTCTGGAGCGGTCCGGCGGTCTACACGAATCCTCGTTGCACGCGTCCTCAGTTCCACTATGACTGGCATTGGCAGCGACTTTACGGCAACGGCGACCTGGGCAACCAGGGACCGCATCAAACGGATATCGCACGTTGGGGCTTGGGGATCACCTCGCACCCCGTCTCCGTAATCAGTTACGGTGGGCGGTTGGGTTATCAGGCCGAGCGCAAGGATGATGCCTACGTCGACGCGGGAGACACCGCCAATACCGAGGTATCCATCTACGATTACGGCGACAAGTGCATCGTTTTCGAGACGCGAGGCCTCTCCGTCGAGAATTGTGCCGACGAAGAGATCAATACCCTGTTCCAAACTACCGGCGAAGGCCGAATCGGCGTCATCTTTTATGGGAGCGAAGGGTATCTGGTCCAGCAAACATATACGCGCTGCGTGGTCTTCGACAAGAACCTGAAGCCCATCAAGCAGTTCGGCGGAAGCGGCAATCACTATCGGAATTTCATCGACGCAGTTTTGGCGGAAGATCCCGGCAAACTGAACGCCCAGGCCGTGGAGGGGCATCTTTCCGCGGCACTCAGCCATTTGGGAAATATTTCTTACTACCTTGGCGAACAAAACAAGGTTTCGGTCGCGGAGGCCAAGAACATCCTGGCCGGCGTGAAGAGCTTGGACGATAACTTGGCCACGCTGGACCGCACGCTGCGTCACTTGAGCGACAACGGAGTCGATTTGGAGAAGTACCGCATCTCCATCGGCCCCCACTTGAAGTTCGATCCCGAAAAGGAATTGTTCCCCGAGTCCCCCGATGCAAACGCTTTGCTGCGTCGTGAGTACCGGGAAGGGTTCGAGTGCCCGACGGCGGATAAGGTCTGACGCCGTGGGACGCGGGGGCTGATCCCGCCGATCCTGGGCCGATCCCGGCTTCGTGTGACGTTCCGACCCCGGCCTGCGGGAGACTTTCTCCCCTTGTTGGCCGGTGGAGGAAGATTTATGATACTGAGCTGAAGTTTTCCGAAGGGGTCGCCCCTCGCGTGGGCGACTCCTTTTCGGAGGAGGCTCGTTGTACACCGATGGCGGGGTGTCCCGAAAGCTCCCAAAGTCCGCTCCAAGGATTTTGAGTGATGGTTCGGGAGCGGCTGCTTCTCGGGGGTGCCGGTCCGCAAGTGGGAACAATGCGTGATTCGTTCGTTTTTCTCGCCCACAGGCATTGCAAGAGAGCTGGATGATGTGTGATCTTGGCCCGTTCATGATCTTTGCCGAGGCGGCTAATGCGCCCGGGGGCGAGGGTGCCGAAGCTTGGTTGACCCTGTTGAGTCTGTGGTTGCCGCTGATCGTCATCTTCTACTTCATCCTCATACGTCCGCAGCGCCGCGAGAGACAGCGCCGCGAGGCCATGCTCGCCGGCATCAAGAAAGACGACCGAGTTCTTACCATCGGCGGGATCTACGGCGTGGTGACGAATGTGAATCGCGACGGCCAAGAGGCGTCGGTGACGCTTCGCGTGGACGAATCCAACAACGTCAAGATTCGCGTGGCGCTTTCGGCAATTGCCCGCGTCTTCAATGCCGAGCAGGCGACGGAGTCGCCGTCTAAGGGCTGACCGGGCTGCGCGTTTGCGACCCCGGGCCTCGGCTTCGGCCGGAGAGATCGCAAGGTCGGAAATCGGCTGTAGGTTGCATTCAAGAACGGTTGAGGGGATAGGGGAATCGTCCCGATTTTGAAACTCCAGGATTGCCGACGGGGCCGGCATCGGTTTCCGTGAGAGCGGCACCGAGGATTGAACCTGTTAGAGAATCCACACATGCGGCAAGCACGTTTGAGTTCGGGTATCAAGCTTTGGGTCCTCGCGGCGTTATTCGTTTTTCTGCCGGGTATGAGGACGCCCTGGCAGGGCGTGAGCTTCGCCGAGGACGCTACGCCTGCGGCTACTCAGGCCGACACGACGCCTGCTCCGGATTCCTCGGAGGCGAGCGCGACGACGTTGGAAATGCCGGTCGAACGGCCTGAAGCAGAGGCGAGCCGGGAGGACGGTGCACAGCCGCCGGAATTGTCGCCGCCCACGGCGGAGCAAACGCCCGCCCCGGCCGAGGCGGACGAGTCCGCGGCACCGGCACCGCCGGCAGAAGAATTCACTTCGCCGCCGTCGCCGGCCGGTGACACGAGTCCGGCCGCTTCTCCCGCCGCCGTGCCGGCCCCGGCGACGCCCGAGACGACGGCCGAGGCCCCGGCCGGGGAACAGCAGGCCCCGGGATTTGTGGGGCGGCTGCTGAACACACTCGTCTTTTTCGGCACCTTGGCGCTGGTCTTAGTGGTCCCGATCGTATTGGGGTACTTCGTGGCCAAGCAAATGCGGCTGCCGGATTACGGAGGCAAGCTCGCCATATTCTTTTTCACTCTGGCGGTGGCGGTGTTCGTGCTGTTGACCCGCTGGCCCCCCAAGCTCGGCATCGACCTTAGCGGCGGTGTGACGCTGGTATACGAGGTGGAAGGCTCGGTGCGGCAAGCCGGCGGACCTCAGGCACGATCCGACGCCGATCTGCCGGAGGTCAATATGGACCAGCTCATTGCCGCGTTGAATAAACGCGTCAATCCGGCGGGTGTGAAAGAGGTCACCATCCGGCGATTCGGCCCGCGACAGATCGAGATCATCGTGCCGGAGGTCGACGAAGACGAGGTGAATCGGCTGGAACGCGTGATTAGCAGCGTGGGGACTCTCGAGTTCCGGATTCTGGCCAATTCTCGGGATCATCGTCGTATCATCGAACGGGCTCAAGCGTTGGGGCCTGATGAATTGGAACTGTACGACGATCAAGGCAATCTCTTGGCGTGGTGGGTTCCCATCGCGAAAGGGCAGGAACAAAACATCGGGGCGTTCGGGGAGGTGGCCGTTCGGCAGGGGCAATACCGCGGCGAACCGTGGCTCCAGGTCCTGGTGGTGAAGGACCCTCACGACGTGACGGGCGCCGACCTGCTGCGGGTCCGAGAGAGCGTGGATGAAGGCGGGCGGCCCTGCGTCTCCTTCGTCCTCCGAGTGGGTAGCGCACAGCAACGCTTCGCCACGCTGACCAGCGAGAACCGTCCGGATCCCAATACGGGTTTCGAGCGCCGCTTGGGCATCATCCTGGACGGCTATCTCTATTCCGCCCCCACCATCCGCTCGACGATTTCGGCCCAAGGGCAGATTACCGGCAATTTCACGCAGGAGGAGGTGCGTTCCCTGTTGCAAGTGTTGGAGGCGGGCAGTCTCCCCGCCATGCTGAGCCCGCAGCCCATCAGCCGTTTGATTACGGGGCCGCAGTTGGGTCGGGACACGATCCGGCAGAGCGTGACCTCGATGATCATCGCGGGCATACTGGTGTTTGCCTTCATGATTGCGTACTACCGCTTCGCCGGGCTCATCGCCTGCGCGGCGGTGGTCCTCAACCTGGTCATGCTGGTGGCCGTCATGATCATGGTGAAGGCCGCCTTTACTCTGCCCGGCTTGGCCGGCTTGACGTTGACCGTCGGTATGGCCGTGGACGCCAACGTCTTGATCTATGAACGCATCCGGGAAGAATTGAGCCGCCAAGCTACATTGCGGATGGCGATTCGCAACGGTTTCGAACGCGCGATGAGCGCGATCGTCGACTCCAACCTAACGACCATGCTCACCGCTGCGGTCCTGTATGCCGTGGGCACCGACCAAGTGCGGGGCTTTGCGGTGACCCTCTTTTTGGGTTTGGTGTTGAACCTGTATACGGCCGTCTTCTTGGCCCGGATCGCGTTCGAGATCTTCGAGAGAAAACGCTGGATCAAGAAGTTGTCCATGATGCAGGTCATCTCCGCGACCAAGTACGATTTCGTGAGCATGGCTCGTTATGCGATCGTCGGGTCCGTGGCCGTCATTGCCGTGGGTTTGGGTGCCTTGTTGATGCGAGGGCAGGGGGTCTTGGATATCGATTTCACGGGCGGCGTGGCCGTGGAATTGCTCTTCAAGGAGCCGAAGGATATCGGTGAAGTTCGTTACCGTTTGAGGGATTTGCGGGATTTGGCCGTCAGCGATGTACGCCTGGAAGGCGAGGAACCGCACCGGCGCTTCGTGATCAACACCGCCGCCGAGCCGGGAGTCGAAGCTCAGGAGTACTTGAACCAGGTCAAGAAGAGGATCAGTGAAATCTTCGGGGATGAGTTGGTGCATTATTCCCTGGAGTTGCAGCCGCTCACGGGAACCGGGGCTGCGCTTCGATCGACGCGCGGCCAAGGTTTGGCCGGCCCGGGCGCGCTGGCCCTTTCGCCGTGGATCTTCGGGCAGACGGAAACCGAAGCGGGCTCCAACGCCGCGCCCACCGCACCCGTAGCCGACGGCAGCGGCAACAACCCGGCTTCGGAACCGCCGGCGGGCGGCACGGACGCCAAGACCGAATCGTCCGCTCCGGTCTCAACCGGGCCGGCGACGACGGACGGCGGAGCCGGCGGTGCCGCGACCTCCGGCCCGGCGCAACGTTCCGAAACCGGTTCGCAGGCGGTTACTCGGCCGGCGGCTCCATCCGCGCGTTCCTGGCCGACTCGAGTAAAACTCATCTTCGATCATAAGATCGACTATGATACGGTCAACGACTTGGTCGCTCGACAGATGGCGAAACTTCCCGATCCGGCCAAGAATGCGGATTACGAGATATTCAATCGTGAATACCGTCGTGGTGATACGGCGGGTTATAACGAATGGGAGGTCCGAATCGACTTGCCGCCCGAAACGGGCATGCAGGTGATCGAGCAAGTGCGTGCCGAATTCGAGGCCATCCCCTATTTTCCGTCCTCCAACACCATCGGAGGAAAGGTGGCGGGAAGCACTCGGGTGCGGGCCGGTTATGCCTTATTGCTCAGCGTCATCGGCATCATCGTCTATCTTTGGGTGCGGTTTTCGCGGTTCAGTTACGGTTTGGCCGCGGCCGTGGCCCTGCTGCACGATGTTTTGGTCACGGTGGGCTTGATCGCCCTGAGCGCCTATCTGACGGGATTTTTGCAATTCCTCCTCATCCAGGAGTTCAAGATCGGCTTGTCCGTCTTGGCGGCGTTGCTGACCATCGTGGGCTATTCCGTCAACGATACGATCGTGGTGTTCGACCGTATCCGTGAAGTCAAAGGAAAGAATCCCAACCTGACCGTCTCGATGCTCAACGATAGTATCAATCAGACTTTGAGTCGCACATTGATCACGATTTTGACAACCCTCTTCGTCATTGTCGTGTTGTACATCGGCGGCGGCGCCGGGATTCATGGTTTCGCCTTTACGCTTCTCGTGGGCGTCACCGTCGGTACCTATAGCTCAATCTTCATTGCGTCGCCGATACTCATGTGGTTGACGGCGGTTCCTGAATCGCAAGCCGTCAAGGCAAAGACACCCCAATACGTTTCCTAGATTGGGGAAAAAAAGAGTGACGCGACGGGGGCCTCGGATCTCGTAGGCCTCTCCCTCGCGTCGCGCACGCATCCCGCTGATTTGGGTGTGACTGATTTCCCGGGGGCCGACCGCTTGGAGAAGCGGTAGCGGTCGGACCGGATGGTCGGCCGCCCCGTACCGAGCTGCACTAAGCAGGCGACCGGATCCGATCTTAGGTATAAAGGCCGGCGTCATGAGCCGGCCTTATGCTTGATCCGACCGTAGGACGCCGGAAGGAACGACTCGGCGTTTCGGAGCTTCACGGATGGTTTGCCGATAGACGCTTGTCGTCAGCGACAACCGTTCGAGGATCTCCCTGTGGATCGCGGCCTATGGATATTCCTGATTGTCGCCGTCATGTCTTGGGTGACGGTCTGGGGCGTCCTCATGCATCCGCGCGGTATGCGGGGGGAACCCAATACCGGCGCGGGGGCTGAGCCGCCCTCGGAGCGGCCTCCTCCCGGCTTTCTGGCGGCCGGCCAATCCGCGTCCCGTACCGAGGAAGAGATCTTGACGACGCGAGGGATGGTTCCGGCGACTGATAGCCTGCGGCGGGAAATCCAGGCGATTGGCACACATCTCTCGGAGGAAAAGGCGGTCCCAAGACTGGTTTCTGCCTTTCCGAGTCGGGCGGATCGCTTTTTCACAGGCCGTTTGCCAATCGCAGCGATGGAGCGAAAGCAGACGGCGAGCGTCGTGGAGAGGGCTGAGGGAGCAACAGGAGCCGGTTCGTTCGGCCCCGTAACGACGAGGGCGAATCCCGCAGTCATCGCGAACGGCTCGGGGATTTCGTCGCTCGGTGAAACTGCGGCCGTTCACCGGGTCGAGGACGGGGACACGCTGCCCGCCCTTGCGGCTCGGTATCTTGGCGACGCCTCACTTTGGCCGATTCTTTACGAAATCAACCGCGACCGCATCCCTTCCCCGGACCTGCTCCCCCTGGGATCGACGCTGATCGTTGATCCCGCTCGTGCCGCGCGCGTCAAGCAGGCACAGCCGCGATCGGAACCCGACTCGACCGCAATGGGAACCGAGTTGCCCCCGCTGGAATCGGTCGAAATCGGCAGGTTCACCCATGCTGCCGGTGCTGCGACGGGGCCCTAGGCCGCCATCCAGCGCGGGTCACTTCCGGCCGCTGCGATCCTGCCACGGAACCGGCAACTTGGCGGCACGATCATCCAGAAAGCTCAGGATCGAATCGAAAACGGGTTGCTCGAAGCGGGCCACCAACTCACGGCCTTGCAAAGAGGTGGCAAACTTCACGAAAAAGAGGTCATGGCCTTCCACGGTTTGTCCGGGATCGGGCACACGGTGATAGCGGGCGAGCAGGTTGTAGATACGTTGCGCGTCGCCCGCCTCGCGGGAGGATTCCTGGCCGACGATGATGTAGACCGATATCTGCTGCCGCACTCCCGGATGATTCAGGGCCGCCTGCACCGACAATCCGGGAACGGACCAACGCGGGGAGATCAAAACCAGAGCCTTGACGTCCTGGCCCTGCTTCAGTCCCGGGTAGATCGGCCAACTCCAATCCAACCGCGCCCAATCCAAGGCCACGGTGGCCCCCGTGTCGATGCCGATGATACTCAGCTTCTCGATGTTGAGTTCGCCGGCATTGTGCTTTTGCTTGAGATAAGCCTTACAGGTCTCCAAGTCGAATTGGACCATTCGGGCGACCTCGGCAGGGGGCATGCGATCGACGGTAATGGTGGCCGTCGTCCCGCCCGCCATCCGCTGGGTGCTGTCACCGTGACCTCGCAGGTCCGGCGCCAGCACCGCATGTCCCGCCGCTTGCAGGACGGGGGCCAAGCGAGCAAAGTCGCGCCGGCTCCCTTTCCAACCGTGTAGCAGAATGACCGGTACGGCCTCTTTACCAAGGGTCGAGGGAAAAAAGGTGGCACGAATTTGCACGCCGTCTTTCGTCAAGAGGTCGCTTCCGCTGACCTCGATCGGCGCCGGCAAGCGAGGGCGCGTGGCACCCGGCGCGGGAGTTGCCTGAGCGGCTGCCGGCGGGGCTGCGGGGGGGGCGGGCGGTTGCTGCCCCGCTGCTCCTTCCCATGCCGTCAGGCCGATGAGACTGCCCAAGGTGAGAACCCACACAATAGCCGTTCTTGGCCGACGCCATGCCGTGCCCCCGCCGCGTGTACGCCGACGTTCTTGCCGCATGATCCGACTCCGTACAGAGAACACCCTGCAATCGTCCGCCCATCCGCCCCGGAATGATGCTACCGGTCGCCCCTATCCAGCATGGCTTGAACCGTCCCAGGACGGCCGTTACACCGGCCGCCGTCTCTTACGAATCGTAACTTGGCGCATGCCCCCCGTCAACGAACAGAAAACGTGGAGACCGCGCGCGAACGAACAAATTGGCGAGGGGCCGCACGGGTCCGCGGGAACCGGCCCGGCGGCGAGCCGGCGAGCAATGCCGTACCTTTGAACGGCAATGCCCAATTCAATGCGGAACCAAGCTATTGGACTCGGACGACATCGATTTTGATGCGGCCGATCACTTGCATCAGGGGGAGAAAATCGGCAAACGCGGCGGGAGAAGTGAGATTGCTCCGCGCCAGCGTGATGTGGCCGACGCCGACTCCGCCGGTTCCAAGCGTGGCGTCCAGCGGGATCCAGCAGCCGTCCAGCCATACTTCCGTCCACATGTGATAGTAGAACGCGCCTTCGTGATACAGAAGTCCCATCGCGACTCGGGCCGGAAAGCCGCGGGCCCTCGCCAAGGCCGCCAAGAGTACGGCGTGCTCCGTACAGTCGCCTTCGAGGTTGCGTGCCGCATCGAGTGCCGTTGCGAAGGCGTTGCGGTAGTTGCGGTTGACCATGACGCGATGGACGTAGGCCTCCAGGGCCGTCGCTTCCGCCAGGGGGGAATCAGGGTGGGCCTCTGCGATTGCGGTCTCGGCCATGCCCCGGATTTCCGGTGCGTCGGATTGAATGTAGGCATTCGGATTGCGGTCGTCGTCGCCGGCGTTTTCGCCGCAGGCCGCCGTTTTGATTTCTCCCGTCTTCAGACGCCGAGCCTGGACTTCGAGCTCCACGGTGCGATCGTCCAACAAACGAGCTGACTGACGGGAATCCGCGAACGAGGTAAGCTCAATCCCGTTCGTGGGGAAACGCAGGCGATAGACCGCTTTTCGGGCGGAGGCAAGGTTTTCAGGCGGTGCTTCGACCGGAATACGAATGTCATCCACGAGGTCCGGCATGGCCGCCGGATCGGCCGACGCCGTCTTCTTGTCGGTCAACTCGGAAACCAGATTGAGGGCCTCAAGGCGCTGCCGCCGAATCAGGCCCGTGTCGTCCGTCCAAAGAACGGAGTTGAGAGGCGCGGCGTCGCCGATCCGGGTGGCGACGCGAATTCTCAGCAAGCGAGAAGCATCGTCGCGGACGGGCACGGCTTCCCAATCCTCGGCCGCCAGCCGGGCCACGCCGACCTCGTTCATACCGGGCAGGAACAGATTCAGCGTTCGGCTTTCGCCGGGCTGCATGGGGCGCTGCCACAAGTCGGCTTGAAGGCCGAGAAAACCGCCGCACTGGGGCGGAATCGCCACCGCCGTCTCGACACGACGGCCCGCCGTCTCGATTTCCAAGAGCAATTGATTGTTTTCACGCCGGCCCCGTTGGCGAGTCTGGAGCGGGCCCTGAATCATTTCCAGTTCGAAGTCGCGCAGTTCCCCCAACGGCGTCTCCGTACTGCGGTATTTCATGACGATTTCGATCGTGGTACCCGAGCGGTTCACGGTGAGCCGATTCTCGCCGTGGATCTCCCACACCGTTCCTTCCGGCATGGGAACCGCACGAATGGTCTGATGTTCGTAACCTACGTGACGGCCGAAGACCGATTGCATGTACCACAGTTCGGCCCGCGGCGGAGCCTCGGAGGTCGGGCGGACAGCGCTGGGCCGGTCCCGTGCATCCGGAGGGAGATTCGCGGGGCGACAGCCGACGGCCGGCCATAAAGCCGCTAACAGTCCGGCGATGGCCGCGGCTCGAAGGCCCGGGACCGCAGCAACAAGCCGCATTGTGCCGTCGCCGCACGACCGTGAGGAGAAAAACCGATCGGGGTAAGCCTGCAATTTCGGTATCAAGAGATTCCCGGCTCCCTAACGCGCGGCCGCCGCAGGCCGGGGTGGACGCCGTTTCTCCTGGAAATCCCAGTACGGATGATCGCGGTGTTCCGTGCGCAGGATTTCCTCCAAACGCGCGACGACGTCGGGGTGGGCGGCGGAAACGTCCGTGGTTTCCCCGGGGTCGGCATCCAAATCGAACAGCATGAGCGACCCTTCCGGCTTCTGGTAGCAATTCAGCCGGATTCCTTTCCAACGGCCCATCCGCACGGCTTGCTGGCCGCCGTAGCCGTAGAATTCGTACAAAATGAACTCGTGTTGTTTCGGCTGCTCTCGGCCGAGCAATGCGGGAAGAAAGCTGATCCCGTCGCAGTCCGAAGGTGTCGGCTGTTGCGTCGCCTCCATCACGGTCGGCAGCACGTCGTAAAAGATGGCGATGTGTCGGCTGACGCTGCCTGCCGGAACGCGACCCGGCCAACGGGCGATGAAAGGCACCCGTACGCCGCCCTCAAAGACGCTACCCTTGAAACCACGCCAGGGGCTATTGCCGGCAAAAAACCGGGTATCCGCGCCGCCCACGTCCTCCGGCGGGCCATTGTCCGAGGAGAACATGATGAGCGTGTCGTCCGCCAATCCCAATTCCTCCAAGGTCTCCATGATTCGGCCGACCTGGCGATCCAAGTGGCTGATCATGGCGGCCAAGCAGGCCCGCGGGGTGCGGTGGGGCAGGTAGCCCTTTTCTCCCAGGTACGGCGTCTCGGGGAAGCGGCCGAGGTATTCGGCCAACGAACTCTCCGGTACTTGCAGCGCGAGATGAGGAATCGGCGACGCGAAGTAGAGGAAGAAGGGGCGATCCTGGTTATCGCGGATGAAGCGGACGGCTTCGTCCAGCATGAAGTCCGGAGCATAATCCCGACCGGTATATCCCGCGAACGCTCGCGGATCCTGGGGATCGGTATCGGCAGGGAACTTTTGGTGAGCCGCGAAGGGCGGATTTCCGAGGGCCAATCGTTCGCCGTTGCGATAGAGGTAGGTGGGGTAGTAATTGTGGGCGTGGCGTTGGCAATTGTAGCCGAAAAAGAGATCGAAACCCTGGCGATTGGGGTCGCCGCTGCTGCCCGGCGGGCCGAGTCCCCACTTGCCGATGGCCGCCGTCCGATAACCCGCCGCCTGGAGTAGTTCGCCCAGCGTGGTCTCTTCCGCGGGGAGGGGCAACTGGCCCTCGGGCTGTACTTCGGAATTGTCGCGAATGGCGGCATGCCCGAGGTGCTTGCCGGTCAAAAGCACGCAGCGCGACGGTGCGCAAACGGGCGCGCCGCAATAGAATTGGGTAAACCGCATCCCCTCGGCCGCGAGGCGATCGATGTTCGGTGTGTGGATCTTCTCTTGGCCGTAGCAACCCAAGTCGCCGTAGCCAAGATCGTCCGCGAGGATGAACACGATGTTCGGCGCTCTTTGCTCCGCATTCCGAGCCGCACTCCAATGAGCGTTCTCGGCACCTCCGTCGTTTGCGGCAATCCGGGTTTGACGCCTCGACTCGGGGGCGGACTCGGGGGACGCCGCGTCGATCGCCCTCGGCGCTAGCGCCCATGCACCAAAAAGGATGGCCGCGACCAGCGTCCCAGCCTTGGCGAACGCGGCACCCGCGACGGCGGTGACGCGCACGGTCGGCAAACCTCGGCGGCCCCCAGAAGATTTGCGCTCCGCGGGGATCGGCTTGCCTTGCTTGCACGGCGACCCCGGCCGAGGCGGAAGCGACGGATGGGCGGGTGAGTACATGGCTCAGGCTCCGATGGGCTCGGCTACGGCTTCCGCAGTTGCACACTGGATTTGTTGTAGCAGCTTGCCGTACGCACTTCAATGTCGTGGCGAGGGCATCGCTTCCTCGTGGCCGCAACGGACGCTCGCGGCGCGGAACAGACCGTCGTCTCGCGTGCGGTTACGCAGTGGAAATAGTCTGCGTGGATGGCAGACTCGCCGGAATAAGAACATCGCTTCTTCCAGGATGGGATCGGCGGCAAGTTTTTTGTCCTTCGATTGCTCACCGTCTCGAATCCGGTGCTAGAGTAACACTAAGGAACGTGTACGAACCACGGCGGTCGCGGTGTTGACTGAGCGAGTGTTCAGGACGTTTCCGTGACACCGCCGCGGAGTGCGGTGGCGCAAGCCTCCGGTTCTGACGGTTTTTCCGAAAGTCCGGAGCCTCCGGCGAACAAAGCAAAAAACGCGGCGCTTTCCAAAACCGTGACGTACCTTTGTTTAGGAGTGAAGGCGAACCCGCATCGGACGAACGATCGGCCCGTGGCGGGTGGGACATTGCCGGTGCGGTCGACCCGGGACAACAGCGCTCAGGGAGCGGCGTGGGAACAGGCATTCCAGGGCTGAAACATAGCAGGCAGCAGGACTCGAGAGCACCGATGGGCTTCCTGAAGAAATTCATCCGAAACGTCATGCGGGAGGGGGACGCGGCAACGGCCGCGGGCAGCTTCGAGAACCTCAGCGAAGAGGAACTGGAAGCCCACTTGCGGATCGCCCGGTACGGCAGCTTCGTGCTGACCGATGCCGTTCGCCCTTCCTACGATCTTCAGGTCGTGCCGTGCCAAGGGTTCCGGCACGACGTTTACCGGGACGAAGAAAGCCGGACCTCCATCCCGGTCCTCATGGCCGCCGTTTCCAAGGAGCAACTGTTCGAGGTCTTTCTCGAAATGCTCGATCCCATGGGCACCGAGGTCGATGTCGTGTTGGAGACGAGTCACCATCGCGATCGACCCGGCCATAACGACCTCTATCGCGAGCATATCGACTTGCCCGTGCTGAAGAGCACGCTTTGGGAGTTCGAGGATTTGCTATTGAATGACGGATGCACCGGGATCGCCGTCCTCAATCCCGACGTGCCGGTCGAGGTCCAGTTCGACGAACACAAACTGCTGATCGCCTACGGTTCCGATTTGCGTCCGTTCGAGCGGATTCTCAAGGCTCGCGGCATTCCTTGCGATGAACAGATACGATTCATCACGGAGGCCGAGCACGTCCACTCCTCTACCGATCAGTATGCTCGCAGGTTCGAGGAGCTGAAGACCTGCTTAGGAATGGACGGCGGGTATTGCGACTGAATGGGCCGCGGTGTCACCCGCGACCGCCTCCCGGCAATCACTAGGCGACGTGCAATCCAGCGCAAGCGTCTTAAGACATCCGGCCGAGAAAGAACGGGCGGGCGGGATATGCCTCAGCCGCCGCGCCCGGTTTCTCTATTCGGATCTTCTCTATTCGGATCACGCGAGTTCCGCTTGATGCTTCGGCCGAGCCTCTACGGTTCGATCAGAACCGCCTCTTGTTCGACGTTCAGCAGAACCGGCTCGTCGAAAACGAGGTATTGGCTGATCTGTCGTCCGAAACGCCGGGCCAACTCGAAGTATTCCTCGCTGAACTGCTTGATCCGCCGCGGCGATTGTTGCTGCTGTTCCGTGAGTGTGGAATCGATCCACCGGCCCTGCCGACGGTAAAACGTTCGGCTCCCGATTTGCCGCATGGTTTGTCCGGCGGCGGCTTGAGCCATCTCGCGGGCGGCGGGGGAAGAGGGGCCGGAGGCTTGAGCCGGCGGGAGTCCCAGCCCTCCGCCGAAGCCGCCCAACCCTCCCATAGCCCCGGCCCCAGCGGGAGCCGAGGCTTCCGGCAAGGCGAAAGCATAGGAACCCGCGGCCGCATCGAAACGGTCCATTTGCTGAAGGGCATTCTTCGCCCTCCGTTGCGCAAAACCGGCGGCACCCTCCGTCGTTTCCAGGTCACGAAGTCGTTCCGCCGCGCGGCGCGTATTGGCGGCCGAGTCGTGGAGCGGGACGTTCTCGTCCGCGAAAAACGAAGTGTAAGGCGTGACGATGCCGTGTTTGAGCGCAAGTTGAGTGAGTTCCGCGATCAATTCGTCGTTCCGCCCGCGAAGGTCGATTTCGTCCAGCAGGTCGCCGACTCTGCGAATCGCCCAAACGCGTTCCACGAAGGCGGTCGATTCGTCGCCAGATCGGGCCGTGAATTCGACGGGAAAAGCGAATCGCCGGTCTTCATCGCCGATCCGGCCGCGGAGCACGACCTTGGCCGTGCCGGAACGCCGGTAGCGCCCGGTCAACGCCAACTGCTCGCCGGCCGAGATGTCGAACGGCGGCTGGGGATTGAGTCGATAGACGGGCGGAGGGCCGCCGTCTCCGTCGAATTCCCATTCCAGCTCCACGTCCGTGAGAACCGGGGCCTCGATCCGCCGGTACAGCCGGGCCACATGATCCTCGATGGACTCGTCCGGCCGGACGTATGCCGTATAGCCCCGCCCGACCCGAGCCACGCGGTCCAGCAGACGGCTGTTAACGTCGTAGCCGACGCCGAAGGTGTAGATGCGGGCACGGACCTGATTCGCCTTGCTCATGTTCTCCACGATTTGCATCTCATTCGTAACGCCCGTCGTAGGGAGGCCGTCGGTCAGAAAGAGGAGATAGTTGGGGCGGTCGGCATCTTGTAGCTGCGACAGGGCCGTGCGGAGGGCCGCGTCGATGTTGGTACTCCCCCCCGCAATCAATCCTTCCGCGAAGGCCGACGCCTCTCTCCGCGTCGTATCGTTGTAGCGCTGGAGTTCGGGGCGGAACAGCTCGACTTCGCTGTCGTACGCCACGATGTTGAACAGGTCGCCTTCGCGGAGGTTCTGGATCACGAACTTTAGGGCTTCGCGAAGCTGTTCGATCTTCTTGCCGCTCATGCTGCCGGAGCGATCGGCCACGAAGACGACCGTCTTCGGGATGGGCTTGGTTTGTTCCGGAATGGCGGGAGATACCAGAAGGAGGAAGAAACCGTCTTCTTCGTCGGGAGATTTGTAGCTCAAGAGCGTGGCCGCCAAGGGGTCGCTCGATACGTCGTACATCAGGCGAAAGTCGGTCAATGGCACGATATCTCGGGCCGAGTATTCCACGGTGACGGATTTTCCGTCGAGACGCTTCACCCGAGCGTCATGGTTGGGGCAGTAGACGTTCTTGATATCGTGTTCGGCCCGCAGGTTGAGCCTGATGGAGAGTTCGCGCAGCGGCTTGGACGTGTATTTCGCGGCGCTCAGCGGGAAGATGAAGTCCACCATGGACTCCTGTTTCCGGCACAGTTGCGTGTAGTGGATCGACACGGTCCTCTTTTGGCCGGGCGGAATGGGAAAGACGCTCGTCTTGAACATGCCGGTCCCGATCCACTCCAACAGGGCCGGATCTCGGTTACGCCGCACGATTTGCTCGTATTCCCGCCGAGCCTCGTCCGCCTTCAGCAAGCGAGCGGGGATTTCCTTTCCGTCCACCATGAAGGTCATGCGATCCACGGCGCCGTCATACGGCAAAGGAAACACGAAGGAGGCTTCCAGCAGGCGGCTTCCGGTATTCAAAAAGGTTTGGGAGACCTCCACTTGGGCCACCTGACGGTCGATCCTTCCCTGTACCGAAATGGAGTCCACGCTATAGCTGACGGCCGGGGGCGGAGGAGGGGGTGGAACCGGCGGTCGCGGCGGAGGGGGATAGGGAGGCCAAATGATGATCGGCCTCGGCAGCCGAGCGCCTTCGTCCGATATGATGAGGAACCCTTGTCCCCATGCCGTGGACGCAGCGGCGAGCGCCGCGGCCATGAACAGCGGCAACGCCCATCGGACGCTTCTCCATGTTCGTCTGCGCATCATTGTGCCACCTCCTTGAAAGGACGTTCGCGAAAGAAGGTTGACGCTGCCGAAAAATGATTGGATCGTGGCTCGTCCCACGAAACTCGTACGGCGCATTTTTCCCAAGGTACGGCGCATTTTTCCCACCCTTAGGGCGGGTCTGTCGCCTTTGTTGTAGTGCCCGCAAGCTCGCCTGGTGAAGAGCGCGTTGCGGCGTGCGGCGTTCCCGGCCTCCGGGATGGCAAAAGCGTCGAAACATAGGGCCGAGATGGTTGCGGACGACGGGGCGGGGCAGGAGTACGACCGAATCATGAAATGCAGCGACGCCCGGGTCGCCCGTCCTCGGTAGTTTAGACGCCGCAACAGCAAACCGAGTTCCCCAACGCAGGCACGGGTGGGAGGCGAGAGGAACTTTGGGGCGTGCGATTGGCGCCCCCTTCGCCGATGGCTCAGCGACTCCTCCGGAGATTGAGACGCGACTCAAAACGGCCGCTTGCCGATTGACCTTCGGCCTGGGCTTCGTATGCTTGTTGTGGGGGAAGACACAGCGCCCGCCTCGTCTGAAGGGCTGCGGGTGGCTTCTCCGGCAAAGTCTGGGAGACCTATACGGCGTGGGCGGAATCGTTTTTCGGTAGATGGAAGGTGTTTGGGGGAATCGAAGCAGTTGGTCGACTATCGGGAAAGGAGGTGGCGGAAGCGACTGGCGTAGAATTACGATTCGAAACGGCTCGTTGATGGTACCCAGTGGATCCATACTTCTCGCGTTTGCAAAGGAGAAGCCGATGGAGACGGCCAAACAAGTTTCCGTACGGTTGATCAATAAGCCGGGGCGACTGGCCCAACTCCTGGATGCCATGGCGAAGGCCAAGGTCGGTTACCGGGCGTTGGTGGTCATGGACTCGGGGGATCGCGGCACGGTGCGTTTCGTCCCCAAAGATGCCGATAAGGCCGCGGCCGTGTTGGCGAAGTTGAATCTACCGCACGAGTTGGCCGATGTCCTGCTGGTGGACGTGCCCAAGCAGCCGGGCGGCTTTCGCAAGATTTGCGAGCGATTGGCCGAGCAGCGGCTGAACATCGATTACGCTTATCATTCTTTCGGCACGGAGATCGGTGCCAAAGGGGGCGGCGTCGCGGTGATTAAGGTGAACGATCTCGGCAAGGCCCAGCGGGCGCTGTCGGCGAACGATACGGCCGGCAAGCAGAAAACATCCGTTCGTCGCCCGGTTTACGCCCGATGATCGTTGCGCCGGAAAGGGGAGGCTCTCCCGACATGACGGCTGATTGCGGGCGTTGAACGCCCGCCGGCTTGTTCGTGCCGATGCGAACGGCCTGATTCTCTTACCCTCCGTGTTTGGAATTGCCCTTGCTTCGGGCGGGCGATTGGGGGAAACTCCGCGCCGAAAAATCAGGGCGGATCGGGGATTTCCGGTCCAAGCGAATCAGGAGCGTGTCAAGCCGATAGCAGGACTGGGCGATCAGCGTGGCGGCGCGGGTGCTTTGTGCAATCTTAGCGGTGTGCGCAATTTGCGCGGGATGTGCTCGCCCGTGGCTGGTTGATGCGACGCCTCAGATTCTTACTCCATATTATCCGAACCCAGTCTTCGTGCAGGCCAGGGATCCCCTTATCTTGTGGGAGAACCTGGTCGATGTGGTGGATAATTACTTCGAGGTCGCCTCGGAGTCGCCGGTTCGCGATTTCGGCGGAGTGGTGACGGAGGGGAGGCTGGAGACCCGACCGAAGATCGCGGCCACATGGTTGGAGCCTTGGCATCGGGATTCCGCAGATCGATATTCGCGTCTGGAGGCGACTTTCCAGACCGTACGCCGACGGGCTGAGATACGGGTGTCGCCGCGCGACGGCGGATATTGGATCTCGGTACAAATCTTCAAAGAACTGGAGGACTTGGCGATGCCCTCGGGGGCCACGGCATCCACGGCCACTTTCCGCAATGACGGTTCCTTGAATCGGGTGGAAAGTCCGATCGGCGAGATGCAAGCTCATGCCGGTTGGATTCCGTTGGGCCGAGATACCGCCTTGGAGCAGCGCATCGTCGAAGAGATCGGCGGCCGGTTCGGCGTGGTCGTTCCGTCTCCGAATCCAAGCCCCATCCTCTCGGAGACCGGCCAATAGCCGTCTGCGGACGATTCACTTCTCTTTTTCCCCACGCTTTTTGGGCGGATTTGGGGCGGATCGGAACAGCCGGATTCTGCCCGGCAGGGATGCGATCGGGAGGGCATCACGTTCCGCCGCAATGTGAACGCGGCGTTTCGGGGGAGACGATCGAGCGGCTGAAGGGAGCGGCCGGCGTGGCGCGTCCGCCGGCTCGACAATTGGGCATCTCGCCGGCTGATTCGGGGGCGGATTCGGTTACAGCGTTGTCGTGGGGAGGGTTCGGCAAGGGTTGCTTGGCAACGGGCAGGCGAATGGTAAAGCACGTACCCTTGCCCAAGGCACTTTCCACGCGTATGCGGCCGTGGTGGGCCTCGATGATGTCGCGGCACGCCGAAAGGCCGAGACCGCTGCCACCCTTCCCGCTGGCGTCAGGGCCTTTCTTGGTCGTGAAATAGGGATCGAAAATGCGCGGGAGCACCTCGGGTGGAATTCCCGTCCCGTAATCGCGAACCTGCAAATCCACGGTTTGAGATTCGGGATCGTGCTTGAGGCGGATGGTCAGCCGGCCTCCTCGCGGCATGGCCTGTCGGGCGTTGACCAAGAGGTTGAGCAACACCTGCTGAATCTGGTTACCGTTGGCCATCACGGGCGGGACGGACTCGGTCTGCACTTCCACCCGCACGTGATACTTGTTCATTTCCCGCTCCAATAGCAGCAGGGTATCCATGAGCAGCGTACGAAGGTCGGTGGGCTCCATCTCGCCGGATCGATTCCTAGCTAATCCGAGAATCGTTTGCGTAATCTTGCTACCGCGGTTGGCCGCGCTGATGATGGTCTCCAAGGCCTTTTCTCGTGTCGTGTCGTCCTTGTGCCGCAGTCCGTGGCGTGCCCAATTCAAGATGGTGGTGAGGACGTTGTTGAATTCGTGCGTGGTGGTCGATACCAATTCCCCTAGTGCCGTCATTCTTTCCGCGCGTTGAAGCCGCTCGTTCAAAATGCGGACCTGTTCTTCGAGACTCACTTCAGGCGTAGCGGGAGCTGTGTCTGCCACGGAGGATTCCTCGATGCTGGTCACAGATATTGGCGAAGGGCGCTGCTGCGCTCGAAGTCGAACATCAAGCGAAGCGGACGAAATCTTGCAAGTTTTATTCAGATTTGCCAAAGCCTTGGTATTGTCAATCTTGCTGGAAAAGAAAACTTTGAATGCCTTCTCCAATTTGATCGGGTGAAGGTGCATTCTTCGCATGCACATGGTTCGGGTCTGACAATCGTATCGACGATTTTGCCTTCTGCTCTCAACCCGCGAATGCTACAATCAGCAAGATTTGTCCGCATGCCGCAAATCCCAACGGCGAACGGATTGGGCAAGATGGAGCAGGAGCTTAAGGATGGGTGCTGTGGATGCTGTGCGGGATCTGATCGATATGGCGAGAAGAATGGGTTACGAAATCAGAGAGGAATGGCTTGGCGGAGCCGGTTGCTCTGTTTGCGAGCTGCGGGGAAAAGCCGTCGTGTTCATCGATTCGGCATGCTCGGCTCAGGAGCAGTGGGAACAGTTACGGGCGGTCTTGCCCGGGCGAGAGGATCCCGCGCCGTCGCCCTGAACCGCAGCTCCGCTATGCCGGGACGATTGGCAATACCTTCGGCCTGCCGGCTCGCACTTCCGGATGACCTCTGCCTTGCCGCCGCACCGGACAACGTCGCGCGACCGTGGCCGGAAGGGATGCGGCTTTTTCGCTGATCGCCCGCGGAGAGTCACCGATACAGCGGGTGCATGGCGATGTACGCCTCGACCGCACGGGGGACGCGGTAACGAATGCTCTTTCCCGCCGCTACCCGCGCGCGAATCTCCGACGACGAAATGCCGATCGCGGGCATTTCCACTCGCAAGAAATGCCGCCCCGGTTGATCTTTGGGGAGAAGGGGCAGCAAACCATCGGGTTGAGGTTCGGGGACTCCCGGGCGGCAGACGGCAACCGGCGTGGCCAGACGGCAGATTTCTTCGGGGTCTCGCCAGTGGGGGAGGTCGTGCCACATATCAGCACCCATGATCAGGAAAAGTTCCGCCTCGGGCCAGGATTCGTGGAACCACCGCACGGTGTCTACGGTGTAACTCACTTCTTCGCGGTCGATTTCGTAACGGCACGCTGCGAAGGCCTCTTCGCCGAAGATCGCAAGCTCCAGCATGGCGAGGCGATCCACCGCCGGGGTCACTACGTTGTCGCGTTTGTGCGGCGGCTTACCGGCGGGAACGAAATAAACCTTATCGAGAGGGATTTGCTCGCGGCAGCTTTCGGCCAGCAGCAAGTGGCCAAAATGGATCGGATCGAACGTTCCGCCGTAGATGCCGATGCGCATGGTGTTTCGTCACAAACTGGAAGGGATGCCCCACCGCCGATCACAAAGCCCAACATCCTTGCCGAGGGAAGGGAGCCCGGCCGCATCAGCCCTATCATCGCGGCCGCGCCCGGCGAAATCCTCGACCAATTAGGGCAAGGCACGAAAATCCTGCTGATCTTCACCTGGCACAATCGGGCTTGGACGCCCAGAATGAGAGGGAAACGTCGGCGTTCCAAACCGCCCGCAAAGCTATTGTATCGTGTCGCAAAGATGGGGAAATGCCCCTGCCTTTAGACAGTCCGTGCGGAAAAACTAACGGCGAGAGTGTGAGGAGAGGCGGTGGCGGCGTCCAGCCCACAGGCGGACCGGCTTGGCTTGACCGACTCCACCGCGATGACCGAATGAAGGAAAAACAGAGAACGCTCTTCGATAACTCTCCGCTCGAAACGCCCTGGGAAGACCAAGAAGAGCTCCCTGTGGCGGTGGTCGTATTTGGGCAAGGGACACCCGGCACCTTCCATTATCGGGTGCCGGAGGAGATGGTCCACGACGTTTGTCCCGGGAAGCGGCTGGAAGTCCCTTTCGGTCGGGGGAACCGGCCGCGGATCGGTTACTGCGTGGAGGTGCTATGGCAAGGCGCTCCCGGCGATCGCTTGAAGAGCGTGCACCGCGTTTTGGACGAGCGGGCGTTGCTGTCGCCCACGATGCTGAGATTGACTGCGTGGATTGCGGATCGTTACCTCTGCGAGTGGGGGCAAGTCTTGGATGCCGTCGTGCCCGCGGGGGTGCGGCGGCAAGCCGGCTCGCGCTGGCGCATTTTTCTCCGTGCGGCGGTTACGGAGGCCGATCTCGAAACACTCGACCTCACCGCCAAGCAGCGGAAGGTTATGGAGATTTTGACCAAGGAAGATCGGGCTTGGGACCCGAAGGATTTGGCGGCGGTTTCGGGGTGCAAGGAAGGCGTGCTGCAAAACCTAGTCCGTCGCGGTTGGATTCGCAAGGAGTCGGTTCGCGTTCGGGAACGAAAACCAGGGCGTGAGGTCTTTGCCCGGCAACCGCCGTTGGCGCTGACCGAGGAACAACGTACTGCCCGAGATGCCGTCCTGGAGGTGCTGCGTTCCGGAAAACACGGTACGGTGTTGATCCAAGGCGTTACCGGCAGCGGCAAGACGGAGGTCTACATCCAAGCCATCGAGGAAGTGGTTTCTTACGGCAGGCAGGCTGTGGTGCTGGTGCCGGAAATCAGCCTCACCCCGCAAACGCTATACCGCTTTCGGTCGCGTTTCGATCGTGTGGCCGTGTTGCACAGCCACTTGACCGACGTGGAGCGGGCGCAGCAATGGGAGTGGATCGCTTCAGGCAACGTGCAAGTGATCGTCGGCGCACGCAGCGCCGTCTTCGCGCCGACCCCGCATTTGGGGCTGATCGTTCTCGACGAGGAGCACGAGACCTCTTTCAAGCAAGAAGAAACGCCGCGCTATCATGCGCGGGACGTCGCCCTGCAGCGCGCCGTGCTCGAAAACGTGCCGTTAGTTCTGGGATCGGCAACGCCCTCATTGGAAAGTTGGTACGGAGCACAGTCGGGCCACTATCGGCTAGTCAAGCTCTCGCGCCGGATCGAGGATCGCCCCCTGCCGGCGGTACGCACGATCGACCTGCGCCGACCGCAGGGCAAACGGGGAGACAAGGGGGCGATTACGCGGCGCTTGGATGCCGCCGTGCGCCAAGCGTTGGCGGAAGGGGGGCAAGTGATCCTACTCTTGAATCGCCGCGGCTTTGCGACGCACATCCAGTGTGCCCACTGCGGACACGTGGTGCGATGTCCGAATTGTGATATCGCCCTCACCCATCACCGCTCGGAGGCCACGGCGATGTGTCACTACTGCGACTACCGCGTGCCGGCGCCGACTTGCTGCCCGGAATGCCGATTCGAAGGTATTCGCTTTAGCGGGCTGGGGACGGAGCGGCTGGAGGCGGAGATTCGTGCTCGATATCCGGGCGTGGCTTGCCTGCGAATGGACGCCGATACGATGCGTAGTCGAGGGTCGCACGAACGGGCCTTGGAGGCGTTTCGTCGCGGCGATATTCGTATCCTATTGGGAACGCAAATGATCGCCAAAGGGCTGGATTTTCCCAACGTCACACTGGTAGGGGTGATCAACGCCGACACGGCGCTTCACTTTCCCGATTTCCGCGCCGCGGAACGAACCTTCCAATTGGTTACGCAAGTGGCGGGGCGGACGGGACGGGGGGATCAAGGCGGTGAAGTCTGGGTGCAGACGTTCGATCCGGAGAATCCGGCCATCTTGGCGGCGGTGCGGCACGATTACGACCGGTTCGCCGCCTGGGAGCTGCCCAATCGGCAGGCGCTGCATTATCCGCCCTTCGCGCAAGTCATCAGGTTCATCGTTCACGCCGCTCGGCAGGAGCCGGCGCGCGCGGCGGCCGAAACGCTCGCGGAACGGATTCGCCAAGCCTGGGCGCACGCGGCAAGCGGGGAGGGGTTGTTTCGGCTGCTCGGCCCGGCACCCGCACCGCTGGCCAAGCTGCGGGGAAAGTTTCGCTATCACTTTCAGATTCAAACGTCGGAGGGCGAACGCCTTCGGCAAGTCATCCGATCGGTTTTGAATGATATCAAGCTCCCGGAGGAAATTGGATGCACCGTCGATGTCGACCCGATTGATATGCTCTAATCGCTTGTCGGTTTGATATGCTCTAGTTGCATGTCGGTCGCTTCGACGGCAGGACGGTAGCCGCCCGCCGAGAGTTCAAGCCAGGGTTGGGAACGGCTTTTCGCCATGGGTGGCGACCGCATATCATAGAAGGGCTTGGGCAGGCGCCGCCCGTCCGTTCCGGGGTAAGGCAAGGAGGCATGGGACTGTTGGTGGAATCGGTAATGTCGCGGGACGAGTCGCGTGGATTGGATGCGATGGCAACATTGGCAAGGGAATAAGGGATCGGCGAGATCATGAGTCGCCGCCTGGATCGCGCCCTCATCGAAACCAGCTTGGAGGTCAAGTGCCTTGCGCTCTTCGGCCTGTTTCTCGTCTTGGTCATCGCGGTCAGTGTGTTGCTGTACTGGCGCGTCACGGGAGAAGTGGTGACGCGGCAAAATCCCGACACGGCTCGCCTGTTGGTCGATCAGGTAATGCTGACCACGCATTATCGAGCCATGGAGCCGCGGAAGGACTTCGTGGAGTACCTGACGGGCGTGATTCGGAATCGTGAATTGCAGGGTTATCGGTGGCGTTTCGTCCGGCCGCCGGAGCGGCGGTTTCAGGAAACGGCGGAAGGGGGGCCGCCCCAGGACGCCTTGGAATCGGAACTGTTGCAGCGATTCGCACGCATGACGGAGGAGGAACGCGACCACGAGGATGCGATGCTGTTTGCCGAGCGTCTGGTGGCCGGCGGACGGGAATATCAATACTATCAGCCGATCTGGGCCGAACGCTCCTGCGTGGACTGTCACCGCCTGCTGGAGGGCGAGGGTTATACGCCGGGATCGACGGGGACCGCCTCGGCGCCCATTCGCGAGGGCGACTTGATGGCGGTGCTGCAAGTAACGATTCCGAACGGCCCGACTCAGGCCGCCGTGATGAAGTACTGGAGCATGCTCCTGGCCGTGGCGATCATCACCGCGTTCCTGGCCATGATCGCCTTCTATGTGACGATCCGCTACGTCATCGTGCGGCCGTTGCGGCATCTCAGAGCGGTCAGCGAGGCCATCACCGAGGGCAACACGGCGCTCCGGGCGAGAATCCATACGCGCGACGAGTTCGAGCTGCTGGCCAACGCTTTCAACCGAATGTTGAGCCACCTGGTGGCGGTGCAAGACCAGCTTCGCGATCTGAACGCCGAGTTGGATGCCAAACTGGATGAGGTGGCCCAGCTCAACATGCAACTTTACGAAATGAACCGCGTGAAGAGCGACTTCATGGCCACCATGAGCCATGAGCTGCGCACGCCGTTGAACAGCATCCTAGGTTTCAGCGAGGTGCTCAGCTCCATCCAGTCCTTGGATGAGAAACAACGACGATACGTGCAAAACATCCAAAAATCGGGCCGGATGCTGCTGGAGATGATCAACAATATCTTGGATCTGGCCAAGATGGAGGCGGGAAGGATGGAGGTCCGTCCCACCGAATTCGCCATCGATCAGATCGTGCACTCGCAATGCGACATGGCCAGGCCCCTGACTGAAAAGAAGAACATCGACCTCAGCGTGGACATCGAGCCGAATCTGCCGCCGATGTTTCAAGATCAAAACCGCGTCGCCCAGATTCTCAATAACCTGCTTTCCAATGCGATCAAGTTCACCCCGGAAGGCGGTTCCATCCGCATTTCGGTATATCCGGACCAGCAGGGTTGCATGGTCATGCGAGTCGCCGACACGGGCGTCGGGATCGCCGAGGAGGATCGCCAGATCATCTTCGAGAAGTTCCGCCAAGGGCGAACCGCCATGCCGGACGGCGATCCCTTGAAACGCGAGTATCCTGGATCCGGTTTGGGGTTGTCGATCGTGAAGGAACTGTGCCGCTTGCTGGGCGGGGAAGTCAGCGTGCAGAGCGAATTGGGGCGGGGAAGCGTATTCACCGTCCGATTGCCGTGGCGATTGGAGCTCAGCCACCTGGAGGATCGGCCGGTCGGAGAGGAGCTTTCCGACTTTTCGCGGATGCGTTTCGACCGCGATCGGCCGGCGACGACGGATGCCGCGGCTTTGCGTCGCACTCCGACCACCGGAGGCCGGTAACCGCCGGACCGTGGCGGCGGAGACCCCGGAGCGGTTCTCGCGGGTGCTGCGGCCGGAAGGAACGGCCTCTTAGCTGGTCGCTACGAGGGCGTCGCTGCGGGGCGCTAGTGTCGCTGGCGCCCGGCGGCCCCAAACCGTTCGGTAAAATCCGCCTGAGGCCTGCCCACGAGCTGCCTGCAAGTCGATTTACAACTTTCATGGAATGGAAATCCACATCACGTCAAGGCGATGAGCTGATGGACGGAACAAGGGCGACCGATGGCGAGGAGACGGCTCGGCAAAAACAAAGCGATCGGCGGTCGGGCGCGAGCCTCCCGCAGGTGCTGCTCTATTCCGACGGGGCGTGTTCGGGCAATCCCGGTCCGGGGGGCTGGGCTTTCATCCTGCGACACCCGGCCAGCGGCAAGGAATTGGTCCAATCCGGTGCAGAACGGGAAACGACCAACAACCGCATGGAATTGACGGCCGTGATTCGTGGGTTGGAGGCCCTGCGACGGCGGAGCCGCGTGACCGTCATCACCGACAGTCAGTATGTCGGAAAAGGGTTCTCGGAATGGTTGCCCGGCTGGCGCGCCAACGGTTGGATGCGGAAGGTCAAGGGAAAGCTGGTGCCGGTCAAGAACGACGACCTCTGGCGGCGGTTGGCCGAATTGCTGGATAAACACGAAGTCCAATTCCGGCACGTTTACGGCCACACCGGCCACGCCGAAAATGAACGCTGCGACCAATTGGCCGTGGAGGCCTATCGAAAACTGATGCGAGGGGAGTAGCACTCGCGGCAGCGCGGGCCGCGGGCAGGTCCGGCGTGCTTCGAAAGCCTTAGGGTGACTCGTCGAGGGCTGGGGACCGAGCACCGTCCGACCGGCCCGGCTGCTATCCCACGTCCCCCAAATCCAGCGTTTTTCCGTATCGCTTTAGTACCATGGCTCGCAAGCGAGCATGTTCCGGTCGGCGCAAGCCGGGGTCGCCTTGTACCAAGTGCCATGCGTCACGGCGCGCCTCTTCAGCGATGTCGCGGTCGCGGAGCAGATCGGCAATCCGGAACGGCGGCAGACCGTGCTGTCGGGTGCCGAAAATCTCTCCCGGTCCGCGCATGGCGAAATCGATTTCGGCCAATTCGAAACCATCCGTCGTGTCGCGAAAAGCCTCTAAGCGTCGCCGTGATTCCGGAGAGGATGCATCCGTGAACACGCAACAATGGCCGACGGATCTTCCTCGCGAAACCCGGCCCCGTAATTGATGCAGTTGTGCCAATCCGAAACGCTCGGCGTTTTCGATGGTCATGAGGGTGGCATTGGGGACGTCGATCCCGACTTCCACCACGGACGTGCAAACAAGAACGTCGATTTCGTGACGGTGGAATCGACGCATGACGGAGTCCTTTTCCTCGGCTGTCATGCGTCCGTGTACGGTCGCCAAGCGAAACTCGCGCAATTCTCCGTCTTGAAGTTCACGGTGGACCGCCTCCACACTGCGCAAGCCTGATGCTTCAGCCTCTTCCACCAAGGGGACGACGACGTAACCTTGCCGTCCCTGACGCAACTTGCGGCGAAAGAATTCCCACCATTGAGGGCGTTGCTCGGGGGACGCCAAATAGGTCTTTACCGGTTTTCGCCCGGGCGGAAGCTCCTTGATGACCGAAACGTCGAGGTCGCCGAATAGGGTCATGGTGAGCGTGCGGGGAATGGGGGTGGCGGTCATCACGAGGTAATGCGGTTCCTCACCCGCTTCCCTGAGCGCAGCACGTTGCCGGACCCCGAATTTGTGCTGTTCATCGATCACGACCAAACCCAGACGGTGAAATCGCACCCCCTCTTGGACGACGGCTTGCGTGCCAACCACGAGGTCCAACTCGCCGGCGGCCAATCGCTCCAGCAATGCGGCGCGCTCGGCGGCAGCCAATCCCCCGACCAACAAAGCGCGTCTTACCCGGCTGTGCGACAAGAGCCGATCCACGGTTTGGAAGTGTTGCCGGGCGAGGATTTCCGTGGGAGCCATGAGCGCGGCTTGGTGCTGATGTGCGACCGCTAACAGAATGGCGTAGACGGCCACCACGGTCTTGCCGCTCCCCACGTCGCCTTGCAACAGGCGATTCATGGGTACGGCTCGCCCCATATCCGCCGTGATTTCCTCAATAGCCTGTTCCTGGGCGGGCGTTAAGGAAAAGGGGAGCAGGCGGCGAATGCGGGCATCGATCTTGGCCGTACGGGGTAGGCAGGGCGCTGTGGCCGATTCCATTTGCCGGGCCCGTCGGATCGCCAGAGCCAGTTGCAGAATGCATAGTTCTTGGTAGACGAATCTTCGGCGGGCCCGTTCCGCGGCGGCAAGGTCGGGTGGGAAATGGATCGTCCGCGCCGCCTCCGGCAAGGGCATCAAATCGTGTTGCTCCCGGTAGTCGTCCGGGAAGACATCCTCCAAGTAGTCGGCATAGTCGTCGAGCACGCGCCGCACGATGCGGCGGAGTTCCCATTGCCGGATCCCCTCGGTCAGCGGATAGATCGGCAGGGGCGCCGCCCGGGGCGTTTCATCCTCGGCCAGAATGTGGGCCTTGGGGTGGGCCATCACCCACATCATGCCCTTATACCGAGCGCGGCCCGTCAATAGCACGCGCTGACCGCGACGAAACATTTCATGGCGATACGGCTGATCGAACCACAAGGCCCGTAAAGATGATCGGCCGTCGGTCACGAGAACTCCCAGGACGAAACGTCCGGAGGAAGAGGAACGGGCCTCCACCTCGCAGATTTCCCCAATGACGGATTGCAGGGCGCCCTCTTGCAATTGCGAGATGGGCCGAACGTCGCCCGGATCCTCGTAATCGCGCGGGAAGAAGAATAGAACGTCGGCTACGGTACGGATGTCCAGGCGAGCAAGCGTGTCGGCGCGGCGAGGTCCGACTCCCGGCACGTATTGGATGGATTGTCTCAGTATCTCTGCGGAGGTTTTCTCGGTCATGAAAGTCCGGCCGCCTCGGCGATGACGCCGGCCGAAGCCTCCTTCAGCCTCCGCGCTAGTCGCGTTCGATGTCCCATTCCCGGCCGTCTCGACGAACGCGGCGATAGAGGCTGTCTCTCTCCACGGGTTCTCGACCGGCTTCCCGGATCAGACCGCACAGTTCGTCCACCGTCAATACCTCGGGGGCGTCGGAGCCTGCCTCGTGGTAGATGCTCTCCTGGCGAACCGTGCCGTCGAGATCATTGGCCCCGTAGGCCAACGCGGTTTGGGCCACACCCACCCCTAGGGAAATCCAGTAGGCCTTGATGTGATCGAAGTTGTCCAATAGGAGACGGGATACGGCCAAGGTCCTCAGATTGTCCATGGCGGATGGTTTCGGCAAATGCGCCAATGCCGTAGCGTGGGGATGAAACGGAAGCGGGACGAAGGCTTGAAAGCCGCCCGTTTCGTCTTGAAGCTCGCGCAACCGCAGCAAGTGATCCACGCGGTGCCGCGGTTCCTCGACGTGGCCGAAGAGCATCGTCGCGTTGCTGCGCAGCCCAAGACGATGGGCCGTCCGATGGATCTCCAACCAAGCGTCGGCGTCGGCCTTTCCCGCTGAAATCTTCGATCGCACTTCGGGATGGAAAATTTCGGCTCCGCCGCCCGGTAGGCTTCCGAGGCCGGCTTGGATCAAGGTCTCCAGAACCTGAGCCGGGGACTTTCCGCTGATTCGGGCGAACCAGGCGATCTCGACCGCCGTCCACGCCTTGAGATGCAGCTTGGGAAAAGCGTCGTGGAGGACCCGCAGGATTTCGACGTACCATTCGAAAGGTCGGTCCGGCGGCAATCCGCCGACGATATGCATTTCCGTGCAACCCGCGTCCCACGCCTCTTGGCCGCGCCGCAAGATCTCGTCGAAGGAAAGAAAGTAACCTTCCGCGTGCCCGGCGGGACGATAGAAGGCACAGAGCTTGCAACGATACACGCAGACATTGGTTGGATTGAGGTGACTGTTGAGGTTGTAGAACACGGTGCGACCGTGCTTGGCGCGGCAGCGTTCCGCCGCGAGTTGCCCCACCACGTGGAGCGAGGTTTCCGGGTGAAAAAGGAGCAGGCCGTCTTCCGCCGACAGCCGTCGGCCGGCGATCAGCTTATCGTGAATGCGGTTCAGACCGCGCTGAATCGCCGCATCACGATCGTCGTCAATCAAGGCATAGTACATAGAACTTCTCACTGGTATTTGGGTTGCAATGGTTGGATTCTTGGGGAAGGGGTGTCAAAGGAAGAAGATGTCCGCGGTGCCGATCAAAAAAAGCCCGATGCTGATAACGGCGTTGGCCGTGAAAAAGGCCTGATTGAGTCGGCTGAGATCGTCCGGGCGAACGAGGAGATGCTCATACGCCAAGACCAGCCCAACCAGGATCAGGCCGCCGCGATAAACTGAGCCGAAGGGCGCGTAGGTGAAGGCGAGGGCCGCCAGAACGCCCAAGAACAAGATGTGACTCACCGCCGACGCCCGCAGTGCCCCGGACACGCCCCAGCGAGCGGGGATGCTTCGCAGGCCGAATCGACGATCGAAATCGGTATCTTGGCAGGCGTAGATGATGTCGAAACCCGTGACCCAAAACACGACCGCCAAACTCAGCAAGATGGGTGGTAGGGCGAAGTCCCCCACGATAGCGACGTATGCCGCGAGCGGGGACAGCGCCAAGGCGGCGCCGAGCCAGACATGCGAGGCCGAGGTAAAACGCTTGGCAAAGCTGTAACCCAACAGGAACAGGAGAACCGGTACGGCGGCCGAGACGGGCCAAGGATTCGGCAGAAACAGAAGCGTGGATGCGATGAAACCGAGGGACGAGATCGCCGTGAACGCGGCCACGGAAGCCCGGCTCACGATACCGCGCGGCAGGTGCCGTCCGGCCGTGCGGGGGTTCAGGGCGTCGAAACGGGCGTCGGCCAAGCGGTTGAACGCCATGGCCGCGCTCCGGGCAAACACCATGCACAACAAGATGCCCGCCAGATGCCGCCATTGAAAAGGTGTTTCGGCCCAGGCCATCGCAGCGCCCAACAGAGCGAACGGCAAGGCGAAAAGCGTGTGGCTGAACCGAATCAGCTCGAGATACAGCCGGATGATTCGGAACGCCGAGTTGGAAGCGACCGCCTCGCCGCCGGTGACTTTCGCCGCGTTGGGGGAGCACGCGTCGGCCGATCCGCGGTCTGTCGCCGGTTGAATCTTCGACACGTTACGACGTCCTCTCAGACCGTAGAGACGGATGAGCATCGCCGCGCGGGGTTCAGGGTGATTTGCCGTTCCATCGGGAGATCAACGCGTTTTCGATCCCCAATTGATCGGCGATCCTCGCCACGATGAAGTCGATCAAGTCTCGTACGCCGACCACGCCGTGATAGAAGCCGGGCATGGCCGGCAACACCACGGCCCCGTATTCCGATGCCATCAGCATGTTGCGCAAGTGTGCCGTGGATAGCGGCGTCTCTCGCGGCACCACGATCAATTTGCGTCGCTCCTTCAAATGGACTTCGGCCGCCCGATGAATCAAATTCGTCCCTCCGCCGTGAACGATGTTCGCGAGCGTGCTCATCGAGCAGGGACAAATCACCATTCCGTCCGTCAAGAATGAGCCGCTTGCGATGGGGGCCGTGAGACGCCGGAAATGATAGTAATGAAGAGTCCCCGGCTCGCCGGTGGCGACCGACAATACGTGGCTCGACTCGCTGGACAAGCCGGCCAACGATCGGACCAATTGCAGCTTGGAGTCTTCCAAGGCCTGGGTATCGCCCAGGAGCAGCATGTTGGGTTGAAAGTCCTCGAGGTTTACGGAAAGGTCCAACTCTTCCTCGAGTACCGTTGCGCCCGCCCGGCTGATCGTCAAGTGAACGTCGCAGGCGGCCGAGAGCAAGACCTCGATCAATCGCACGGCGTACACTACGCCGCTACCGCCTGTAATCGCCACCACGATTTGACGTTTCATTTGGTCCCTGAGTACAGTGTTGCGATACCGAAGGTCATGGGAAATGCTTTTGCGTCGCGGAGTCCCGCCGCGGCCATCCGCCGCAACAGGGCGATCCCTTGAGGGAATTCCTCCACGCTGGCAGGCAAATAATTGTAGGCCGAGTGCCGATTCCGAGCCACCGCTTGCCCGATCCGCGGCAGCACCCAGTGAAAATACCAGCGATAAAGTCTACCGACCACGGGCATGGTGGGCAGTGTGAATTCCAGGACCAGTACCTTTCCTCCCGGCCGGCAGACGCGCGCCATCTCGCACAAACCGCGATCGGTATCGGCAACATTCCGCAGGCCGAATGCCACGGAAACCAGACCGAACGTATTGTCGGGGAAGGGCAAATTCAAGGCGTCGGCCTCAATGAACTGAATAGGACTTCCTCGTCTTCGAGCGGACTTTTCCTTCGCGATGACCAGCATGGGGCGGCAAAAGTCCGCCGCCACGATCGCCGTGCCGGTCGGATGCGCGCGGCGAAAGGCCAGGGCCAGGTCGCCCGTTCCACAACAGACGTCCAAAACCGGCCCTCCCTCAGGATTGCCGGCCAAACGGACCGCTTTGCGCCGCCAGCGGAGATCGATGCCCAAGGAGAGCAGATGATTGAGAAAATCATATCGTGGTGCGATTTCGGCGAACATCGTCCGGATCCGCGACGCCCTCTTATCAACCGACGGCGTCGCCGACGCGCGGGAAGAAGTGCCGGCCGACGGCTCGGTCGGTTGCATGGTTTCGCGGTGGTAGTCGGGCGAGACGTTCACGGTAATCGCGGTCTTGCGTTGGGGTGGTATTTAGACCGTCCTTTCACTACCATGAGGAGGCGCCGGGGTGATGGACCTTGCCGTGCCGGCGGTCCCTGGGTTTTCGTCCGGTACCAAACACAGGCACGCCGCGGCGGAGGATCGCCCGCAAGAGTGTTTTCCCGGCCGGCTCCCCGTTCGGCCGGCCTCTCCGTATCTCCAGCGATTGTCCGCGAATATGCAACCCAAAATCTTCGTTCATGCCTTGCCTCGACTTGTGGAGCCGGAAGAGCTGACGGTCGGTACGGTCGTGGTGATCGACATCCTCCGCGCCACGACTTCCATTGTGCACGCATTCGGCGCGGGGGCAAAGGCCGTCTTCCCCTGCGAGGAGGTCGCGGAGGCCGAACAAATCGCCGCGGAATTGAGGCAATCGCGGCCGGCAGACTCGGTGCTTTTGGCCGGTGAGCGCAACTGCCTGCCCATCGACGGTTTCGATTTGGGTAATTCGCCGTCGGAGTTTTCCGGCGATCGTGTGGCCGATGCGTGGATTCTACTTACTACGACGAACGGGACCTTGGCGTTCCGGCGATGTCGTGAAGCGGAGCGCGTGTTCGTGGGCGCTTTCGTCAATGCGTCGGCCGTGTTTCGTGAATTGGCCGCCGAGAGTTCCCACGTGCACTTGCTTTGCGCCGGTACGGACGGCGAGTACGGGCGAGACGATACGCTCTTCGCCGGGTTCTTGGTGGATCGCCTGGAACGGGCCGGCGGGTTGCGGTACGAATTGAATGCGCAGGCCCTGACCGCGCGGGAGAATTGGCGAGCGGCTTTTGCCGAACCCTACGCGCTGGGCGCCGAACCGATCCCGCAAGCTCTTTTGGCACAAGAATTGAGCAAAAGCACGGCCGCCCAAAAGTTGGTAGCCGCGCGATTGGAAAAAGACATATTCGACGCCGCCGCCTTCGACCGGTTTGACTTCGTCCCCCGATACCGCCGCGAAACCGGCTGGATTACGCGGACGTGAGCCTGGCACGGCGCAACTTCCGGGGAGGGCGGCTCAACCGCCGGAGGGCTTTCGGCTCATCAGAACCATGCAAATGTCGTCCATCTGTTCGTGATGGCCCGTGAACTTTTGAACTTCCGCCATCAACATCTTGCCCGCTTGCTCGGCGCAAGCCGGCGCCTTGGCCAACACATCCAGGATTCGATCCTGCCCGAAGAATTCTTCGCGGCTATTCATGGCGTCCGGGAGTCCGTCCGTGTACAAAAGAAGTAGATCGCCTTCCTGTACGGCGACGGTTTCGGCGGTGTAACGGGTCGACGAATCGATTCCCAGCGGCGGCCCGGCGATCTTCTCCCCAACGGGGATCACCGAACCATCCGCGCGGCGGAGGAAACCGGGGCAATGGCCTGCGTTGACGAACGTCAAGCGATGAGCGACGGGATCGAGGACGGCCAAAAGCAGCGTAATGAACCGATCCTCCCAGCGGCTGACGCAGAAGGCTCGATTGAGCTTGGCCAAAGCCTCGATCGGCGACGTTTCGCTCGCTAGACAATAACGAATTTCGGCCGACAGCTTCGCCATCAGCAGCGCAGCCGCGATTCCCTTGCCGGAAACGTCCCCCAGGGCCACGGCCAAACGGTTTGCCGGCAGCATGATGTAGTCGAAGTAATCACCTCCGACCTCATGGGCGGGGTCGTACAGGTCGAAGAAGCGATAGCCGGCCACCTCAGGCGGTGAAGAGGGCAGAAAGCCCTGTTGCACCTTGTGCGCCAGTGAAAGCTCCCGCCGCAAGACTTCTTCCCGCAAAGACGCCTCATGCAGCAGGGCGTTTTCCAGGGCTACGGCCGCTTGGCCCGCCGCTGCGGCCAGCACCTCCAGGTCTTCCGGCGTAAATCGCAGCTTGCGGTCGCTGGTGTCGATTTGAATCACGCCGAGGACGGAGCCGTCGCTGGTGATCAACGGCGCGCACATCATCGAATGGATGGGAAAGTCGGCGATGCTTTGGCTCAGGTCGAAGCGGGAATCGGTGGCCGCGTCCGCCGACAGGATCGCCTGCTTGCTTTCCATTACGGCTTGGACGATGGTCTTGCTCATGCGGACTTCGCCGGCGTTCGGACGACGCGAGTGAACGACGCGAGGCACCAACCGTCCCGTGCGAGGGTCCTTCAACACGACGAACCCGCGATCCGCCTGAAGGAAGACGTTGAACAGGCTCTTGAGGATTCGCGCCAAGACTTCGTCCGGCGAGACGGCTTGGCCGAGGTTTTGACTGATTTCCAGCAGTGCCCGCAGCTTGGCCTCGGGGTTGACCCGCAGCCGAACCCCCGCCGCGCCCGATGACACGTCCAGTTTGGACATCACCGTCGAGGCCGAGCGAAGGGCGACCTCATCGTCGACCCACGCCGCTCGGGTGGCCCCCTGTTCGTCCAACGGTTCGCCGGTCGCGGGGTCGCTGAACTCGAACAGCAAATCGCACATACGGATGCGGTCCGTGTCGCGGAGGGGCTGCCGGCCGATCACCCGCTGATCGTTAAGGAATGTGCCGTTCCGGCTATTCAAGTCTTCCAGGTAGTATCCGCTTTCGTTGCGAATGATGCGGGCATGTTGACGACTGACTGCTCCCACCTCCAAGACGATGTCGCAGTTCGGGTGGCGTCCCAGGATCGTACAATCCTTGACGATGGGGTACACGGATTCCTGAGCTGCGCCTTGGATCAGTTTCAGTTGCGCCATGCTTCGAATTGCCCGGAACATCCGGTCGGCCACATTCCATAGCGTGGGCGACCCAAAGAGATTTTCAGTTGGTTATGGTCGGCCTGGAGACCCCGGTTGCCGCGTTCCGCGCGTCGCCGGATACCCGTCCTCGCTGCCGAAGGAGTCTAGTTGTTCAACTTGCCGCCATTTGCCGCATTATAGTCTGAATTCACCGTCCGCAGAACGGTGCTGCGATGCCCAATACCTAAACTTGCCATTCGGCTGCGTCCAAGCCGGCCGCCGTGCCCGATCGCGCTCGGCGGGTGGACGACGCAGCCATGCGCCGATCGATCTCGCGAACCGCGAGATGAAAAGGCGTTGGGAAACGATAGTTGATTACGACTTCCGATCGCAGGCGTGCTGCGGCGCCTGCTCTTGACGCACGGTACGGCACGGAATATGTTACGGTACAGGTGTGGGCCCAACGCCGATATTCTGGGCGCGGGCTGAAGGCGTCGTATCGCGGGCGGACTTGCAAAGTTGCGATGAAGGCGAGACGCTCGTAGCCCTGTCACCCGGGTTGGGATGCACAGTTTGGGGTATGGTGTAACGGCAGCACGGCTGACTCTGGATCAGCTAGTCTAGGTTCGAATCCTAGTACCCCAGCTTTCTGGTATTGCTTCGCAACCGTTTTAGGGGAACATCTCGCGGATTTGTGAGATGTCGCCCCTTCCGCAAGTTGCCTTGTCGCCTTGCGATTCTTTGGGTGGGCACGGTTGTCGCCGATTCCTGCTCCGCCACGGCCGTCTCAAGGCCGGTCGCTCCATTACCAGCGGACGGGTTGATCTCTGCCCCTAGATCAAGGGGATACCTCTGCCTTGTGTGACCGTTACGCTTTGAATTTGCGTCTCTCCCTTTGCCCCAGTTATCTGAAATTCCGTCGGCCGACGGGTTGCGTCGGGACATTCGAAGATTCTCTCAGGCTTAGGGCAAAATCCCCCGCTGGCACCTGTTCCTTCGAATGATGAGAGCGAATGATGAGAGCCGTCATGCCCTGGGTCGAGTTGATGAAGATTATCGATCCGTTTTAGCCCAAGAGCGGCGCCCCGGGCCGGCCCGGCAGATCGCCAGATGGGATGGTTGAACGCTATTCTCGCCGGCCTTGGCAATCGCTCTTCGACCGGCGAACAGAGAAGGCGAACGGAGAAGAGGATGCACGACTGGCAAGCCGCGCGAAAGCTTCTGGGATTGGACCGGGGCAAGGGGCTGCCGGCGGGAGCAGTCGAAAGAATGCGACGGCGTTTGTCGCGAGGGAGAGGCAAGCGATGGCTTCGAATCCGGTTCTTGCTATTGGGCGAGGAACTCGGGAAGCGAAGAGTCGCCTATTTGGCCTTGCCGCACGGGGCGATTGACGCTAAAAGAAGGTCCATGGGGGTGCGGTACGCAGTCGCCCCGGAGCGAAAGGCTGCCGATCGTCGGCAGTGAGGCACTTGGCGATTCGCCATTACACGGCATCCTTCTGGAAGAATTGCTTTTCCTTGGCGGGAAACATGGAGGTTGCGCCATGGCCGTAAAAATCCATCCCACTGCCGTTGTCAGTTCTCTGGCAGCCATCGGTGATGACGTAGTGATCGGGCCGTTTTGTGTCATCGAGCCGGAAACGGTGATCGGGGATCGGTGCCGTCTCGAAAGCCGCGCGGTCATCAAGACCGGCACCGTGCTGGGTGAGAACAATTGGGTGTTCGAGGGCGCCGTGCTTGGGGGGATGCCCCAGCATGTACACATGCCTGAGAGGCCGGGCAAGGTCGTCATCGGGTCCGGCAATGTCATCCGGGAAAACTGCACGATCCATCGCGCCTTGGAGGAAGAGGACGCCACCCTGGTGGGCGACAATAACCTGTTGATGGCCAACGTGCACATCGCCCACGACTGTCGCGTCGGCAACAACACGATTTTCGCGAACAACGCGTTGCTGGCCGGTCACGTAACCGTGGCGGATCGCGCCTATGTTTCCGGCGCTGTGGCGGTGCACCAGTTTTGCCGCATCGGATCGCTGGCCATGGTCGGCGGGCAAGCGCATATCACGCGCGATGTGCCGCCGTTTGTGACCATCGACGGTCTTAGCAGCCATGTGGTGGGTCTGAATCAAATCGGCCTTCGCCGGGCCGGATTCTCCACGGAAACAATCGAGGTTTTGAAGGCCGCCTACCGCCTGATCTACCGCAGCGGTCTGATGTGGAACGATATCCTAGAGCATCTCCGCACGGACTTTGCCGCGCCGCCGGCCTCGCTCTTCTACCAATTCCTGTCCACGACGACGCGCGGCATCATCCCCGAGCGCAGGCTGCCGCCCGGAGCCACGCTCAAGCTACGGCGAGCCGACGGGAGCAGCGCCACGATGGATGACGAAGAGGGGCAATGGCGCGTCCGCGTCACCGGCTGACTTGACCTCGCTGCCGGACACGGTCCGTCGAGCGGTTGCGCATCATCTGTGCTGAGCGGATGGGCATCCTTTCTCAGAAGCGAATCCGATTCGTCCCACCAGATCCTCTGGAAGGGGGGTGGCATCCTCGTGGGGCAGGATGCGGTGGGGCGGCAGCCGGGCCGCTTCTTCGTCGAGTTTCTCAGGGCGTGTCCCTTTTTGAAAACCGTTCTGAGGTAGGCCGTAGAGCTGCACCCTCAACACGAGCGACTATAGTCGCCGAAAAACGGTCAATAAGCTTCCCCGAGAAAATATAATCGGCTGCCAATGTCGAGTGGGCCCCGCCTCATAGTGCGACGGCGATATCGCTTTATAGAAATGCATTTAAGAGCCCATGCCATGTAGGAGCGTTTTACTGAATGCAATAAAATGAACCGGCGTCGCGTGGCATCCGGCGTCGTATCTGACCTCCCTGTCGGGCGGCTGCGGGCGGCAGTCTACGGCTTCTCTCTGCCTTCTAATAAATATGCGTAGGGCGAATAGAGTGAGAGTTTTGGTCGCAGGCATCGCGTGTATGGAAGCGTTCGTGGGCGGATATGAATGCAATGAAGAGACTATCAAATAAAAGGATTAATAAACAAAGTGATGTGTGGTTACTAATGGTTCATAGTCCGTAGCGCATTTTGTGAGGAACAGACGGCGCGGCGGCGGAGTGCGGCGATATTCCCTGGCGGCGCTGCAAGGGCCGTAGAGGGCGGAGGAGGCGATGACTTTACAGAGGGCTGCCGTTGGGGATCACAATCGCGGGGGCGGCCCGTTTCGCCTCGCTGGCGCCGACGGACCGGCCTAGACAGAGACATTCAAGGCGAAGACGCTCGGTGACTGCCCGCTGACTAAGCATTGCCGGCGGATTGAAGTTGGCCCCGGCGGTTGTGGGGATCGGACGCGAGACGAAACGCCGACCAGAGAGGGGAGCTCAAAGCCAGCGTCGTGCTGGTCACAAGCCGGGCGAGTAGGCGGGGCGGATAGAAGGGGAAAGAAGTCCTAAATACAGCGGAGGGCACGGGACTCGAACCCGCAACCCCGTGAGGGGCACCTGATTTCGAGTCAGGCTGCTCACCAATTCGCATACCCTCCGAATGGGGATTGCGCCCCAGTTCCCGTAATGTTAACACACAGCGGTCACCCAGACAAGCAGGCCGCGAAATTTTGCTCCGTTCCGGAGAGGTCCGACGGGGACACATGGTGCAAGGTCATTCAGCATGCCGATTGCAACAGCTCATCAGAAGGGTCCGAGGCCCGAGCGTGGGCCGATCCCAGGGCCTAGCGAGTCGGCGATTCGAGCGATTGCAAAAAGTCGCGTAGGATCATGTTGAACTCTTGCGGCTTTTCCATCGGCGTCATGTGCCCGGCGTCGGGGATGACTTCGAATCGTACCCCGGGGATGTTTTTGGCCATCGCCTGCATTTCCGCCGGCGGTGACATCATATCGAACTCTCCCACGATCACCAGGGTGGGGCATGGGACGGCCGGTAGCAGGGCGGAAGAGTCGGGACGCTCGGCCATGCCCAGGGCGGCGGCGGCGATTCCCTCCGGCGACGCGCGTCGCATCATGGCTTCGAGGTGCGTGACGCAATCGGGGTGTTCTCTCCGCGTTTTTTCGGAAACCAGTTTGGGCAGCATCTGATGGATCACGACATCGGGGCCCTCTTGGCGAACCGCGGTCGCAAGTCGGTAACGGTTCTCTCGGATCTGGTCGGTGTCGGCGGCGGCACGCGTGTCGCACAGCACCAATCCCCGCAGAAGTCCGGCATATTTGCGCAGAAACTGGAACGCTATGTAGCCGCCCATCGATAGGCCGCACACTACCAGACCCTGCGACGTGATCCCCAGGCAGTGCGCCAGTTCGGCCAGGTCGTCTGCGAATCTCTCCATCGTTACAACGCCCGGCGTGGTGCCGCTGGCACCAAATCCTCTCAAATCGGGGGCCAAGACCTGGAAGTCTTGCGAGAATGCCGCGATCTGGGCCTCCCACATGGTGTGATCCAGCGGGAAGCCGTGGACGAAAATCACCGGCCGTCCTCTGCCCTGGATCTCGACCGCCAAATCAATTCCGGCAATTGGAAGGTGTTGCATGTTTCCCCCCGTTTCCGTCGAAGCGAGGCCCAGTGGGCGTGTGGAGCCGAACTCTCCGGGCCGCTTACGGGTCTTGACGATTCGGGTCCAAGCCAAGTGCGCGAAAGGCGCCGTCTTCTCGGCGGCAGGCCGGAAGCAGAGCCACGGCAGTGGTTCTGCTTCCATTCTACAGGAGATCGGGCGAAACGTAGACCACGAGCGTCCGACCGGGCAGTTTCAAGGTCCAGTCTGCGGGCGGCGGGGGGCCGTCCAAGTCGGGATAGATATCCTCGGGCGGGAAACGACTGGTATCCAGGAACAGGCGCCAGGCGAGGCTGCGGGCGTACGGCGGAAAGACAAAGCGGGTAGGCTCCGGCGCAGGGTGAAAGAACGCGATGATGTGATGGTTGGGACGCTTGGGGTCTTCGCGATGCGGAAATGCCGCCAAAAGGCAGCCGAGGCTCCGCTCGCCGTTGGCCCAATCGACCGGCCCGCCCTGGACGTTGAACCAACTGACGTCGGGCAGTCCGCCGGGTCGGACCGGCAAACCGGTGAGAAAATCCCGCCGTCGGACCGTGGGTTCGCTGCGGCGAAAACGGATCAGGGCCTGGCAGAATCGCCATACCTCTCGGTGTCGCGCAACGCGTTTCCAGTTGAACCACGATACGGAGTTATCTTGGCAGTAGGCGTTGTTGTTGCCCCGTTGCGTGCGTCGGCATTCGTCTCCGAATAGGAGCATGGGAACGCCTTGGCTCAAGAATAGCGTGGCCAGCAGATTCTTGATTTGGCGTATTCGGATCAGGTCGATGCCGCGGTGGCGGGTGGGACCTTCCACGCCGTAATTATAGCTGTTGTTATTATTGTCGCCGTCACGATTGTCTTCGCCGTTGGCCTCGTTGTGTTTGTGGTTGTAGCTGACGAGATCGTTGAGGGTGAAACCGTCGTGGGAGGTGATGAAGTTGATGCTGTGGTAGGGATACCGTCCGCCCGGCTGATAGAGATCGCTGGAGCCGGCGAGGCGGGTGGCGAAGGCGGGCATCATGCCCGGATCTCCTCGCCAAAACCTCCGGACGTCGTCGCGGTAGTGGCCGTTCCATTCCGCCCAGCGGCAATGAGCGAATCCGTCGGGCCAGCACAGACTGGCGAAGGTGCCGACTTGGTAGGCCCCGGCGGCGTCCCATGCCTCGGCGATGATCTTGGTGTCCGCCAAGAGCGGATCCTCGGCGATCGTTTCCACGACCGGTGGGTTGGGCACCAGATTGCCGGCGCGATCTCGGCTGAGGATGGATGCAAGGTCGAAGCGGAAACCGTCCACGTGGTAGTTGTGGACCCAGTAACGCAGGCAATGGAAGATCATTTCCCGAACGATGGGATGATTGCCATTGACCGTATTCCCGCAGCCTGTGTAGTTGCGATACTTTCCGCCGCCGTTTTCCAACATGTAGTAAACGCGGTTCTCCAGTCCCTTGAAGCTGAGAATGGGGCCGTGCTCGTTTCCCTCGGCCGTGTGATTGAAGACGACGTCCAGAATGACTTCGATTCCGGCCTTGTGGAGTTCGCGGACCATCTCCTTGAACTCCCGAACCTGGGCCCCCGGTTCTTTGCTGACCGCGTATCCGCGATGGGGGGAGAAAAAGGCGAGGGGATCGTAACCCCAATAATTACGGCGCGGCGGCATGCGGCCGAAGCAGTCCAAGATGGGGAACTCGTGGACCGGCATCAGCTCCACGGCCGTGACGCCCAACGACTTGAGGTACGGGATCTTTTCGATGATGCCGAGGTACGAGCCGGGAAATTTGACGCCGCTGGTCCGAGAACGGGTGAAGCCCCGCACGTGCATCTCGTAAATGATCGTTTCCGAGATGTCGCGGCGGATATGCCGCGTGCCCTGCCAGTCGAAATCGTCGTCCACGACCACGCATTTGGGCGGTCGGATAATCCCGTCGGCGGCGGGTAGAAAGTCGCCGGCTAACGCCTTGGCATAGGGATCGATGAGCCGGGCCTTGGCGTCGAATCGTTGGCCAGCTTCGGGAATCCACGGCCCATCCGCTTGAAGATGATAAAGCTGACCGGCCTTCAGTCCGGGAACGAAAACGCTCCAAACATCACCCCAGCGGTGGTCCTGGCTGTTCAGGTGGATGATATCGAAAGGCTCGCGGTCTTCGACGTTGCGGTAAAGCAAGACACGGAGCGCGGATGCCGATCGGCTGAAAACGACGAATTGGACGCCGTCCTCGTGCAGGATGGCGCCGTACGGCAGGGAATGGGCGAATCGCAGTGCCGTCGGTCGTGCCAACATGGATAAAGTCAACCGCTGCTCGCTCTGCCCCAGAAAGTAATCAATCCCTCCAGGGTACCATTGATGCGTGTCTGTTGCCATGTTGTCAGCTCTTCGATTGCGAAACTTTGCGGAAAAAACCAAATCCAGCGGCTTCAGGGTGAGTGGTGATTGTGGCGGCATGCGAGGCCGGTGAGACGGCGGATCCAGGGGGTGGGAGCCGTCGGCGTCCCGGCGGCAAATCCGTCACGCCTTGCTGATTCCTTCCCGGTCGTTGAAAGCGAATCCTTCCGTCTCGGCGGAATATGGAGGCCTGGCTTGAGAATGCAAGCGAGGGCTCCTCATTCCTCCCATCGGCTGTCGCCGCATGTGGGCAAGAATGCATCGGCCGGCCACCCACCGATCGGAGTATTCCGAAGAGTTTCGATGACCGAGGCTTTCCGCGGAATCCGTGATCCAGGGCGGACCGGGGCCCCATGATGAACCCGGACGCCGGGCCCGTTCGCTTGAGAGAAATACAGATGCAAAAATCGGTCTCGCTTACGGGAGGAGGAACCGTGAGATCGCGGCAAACGCCGTCTTTGTCGAAAGGGCGGTGGGGGATGGCAAAGAGCCATTCACCCGAACGCGAGGCGGGCGACGGCTAGCGTTGGTCCGACGACGTCGAGGGTGGCAGGGAATGGAGTTTCTCAACTTGGAACTACTTGTCGTTTCATGGCGAGTTTGCTAGAAATATCAATAGTAGTAAAGGTTTTGATCGTTTAAGGGAGTCAATAGAGAGATATCCGTTGCGTCTTTTTCGGTCGAGATCGGGGGGCAGCGGTCCAACGCGAGATTTGAATGGATGCCCGCGGCGTGCTGCTCCGGTTCGCGATTAATCGTGGATCAGGGCTTGCGTCCGGGTCGGAAGGTGTGGCAGTTTGAGGCAGGTACGTGCCGCTGCCCGGACGTCGTGTGTGCTGGATTTCAGCGGTGTTTTGGTACACTTTGCTCCCCGGTTTTTTTTAAGGAGTTGAATCATGCCGAAGAAGTCGTCAGTCGGTAGCGTGGTTCTGGGTCGCGGGCGTAAGTTGTGCCCTTCTTGCGGGAAAATCATTGCGGCAAGGGCGACTCAATGTCCACACTGCGGACACCAGTTTCTGCGCCAAAAGCGGGGCGGAGTGCGCCGCGTTGCGGTTCGCCCTTTCCATCGGCCCGGCCAAGCGGCTCGGCCGGTTCCAAACCCCGAGGCCGAAGATAAGGTCATTGAGTTCGCTAATCAGCATGGCGGTTTGAAGGCGGCCATGCAGTTGATCGATGACGTGCTTCAGTTGAAGGCTCAGAGCGGTCTGGAAGTGGAAATGATTCAAGCCGAGTTGCAGCGGCTGGATAAAATCTTGACCAATATCCAGCACTAGCGCGACGGGACAAAAGTTCGTTTGAAAAGCGTAGGAAAGGGCGGCTCATCTTTCCGTGAGCCGCCCTTTTTGCGCATTCCGCTGATATTCTTGGACCGGGCGGATGCTGGGTGTGATTGGTTTTTGAAAAGCCGCAAACCGATTCCCGGCGCGGCGGTATTGAAACCCGCACCAATCGCGGATATTGGGTTTCATGGTTGTCCGCGGTTACGGTCTCGACGGTTGCGGCGTCACGGCGCCAGCGTTTTAAGGAAGTGTTCGGCCAAACGGGGAATGCCGTCCTTGAATCGATTGTGAACGGGCGAGACCTCCGGTTGCGCATTCTTTTGAACGACGTCCCGCAATCCGGTGGCCAATGGGCCGAGGTCGTCCACCACCGTCAAAGCCATCATCGCGACGTAAGGGCCGTTGTCGTCGTATGGAATCAGCGGCGCGAGCGTTTGCAGGGCTTGCTCGCGTTGGGCGTCGTCGCCGAATCGCCCCAAGGCCCAGGCTGCGGCAATTCGGGCGGCGGGCGAATCGTCCTTGAGCATTTCCCCGAGCCTTCCCTCGGCGGCTTTCACCGCCTCGTCGCCGTGCATCAAAAGCCCCAGGGCGGCCCAGTAACGAACGGCGGCGTCTTCGTCGCTTAAGTAGCCGATCAAGTCCGGCACGTCGCGCGGATCGAGCTGGGACGCCTTTTCGGCCGCCTCCAGAATCCGAGGAAGCGGATAGGCTCGGCTATGACCGTAGTCGTACGGCGTGCGTGTGCCTGCCCGGCTGTGAATCTCAGGCTCGGGCAGAAAACCGAGGTCGCGCGTGGCCAAAATATGATCGCGGAGTGCTTGCGCCAGCCGTGCTTGGACGTCACGGCATTCAGGCCGGCCGGCCAAATTATTGACTTCGTCGGGGTCGCTTTGAAGGTCGTAAAGCTCCTCCGGGGCACGGGGGCGCTGCCAGAAATACGCTTGCTGGTCGGAAAGCTTGCCTTCATCGTACCATTGCCGCCAGACTCGCGTCGTAGGGGTTTGGAACATGTACGTGACATGCTGCCCCAGCGGTAAGTACGGCATATAGTTGCGGATGTAAACGTAGCGGCCGTCGGTTACGGAACGGATCAAATCGTAGCGCTCATCCATCCTTCCCCGTAAGCCGAAAAGAAAGGGCTGGGGTTCTGCGGCATACGGCCCGAGGAAGGCGTGCCCCTCCATCCAATTGGGCGGTCGAATCCCGGCAAGGCTGAGAACCGTGGGAGCCAAGTCCACGAAGGCCACCAAGCGTTCGGTGGCACCGCCCGGTTGATAATCCGGCGGCGCCAAGTGCCGGAACTTGGGCGGAATGTAGACGATCAAGGGCACTTGCAAGCCCGAGTTGTACACGCAACGTTTGCTCCGCGGCATCCCCGAGCCGTGGTCGCCGTAGAAGAAGACAATGGTATCTTCCTCCAAGCCCGCCTCTTCCAATTCCTTCAACTTTTCCCCTGCCAGGGCGTCCATCTCGGCGATTCGATCGTAGTATTGAGCCCAATCGCGGCGAACCTCCGGCGTGTCCGGGTGGTAGGCGGGCAATCGGACCTTGCTCGGATCATGGATCAAATCGTGCGGCCGATCGCGGATGCGGCTTTCGTGCGTGATCGTGAAATTGAAGATCGCGAAAAAGGGTTTCTCCTTGGGACGATTCTTCCAATGGGCTTTTCCCGAAGATTCGTCCCAGATCTTGCCGTTGTTGATCAGATTGTAATCCTCTTTGGAATTGTTGGTGCAATAGTAGCCCGCACCACGCAATATCTGAGGGTAGAACGCGAGATATTGTGGGAAGGGGACCCAACTCCGCATGTGTTCGGCGCCGGTAGAGCTGGGGTACATGCCCGTGATGATTGCGGTTCGTGCGGGAGCGCAAACCGGTGCCGTGGACCAAGCGTGAAGGTAGCGTACCCCTCGCCGAGCCAGCGCATCCAAATTGGGTGTATTGGAATAGCTATCACCGTAACACCCCATCTGTGGGCCCATGTCCTCGCACGTGAGCCAAAGGATATTGGGGCGAGGAGTCGCCTCAGTACGCGATTCCAAAGCTACAACCGGTCCTTGCAACGCCAAGAGGGCAAGGAAGAGTACCGCGATCCGCGTTTTCATCATGGCCTCCCACATTCACGAAAATTACCTGTTAACCGACGCCGTCCGAAAATGGAACGCCTTGCAAGGTTCTGATAATTGACTAATTGAGGAATGTAAACGTCGCGTGAAGGAAATCATTTGGTCGCATTCGCCTTTTTGAACTGACGGAGGAGGGGCTCCACGGCGCCGCCGCTCCCAACCGGGAAGCCCTTCGCAAGCGGCCGGCACAAACCGCCGAGGTTCACGGCAACCGCAACGAGACGTTCGCGATTCGTGCCGATGCGTTCCTCCGACCGACTGCCCCAGCTTATACGCTCTGCCTAGTATAGGTATCCCCAAGGCGGCGTTCAACGCGCAAAGAGATCCGGCGGCCAGGGGGTTCGCCTGCCGAAATCGACGTGCGACGTTGGTCGCAGGATGGGGGAATCCGTTCCTTGCAAGGGCGTGCTGCGTGCCCCTACCGGTTGCAGGATTTGCAGCGCTGCGCGAAACTGGCTCTTATCGTACGCTGCGAAGCAGGGAGAATGGTCCGGGAAGGTCCTGCTTCGGGCGCGAATTCCTGGATACGCATGGCGGTGTTTGGGTCGGTGACCGATGAGGAAGGCCGGGCTTAAAAGGATCCAGGATTTATCGTTTGGATCCTTCCCATCATCCTGGGGACATTTCGTATGACAGACAGGCATCCGTGGCTCGCCCAGCGCATGACGCGATTCGACGCTTCAGGCATTCGCAAGGTCTTTGAATTGGGGGCCAAACTGAAGGATCCCATCAATCTTTCCATCGGGCAACCCGATTTCGACGTCCCCGACGAATTGAAGGAGAGCGCCGCGGAGGCCATTCGACAGGGCAGGAACGGCTATTCCTTGACGCAAGGCGTACCTGCCTTTCGGGAACGGCTTCAGGCGGAGATTGCGAAGCGATACAACGACCCCGATCGGGAGCTGTTTATCACCAGCGGCACGAGCGGCGGCCTCATGCTGGCCGTGTTGACGCTGGTGGATCCCGGTGACGAGGTGATCATCTTCGATCCTTACTTCGTGATGTACGACGCCTTGGTCCACGTGGCCGGCGGGATTCCCGTCTATGTCGATACGTACCCCGACTTTCAGATCGACGTCGGCCGCGTGGAGGCGGCCTTGACGGCGAAGACGAAAATGATCATCGTCAACAGCCCGGCCAACCCGACGGGGATCGTGCTGAACCGGCAGGCGCTCCGCGACCTGGCCGAGCTTGCCCAGCGGCGGAATGTAGCCCTGCTCAGCGACGAAATCTATTGCGATTTTTGTTACGACGAACCCTTCGTTTCCCCGGCGGAGTATAATCCGCGAACGATCGTGGTGGCGGGTTTCAGCAAGAGCCACGGTATGCCCGGCTGGCGGCTTGGTTTTGCGCACGGCCCGCGAGAAATCGTGCAGCAGATGCTCAAGTTACAGCAGTACAGTTTTGTTTGCGCGCCGCATCCCCTGCAATGGGCCGGACTGAGGGCCGTCGACTACGATATGCGCCCGGCCTATGAGGCGTACAAGCGGAAACGGGATCTCTTGGTCGCCGGTCTAAGCGAGTTCTACGACCTCGTCATGCCGGGCGGAGCATTCTATGCCTTTCCCCGCGCTCCGTGGGGGACGGCCACGGAATTCGTCACGGAAGCCATCGAGCGGCACGGCCTGCTGATCATTCCGGGTGGGGTATTCAGTCGACGCGATACCCATTTCCGCATCTCCTATGCCGCGTCGGATGAGACGATCCATCGCGGGATCGAGGCCCTGCGGAAGCTGGTCAAGAGGTGAGCCATCGATCGACGACCTGCCGTGCGAAACGGTGCTTGGAGGCGCGGACCTCGCCCGGATGGCGATCGTGACGGTAAGACGAACGATCGGGTTGCATCTGCCGCCGGTGCGGACCGCCGCATCAGGCGCTTTTCTGTTGCGCGGTGGGTTGGCCTACCAGCGGCATGCGCCCCTCCACCACGTCCGTATCTACGACGTAACGGAGTCCCGGCGGTTGATCGGGGAGCGTGTAGATCGCGTCCAGCATGATCTTTTCCACGATCGATCGTAGACCCCGAGCGCCGGTTCCGCGGTCGTAGGCCTTTCGCGCGATCAACTTCAGGGCGGCTTCGGTGAATTCCAATTCCGCGTTTTCCATGGCGAACAGTTCCTGGTACTGTTTGACCAGGGCATTCTTGGGTTCCGTGAGAACGCGGATCAAAGCCTCGACATTCAGAGGTCGCAGAGTGCTGAGGACGGGGAGCCGCCCGATGAACTCCGGAATCAGCCCGAACTCAACCAAGTCCTCGCTGGTTACGTGAGCCATCAGGAAACGGTTGCGTTCCTCTTCATTTACCGTCTCGCCCGTAGGGGACGCCGACATGGTGGAGCTGAAGCCGATGGCTCGCTTGCCCAACCGCCGCGCGATGATGTCTTCCAAGCCGACGAACGTCCCGCCGCAAATGAAAAGAATGTTCGAGGTGTCCACCTGGATGTATTGTTGTTCCGGATGTTTGCGGCCGCCTTGGGGAGGGACGTTGGAAATGGTGCCCTCCAGCATTTTTAGGAGTGCTTGTTGAACGCCTTCGCCGGAGACGTCGCGCGTGATCGAGACGTTGTGGCCCGTCTTGCGGACTTTGTCTATCTCGTCGATATAAATGATGCCCCGCTGAGCCGCCTCGACGTCGAAATCGGCGGCGTGCAAGAGTTTCAGCAGGAGATTCTCCACGTCTTCGCCGACATAGCCGGCCTCGGTCAAAGTGGTGGCGTCGCCGATCGCGAAAGGAACATCCAACATGCGGGCGAGCGTCTGAGCCAAGAGGGTCTTGCCGGAACCGGTCGGCCCGATCAGCAGGATATTCGACTTATCGATCATCACGTCAGAGGATCCGTGATGCATCAATCGGCGGTAGTGCGTGTAGACCGCCACCGCGAGAACCTTCTTGGCCTCCTCTTGGCCGATGACGAACTCGTTCAGTTTTTCGACGATTTCGCGAGGAGAGGGAATCCTGCCGAAGAGGGGCCTGGTTGTGCCCCGTCGCTTTCGCTCCTGGTCCAAAATGGACTGGCACAGGTCGATACATTCTCCGCAGATGTACACATCGCCGGGACCCTCAACGAGCGGCCCGACGTCCCGGTAACTCTTGCGGCAAAACGAACAGAAGGCGTTTTTCTTGGTACTACCGGTGCCTCGGCGGCCGGAGGTGAAATCCCGTCCTGTCGGCATGATCAATCGTCCTGAAAGTCTCGCGGGCGGTTGGATTACGGGCTTGCATCAATCCCCCGGATCGTGCGGCTGCGCAGTCGGCGGCGATCGTCGATCGCAAAGCTACCGCGCTTCGCCATGAACCCCCGAAACATTGCGATCATCGCAAGGGGGGCTCCCGTACTTCTCACACCGAGCCGGGGCTAAAAACGTCATCGGACGCCGGGTTTGACCGGCTGCGGATTATGGCCGTCTCGGCAAATCAAACGAATAACCATCAAGACGCATCCGTACGTTAAAGTCTACCTCATGTCTCTTGCCGGCATGAAATCCCGGGTTTCAGGAAGTCTCCATGAGGATTTGCCATGCTTTTCGCGTCGCGAAAAGGTTGTTTGCGGGGATGTCGAAGGCCGGGGGATTCATGCTTTCCTTCCCGGCGTGGGACGCGATGCCTTGCTTGGGCCCATCACGGATTGTAAGCGCTCTCGGATGGCACGGTATTCCCTGTCATCCAGTTGACCGTCGGCCTTCATCGAAGTGAACTCCCGCAGCATTTGCTCGGCCTGATCGCGATTATCCCTTCGGGCCAGGACATCACCGCGGATGCGTCGAACCAGCCAGACCGCGATTCCGACCATGGCCAAGGTCACCACGGACCAGAAAAGCAAGCGGCTCAGGAGGGCGAAGCTTTGCATTCTCGGACATCTCGTGCCGGCATTAAGCGGCAATGGCGCGGGCTTTCCCCACCGGAGGCCCCGGCATCCAACCAAAACCCTTACCATTATTGCCGTTAGCGATGATCCGGTCCACCGGGATTTGCCTAAAACCGGCCCCTCCTTTACGATAAGCATTGAGCCGTTTGCAACTCGTTGCTGCGTGAACGAAATCTCCGTCATGGTTCGCAGAGGTGCGCGCGAACGTCGCCAGGGCGGGAATTGTCCCGGTTAAAACCTGCCCGATTCGAGCGGCTCGCAACATTTTTGCGATATACGACCAAATCGATTTGAAACATAAGGCTTACTCTGATGGCCTCTCTTGCTGACGTGCCCGATGCTTTGGGGCGATTTGGGAACTTTGGCGGAAGGTATGTACCGGAAACCCTAGTTCAGGCCTTGGAGGAACTGGACCGCGAGTATTCCAGCGCCGCCGCCGACCCGGAATTCGCGGCCGCATTGATGGGGCTATATACCCATTATGTAGGGAGGCCATCCCCTCTGTATTACGCCGAGCGTTTGACGGAGTTTTGCGGCGGAGCTCGGCTGTTTCTAAAGCGGGAGGACTTGAACCATACCGGCGCCCACAAGATCAACAACTCGTTGGGACAAGCCCTGCTGACCGTCCGCATGGGCAAGCGGCGCGTAATCGCCGAAACGGGTGCCGGCCAGCACGGAGTGGCGACCGCAACCGCATGCGCTCGCTTCGGTTTGGAATGCGTGGTGTACATGGGGGAAGAGGACATCCGCCGACAGCGCCCCAACGTTTTCAACATGCGACTTTTGGGTGCTCAGGTCGTGCCGGTGGTGAGCGGCTCCAAAACCCTTCGCGATGCCATCAATGAGGCGATGCGGGATTGGATGAGTTCGGTGGAGTTCAGCCATTACTGTCTCGGTTCCGTCACGGGACCGCATCCTTTTCCGCGGATCGTCCGGGATTTCCAGTCAGTCATTGGGAAAGAAACGCGACGGCAATGCTTGGAGCAGCTCGAGCGATTGCCGGACCTGATCGTGGCCTGCGTGGGCGGAGGGAGCAACGCCGCGGGGATGTTTTATCCGTTTATCGCGGACGAGGCCGTGGCGCTGGTGGGCGTCGAGGCAGGCGGCCGCTCGGGACGATTGGGCGATCACGCATCGACCCTGTCGTACGGGAAGCCGGGTATCTTGCATGGGACCTTTTCCTACGTCCTCCAAGACGACGATGGGCAGACCGCCGATGTCCACTCCATCTCCGCGGGACTCGATTATCCCGGGGTCGGCCCCGAACACAGCTACTGGAAAGAAACCGGCCGGGTCATCTACACGAACGTCAGCGATCGGCAAGCCCTGGAGGCGTTCCAAACGCTGGCTCGCCTGGAGGGGATTTTGCCCGCTTTGGAAAGCGCGCATGCAATCGCCAAGGCGATCGAGCTGGCTGCCCAGCGGTCTCGGGAAGAGATCATCGTGGTCTGTCTGTCCGGCCGCGGAGATAAGGATGCCCAAGAGGTGGCCCGATTGCTGGAAATGAAGGATTAGACCTCGGGATGCGGGTTCCGCGCGTTCATTTTGAGAGGTACCTTCGTTTGCCCACCGGGCGACGCAACTAGAAAACAGGCTCCCATGTCCAGGATTGAACAGGTTTTTAGCGAATTGCGCAAGACGGGACGCAAGGCCTTCATGCCGTTTATTACGGCGGGAGATCCCGATCTTGGATTTACCAAGGAGCTTGTTCGAGCCCTATCCGAGGCGGGCAGCAGCTTGATCGAAGTGGGAGTCCCTTACAGCGACCCCATTGCGGACGGCCCGGTCATCCAGGCGTCGTATACCCGAGCACTATCGCAGGGCGTGCGATCCGGCGACGTGCTGCGAACGCTTGCCTCCATCACCGCGGACCTGAACGCCCCGGTGGTGCTGATGGTGAGCTACGCCGTCGTATTTCGTCGCGGCTTGGCGGCGTTCGTGGAGCAGGCCGAGCAAGCCGGAGTTGCGGGACTGATCGTACCGGATTTGCCGATCGAGGAATCGGATCCGTTGCGAGAGGCCTGCGATCATCGGGGGCTGGATCTGGTGCAGTTAATCACTCCTACCACCCCTCGATCGCGAGCGATTCGAATCGCTCAGGCCGGCAGAGGCTTCCTGTATTACGTTTCTGTTGCCGGCATTACCGGTGAACGCCGTGAATTGCCGAAGGAGTTGGTGGATAATCTAGCCTGGTTGCGAACGCAGACCTCACTCCCTGTTTGCGTGGGCTTCGGAATCAGTCGGGCAGAGCACGTGCGACTCCTGGCCCCGGTGGTGGACGGCATCATCGTGGGGTCTGCGATCGTTCGTCACGTCGCCGAGACTGCGGAAAAGTCCCGCCGACAAGTCCTGGATGAGATTCGGAAGTATGTCGCGGAATTGATTGCGGCGATCCCGACATCTTCCGAGTGAGGCGATGCCGTTCCGGCCACTGCCATCAGGGCGAGACGGCTTGCGGCGCTTTTCCATTTAGGCATGGCCGCCCAAGGGAAGATCATTCCCCCGCGTTTCATCCGGGGGCATCGGCCGTTTGGCGGCTTGGGGGCGTCGGCCTATCAAAATGCTCGCGGCCGAATCCGGGCTTGGACCCGTAGCGGCAGGCCCTGGATTCGAAGGAATCCTTCCGCGTCGGTCTGATCGTATTCGCCGCCGCCCTCCATGGTCGCGATTCCTTCGTCGTACAGGCTGTTCGGGCTGGAGCGACCGTCCACCATGATGTTTCCCTTGTACAGGGAAAGTCGCACCTCTCCCGTTACCGGCCGTTGAATCTCCCGAATCATGGCCGATAGGGCATCCATCTTCGCGCAGTACCAGAAGCCGTAGTAGACCATCTCAGCCACCTCGGGTGCGAGGCGGTCGCGGAGGTGCATCACGTCGCGGTCCAAAGTCAATTGCTCGACTTGGCGGTGAGCAAAGTAGAGCAGGGTCATGCCGGGCGACTCGTATACCCCGCGGCTCTTCATGCCCACGAAACGGTTTTCCACCATGTCAATACGACCGATGCCGTTTCGGCCGCCGATGGTGTTGAGTCGCCGTACGACTTCGTAGGCCGAGCAGGATTCGCCGTTCACCCGCACCGGAATTCCCGATTCGAAGGCAATAGTGACTTTTTCGCCTTCTTCCGCCGCTTGTCGGGGCGAGACGGTCATGCCGAACTCGACCAGCTCCACCCCGTTGACGGAAAGATCTTCGAGCTTGCCGGCCTCGTAACTGATATGCAGGCAATTCTCATCCGAGCTGTAGGGCTTGGCGGTCGTCGCTTTGACCGGGATGCGCCGTTCCTCGCAATAGGCGATCATCTCTTTGCGACCGGGAAAGCGTCGACGGAAGTCCTCCCGCCGCCATGGAGCCAAGACGCGGATCCCCGGTTGGAGGGCTTCGGCGGCCAATTGAAAGCGGCATTGGTCGTTGCCTTTGCCCGTGGCACCGTGCGCGAAGATGTTGCATCCGCGTCTCTTCGCCACCTGCAAACAGACTTTGGAGATGAGCGGTCTGGCGATCGACGTGCCGAGGAGATACATACCTTCGTACATGGCCTGCCATTGTAGGACGGGAAAGGCGAAATCGCGGCACAGCTCTTCTTTGGCGTCGATGATCTCCGCGGACCGCGCGCCGATGAGGCGGGCTTTGGCAAGGATGGCCTCGCGATCCTCGCACGGTTGACCGAGGTCCACATAGACGGCGTCCACGTCGTAACCTTGTTCGATCAGCCAGCCCAGGATGACCGACGTATCCAGGCCGCCCGAATATGCCAACACGCAACTCGCCATGAGACGCTCCCTGCCGGCAGGAAAGGATCAACATGCCCAAGCGGTCGGGACGACGAACCGTCCCGGAATGGCCGCGGAGAACTTCATTCTGTAGCGCCGCCGTCCGGCTGACAAGGCGACGCTGCGGACTTTGAAAGACCAGCGAGACGGCGCGGTCGAAGCTGCTTCGGCCCCGTTCGGCGGCTATCCGTCACGGCAGCCGGAACACCGTCGTGCTACGTACCAGCGCGCAGTCGTCGGGAAAGGTGTGAAAGGCCTGAATGCAGAGAGACTTATTGCGGGCTTGATGGGCGATAAAGCTGATCGCTCCCAAAGGCATGCGGCCGCTGGGATTGAACTGAAAAAACAACCCCTGACCGGGGCCTTCCCGGCTGAGTTCGTGCTGGAACATCCAAAAAATCTCGGGTTGGACGTTCTCCAGTTGAATGTCGATCGAGTACGAGACCCCGCCGCGGCCGACGAACTCGTCGTGGTGCTTGGCCTTCAGTTGATGCAACATCAGACGGCGACGCACCGGCAGGGGGTGATTGACCGCCGTCGAGACCTCGGTCCAGGTCAAACCCTCGTACTGCCACGTAACGACATGGCCCGTGTTGGTAATGTCGATCTTGACTTGGTAGTCGCCGCGAGAGACGGTCCGTGAGGCATGGACCTCGAACAACTCCGGATGCAGCGGCCGTCCGTACAGGACATAAGCCAATTCGGCGACTTTGGGACGAACACTCAGCACAAGTATATTCCTTATTGAGTACTGGCAAACGCGGCCCGATCGGCGGTGCGATTGCGGAAACGGTCGTCGGGGGCAAAGGGCGTGCGGTTTCGCGGGTTAAAAGCCGTAATCTCGCCATGCACGCCCGACGCCGTTTACCGCTCGCAATCGCGTCATCTGCGTCGTTTCTTTGCGTTATTATAAACTTGCGTTGGGGGCCGACAAAGGGCGTTTCCAGCCGGGCTTCCCCATCGGCTCGGCGCCGGTTCGGTTCGGCGAAACCGGGCTTGACAAACGGGTTTCGCGACGTCGGCGCGGAAGGGGGATGCGTTCAAGAAACGCGATCGACCGGGCATCCTTCCCGGTCGATTCGCAGCCTCCGTCGCTAACTCGAGGCAAACGGCGTCAACATCCGTGTGACACCGGCTTACGCCGCATTCAACCTTCCGTCGCAGTTTTTCGGCGATGCGACTCGCCGTACTTTTCTAGGTTTGCCGTACCGCGGGCACTTGCCCCGGCCGATTCCTGGAAGCGCCGCTTCAGCGATTGAACTCCACGCCGGCCGTCACGCCGTTGATGAACAGATCCTGGTTGTTGCGATCCAGCGTAATTCCCATATTCGGCACGCGATATAGCACGGCGTTCGAGGCCCGGCCGATGCCGTCCATCCACATCCCGGTCCAGCCCACGCTGAGGGCCATGCTGCGGGTGACGTTATACTTGATGGCCACTCGCAATTCCGCGGCGGGCGACCACTCTTCTTCCGTAGCGGAATTGGTGAAGGCCGTCGGCCCCATGTACAACGGCACATCCTCTTGCGGGCCGGCCAGCGGATCCAGTTGACTGCCCAATACGCCGTACTGATTGTAATTCTGGAAATTGAAACCGGCGAAGAACTTGGCGGTGCTTTCGAAGGTCCAGCGATCGAAGGTGCGGAAGAATCGAATCCCCGCCTGAGGGCCGACCACATGGTTCGTCGCCCGGGTATACCAGAAGCTGTCCGCGAGAATGCCGCCGAAGGCATCCACATTGAATTCCTCGTTGAATTCGAAGTAACGGACGCCGAGGTAGATTTCCCAGAACGTGCCGTGACGCGTGGGGTGGAAACGGTATACGTAGTTCAGCTCCGTGTTCCAGGTCTTGACGACGTTGTCCATGACCAACCCCCAGGAAGGCAAGGGGTTATCGTTGTCATCCAGCACGATGGGAGCCGTGAACGTGACCGGAAGGTTTTGGATATCGGTGAGGGCGTCGTCCACGTAGCCCTGCAGCAGGCGTTTGAAAGGCGGCGGCCCGAATTCCGGATCGTCGAAGACCACATCGGCGTTGGGAAGCTTGTGGACGCGTCCGTACGTGGACATGAAGAAGCCGCTGAACATCAAGCCTTGATGGTCTTCCATGAATCCGGCTTCCACGCGGCTGCCGTCCGTGAAGCGGCTGCCGATCCAGGTGTTGTCGGCGGTGCTCGTTTGTTCCCGGAAGACGTCGGTGTCGTAGTACACAGTGCGCGAGGCGGGCGGAGCGACGCCGACGGAGGCTGCATCCGGCTTGGAAATGCTCCAGCGGAGGTACTCGCCGCTAATGAAGAAGCCTTCATTGGCTCGAGCGCCGCCCCCAAAGGTGCTCGGATTGGCAGGGGCGAAGTACTGCATGTCGGGAACTTGAGCGTGAGCCGACATGCTGCCCAGGGCTACCATCGCCCCGATCGTCAGCCAGAGTTTGCTGCGTCGTAATAGCATGGCTCTTGTCCACCTCGATGTGCGCAAGTGTTCGGTTGACGCCTTGACGTGCCGTCTTCCCAGAACGGTCAATATGGGGTTGCGACGTAAATATCGGACAAACGGCTCGTGCGAGTTGAGAAAGAATGGCAAACCGTAACGAAAATGACGTTCGTTTTGTTAGAAACCCTCGCTCGGCACTTGCGATTTGGGCGTTTTGAGAAGATTCAACTGCAATACGGCACGGCAGCAGCTTTCCCAAGCGGTGCAGATTTCCTATTTTGGCAGTCCCGTTTTCGCGAGGTCGCTGCGATCATCGCTGCACGAGCTCCCCGAAAGGACGCCGGTTGGAATTGGTGGAGAACCGGATGCAACGCGGGATAGGGAGGTATGAGGCGGGCTGTTTGCCAGGACAGACCTTTTAGGTGGCGGCATCCCGCCGTCCTGTTACGCGGACCGGTGAGCAATACGCAGCGGGCGGCATCCCGCAAGCCGTGGGAGACCGGGAGAACCGATCGCATAAGGTAAACCCGGGCGAAGTGAGCGGGCCCGGTCGATCGCCTGACCGTCCCGGAGTTGGGAAAAACGATAAGATTCGCCGTTCCGGTCGCGGCTAGTCTTCCTGGCAGACCCAAACTCGCTCCACCGCCGTTGCGGGGGCGTCCTTGGTCACGATCCTAACCGTGAGCTGAGAATAGCCGGCCGGGACTTCAAAAAGTGCTTCGGAGGTGTCTCCGCCGGCCGGTCTCAAGACGATGTGTTGAACCGGAAGATTCTGTTCAGCAGCCCTTTTGCCCGGTGGAGCGAGAAACTCCACCTTGGCATCGGCCTGCCTGAAAACGGCGCCCAGTCGGTACTTCTTGCCCGATTGAATTGCGATGGTGGTGCCGGCCCACGCGTCGACCGACGACTTCGTCCAGCGATCGGGCAGGTCGGGCTTGAGCGTCGCCAGGCTGAAGTCGGCATTGTAAACCAAGTTGCCCGGCGGGTCCGTGGGGGCCAATCGAAAATGCAACTCGGCCGGCGCGCCATGCGTCAATTGTGCCTCCAAGACTTGGGCCTTGGCGCCCGGGCGGTAGGCCAAGACGCGGTATGGCCCCTCCGGCAAATTGCGGAAGGCAAACACGTAAGTTTTGTCTTCCGATCGGGAGTCCGCGGACAAACTCGCTAGGGTGGCAAAATCGGTGCCGAGTAGGACGATGCGGGCCTCTTGGTCATCATTACCGGGGAGCGGAGGAACGATTACCGTGCCGTGGAGCGCCGCTCCCTGGTCGCCGGCGGGATGAAGCGAAAGCGTCAACACCGTGTACAACACATCGGCGGTGACCCTTGCCGCTTCCAAGGCGGATTCCAGGATGATCGGCTCCACGGCGTTGCGGTCCGGGTTCGGTGCGGACACCAGCGGCAGTGCCCGGTCGGCCCTTTCGGCGGAAAAGGCGATCAGCCCCTCGATGCGGCGCTTCAGGCCGTGCCACGCTTCGTCGTCGGTGCTGCCCAACAATTGCGGTTGGTAACCGTGAATGGAGATTTGCTTTGCATCGAGCCAGTTTTCCAATTCCGAATGATGAGGGCAATTCGGCTTGGCATGCGGCGGTGCGCCCACGTCCTCGACAAAATGGAGGAGCGTACCAAGTTGACGGCACGCGTTGACGGGAGTCTCCGTTCTGAGCGCCTGCAATGCCCGGCGGAAGTACACCTCGAACGCAGGTTCGACGGCGGGCATGACGTGCGAGACGTGATAGGGTAGTTGAGGAACGAGAAGGTAATCGTCGGCGTAGTAGGGGCCGAGGTCTTGACCTCGCCAGTCGGGCATCCAGCAGTACTGCGTCAGTGCCGCAATGTTCTCCTTTCCCAACGATTGCTCCCAGGCCTCCATTTGAGGAACCACGTCCAAAGCGGCTCGCGTGATTTCCGGATGCGGTCCCCAGGCAAATGCCGACACGGCGGACGCCAGGGAGAACAGCAACGTTTGTGACGTGATCCCAAGCCATCTCGGTCTATATCGGTGGGACATGGCGATCTCCTGTTGTTGCGGGGATTGCGTCTCGGCGTCGCGCCGAACGAACCGGGGGATTGCTGCGAGGAACGCGGTATCTATAGTTTCTCGGCCATCGCCTTGATCTCGTCGAAGCGTCGTTCGATGAGGCACTCGGCGTACCGGTGAAGGACTCCGTTGCCGATGTTGCGCCACGCCGCCCAGACTTTGCCGGTCTCGGCGGCCAACTCTTGTTGTCGCTGGACGATGGCCGCTTCGGCGTCGGCAAAGGCGTGCAGGGTCGGACCATCCCAGTTGGGCATCTCCGTGCTAAGTGCGGACAATCGTCGGATGATGGTATCCGCAAGCCGTTTTCCGTCGTCGGCGGTTGCAAATTGTTTGGGATCTTTACCGCCGACTCCCCGATGCGGGGCGTCGCCCAGCCGGGACAAGTCTACCGACGGCGGGTCCAAATGCAACATGAGCGAAGTTTCTCCCCAAGCGGCATGGTCCCCCAAGTAGCCTTCGTCGAGGGCGAGAATATACTCCGGCGTGCCCAGTACCGGGATGCCCAGGCAACGCGTCATTCGTGCGCCGACCTCTCGTACCACGATCTGTTGTGCGGCACCGTAATGACCCGTCAGAATGATCACGGCCTTGAATCCCAGTCGCGCGGCCTCCATGGCGAGTTTTTCGAGCCAGGGGCGGAGCAGCACGGAAAAGGTTTGATCCTCCGGCTCCATGACGAAGGTGTGGGGCTGGTCGAGTCCTCCCACCCCGCCGAAAAGCGGCGGCGCGACCAGGCCTCCGCCAAGTTGGGCGGCTCGGATGCACAGCATTTGTGCTTTCACGGCATCCAGCCCCACGACATTATGGAGTCCGTGCCATTCGATTGTTCCAATCGGCAGGAAGAGGGTTCCGCAGGCAGCCATGCGTTCTTCGATTTCGCGCGGGCGCAGCGTTTCCAATCGGACCTCGGGCTCGCCGACTTGGAAGCCCGCCGTGACCGAAGGGGACGCGTTGCCGGTCGCGGCATTTTCTTCCACGATGCCCGCGCTAGCTGAGCGCCCTACCGCTGCGGAGACGATTCCGGCGGCCGCCGCACCGGCATTTTTCACAAACGCACGCCGCTTGATGAACTCGGACATGGCATTTGCCTCATTGTCTGCGCGGATCGGGGACGTCGTGGTGCCTCATCGGCTTCCTCGGATGGAGATCCGGCTTAGCGGATACCATCCGTCGTCTTCCCTACCGGCGATGGCAAGCCGTATCGCCGGAGTTTGCCCATCTTCGTCCAAAACGGCTACGGCAACCTCATATTCGCCGGGCGGCAGCGTTGCGGGTACCCTCAAGGCCGTTTCCACGGTTACCGGCTCGCCGGGCGGTAGTTCCGGCGGTCGATCCAGGAAATCCCCCGAGAACTGGGCCGTTTGACCCGGCATCAAACGGTTGACGGCAAATTCCGAGACGTGCACGTGACTCTCGCCTTGTTCGCTGCGCAGCCTGACGGCGACCGGATAGGGTCGATAGCACGGGGCCGAGCCGATGTTTTGCCACGTCATACGGATGCTCAGGGCGGTTCCCGCGATTGCCACCCGCGGGTGTTCCCACTCGCGAAGCACCAATCGGTATCCCAATCGCCGCAAGAATCGGCGGATTTCGTCGTGCACGGCGGGATCGTCCGGCAACGGGGCCGATTTGTTGTTGAGGTACGAGGCGTGCAAGGCCAGCGCGTAATTGAAGATGTAGCGGAGAGACCAACCCTCCTGGACCCATTTGCGAATGTCCCAACAGGTTTCCCATGCCACGGGCGAGGTTTTCCAGGCCTCCAAGGCACCGGCGCGGGTAAGAGTCTGCGGGTAAAGATTGCGCATGTGGCACCAATTCGCCGAGAACCCGCCCATGTCTCCCAGGCAGTCAGCCCTCCATCCCGTCCCTTTGCGAACGGCGTATCCCAGCATTTCCGGCCCGTCCATCAGCATGAGCAGCGGCGTGGTCCGAAAGGCTTCGAGGTACGCATCGATGATCTTGCGCTGGTTTTCGGCGGAGGGCATGGAAAGACCCTCACAGCCGCTCATATGCCACTCGCCCCACCAACCCACGGATCCCAGATCGACGTGATCGATGTCGGGATGGCCGTCGTACTTTTCCCCCAAGCGACGGATGAGATCGAGGTGAGCGCGGAGGGTGGCGGGGTCATCCAGATCCGGTACGTCAAGCGGTCCTCGGCCCTGGTAGCGGACGGCGACGACCCTGCCGCCGATTTCCGGCAGCCAATCCGGGTGGTAGGGATTTCCCGGAGTTGTGGAGCAGCACATGACGCGAAACGCTAGACGTTGGCCGGCCTGGCGCGTTCGGTGCAGCACGTCATCCAAGAATTCCTCGTTCAGCGATCCCGGCCGAGGTTCGAAGTCCTTCCACCCCCAACGGGCATAGTGGACCGTCGAGGGAATCCAGTCAGGAAGGTTGGCATCTCGATCCGCCGTGCGATGGAATGTCTGCCAGCCCATTCCAGGGTTCGGGAGGAGGTCGTCGATTTCCGCCGGCACGACGCGGATGCGACCTGACTCCGTCGCCGACACCGGGGTGAACAGACTCCATGCGAGACCTATCGCGAGCACCGACAACAAGAGACGGGAACGGTCCGGATGATAAACCATTTTGCCAACCTCCACTTGGATAACTTGCGAATTCTTCGCGAACGTTCCGGGGATTTTGCGTGCCGTGCCGGGCGGTGAAAAGGCCCGGCACGACCATGGTCGCCTACGATGATTTCCTCCGCCGATAGCGGCTCGTGGTCCACCTGTTTCACGCCCGGCATTACCGAGATTGCGCTTCGCCATTGGGGGACGCTGCTTCGTCGACGTAGGCGATCTCGACGAAATAAGCGCCTCGAAGTTCGGTATCGCCTTCCATCAAAAAGGTTTGGAGTCGGGCGGGACCTGCCGTTTGATTTACCTGGAATTCCGCGGCCGTTGCACCGGATGGAACGTCTTGAACCCACTCACGATCCCCGATGACCAACCGCGCACGCCGTCCGGCAATGGGATGGGTGACATACGGCGGACGATCTTGGAGGGTGATCCGATATCGGCCCGAGCGTGAGAATTCGACGGCCCAAAACCCGTTGCCCGGCGCATTGCGAGAAATCATCGTCTGATCCCACGGCACTTGCTCTCCATGCCAGTCGTGGCAAGTCAGCAATGAGGGGTTCTCCCGCGGATCCCCCACAATCAACGGCACGTACTCATGGAAACGCGAGGAGACGTCGCGGTACCAGTGTTCGTAGCGAGAACGAAGCTCGCTCACCACCTCCGGATGAGATTGCGCGATGTCCTCATCCTGGCCCGGATCTTCGAGGATGTCATAAAGTTCGGCACCGTTGACCAAGCGATATCGAGGAGTGAGCACGGAGGACAGCCGCCAAGGCACGGGATGCTCGACGCGATTGACTTGCACGAAGACGGTTCGATCCGGAGCTCCGGCGAACTCGCCATCCAAAATGGGGCGTAAACTGACGCCGTCGAATGGCATGCCGTCGCCTTGCGGCAGGCCGCACAATTCGATCAACGTGGGTAAGACATCGATGTGGGCGGTCAGACCGGCGATTGCGCGCGGTTGCGGCCAGCGCTCCGGCCACCGCAGGAAGCATGGGACTCGGTGGCCGCCGTCGTAAGGGGAGCCTTTGCGGCCCCGCATCCCGGCATTGAAGCCGTTTCCGGCGGTGCCGTTGTCGGTCATAAAGATTACGAGCGTGTTCCCGGCCAGATTCCATTCATCCAACGCGGCGAGCAATCTTCCCAGGTTTTCGTCCAGATTCGTCAACATCCCGTAAAAGTTCGCCAAATCCTTTGCGATGCCCTCGGCGCGATACGGGGCGGCGTATCGGTCATCGACTTGCCAAGGGCCGTGAGGGACATTCGTTGCCAAATAGACGAAGAAGGGGCGGGTGCGGTTGCGGGCAATGAATTCGCGAGCGGCATCGAAAAAGACGTCCGTGCAGTAACCGTTGCTCGTCTCCCAGTTTCCGTCGTTCCGCAGCATAGGCGAAAAGTAGGTGTTTCCCCAATAGTCGGGAGTTTGACCTATGCCGCCGCCTCCGTGCCAAAGCGCATGAGCAAACCCGCGGTCGATGGGGCGATACGGGGCATTGTCACCCAAATGCCACTTCCCGAACATGCCCGTGGCGTAGCCCGCCCGAGCGAAGTAGTCGGCCATGGTGGTCTCATCTCGGCGAAGGATGGATCGCCCCATGATGGTGTGCCACACGCCCGTGCGGCACGAATAACGCCCCGTCATCAGCGCCGCTCGGGTGGGCGAGCACGTGGGATCTACGTGGAAGTCCGTCAACCGAAGGCTCTCGGCTGCGAAGTGATCGAGGTTGGGCGTTTTGAGAACCGGGTTGCCGTGAAAGCCGATATCTCCGTAGCCTTGGTCGTCCGTGATGATCAAGACGACGTTGGGATGGCGTTGCGGCGAGGCGGCACTCGCGTCGCCGCCCTCTTTCCCTTGAATCAGGTGTCCCGAGGAGGCCGCGATCAAAAGCCCCAACGTCAGAATAATCGGCTCGGATCGATTCGCTAACCGAAATGGATGTCGGACGGGTACCATCGTGCTAGCTCTCCCCTTAGCCGGTTCCAACAAGACCGAACGGCAGCCGCGGCGATATCGTGGGCACCACGTGTGGAAGGCGATTTCGTCCGCCCGTTGCGGTTCATGAAAAACGTTGCCGGCATGGCGCGCCTTCAGAATACCGTTCGAGCGGAGAGAAAACCACTGCGGGAGTCCGCTCACGGCTCGTCCGTGTTCCGGATCGCCGCTCGCTCCGCGTCGGTCCTCGGAATTCGGACTGCCATCCGACCTCAGGGGCGGAGCAGGGGATTCCCCCATCTCCGCCTTTCCGGCCGCGCTTCCGGTTCTTGATTCGCACGGCGGGTGGGATATGCTGGGAGCGGCGGTTGAACGCCCCACGCTTCGAACGCACCTTTCGAAGCCGCGTACATCCGTTCGCACGGTCATCCAGTCGAGTCCTTCCCGTTTGCTTGAAAAGGAGCCTGTCAGATGGCGGAACGGCACAACGAGAGGAGAAAAACCGTGAGTTCCGGTACGGATCGTGCCTTGGATCGACGAACCATGTTGGCAGGGACTTCGATCATGGCGGTCGCCGGTACGGGCTTGATGGGCGGGGTGCCGGCGGTTCATGCCGCGGAGGACGGGAAAATCCGCCTGGCATTGATCGGTTGCGGCGGCCGAGGCAGCGGCGCGGTTCGCGACGCCTTCTCGGTCAGCGAGGGGCCGATCGAACTCTACGCCATGGCGGACATCTTCGAAAGCCGTCTCGAAGCTTCTCACCAAAGCCTCGCAGACATGTTTCCCGACCAGGTGCGGGTGCCTCGCGAGCGTCGCTTCGTGGGGCTGGATTCGTTTCGCCCGGCAATCGACGCCCTTCGACCGGGCGACGTGGCGATGTTGACCGGTTACGCGGTTTTCCGCCCGGGGCAATTGGAATACGCGGTTTCGAAGGGAGTCCATGTTTTCATGGAAAAATCCTTTGCCGCGGATCCGCCGGGTTGCCGCCGCGTCATTCGAGCAGGCGAGGAGGCCGAGAAAAAGAACCTCAAAATCGCGGCCGGGCTGATGTGCCGTCATTCCGTCAACCGACAAGAATTGATCCAACGGATTCGCGACGGAGAGCTTGGCGAGATCACGCTGATTCGCGCCTATCGGATGGAGGCCGTGGGGCCGCTCGGGCCGAAACCCGCCGACGTTCCGGAACTCTTTTGGCAGATTCGGAATTTCTTCCGTTTCTTCTGGGTTTCGGGCGGCCTCTTCTCCGAAATGGACATCCATCAAATCGACGAGATTTGCTGGATCAAGGATGCGCTGCCGGTCTCCGCCCACGGCGTCGGCGGTCGGGCCGTCCATAGCGCCGATCGCAGCCAGAACCTGGATGCCTACTTCGCCGAGTGGACGTTCCCCGACGGAACGCAAGGCCTGGACGTTGTTCGCTATGCCTCGAATTGCCACAATCACTTTGCGACTTACATCCACGGCACCAAGTGCGCCGCTCAGTTTTCCGGCGCCATTCACGCCGGGACGGTGAGAATCTTCAAGGATCAACGGATCAGCGATGACAATGTGGCGTGGGAGGCCCCGAAAGAGCAATTGACCCCGTGGCAGGCGGAGTGGAAGGCCTTGTTGCGGGCGATTCGCGAGGATTTGCCGCACAATGAGGCCAAACGTGCCGCGCTTTCCAATCTGGCGGCCATCATGGGGCGTGCAGCCGTGCATAGCGGCCAGGTGATCGGTTGGGATGCGGCTGCGGCCTCAGAATTTCAATTTTGTCCCGACGTGGATCGCCTGACGGCCGAATCGCCCCCGCCGGTCCTACCCGACGAGCGGGGAATGTATCCGGTTCCGGTGCCCGGTCAGTGGAGCGAAATCTGATCCCCCCCAGGGCTGCCGAAGGCCGAGCGTTCAAGGCAGCGTCCTGAGCGAGCTCAAGCCTTGTGCACCACATCACGAGACGCCGCTCGCGGGGAATCTCCCGGTTCGGCGCCACGCGGTTTGGGACGCGTCTTCTGGTACACGTACCAAACAAAGACCCCGGCGAATACCGCCGCAAGAACCACGGCAGGCACGGGATCCGGCACTGGTGCGGCCTCGCTCCCCGGCGCCTTTCCTTGCCAGTGTATCTCCTTCGCCAGCAAGACGGGTGCGGCGCGAAGCGAGTCGCGAGCTTGGTAGGCCCATCGCTTGAAGAATACGCCGTGCACCTCCGCCGGCTCATCCAGACGTTCTCCCGAAGGAAAACCCGGAGGAAGTGACAAAGCGTAGATCACCAGCGGGTTGTTTTCGTCGGCCGGGCGAAACCACACCTGATAGTACTCGGAGATCGCTACGTCGTTTTTCGGGGCGGGCATCCGTGCGACCTGAACGACGTGGCCCTTGACCGTCACGATTCGTCCTCGCCAATCTTGAGAGCGGCGATAAAGCTGGGAAAAGGTCACCCAGCCTTGCGACGCGGCCGCGATCGTCTCTTCTTCCGTTTGACGGAGACGCGAGAGGACCGCAAACCAGGGGGCGGCTTCCGCGGGGCGAAAAGGTTGGTCGTCTTGAACGGATGAAAAGTCGATATCGGCGGTCGTGAACGGCGGCCGCGAGGAAGCCGCTTCGGACGCCTCGGGCTGTGGACGGATCGATCCGCCGGGAGGGGACGCCGGCTGGCCGGCCGCGGAGGCGGGAGCTTGCTCGGATTCGGTCTGGGAGACCAAAGGTTGCGCGGATTGCTCGTCCGGAAGCGTTAGCAATCGCGTATCGATCGCGGTGCCGTTCCTTGGGCCGAACCGCGGCGTCTGCTCGCTCGGCGCCCCCCGCAAGAGCCGTAGGAGCTGCGCTGCCTGCGGCACCCATTGGCTTGCAGATGTGGCCAAAAGCACGCCGCCGCCGATCAGAAAGACCAGCAATAATAACCGCCGCTGTTCGCGCGGGTGGGTGTACTGACGCGAAGTGCCTGTCCTGATGCGCACGCCGATAGTTCCGATCCACTTATTCTTGCCGCGCTGCCGCTGAGCGTGACGGTATCGAGGGTTCCTATAGGAACCGCTGAACAACCTCCGCGACTTCGGCGGTTCGAGTATCTCAGCCTTGTATTCGGCTCTAAAGGCCGGATGAGCGGGGTTTATAAGGTCTATATGTTGTCTATGTCGCCCGGTTTATCGGGC
>Ga0067045_1027726_pt1 | contig 66826 bp, 57 predicted proteins | sample TerdegcTABiofilm_FD_59184 | JGI IMG/M metagenome (GOLD analysis project Ga0067045, IMG submission 59184) | Combined Assembly of (Gp0054472, Gp0054536) Wastewater bioreactor microbial communities from Singapore -Terephthalate degrading...
GGTGCGTAGGTATGTAGGGTATGCTCGGTATGATACCGATCCCGAATACACAGCCTTACAGGAGGTGTACCCGCCTCTGTGTCTGCTACTGAACTTCTTCTACCCCTCGGTACGTTTGGTGCAGAAGGATCGGACGGGCTGCCAGGTGAAGAAACGGTACGACTCGCCGAAGACTCCCTACCAGAGGCTACTCGAAGATCAGGAAGTGGATGAACGGGTCAAGGAGACCCTTCGGCAACAAGCCTCCCAGCTACACCTTCTGAAGGTAAAACGGTTGGTGGACCAGGCCGTAGATCGACTGATCCAACTCCAACGGCAGAAAGTGCAGGGCATAGGTCCTCATTCAGCGAGGCCGAATCGGGCAAAAGAGGATATCCACAAATCCACAGGATTCACAAAGAAAGAGAAAAAGAAGCAAAAAGAGAAAGAAAACACTACTAGTATGTGTGTACGCTAGGGTTAGAATTTATGATGAGGCATTCCAAAGCTCAGGGTTAGATTTTTGGATGAGGCAACATGGAGGGTGAAGACGGTATGTAAGGGGAACCCGGTAGGAATCGGAAAAGAACGCAAGTCTAACGGAGGTTAAAACGCGGCTGAAAGTCCTGTGGCAACTTTGGGTGTATTTTGTTTTTTTGCTATGGTAGATACATACAGCACCAAGTTTCAGGTTCTAAAGCTTGTGTTTACAGTTTTTTTCAAGTATGATATCGGCGAAAGGAGCAGTTCATGGCAAATCTTCAAGTGCAGTATCTCGGTAAAACCCTTTCTTCTCCCTTAATCGTGTCCAGTTCCAGTCTCACTCAAAGCGTAGAGAGTATTAAAAAATGCGAAGAGGCTGGCGCGGGAGCAGTGGTACTTAAATCTCTATTCGAGGAGCAGATCGAAGCGGACATCAATCGGGAGGAGTATAATGGATTGTCCAGGTTACACCCGGAAGCCCAGGATTACTTCGAACAAATGGGAAGGCATCTAGGAGCTACAGAATACCTGAAATTGATAGAGTCGGCGAAGAAAACGGTTAAGATACCAATCTTTGCCAGTTTGAACTGTGTGTCCGAACCTTGGTGGATTCGATATGCGGAACAATTGGTCGCCGCAGGTGTAGACGGGATCGAGTTGAATCTTTCCAGAATGCCTAGGAACCCATCCGAAACTTCCCAAATGGTAGAGGACCGCTTGATTCGTATTGTAGAAAAAGTAACCCAACGGGTATCCCTGCCCATTGCAGCCAAGATCGGCCCCTATTTCACATCCCTCCTTCACTTGGCCCACCGAATGCAACGTGCTGGTGTAAAAGGTCTTGTACTGTTCAACCGTTTCTATCAGTTGGATATCGATCCCCAAAACCTTCGGCTTGCTCCAGGGTACCAATTTTCCACCCCACAGGAAGTGTATACATCTCTCCGATGGATCTCCATCCTCAGTGGTCAAATCGAGTGTGATTTATCCGCTTCAACGGGGGTGCATGATGGGATTACTGCAGTAAAACTCCTTTTAGCAGGAGCCTCCAGTGTGCAAGTCTGTTCCGTCCTATACCGAAAAGGAATAGGAGAATTACGAAACCTTCGGAAAGGCATCGAAAGCTGGATGGAGGAGAAAAAATTTTCCTCCATCGATCAATTCAGAGGGAAACTCAGCCAGACGGAAAGCGAACAACCGGAAGCGTACGAACGACTACAGTACGTAAAAGCCCTAACAGGTATATCCTGAGAAAAAAGACAGTTTAAGGAGTTCTTACCTGCCTTAGGATTCCTTCCACTGCCCGAATGCCACTGGCCCATGCGGCTGTAATTCCCCTACTCGTCCCCGCTCCATCCCCGATCAGATATAGACGAGGGAGAGCCTGAAAATACGGATCAATAAAGGTAGGTTTGTTCCCATACAACTTGATTTCCGGATAGTACATGATGGTACTTGGATGGAGCACGCCCGGAACAATAGTGTCTAGAAGTTTCATGGCTTTCCAAATACCCCTCAGGATTTTCGCTGGAATCGAGAGGCTGATATCTCCCGGTGTGCAGTGAAGGGTAGGTTCGAAAAAATAAAGATCCCCTGTAAAGGCAGCTTCGGTAGATCTCTTTCCTAACCTAAAGTCCCCTACCCGTTGCATGATCGGCCGGCCCCCTCCCAGTAGCATTGCCTGAAGGCCTATCATTTCAGCGTACTTCTGGCCACTGGCCAACGGTTCGGTGAACATCACTGTCTTTAAAAGAGCAAAGTTCACAAGTCCATTTTCCTGGCGTTTAGAGGAATAGGCATGACCATTCACCGAATAGTAGGATTCTCCGCTGGCGGTGAGGTACTTTTCCTGTACCACATAAGCCCGAAAGGCGTTGGTGCAAAAAGTCCGCACCTTATCGGGAAAGAGGAATTTCGGATCGTAATAATCCTTCACAATAGGATACTGTTCGATCGTCGTTTCCAATCGGATTCCAATATCCAACACATGGTCTATGAAGGGGATTCTCAACTTCTTCATGAGATCCTGTAAAAAGGAAAATCCTCGTCTACCCGGCGCAAGAACCAGATCACCATACTGATACTTGCCCTTGTCCGTGAGAAGAATCCGATCCTTTGGATGAATCTCGGTAGCGGTTTCTTCCAAGTGGATCTCTACACCTCGTCTCTTCAAGCGGTCCATCAACTCTTTGATAAGTTCCAGGCCTCCATCCGTTCCTAGATGGGATTGGCGCACTTCAAGTAGCTTAACCCCTAGCTTCTCTGCTCGCTTTTCGTAAATAGAAAGATTTTTCTTTTCCATAAAGCGAGGTTGTAATTCTTCAATCACTTCCGATAAGTATCGATTGGCTTTCTCCGAGTCCCAATACTCTTCGGGAAATCCGATGGGATAGGTAAAATTCATTTTGCAATCGTTCCTGAGGCCTCCAGTGGAATAGCGTTCTTTTTCGATGAGGAGGATTTTTCCATCGGACTTGCGTTTCGAGTATGCAAATGCGGCTCCGAGCCCTGCGGGCCCGGAACCCACGATGATCAGATCAAATCTTTCCATAGGAGAAAGAATAACACTCCGTGGAAATGAACGCTACTTGTTCAATCTTTTCTTTACGTATTCCCGAACCTCAGAGACTTCCCGGGTAGATCCAGGCTTATGAGCCCAGTCCTTCAGAGTTCCTTCAAATTCTGCATCTGTCAGTCCAAAAGTTTGCACAAACTCTTCTTTGGGAATCCCGGATAGCTCCGAAACCGCCTTCCACGTATCGGATCCCTTGATTTCATCAGGGTTGAACGTTCCTGTTTTCAAGGTAATCTCTTGGATGCTTTTTACGCTCCAGGCAAACCCTCCTGTGTAGGTAGCTACCGCTGTTACGAAAATAAAAATCCCTAATGTGACTGCCATTACAGAAACCGGAGTTGCCTTACCTTTTCTTTTCCCTTCAACAGTGAGGGTGTTCTCCACAGGGCACGCATTCACACATAGATTACAGGAGATACACTCGGCAGAAGTTACTTCCTGCGACTCGGCCACAGGGATATTCACTGGGCACACCTTAGTGCAGGCCTTACAATCGATACAAGTTTTTTCATTCCTCCGGATTCGGAAATACCCCACCTTTGCCAGGATCCCAAGGAATCCTCCCAGTGGGCATAGATACTTGCAGAACACTCGATCAAAAAAGAAAGAACCTATTAGGGCCAGGATCAGCACTATGAATCCTGCCAGTAAGGAACTGAACAACTCATCCGAAGTCAGGTGCTGATACGCTACCCATGGATCATAGGGCCGGAAGACCAGTTCTCCCAACACAACCGAAAATACCACCACTAGAATGAACACGATGTATTTCCCGAACCGAGCATACCGATCGACAGAGGAAGTAATACTATACCGTTTGCCGAGGATCTTCTTCCCCAGCCGTCCAAACAGTTCCTGCAAGGTCCCTAGGGGACAGAGATAGCCACAGAACGAGCGGCGAAATACAATGGCGGTGATCACCGTAGATAGAAGCAAGATGAAACTACTGAGGGCGATCCTTTCCAGAAACCGTCCCGTCGCTAACACGGTGATTAAAGATTCCACCCCGCCGAAGGGACAGAAGGCATCCACCCCTGCAGGTCTCCATCCTTGGGGATACTGGTGAAGGATTCCCAATATCGTCATTCCAACCAGGATAACGATTAGTACTACTAGACGAAATAGATTAGCCCTTTTCTGTTTTGCACGAAATTCTTTTACACTCATACCCGTCTCCTTTTACTTTTCATAGACTTTCAATTCTTGACCGGGAAAGCTCTTTTCCCTACAATATCATCCTCGTATATAGCAATTCTTCATTCAAGAGAATATGCACACTCTGTGAAGATTCTGTGAAGAAGGAGGATGATTTGTACACCCCGGTGGATCCAAAACAGAATTTCCCCAAACTGGAGGAAGAGGTTCTAGCCTTCTGGGAGGCAAACGATACATTCAAACGTTCCATCGCGATACGGGAAGGATCGGATGCGTACGTGTTCTACGATGGCCCTCCCTTTGCCACAGGACTTCCACACTTCGGACACTTCGTGCCGGGAACTATAAAAGACATCATTCCTCGATACCAGACCATGCGAGGAAAGAAAGTGGAACGAAGGTTTGGGTGGGATTGCCATGGGCTTCCCGTCGAATACGAGATGGAAAAAGAACTGGGCATCTCGGGAAAACGAGAGATCGAATCCTTTGGTATCGCTAAGTTTAACGAATCCTGCCGATCCATCGTTCTACGATACGTGAAAGAGTGGCGAAAGATCGTAACCCGAATGGGTCGATGGGTAGATTTCGACAACGATTACAAGACGATGGATCCCGATTATATGGAATCCATCTGGTGGGTAGTGAAACAACTCTGGGAGAAAGGCCTCCTCTACGAAGGATTCTACATCCTGCCCTACTGTCCAAGATGTTCCACAGTCCTATCCAACCATGAATTGAACCTGGGAGGGTATCAAGACGTTCACGATCCTGCCATCACGGTAAAGTTCCGCTTAGTGGATGAACCGGACACCTATATCCTCGCGTGGACTACCACTCCCTGGACCTTACCCTCGAACCTCGCGCTGGCTTTAGGCCCGGAAATCGTATACGTGAAGGTGAAGGATGGTCCGGAGAACTACATACTGGCGAAGGATAGGCTTTCTGCATACTACAAATCAGAGAAAGAGTACCAGATCCTTTGGGAAAAGAAAGGGAAGGAGCTCGTAGGGATCCAGTACGAACCCCTCTTCCCCTACTTTGCTCACCTGAAGGATAAGAAGGCTTTCCGCACCCTAACGGGTGATTTTGTCAGTACCGAAGACGGGACCGGGATCGTTCATATCGCCCCTGGTTTCGGAGAGGATGACTATCGGATCCTGCAGGGAACAGGCATTCCAGTGATCTGTCCCATCGACGAAGAATGTAAGTTTACCGATGAGGTAAAGGACTACAAGGGGAGCTTCGTAAAAGACGCGGATAAAGCCATTATCAAACGCTTGAAAGAGGAACGGAAGGTGGTGAAGCATGAGCAGTATCTCCACGCGTACCCTCATTGCTGGCGCTGTAAATCACCCCTTATCTACCGGGCCATCTCTTCCTGGTTCGTCAACATTTCCAAGATTAAAGACCGGATGATCGCCACGAACCAGGAAATTTACTGGATGCCTGAACATATTAAGGATGGAAGGTTTGGCAAGTGGTTGGAGGGTGCCCGAGAGTGGGCCATTTCCCGAAACCGGTACTGGGGAAACCCCATTCCCATCTGGAAATGTGACTCCTGTGGGGAACTGGAATGCATTGGCTCCCGAGAAGAACTCAAATCCCGTTCGGGAGTGTATCCAGAGGATCTCCATAAACACTTCGTGGACGACATCACCTGGAAATGTTCCTGTGGGGGAACAAAACGCAGGATCCCCGAAGTGCTGGATTGCTGGTTCGAATCTGGAGCAATGCCCTATGCCCAGAACCATTATCCATTCGAGAACAAGGAACATTTTGAGAAACATTTTCCAGCCGATTTCATCTGCGAGAGTCTAGATCAAACCCGGGGCTGGTTCTATACTCTCCATGTCCTGGCTACCGCTTTGTTTGATAAACCAGCCTTCCTGCACAATATTACCAGTGGTCTTGTGCTAGCTTCCGACGGGAAAAAAATGTCCAAGTCTGCCCGGAACTACACGGATCCAGTTGATGTGATCAATACATACGGAGCAGAAGCTCTAAGACTTTTCCTCATGCGATCCGCCGTTGTCCGCGCCGAAGAGATTCGGTACAACGACGAGGGAGTGAAGGAAACCCTAAAGACAGTGATTATTCCTCTTTGGAACGCGTACAGTTTCTATGTTACCTACGCGAATATCGACCAGATTTTTCCCACCTCGGGGCCGAAAGAACCCTCCAATCCTCTGGATCAATGGATCCTCTCAGAACTGGAACGGTTGATCGACGAGGTAACGAGAGAGATGGATCGGTACGATCTCATGAAGGCTATCGAACCCCTGGTGGATTTCATCGATTTACTGAATAACTGGTACATTCGTCGGTCTAGGAGACGGTTCTGGAGGAGTGAAAACGACTACGACAAACGGCAGGCCTATGAGACCCTATACTGGGTTCTTCTAACCTTCTCGAAGGTAGCTGCTCCGATCCTACCCTTCATTACCGAAGCGATCTATCGGAACCTCCGTTCCCCCGAAATGCCCGAGTCTGTTCATTTGACGGACTATCCAGTAGCTCAGTTGGAAAAACGGAACCTGGCACTGGAGCAAAAAATGAAGTTCGTACGAAGGGCAGTTACCATGGGGAGAGCCCTACGAAGTATGCACGGAATCAAGGTTCGTCAACCTCTGAAAGCTCTTCATCTGGTAACCAAAGATCCGGAAGAACGAAGGATCTTACGAGAAATGGAAGACATCATCCGGGAAGAACTGAACGTGAAAGAGGTGGTTTTCCGCGAAAACGAAGAAGACCTGGTGGAGTATAAAGCAAAACCAAACTATAAAGTTTTGGGAAAAGCCTTAGGAAAAGACATGAAACGGGCGGCGGAAAAGATCGAAGCCCTTACATTCAAAGAAATCCAGAGTCTACTAGAAGGATCCACGCTAGTGATTGATATCGGTCGGGATCTGGAGATCAGAAAGGATAGCATCGAAGTTCGAAGGATCGAGAAGGAAAACTTGAAGGTTCTGAACGAAGGTTCTTTGACAGTTGCCCTAGATCCCGAACTTACTGAAGACCTCAAGGCAGAGGGGATCGTACGGGATATAGTTCGGGCCGTTCAAACCCTAAGGAAGGACATGGATCTGGAAGTAACCGACAGGATCGAGCTTTTCCTCCATACGCAGAATCCCGATGTGCAGGATGCGGTAGAAGAGTTCCAAGAATACCTGATGAATGAAACCCTTGCAGTTTCCGTTCAATGGAACAAGAATGGGACCCTACGGACCGCTCCGTGCGGAGACTCTACATGCGCCATTGGGCTGGTCAAAGCCTCTTGAAGATTAGGTTCATTCTGGTAGCAACTCTTTTGTTCGCCAGTTGTCAGAGCCTGCCTCGGTGGGAATCCCAGAATCCCTGGGGACTCTTTCCATCCGATGGCTCTCTCTACCTGCACCTTCCCGTTCCAGAACATCGGGAACTTCTGGATACTTTCCTATCCCGCGAGAGAGATGGCTCTCGGAAAAAGGGAGGGGCATCGAAAGGGGTAGTTTACCTTCTCGATCATACCTCTGAACTATTTTTAGTACTTCTGGGAAGCGATTCCGGGGAGTTTCCTTTGAAATCCTCCTCTCTTCGTTGGATTCTTGCAGGAGTGGGGGAGTACTCATCTTTTCTCCTCCGCCTCTCCCTGACATCCGAGGAGGGATGGGAAGAACGAAAGATCCGAACCAGTGGATACTCCCTCTCCTACTTTCAGCATCGAGGATCGGGGTTACAGGTTGCTTTACCGGACACCCACCTTCTCATTGTGTCCTCCGGTGAAATCGAGTTTCCTTTGAAACAATTCGTCCTTCCCCGGACCGATCCTTCCTTCCACCTCCAGCCCATAAAGGTAAATAAATTTCCATCCTTCCCTATTAGCCTTTACATCCCTAAAACGGGTATTTCCATTTTCACTGTTTTTTTGGAACCTGCGCTCCAAGCAGGAAACCGGGAATCTGCCATTGAGACGTTCCGAATGGAATTATATCGTAAGGATCTTCTATCCTATTCAGCTACCGGATCAATTCTTTTTCTGAAGGAAGAGCAAGCCCGATCCATGTCTGTACTAGTCCGGTTGGCTTTGGCAGGATGGTTCCTCCAACAGGGAGGAAAAGGAGGACCCAACTCTATACAGATCCTGGTGAATGGAACATCGATCGAGTTTTCTGGACTTACCCTTTCGTTGGAAACGATTGCTCAATTCGTCCAGTCCATGATAGATACAATTGCAAGGACTATCCCATGGTAACAATCGGAATCATGGATTACAAAGCAGGGAATATTCGCAGCGTGCTCACTGCCGTACAATACTTGGGGGCTAATGGGGTTATTTCAGACGATCCCGATGTTCTCCGGAGATGCGACAAGCTTATCATCCCAGGCGACGGAGAAGCTAAGGCTGTGATGGGGGTTCTTGCCCTCACGGGTCTAGGCGATTTCCTGCGGGAATATTTTCAATTGGGTAAGCCGATTCTGGGGATTTGCATCGGCTGTCAAATCGTCCTCGAACGGTCAGAGGAACGTTCTACCCCCTGTTTAGGCTTCATTCCCGGGGAGGTGGTTCGGTTTCCTAAGAAGCCAGGCCTGAAAGTACCCCATATGGGATGGAATCAGGTACACCATGATACTTCTCATCCAATTTTTCACGGCGTGCCGGAGGATTCTCCCTGTTACTTCGTGCATTCTTACTACCCTGTTCCCCGCTACAAAGAACATGAAGCCGCACGGACAGAGTATGGGATATCCTTCGTTTCTGCCCTAAAGAAAGAAAATCTCATAGCCTTGCAATTCCATCCGGAAAAATCCGCCACTCCAGGTTTGAAGATGATCGAGAATTTCATTTTCCACTGTTAAACCTGGTAAGAGGAACGAAACATGTTGCTGAAAAGAATCATTGTTTGTTTGGATGTTCGAAATGGGAAGACTACAAAGGGGATCCGGTTCAAAGGAAACATAAATATTGGTGATCCCGTGGTGATGGCTCGTCACTACTATGAAGAGGGAGTAGATGAGTTAGTTTTCTACGATATTACCGCTTCCGCCGAAGGTAGACGATTGTTCCTCGATGTGGTGGAACGAGTAGCCGAACAGATCTTTATCCCCTTCTGTGTGGGGGGGGGAATCGGTTCTGTTCAAGACATGCGGGACACTCTTCTCGCAGGAGCAGAGAAGGTGAGCGTCAACTCCCAGGCGGTAAAGAATCCTCGGATCATAGCGGAGGGGGCCTCTCGTTTCGGAAGTCAGTGCATCGTGCTAGGGATGGACGCTCTTCGGGATCCTTCCCTGCCCTCAGGATACCGTGTAGTGATCAACGGAGGTAGAACTCCCACTGAACGAGATGCCTTACAGTGGGCTCTGGAAGCTGAGAAGCTGGGAGCTGGAGAAATCGTGATTAATTCCATAGACGCTGATGGAACGAAGGAGGGATATGAAATCACTCTAACTCGAATGCTTTCAGAGGCCGTACAGATTCCCGTTGTTGCTTCGGGAGGGGCAGGCAAGCCGGAGCATCTAGCGGACGTGCTAATAGAAGGCAAGGCCGATGCAGCCCTGATCGCTTCCATGGTACACTACGGGGAATACTCGATTCCCCAGATCAAAGAGTACCTAAACGCCCGAGGAATCCCCATTCGCATGGTTTAACCCCACACCATATTGCCGTAGTCTTCCACATTTTGTATATTAGAGACAAACCGACTCTACAATTTCCGTACTAGAGGAGACAGATATGCCAAGTTACGATTATGAATGCACCGTTTGCGGACATCGGTTTGAGGCTTTCCAGAACATGTCTGATCCCCCGCTTACGGACTGCCCCCAGTGCGGAAAAAGGGTACGGAGGCTTATTGGGGGAGGAACGGGTATTATCTTCAAGGGAAGTGGTTTCTACGTAACAGACAACCGGAAATCCTCAACTAACGGGTCCAAGCATTCCGAAAAGAAAGATACTCTCGATACTACCTCTAAGTCAGATTCTAAAACAGAAACTTCTACAAAGGAGAAAGTGGCTGTCTAATACGTTGGACGGCCACTGATGGATTCTCCCGTCTTTCTATACCGGAAGATTCTCCGTTCCACTTGTTCCAGCGCCTTCTCGAGGATTTCTTCTATCTTTAGGGCTTCCCAATGCGTCTGAAGAATAGAAGGGTTTGGCCGCGTTAGGGGATGGGGAGGAGAAAAGAGCGAACAACAGTCTTCGTACGGTAAAATGGATATTTCGTATGTGCCAATCTCCCGAGCTTTTTCCATGATCCACTCTTTGTCCATGCCGATCAAGGGCCGGAGAATTGGCACGTCAGAAAACCGATTGGTAAATGCAATACTCTCGATGGTTTGACTGGCCACCTGCCCTAGACTTTCTCCGGTAATGAGACAATGAGCGTGCCGCCTCCGAGCGATCATGGAAGCGATCCTCATCATGGCCGCCCGGTTCATCAACGTCGCTTCGTCCAATACTCCTCGATCTCGAATGGTTACCTGTACTTCGGTAAAAGGAACTATGTGTAAGGTTAGGGAACCGGTAATATGGGCCAGACACTCCGAAAGGGACTCTACTTTCTTTAAGGCCTGTTCCCCTGTGTAAGGAGGAGAATGAAAGTATACTGCCTCGATCATCATGCCTCGTACTCCCATGAGGAACCCCGCAACCGGTGAGTCGATCCCTCCGGAAAGTAGGAGGATTCCCCTTCCACTGGTACCAGCGGGAAGTCCACGGAGACCCCTTTCGCTTTCTATATAGAGGTATCCCTTGTCTCGAATCTCTACGAACAGGATCCAATCAGGATGATGGAGATCGACGATTAATTCCGGATATTTTTTCTGGAGTTCTGCCCCTAACGTGCACGCTATCTCGTAAGAAGTGAGGGGAAACGTCTTATCTTCCCGTCTCGCCTCAACCTTGAACCGATTCCCCCTCCCATGCTTTAACATCCTACCTCCCATAGCTAACGCCTCTTGTACGAGTTGGGTAGGGTCTTTTTCGCATCCTACCGCAGGAGCAAAACCCGCAATCCCCGGGGTAGTCCGTAAACATTGATCCACTTCTGTTCTGAATTGTTCCTCTACCTCGATGTATATTCTGCCCGAACGATTCGTGATCGTGTAAGGTATGTGTTCCAGCTTTCTATGAATACTGGCCTGAAGACGATCCTCGAAAAACTTGCGATTCTTACCTTTGAGGGTAAGCTCCCCAGGTTTGATTAAGTATAGAATACTCATTATTTAGCAACCTTAAAGAGAATAGAAGCTTCTCTCAATAGAGTTTCGGCAAAGTAGTCTAATTGTTCGTTTGTCACCGTAGGTCCGATTGAGATCCGGATCGAGGAAAAAGCTAAAGAAGAAGATACTCCACTGGCTTCCAACACTCTCGTGTCCCTCTTTTTTCGGGAAGAACAGGCAGAACCCGTAGAAACTCCGTACCCCCGTTCGTTCAGAACCCGAACTAACACCTCCCCAGGGATCGGAGGAAAGGCGAGGCTAAGGATGTAAGGAGAATAAACGGCTGGATTGCTATAGCGCGTTTCCGGAAGCACTTTGCATTCCTTGCATCTTTGTACCCTGGAAAGCAACGTATTCATCCCTTGCTCTACTTGCACGCGATTCTTTTCCATTCCTTCATATGCCAATTCTAACGCTCGGGTCATAGCGGCTATACCAGGCACATTCTCCGTGCCCGGTCGCATACCATACTCTTGCCCTCCTCCGGTTAGGAGGGAAGAAAAGGTCTTTCTAACGAGAAGCATCCCTACCCCTCGGGGGCCCCTGAATTTATGAGCACTTACCGAAAGAGTATCTACCCCTAGTTCTTGAAAACTGATTGGAAACTTTCCTACTGCCTGTACAGCATCCACATGGATATGGATCGGTCTTCGCTCTCCTTCTTGGTTACGAATCATCCGCACCACCTCAGTTACAGGCTGAATGGCCCCCGTTTCATTATTTACCATCATCAAGGATACCAGTGCGGTATTCTTTTTTAACGCCTCCCCTACTCTGTCTGGTTCGATTCGCCCATCTTTTCCCGTAGGGAGTCTCGTTACCTCCCATCCGAATCGTTCCAGGATTCGGGAAGGTTCGTATACCGAGGCATGTTCGAAAAGGGGAACAATGGCATGACCAGGAGAAGATTTCAACAAGAACGATGAAAACACGAGATTGTTGGACTCGCTTCCACCCCCCGTAAAGATCACCTGCTTTTCTTTTGCTCCTAGAAGCTTCGCACATCTTTGCCTACAGGATTCCATAAAGTCTCGGGCTTCCAGTCCCCAGTCGTGGATAGAGGAAGGGTTTCCAAAGACCTCCTCCGCAACTTGCTTTTGTATTTTCGCAACCTCTGGGTGGATCGGCGAAGTGGCAGCCCAATCTAGATAGAGATATTTCATGCTGTTACCACGTACTTATTGAACGCTCTTGGAAACCCAAGCTCGCCATTCCTCAGGACCCAAAGTCTTTTCGAACACTTCTTCTTTCAGGTATCGAGTGCAGTTATGAATCCGCAAAGTAATTTCTGGATCGATAGAATGTTCTAGCTTACAAGCTATCTCCTTCGCTTGTGCTTTGGGAATCAGGAGAATATCTTCCAGGAAAGTCTGCAAAACAGTATGTCTTCTAAGAATCGAGCGAGCTACGGTATGCCCCTTTTCCGTTAGACTGATGAAAGAGTTCTTCTCGTAATTTACCAGTTTCCTTTTTTTTAGATTCTTCACTGCTCCTGTAACCGATGGCATCTGTACTGACAGGAACTCCGCAATATCTTTAACCCGGGCTACCCGATTCCGTTTTTCCAAGTGATAGATTGCTTCAATATAATCTTCCAGACTCTGTGTAAGAAGGTTGCCATCTTTCATACTCAAAAAAATTATAGGTGTTTCACTCAACTTAGACAAGGTAGAGAGAAGAAAACTATGAACAGTTCAAGGTTCCTCGTATAGCCATACCTTGCCTCACCAAGTTGTTTATCTGTACAATAGTTTTATGACAAGATCTTCCCTCCTGGTAGGGATCGACATCGGATCTACCACTGTGAAGGTCGTCGTATTGGAGCCAGGAGGATGCGAGCTTCTTTTTTCCACGTATCAAAGGCATTACTCCTCTCAAATTGATACTCTTCGTTCTATTCTGGAAGACCTGTTCCCTCGATTCGACTCCCCCTTCCAATTTGCCATTTGTGGTTCCGGAGGTTTGGAAATAGCCCAAGCTCTAGGGGTTCCTTATGTACAGGAAGTAATAGCCAATTCCTTTGCGATAAAAGAGTTCTATCCCGAAACTTCTGTAGCGATCGAATTGGGAGGGCAGGACGCAAAGGTGATCTTCTTCCGCAAAGAAGGAGACCGTTTAGTGACCCATGATATGCGGATGAACGGAAGCTGTGCGGGAGGAACGGGAGCATTCTTGGAGCAAATAGCGGAAATTCTCCATATTCCATTAGGGGAGTTCAACTCCTACGCGGAACGTGGCAAACATGTCTATGAGATTTCCGGTAGGTGCGGGGTCTTTGCGAAAACCGACATTCAACCCCTTTTGAATCAAGGGGTTTCGAGAGAAGACATAGCCCTTTCTGCCTTCCATGCGATAGCGAAACAAACCATTGGAGGATTGGCCCAAGGAATGACTATTACCCCACCGGTAATCTTCGAGGGAGGACCCCTGACGTTTAACCAAGTGTTAATCAGGGTATTTCAGGAAAGACTCCATCTAAAGGATCATCAGGTGATTCTGCCCCAACATCCTGAACTGCTCGTTGCCATAGGAGCGGCCCTGGCCCTGTTAAAATTACCTACAGAAACCAAGGAAAGTATCGGAGTTAATCCTCCAAGTTGGGAAAAAATCCGCGATACGTTGGACGCTCTGAAGGAGAGGAATGCCTATCGGTTGGAAGAAGAGTCTGTTCCTTTCTTCGCTTCCGATGAGGAAAGAGAAGAGTTCCTAAGAACCTATGGCTTCAAAGATTTCATCCCTCCTCCGATTCCTCCAGGAACCACCCTCAAAGGGTACCTTGGGATCGATGCGGGATCCACCACGAGCAAGTTCGTGCTGATTGACGAACAGGGCAAGCTGATCAATGCTTTCTACTCCAACAACAAAGGGAATCCCCTTGGCGTGATCCATCAAGGGCTCCTCATGTTACGGGATACCTATCGGAGTCAAGGAGTGGATCTGCGAATCCTAGGGGCAGGAACTACTGGTTATGGGGAAGTCCTGTTCGCGAAAGCCTTCGACGCCGATTATCACACGGTAGAAACAGTTGCCCATGCCGAGGCTGCTCTATCGATCGATCCCACGGTATCCTTCATTCTCGATATCGGCGGGCAAGACATGAAGGCCATCTACATACAGAATGGGATCATCACGGGGATAACCTTGAACGAGGCTTGCTCTGCGGGTTGCGGATCCTTCCTTGAAACGTACGCAGCCTCTCTAGGAGTTCCCGTACACCAGATTGCACCCCTCGCTTTTAAATCGAAACATCCTTCGCGCCTAGGTTCCCGGTGTACCGTCTTCATGAATAGTTCTATCATCACGGAACAAAAGAATGGCAAATCCCTCGAAGATATCCTCGCAGGTCTTTGCCGATCCATCATCGATAATGTATTCACCAAAGTAATCCGCACCTCCAACCTCAACGCCATAGGTAACCGAATCCTCGTTCAAGGAGGAACTTTTCGGAACGACGCAGTATTTCGTGCCCTTCAGCTGTATACAGGAAAATCCGTAACCAGAGCCCCGTATCCGGGTCTAATGGGAGCTATCGGGATCGCTCTTCTTACCAAACGATTCGTAGAACAAAAAATCCGAACGGAAAAATCCTACACATCAAGCTTTATGTCTCTAGACCAGTTAGAGAGTTTTTCTTACACGAAGGAACCTTCGTCCATTTGTCCCTTCTGTACCAATGCGTGCAATCGAAGCATCCTTCGCTTTTCCAATGGCAAATATTTTGTTACGGGAAACCGATGCGAACGGGGTGCAGTACTCGAAGGGAAACCTCCGCCACGATCCATCATCCCTGATATGGTTAAAAGACACGAAGAACTTCTTCTGTCAGACTATAAACCCCGGATACTGTCAGAACCACGAAAATGGCGGATTGGGATTCCTAGAGTGTTGGAGTTTTATGAGAGCCTACCCTATTGGAAGGCTCTGTTCAGTTCCTTGGGATTCAAAGTTGTGCTTTCCCGGCGGAGTTCCTATCCTCTATTCGAAGCTGGCCTCAAGAACGTTCCCTCCGATACGGTCTGCTTTCCCGCCAAGCTTGGACATGGTCATGTACTAGACCTCGTTTCCCAAGGAGTAGATCGGATTTTCTGGCCCATGATGATCCGGATACCAAAGAAGAATCCCACTGCTCAAGGCGGAGAAATGTGCCCCATCGTGCAAGGCTACCCCATGGTGGTGGATAAAAGTGACGAACCCCTTGCTCGTTACGGAGTTCCCTTCGACCATCCTACGTTCCATTGGTATGACAGGGATCTCAAACATGAACAAACGATTTACTATATTAAGCAGACCTATGGTATACCGGAATCTTTTATCGAGATGGCGATTCAAGAGGCTGAGCTTGCCCATTCCAGATTTCGCAATCAGTTAGAACGCGAGACCGAACAGATCCTTCTCCGCTACACGAATGCATCGGCTGATAAGGATCCCGACTCCTTTGCCGTGATCATTTCGGGCAGACCCTACCATGCGGATCCTTTGATCCATCACGGTTTAACCTCTCTTTTTACCTCCCAGGGCATCCCTGTACTATCCGCTCTGTTCCTTCCCCGTCTGTCGGAAATAGACCTCCATTCCGTTCGAATGGAAACCTACAATCCTTACCATAGCCGCATGTTGGAAGCGGCTTTATTTGCCGCACGTCACCCCAATCTCGAATTGGTTCAGCTCGTAAGTTTCGGATGCGGTCACGATGCCATTATCTCCGATGAGATGGATAGAATATTGAAAGAAACCAGCGGTAAGGAACTTCTGGTACTGAAACTCGATGAAGGAGAAGCCCGAGGTCCCCTCAACATTCGCATCAAGTCCTTTATAGAAACAATTCGCTCGAAACGGAGGAACCGTATCCAGAAGGAACAGGAATCCATGGGTAGCTATAAGCCCCTCGGTCATCCCTTCCCAGTACACTATCTGAAAAGCGATCGCAAACGAAGAACCATCCTTATCCCGAATCTTTCACCCGCTTTCTCCTACATGGCTGGTAGGATCTTGGAGCACCAAGGTTTTTCCGTGAAGGTTTTAGATGTGGCCGATCGTAAAGCCATCGAGTTGGGAAAACGGTACGTGCACAACGATATCTGCTTTCCCGCTCAAGTGAACATTGGAGAGATCCTGGCAGAACTCCAACGAGGTCATCTGCACCCGGAAGAGGTAGTGGCCGGTCTAGCAAAGAACTGTGTGGCCTGTCGGGCAGGTCAGTATGCCGCTCTTTGCCGTAAAGCTTTAGACGAGGCGGGATACTCACAGGTTCCCATCATCACCACCGGCACCGAAGATGATAAACAGATGCATCCAGGCTTTCGCTTTTCCATTGGAGCTCGATACAAACTTCTCTGGGGCCTCCAGATGGTGGATGCTTTGGAAACGATCCTTCGAAGGATCCGACCCTATGAAAAAACTCCCGGAATAACAGATCAACTCTATCAACACCATTTAGAGAGGATTGCCGACTCGTTACTTCAGGGTACGAAACGCGCCTTGGAAGCCCTGGAAGAAGCAGTGGAAGACTTCAATGGGGTACCTCTTAAGAACATTCCCCGCAAACCAAGGGTAGGAATCGTGGGAGAAATCCTTATGAACTACCATCCAGGAGCAAATAGGTTCATCGAATCCTACCTTGAGCGAAATGGAATGGAAATCGTCCTTCCAGGGATGATCGAGTTCTTCCGAAAAGGGAACATAGCTGAACGCCATATGGCTTTCAGACGCCTTCATCCCCATCCCATATTCCTCTCCATGAAAGCAGAACTCCTGGAGTGGATTTTCGGAAAAGCTCATGATGCGGTCGTACGTGTGATGGCGAGATTCAAATATCGGGAAGAACCCTACTCCATCAAGGAAATCGCTCAAAACATCTTAGGGCTGATCGATCCAACCTATCAAATTGGTGAAGGGTGGCTCATGCCCGGAGAAATCATTCAGCTCGCTAAGATGGGAATCCATAGTTTCGTAATTCTCAATCCCTTTGGGTGCATGCCCAACCATATTACGGGTAGAGGAATGATAAAAACCTTGAAAACCCTGTTCCCCCACATCCAGATCTTGTCCCTCGATTTTGATCCGGATACAAGCTTTGCCAATATCGAGAATAGGCTCCAAATGTTGATCCTCACTGCTTTGGAACTAGAGGAACGAAACAAGTCTTCCTATTCCTCCCAACCCGTGAGCCTATGATTCCCTATGGTAATAAGCGCTAGCCGTCGAACCGACATTCCCGCTTTCTTTTTCGACTGGTTCTTGGAGAAACTGGAACGTGGAGTAGCGGAGGTCCCCAATCCCTTCAATCCAAGCCAAAAGCGAGTGGTTCCCTTAACCCATGAAACGGTAGACGCGTTCGTATTCTGGACAAAAGACCCTATCCGGTTTCTTACACCCCACCCTCTTCTAGATTCCTTTCCCTGGATCGTTCTTTTCACCCTCACCCCCTATAGTACTGAATGGGAAGGAGCCTTTCCCAACAAAGACCTTCTAGTCCAGCACTTTAAAAGCCTCAGTAACCGAGTTGGTAAGGAACGGGTAGTGTGGCGGTACGACCCCATTATCCTAACCCGGGAGATAACCTTAGACTGGCATAGAAAGATGTTCGAAAGAATAGTAAAGAAACTATCGGGCTACACGGATCGCTGTATCGTAAGCTTCGTTTCACCCTACCGGAAAAATCAAGCCTTCCTCCATCGAATTGGCTGGTTCGATCCTACCCCTACAGACCGTCTCGTTTTACTTCAAGATCTTCGAGAGTTAGCTAGAAATGAGTCCATCCAGCTTGTTACCTGCGCGGATCCTTTATCTCCTTGGCCCGGGGCGTGTATCGACGGAGAACTTCTTTCTAAAGTGGTAAAGAAAGACTTGGTATTAGAAAAAGACCCCTACCAACGTCCCGCCTGTCTCTGCGGAAAAAGTGTAGATATTGGTACTTATGGCACCTGTAAAGGAGGTTGTCTGTACTGTTACGCTAGGTAAAGCTAATACATCTCTCGAAGATCCACCTCATTGGGGACCATCTTCCCTTCCAAGTACGCTTCCAAGTTCGCCACGGTAACTTTGATGTTTTCTATTGTTGCCTTTGGGGTGAACCCTCCCACATGGGGAGAAAGAACTACGTTGGAAAGTTCGTGAAAAGGAAACCGAGAGGGAAGGTGCGTTTCTTCCCCTGCGTTAGGGTAGGAATACCAAGTATCAATTCCCGCAGCTTTCAAGATTCCCTCTTTCAAAGCATGGTACAGAGCTTCTTCCTCGATCACATCTCCGCGACCTACATTCACAAGGATCTTCCCTTTCAACAAGGATAATTCTTCCCTTCCTAACAATCTTCGGGTTTTTTCTGTAAGAGGAAGGGTAGAAATCACAATATCCGCCACTTGCAGAGCTTGGGAGAGATCGTAATACACTCCATCGATCCCTTCGGGAGGCGTTTCAAGCACTCGTTTCCTGTAGCAGACTACTCTACAGTCGAATACTTTCAGGTAACGAGCTATCCATTGCGCAATCGCTCCCGCCCCTAACAGGACAACCGTACTCCCCACAATGGAATCCCACGTATCGAAGATTCCTTTACCTGCCCAACCATGCCAGACGCCTCGGCCAAGATCCCGGTGATACTCCAACACCTTTCCTGTGCAACAGAGCAGAAGAGCAAGCGCACGTTCAGCCACAAACCGCGCATTCCCATGGGAATTGAACACCCTTACTCCTCGTTCGATGAATACCTGCGCAGGTAGATGATCCACCCCCACGAAAGGAACGAATACCGCTCGAACCGAACGCGCTTGCTCGTACACTCCCTTTGGTTCAATCCCCCCGACAAGCACGTGGAAGGTTTCGATCTCCTTCAGGGTGGTTTCCCGATCCGTCACGAACTCATGTTCCGGATGTCTTTCCATTAAGGGGGTGCAGTGTTCTTTCCAGAGATTGTTGAACCGATACGTGAACCCAATACGCATGCCATACACCTCCTGCCGAACCTTACCATGAAACCCTTTCCTATGGTATGGTTCTTTTCATGAAATTTCGGCAATTACCCGTATACACTCATAAAGATAGAATCCTCGAAACTCTCAACAAGAGTCCCGTCATCGTGGTGGAAAGCCCCACTGGATCGGGAAAGACCACCCAGCTTCCCATCATTCTCTACGAAGCGGGATATGCGGAACGCGGAGTAATCGGTGTCACTCAACCCCGGAGAATCGCTACCCTTTCGGTGAGTGACTTCATCGCCCGACAATTGGGAGTCACGGTTCCCGGACTCGTGGGGTATAAGATGCGGTTCGAGTATAAAACTACTCCGGAGACCCGCATCAAGATCATGACGGACGGGATCCTACTTCAAGAGATCAAGGGTGATGATACCCTTTCCGAATACTCAGTAATGATCGTGGATGAAGCCCATGAACGAAGCCTCAACATCGATTTCGTTCTTGGCCTTTTAAAACGGGTGTTGGAGATTCGTCCTAATTTCAAAGTGATCATCTCTTCTGCGACCATCAACGCAGAAGTCTTTTCCAGTTATTTCAACGACTGTCCCATCGTAAGAATCGATACCCCCATGTACCCCGTAACGGTGATTTACGATCCACCCGATCCAGAACTGGGGGAAGAAGGGCTCTTAGCAAAGATCGAAAGCATCGTGGAAAGGTGCATTCGGGAAAAGAGAAAAGGAGATATCCTGATATTCCTTTCCGGAGAACAACAAATCAAGGATTGCATGGCTACCCTGTATGCGCAACCGTACCGGAAAAAACTTCATATTCTTCCCCTCTATGCTCGGTTGAGCAAGGAGGAGCAGGAACTCGTGTTTCTCCCTGCCCCCAAGGGAAAAACGAAGGTAATCATAGCCACCAACATCGCCGAAACCTCCGTCACCATCGATGGGGTGACTACCGTGATCGATTCCGGTCTGGCCAAGATCAACTACTACAACCCGAAAACCTACACGAGTAGTCTCGTGGAAGGTCCCATTTCAAAGGCCTCCTGCAACCAGAGGAAGGGAAGAGCTGGTCGAACTCAACCAGGCATCTGTTACAGACTCTATACAAAAGAAGACTTTGAAAGTAGACCTCTCTTTACCACAGAAGAGATTCTCAGGACTGATCTATCCGAGGTGGTCCTGCGGATGGCCGAGTTAGGGATCCGAGACTTCGAATCTTTCGATTTTATCTCACCACCCGGAAAACAAGGAATCGTGAGCGCGGTAGAAACCCTGTACCTGTTGGACGCTTTGAATCCAGATCGAACCCTTTCGAAGATCGGAAACATGATGGCCCAGTTCCCCCTCATTCCTCGACACGCCCGAATGATCGTGGAAGCTATCCTTCGATATCCCGATGTCCTCGAAGAAGTGTTGATCGCCAGTAGCTTCCTTACGGGGAATACCCCTTTCCTGCTACCGCAAGGAGAGGAAATGGCCGCCCGAAAGGCTCATCATACGTTCCGCGATCCTGCGGGCGATTTCGTGTCCTACATCAAGATCTTTCGGGCCTACGAACGAGCTGAAAATAAAGAAAAATTCTGCGATCGATACTACTTGGATGTCCGGGTAATGGCAGAGATCCGAAACGTGAAGGACCAGCTTTCCCTCATTGTAAGCGAAATGGGGATTCCTATCAGTGCCGGAGGTTCCATCAAAGACTTTCTCTGCGCCATCTCCCGAGGATTGATCCAGTTCGTTTGCGTCCGGAGTGGCAAGGATGGATACCGAAGTCTTACAGCAGAACGTATTCTTATACACCCAAGTTCGGGAATGTACCGCGAGACCCCTCGGTATATCGTAGCAGGAGAAATCGTTCGAACTTCCCGTATGTACGCTAGATCCGTTTCGCCTCTGGAGAAAACCTGGCTTCACGAAATTTCGCCCATTCTTGCGGAGGGGCTAAAGGCCGAAAAAGATAAGGCAAGGATAGAAGTCACGAAAGAGAAGGTTCCTCGCCGGGACACTACCTGGCAGATCAGCATTGGGAAAAAGATCTTCGAATTGAAGCCCTTCAAAGGAAAGAAGAAAATCGCCCTATTCCCCTGGGAGGATTTGAAGGAGTTGGTGAGAAAAGAAGGAATACAGATTCCTGGACCTTATCTAAATTTGCGAGGCAAGATAGTGATGGAGGGAATGGATCTAGCCGTAGGGGAACGAGTACCTAATATCTTAAAGATAGCCCGTTTCCTCGATGTGTTCCTTCCATCTTGGAGAGGACCTCTTCCCAAGGAAAGCCTATATAGCGGAGAAGGTAGAGCTCAATTAGTAGAAAGCCTCTCGAACCTTCTTCGGATCTGCAAGGTTAAAAAAGCAGGAAAACGATACGGATTCCTTGGACTCCACACGGATCAGAAGGGAGTGTACTGGTACAAACCTTCCCTTTCCTTCTTCACGGCTCTTGAATCGAGCCTAGCTAGTCTGGAGATCCTGATCGACGAACTGGGTTCCGAACCAGATGAAGGTTCAGAGGGAACCTCCTTACGGGATCGGGTAAACAAGGCTTATCGAACACTCAGCGCAGTTTTAGACGCTTAAGGTTCGAGTCCCCGTTCAATCACCCGTCTCACGAAGGATAGATCCAGGGTAGTCAACAACGTATTCCCAAGATTTCGTTGAAGAAGGAAACGTAGCACACCTCGTTTCTTCTTATCCTGTTGCATGGCCTTTAAGACTTCTTCTGTCTTCACCCCTGAAACCCGTTCGACATACCCAAACTTAGCTAAAAGAGCTCGTACCCGATTCGCATAGGAGGAGTCGGTAAAACCCAAAGACAGTCCCGCATCCATCGCCCTGTAAAGTCCCCATGCAACCGCTTCCCCATGGGTGTATCTCTTGAAGTGTGTAGCGGATTCCAGTCCATGGCCGAAGGTATGTCCAAGATTCAGATGGGTTCGTAGTTCCTGTTCCCTCAAATCCTTCGTCACATAGAAAGCTTTTATCAAAAGAGATCGCCGAATGAGAGTCTCATACACTTCTAGTGATAGATCTTGCAACGAACCGCCCTGCTCGGCAATACCTTCGAGCAAACGGAACAGTTCTTCATCCTTCAGCATGGCGGCTTTGATTACCTCTGCCATGCCTGATCGAAGCTCCCGTTCGGGTAGAGTCTTCAACACCTTAGGATGGATCCAAATTCGTTCGGCGGGATAGAAGGTTCCCACCATGTTTTTCCATCCTTTAAAATTGATGGCTGTCTTTCCTCCAAAGGCAGCATCCACCATTGCCAATAACGTAGTAGGAACCAGATGGAGACGCGCTCCCCTCATGTAGATGGAAGCGGCAAAGGCAGTAACATCGCACACCGCTCCCCCTCCGATTCCCACAAAGAGGGATCTTCGATCTAAGCTTCTTTCCAATGCTCGGTTCAGAATTTTTTCGATACTAGCCCAACTTTTTCCCTCCTCTCCGCATGGAATGATCACGCGCTGCGTTTCGGGAAAGGGAAACAGCACGGCAGTTTGCTCATCTTGTACTACCAGTACCGGCTCGCCAGGGAGATGGGGAGAATCTTCTGAAAAAGTAAGGAGAGTGTGGTAGGCACCGAGAGAAAACTCAAGAGTGGACTCAAGAGCGGGAAAGTCCTTCATTCACTCTCTTTCGCCATAAGGGAATGAATGATCTTCTCCACGAAGGAGTCAACGATTCTATAAATCCGCTTGTTACCCTGTACATGGGACTGAACGATTCCCTTTTCCTTTAGTACAGCCAGATGTTGGGATACCACAGGTTGGGGCTGATTCAGACAAGTCCACAGCTCCGAAACGCAGGGTTCTTGCTCCCGAGCGATTAGGCAAAGGAGTTTCAGCCGTATGGGGTGCCCACATACCTTAAGCTTCTGGGAACATTCTTCTATGTGTTCATCTGAGCAACAATCGATAGAATTCATATATAGTATACATATAATAAATTGGGAAAGAAATCAACCCTCAATCGTGTGAAAATTATCAAATGATCATACATATTGACATCTGAATAAATTTAAGATATACTAAATAAAATTTAATTATGCTTAAAAATGGTGGTAAGACTTACGGGGAAAGGATCCGGGCTTTGAGGGAAATGCAAAAGCTCACCCTAAAAAGGGTAGCATACTCGGTGGGGATTAGCGAAAGCCTTCTTTCCCAAATCGAGCGGAACAAGGTTTCCCCTTCCATCGACACCCTCATCCGAATAGCCGACGCCCTTGGGGTTGACATGGAACACCTGTTCAAGGACTACCGCCAACAACGCACTGTTTCCATCCTAAGAAAAGAAAATCGAAGCCGTCTAGAGAAGGATGGGGTAGTGTATGAACAACTTTCCCGTTTGATCGATGGAGAGACGGAGACTGCGATGGAGATTGTACTCTTAGAACTATCCCCTGGTTGCAGAAAAGGCAGTTCCCAATATGGGCACCGCGGGAAAGAGGTGGGAATTCTTTTAGAAGGAGAAGTGGATCTTCTCTACGGCGGAACTTCTTACAGGCTACAAGAAGGAGATAGTATCTCCTTTGATTCAACGATTCCACATACCCTCATAAATCAGTCAAATGCGCAAGCTAAAGCCATATGGATCATGAGTCCCCCAAAACTAAATTTTTTTGCGGATGGATGAAACACCATGATGAAAAACGTTTCACCTTAACGTCAGAATGCCCCGACTAAGGGTAAACCATAGGAGGATATATGGGTAAAACTATCGCAGAAAAGATCTTCGACGCCCACGAGGTGGATAGACCCTTCCCGGATGTGAGAGTGTTACGTTTGGATCGCGTGCTCTGTCACGAAATTACGACCCCCACCGCGATCGATGATCTCATCCGAAGGGGGAAGGATCGGGTATTCGATCCAGAGAAGATCAAAGCCGTGATCGATCATGTGTCTCCGGCAAAGGATGAAAAGACCGCCCTACAAGGGAAGATCCTACGGGATTGGGTCCGAAGACATGGCATCAAAGATTTCTTTGATATTGGATCCAATGGGGTGTGTCACGCTCTGTTTCCGGAAAAAGGCTTCATTCGTCCTGGTTTCACCGTGATCATGGGAGATTCTCATACCTGCACCCATGGTGCGTTCGGTGCGTTTGCCGCAGGTGTCGGGACAACTGATCTGGAGGTAGGGATCCTTAAAGGGGTTTGCGCCTTCCGGTCGCCGAAGACAATCCGAATCAATGTGGTAGGGCGCCTTCCCGCAGGTGTGTTTGCAAAGGACATGATTCTTGGAATCATCGGAAAGATTGGAGTGAATGGCGCCACCGATAGGGTAATCGAGTTTCACGGCCCCGTGATCAGCGCCATGTCGATGGAATCGAGAATGACCCTCTGCAACATGGCCGTTGAAGCAGGGGCCACAAGCGGGATTTGCCAGCCAGATGAGACAACGGTCGAATACCTCTGGCCCTTCATCAAAGGGGAATTTTCTTCAAAGAAAAAAGCGTTGGAAGCTTTTCTTAAATGGAAATCGGATCCAGATGCTTCGTACGAGAAAGTGATCGATTTCGACGTAAGCAATTTGGAACCCCTCGTTACCTTTGGGTACAAGCCAGACCAGGTAAAACCTGTTCGAGAGATGGAAGGTACCAAGGTTGACCAAGTGTACATCGGATCCTGCACGAATGGTCGTTACGAAGATTTAGAAGTCGCTGCTGCCGTTTTGAAAGGAAAGAAGATCCATCCTCACGTTCGAGGAGTTCTTGCCCCTGCCACGCCAGAAGTATATCGAAAAGCCCTTGAAGCGGGGATTCTCAAGATTTTCCTCGATGCGGGATTCTGCGTCACCAACCCTACCTGCGGTGCCTGTTTAGGCATGTCCAACGGAGTCCTCGCTCCGGGGGAGGTGTGCGCCTCTACGACGAACCGCAATTTCAACGGCAGAATGGGCAAGGGGGGAATGATCCACCTGATGAGCCCTGCCACAGCCGCAGCCACCGCCGTTGCCGGTGTTATCACCAACTCGCCCTTGTATGCAAGATAGGAGGCTCCCATGAAACCCTTTGGTGGAAATGTTCTATTTTTAGACCGTTCCGATATCAATACCGACGAAATCATCCCCGCTAAGTATCTTACGGAAATCTCCAAGGAAGCTCTGAAACCGCATTTGCTGGAAGATCTAAAGTTGGAAGGATTCGACCCCATCCGCGATCTAAAGGGTAAAACCGCCATTGTAACCAGAAAGAACTTCGGATGTGGTTCGTCTCGGGAACACGCTCCCTGGGCGTTGGAGGTAAACGGGATCCACATCGTGGTGGCAGAGAATTTTGCCCGCATATTCAGGCAAAACATGTTCAACTGTGGGATGTTAGCCATAGAACTACCCAGTGAAACCATCGATGAGTTGTTTCGTATTTTCAGTAAGAGCGAAACCCACGTAGAGGTGGATTTCCCAAACGACCGTTTGACCTTTTCCAATGGAAAGACAAAAAAGACTTACTCCTACCATCTCAGTCCCTTCGACAAGACTCTCGTGGAGGCGGGGGGATGGGTAGAGTACGCTGACGCTAAATACTGACCGTTCAACATTGACTTTACGTAGCTTCCATCCTACAGTGAAAGATATGGAAGCAATATCAACCCAACGGAGGATGGAAATCCTCATCTCCCATAGTGAGGGTACTAAGCTCTTCCTGGCAGGATGCATCACTAGCGGGTCGGGTACCCTTGTTGTTGGGCTTCTATCCTACCTTTTTTTCCCCACCATCGCATCGATCTATCGAATAGGAGCCATCGTACTACTCTTGGGTTCCACGATGATAATAGGGTTCGTGTTGCGTTTAGAACTCAATCTGTCTAAACGCTACCGACTATCCGGAGGAATTCCCATCTATTTTGTGTTAATGTTCCTTATTTGGTTCTTCTGCGTCTTTATCCTACTGTTAGGGGCTTCTACTGTAGCTACGGGGATCGTTTCTCAGATTCTAGTGCTCCCCTTGGTGATCGTATTCGTCGGAGCGTTGGGATACGGATTCCTCACAAAAAAGCTTTTCTTCTTCGTGCTTAAGAATCTTTCACATCCCGACTATGTCTCCCTCCATTATCGAGAACAGATCTGGGAACACTTAAAGCCCCTGTGGGAAACGGTTCGACGGTATAAAGATCCTTGCACCATAGCCTTGATTCGTTTGAGTCTTCCTGAACAATCTGCTTCGATGCTCGAAATACTAAACCATCTGGAGTCATCGAATCGCCTCGTGCGTAATCAACTCCGGCTAACGGACAGAAATGGGATTCGTTCGAAGGACACTCTCTACGTACTACTTCCCAACACCGCCTTAGAAGTATCGGAAATCCCTTTAAAGCGTATCCAACAAGCGTTAATTAATGGAAGCTATATGGTAGAGAAAGTCGTTACAGCGGACCTACGTAACGCAGACGCCTCCCCTGCCGAGATGCTCTCTACCCTCGAAAGGGAACTTGGTTCTGCAGGGGTTAAAAGCTGATAGAGGGAATTACACGAAGCGACGAATTCCTATTTCCCCGCAGCCAACAATCGCTCCTTCAACTCAGTTTCCAGTTTCTGAAGCTCCTTCTCTGCCTGCGCTCGTTTCTCCCTGCCTTCTCGCTGGATTCGGAGGGTCTCCTCTAGGGTGGTGATAAGATCGTTGTTCACTTGTTTGAGGGTTTCCAACTCCACGATGCCTCGTTCCGCTTCCTCTGCCACGCCCAAGCTTCCGTCCTTCAATAGGGCCGCGTTCTGCTTCAACAAAGTGTTGGTGGTCTGGGATACCTCTTTCTGGAGTTCCAATGCTTTTTTCTGACGGAACAAGCTTACCGCCAACACGATCTGATTCTTCCATAACGGTAGAGTCGTCAGAATAGAACTCTGGATCTTTTCTACCAACACCTGATTGTTGTTCTGGATCAGTCGAATTTGAGGAGCCATCTGAAGGGAAACCATCCGGCTTAACTTGAGATCATGAAGCTTCTTCTCGAACCGATCTACCAGGGAACTCACATCCTGAAACCTTTGGGCGTCAGCAGGGTCTTTGGTGGTTTCTGCTTTGCTTCGCAACTCAGGAAGGAGGGTATTGCGCAGCTCTTCCACCTTAAGTTTTCCTGCTGTCAAGAGGATGTCCAGCTCTTTTAAATATTCTTGGTTTCTATTGTATAATTCATCCAACAACACGATATCTTTCAGCAGATTCCGTTGCGCGGTTTCCAATTCCAGAACGATCCGTTCGATTTGAGAGGAAACCTTCTCGTAGCGGGTAACGAATCTGCGGATGGACCCTACTAAATTCCCTACCCCAGGGATGCGCTGCCAAAAAGATTTTTCTTTCGTCAAGCTTCCTACATCCAATTCTTTGATTCTCTCCAATAGATTGGAGAGAATGTTCCCCGCCTCTCCCGCATCCTTGTTACGAATCTCCAAAAGCACGGAATCGGCAAAGCTGGCAATCTTTTGTTGAGCTCCCACGCCGAATTGAAGAACCGACTGCGAGTTCCGGATGTCGATCTTGGAAGCTTCTTCGCGGGCTTTTTCCAGATCCCGGGGATCCAACACGGCCAATTCCAATGTTTGGTCACTCATGAGTTCCTCCCTTTCTACCAGATTCCATTTGGATCGTTTGTTCCAGTACCTTTAGTTCCGCGTCTAAGTCCAACACATCGTTGGCCAGCAATTTTTCATACTGTTGCTCGAAGGCCAAGGCAATTTGCTTTAGACTCTCCTCCACTCGATGTAAGGTCTCCTGTATGGAAGACTCTTCAGAAGATTTTTCCGACAACTCCACATACTGCCGGAGGATTTTTGCCACTGCACGGACATGATAATTCAAGAAAGACTTAACGAGAGATAGGTCTTTTGGATCTTTCTCCACCTCTTGGAGAATCTTACGTGCGAAGGATATAATCTTTTCGGCATGGATCCGGACGTTGGTATTCTGAATCCGGGCACCCCAAAGGGTCATTTCCTCCACGTTCCGCTTGGCCATGGCAAGGAGTTCTTTTTGGAAATCCTTAGATAAGGAGGAGTCCCACTGTTCCTCTTTCTTCTTCGGTGAAAACAAAACCCAAGAGGTTAAGAAAACCCCGATAGAAGCTCCCACGGCAAAGACAAAGTTGCCTCCCCAGAGAAGGGTGGTCACAAAGGCTAACGCCCCTAATCCCCCTGCCCATACTCCTGAAAACTCAAGAAAGCCTTTCTTTTCCATCCCGACTCTTGTATACCCCTCCTTATCCTACTCAAAAGCGATGTATTTGTCACCTCAGGGTTACTGTTTCCTTTGATAGCATTACAGGCATTCTATCGTGTAAAAGGGCGTCCATACCTTGAAACAAAGGAGAATTCTTCTATAAGATACATAGAAAAGATCCCAATGAGAAGGAGAAACGAAAAATGGAAATTTCACCCCTCCAAAAAGCGCGGTACGCATACAAACCAAAGGTACCACCCCTATTAAAAAAGTCAGTATCCTCCATAACCATAGCATTCGGTAAACCCACGGAAGCCCTTACGGATCGTAAAGAGTTGAAAGCTATCTTCAAACATACCTATGGACAACCCATCGCAACCCTAGTGCCAGGGAAGAACTCGAAAGCCTCGGAAAAGATCAATGTGGGAGTTATCCTTTCCGGTGGACAAGCCCCCGGAGGGCACAACGTAATTGCGGGATTGTTCGACGGAATCAAGAAAGGGAATCCCGGTTCCAAGCTGATCGGGTTTCTGGGAGGACCATCGGGGATCATAAAAGATAAGGCGATCGAAATCACCGCTAAGCTGGTGGATCAATACCGCAACACCGGTGGATTCGACATTATTGGTTCCGGCCGGACAAAGATCGAAACTGAGGAACAGTTCGCTTCCACCCTATCTACCGCAAAGAAACGAAAGCTTAAAGCTATCGTTATCATTGGAGGCGACGATTCCAACACGAACGCTGCTGTTCTTGCCGAGTACTTCAGGGAAAAGGGCGAACCTATCCAAGTAATCGGAGTCCCGAAAACCATCGATGGGGACCTGAAAAACGAATACGTGGAAACCTCCTTTGGGTTCGATACAGCGGTGAAAACCTATTCTGAGTTGATTGGAAATATTGCTCGGGATGCGAACTCCGCGAAGAAGTACTGGCATTTTATCAAATTGATGGGTCGGGCAGCAAGTCATATCTGCCTGGAATGCGCCTTGCAGACCCAACCGAACATCGCTCTCATATCCGAAGAGGTAGAAGCGAAGAATCATACTTTGAAGGATATCGTGGAATACCTCTGTTCCATCATTGCAAAACGGGCAGAGAAAGGGGAAAACTTTGGTATCGTTCTTATTCCAGAGGGTCTGATCGAGTTCATTCCCGAAATGAAGAAACTAATCTCCGAAATCAACGATATTCTGGCCCATAAGAATGCAGAGTTCTCTTCTCTTTCACCTGGTCAGGCTCAAATTGATTTCATCACGGGACAACTCTCGGCAGAATCCCGAGCAGTGTTTTCCTCCCTCCCCAAAGAGATCCAGTCCCAGCTCCTTATGGACCGAGACCCCCATGGGAACGTGCAGGTATCCCGGATCGAGACAGAAAAACTCCTCATTACCCTGGTGGAAGCCCGATTGAAAGAGATGAAAGCTGCTGGCTCCTATACGGGTAGCTTCAGCTATCAGAGTCATTTTCTGGGGTACGAAGGAAGATCCGCCTTCCCTTCCAACTTTGATGCCGATTATTGCTATTCCCTTGGTTTTACCGCGTTTCTCCTTATAGCGAACGGGCTCTCTGGTTACATCTCCTCCATCCGGAACCTGGCGAGACCTACTGCGGAGTGGGTAGCGGGTGGGATCCCCCTCACCATGATGATGAACCTGGAACGGAGGCATGGGAAAGAAAAACCGGTGATTAAAAAAGCACTGGTAGACCTAAAGGGCAAACCCTTCAAAACCTTCGCAGCCAAACGGGAAACGTGGGCCTTAACGACCTCTTACCTCTGTCCAGGCGCCATTCAATACTTTGGTCCGGACGAGGTATGCAACATGCCGACAAAGACCCTTGTCCTAGAAGCAAAACCTGTAAAACCATCGGGCAAGAACGCGAACGCCAAGGGAAGTACCAAAGGAACAAGTAAGAAAAAGGCATAAGAAGAACCGAAACAATAGGTCTTTTCGTCAACGGATACGGCCAGGCCGCACGTGTGCGGTGTTGAGAAAGGCTACTCGGTGAGCCTCTTGAATGTAACCTTCGATTCCTGACTGAAAGGCTTGGGAGGAGGGCTCTGGGTAGCCTTCTTCCCTCCAAGCTTTAAGGAAACCCGCCAAAAATGCGTCCCCACTACCTGTGGTGTTTAGCACGGGAAGATCTTTGTTCGAGTATACGGGCATCCGGAATACGTTGCCTCGATTGTAATTGTAATAGAGGGTATCTTCTTTTCCATTGGTAGTGATGCACACAACCCTATACTCTTCGGCCAACCGGTGGAACTGTTCCTTCACCCGATCCACCACCATCAGATCCCGAATCTGTTCCCCGTCGGGTGAGACCCCTAGAAAAGTACTAACAAACTCCGCCAGATTCGTCTTGATTACATCGGGTCGGTGGGGTAGACAAGACATTAGGTCTTTCCCCCGAATATCAAGAATGACTCGTTTACCCGCTTCCTTTGCCTGCTGCACGAACTCAGCGTACAGAGTTTCCCCGTATCCAGGTGCCCGTGTACCGCTAATCACTAGGCAATTAGATTTCGAAAGGAGGTTTTGGAATCCCTTTCGTACTTCCGTCTCCGTGCCAGGTAGCACTGGTTTCGCTTCCTCCACCAGCTCCGTGGTAGTACCTTTCTCCTGATTCAATAGAGTCGTACAGAACCGAACCTCCGAACCAGAATCGGGTGCTAGGATTCGCAGGTTGTCCTGTTCCGCTAGAGCAAGGAAAATGTCTCGGAATATTCCACCCGCATGGGTCAGATGGATGGCTGGAATGCCTAGTTGTCCCAATACCCGTGTTACATTTACCCCTTTGCCCGATGCATCGAGATAGTAGGTGGGCGTTCGGTTCACCTCCCCTTCCCGTAAGGATGAAAAGACAAGAGTCTTCTGTAGGGTAGGGTTCAAGCAGACCACAAGGACCATCAAGTTCTCCGGATCCGATAAGCCGAGATGATAGAAGAAAGAGTCACTGCCAGCACGATCATGCCTCCCCCAATCAAAGCGTTCTGAGTGGGAACTTCATTCAGGAATAGGAAGACCCATAGAGGGTTCAAGATCGGTTCTAGGGTCGTGATGAGCATCGCTTGGATCGTGGTAATGCCTTTGATTCCCCGGGCAAATAGGACGGAAGAAAGGCCAATTTGGAAAATTCCCAGCACGACTAGGGAAGCCCATCCCGAACCAGAAAGGGCTGGAGGTGTGGAAAGAATCGAAGGGAGGGAGAAGAGAAACACCAACAGATGGGACAGTAGTATCGACTCTACGGGAGAACCTGATTTTTGCATCCTCATAAATATGGCGTAGAAAGCAAAGGTAAATCCGCTTACTATGGCCAATAAGTTCCCCAAAGAGTTCCCCGGCGAAACTTTTTCCCTGAAAAATAGAGTCATCCCTCCCAGGATCATCACTAACCCCACCCAATGTTCCCACCGGGGGCGCTCCTTTAAAAGGATCCACGCAAAGACAGCCACATAGAGAGGAGCTCCATATTGGAGGAGGATCGCATTGGCCGATGTGGTAAGCTTATTGGCATAGACGAACAGGATCATGGTGCCCGCGTTACAGAGGGCTGCCAAAATCTGGGGAGCCGAAAAGGTGATTTTCGGTTTTCGGATCAATAACAGGATCGTGAGTCCCCCTAGAAAACTTCTAGCGCCCGCGATTCCCAATGGAGTCCAATCTACCAATTTGATGAAAAGTCCTCCCAAGCTCCATAGAAACGCACAAAAAACGAGAGAGAGGATGGAAACAACCGTTGGATGCATCAGAACCTATCCTTTAGAATTGTTTCGATATCTTGAACAGTGAGGGGTATCGGATGATATTTTGCCTCTGTCTTGGACGCAATCTTGGAAAGATCAGATTCCGTTAGGCCCAATGTTCGAAGGGAAGGCATGTTTGTTTCTGCACTGAACCGTTCTAATGTCTTGATTAAAAGTGCCGCATTCCCATTATCGCTCCCCGCATCCTTCCCGCTCAATGCCATACCTGCTCGTGCGTATCTCTTCAAGACAGAATCTTCCGAGGGATCATCGATCCGCATAGCCCGGCTAACAGTAAAGCGAGTGGCAGAGACCACCAACGTCCCACACACCACCCCATGAGAAAGGGGGAACAACCCGCCCATGGGAGAAGCGATACCGTGCACTACTCCCAATCCCGCTTGAGCTAGACACACCCCCGAGACATACGCGGCATACGCCATCTGAGATCTAGCTTCCAGATTGTTGCCTTCCCTATAGGCAACTAAAAACCCCTTTCCTGCTAATTCAAGAGCCTTGAGCGCTAACCCATCCGTAAAAGGGTTGGCCCTTGTGCAGGTATACGCCTCCAACAACTGCGTAATCGCATCGAGGCCAGAGGCAGCGGTAACCTCTGGAGGACAGGGAATGGTCAATTCAGGATCTAGGAGGGCTACATCGGGAACATAGTTGTCGTGACGTAGAGACTTCTTGAAACCATTGGGACCTACTCGGCTGATCACCGCGTTCTTCGTGGCCTCAGCACCCGTGCCCGCCGTTGTGGGAACGGCAATAAGGGGAAGGCGGGTTCCTAATGGTTTTCGCCTTCCCACCCCTTCAAGATAGTCCTGTACCGAACCTTCCATCGTGTACAAAGCCGAAACAGCCTTTCCCGTATCGATCACGCTCCCACCGCCGATGGCAACCACAGCATCCGTTGGGAACTCCTCACGGTCCTTTTTCAGGGCTTCCACGATCGCATCCACCGCTTCGGGAGAAGGTTCGCCAACGATAGAAAACTCCTTATACCGGACATGCACCTTCTTCAATCCTTCGATCAATCGATCGTATGCGTTACTCTTTTTGAAGGACCTCCCTCCTAGGATTAAAGCTATAGTTTTTAAGGTACGATCCTGCAATAGTTGAGGTAACTGCAAGCTTCCCCCTACTCCAAAACGTAGTTCTGGTAGTCGGGTGATATGAAAGGAATTCATGAAAAGGAACTGTAGCGTAAAAATCGATTTAGGTAAAGCAAAAAGCCCTACACAGATGGGGAAACTAGACTTATACTTCTCCCCATGGTTCCAGCTAAAATTCTCGTTCTAGATACAATTCCGCCAAGCGAAAAAGGGTTCTCCACCTGTATGGTAGTCAGGAATCTGAAGGATCTTCCCGATGCTTTAAAAGACGCGGATCCCCTTGTTTTTTTCTTGCTTGATCCGAGCAAGCCTCTCCCTAGCCAAGAAATGATCTCATCAACTCCTTTAGCCAAGTCGCAAAACATCCAAGATTTAGAGAGTTTTAGGCCAAAGATCTATACGCTGGTAAAGTCGGAGCTCTCCCCTATCGATTCTCCGCAGGTAACAGCAGTCCTATCGAGCCTAAAATCTCATATAGGTCCTTTCAACATTTCGATGGTAGTTTCCATTCTCGACGAAGAGGAAAACACAGCTTATGCTACCCAAGTTCAGTCTTTACCCATTGAACCAGACAAGGCTTTGCGATTGGTATTAGAACTCAATCCAGATCAGTGGTACCATTTTAAGACCTCACCACAGCATCTGAAAGCGTTCCTTAAACTCCTTCCCCTTTTTTCCGAACTAGGGAAACGTTTCCTGTTTGCGGGGAACGACGATTTATTACGCGAACTATATCAGAGTCTTGTTCCTTCCTCCGAGCCCAAAGGGTCACAGGGCAACCGAAATCTTTTAGGATCCTGGAGTAAAAAGGGAAACCAGGGATTGATCGTAGTGGAAAGGCCAATAGAAGCCTCGAAGATGGGGGAAGAGAGTATAGCCTGGATCGATGATGCAGTGATAAAACCAGAGGAGTCCTTTATCGAAATTGCGCAGAAATCTTTACAAGAAGGCAAGACCCTTTGCATTCCTCTCCATCATACTAACTCGACCATCCTTGAGTCTTCCCTGTTTTGGCAACAAATAGGCAAACATATTCAGTTCCTACTCTTTTGGGGAAAACAGTGGACAGAAAGAACTGTTACTCGCCTGTTAAAACTTCCTTCCTATCGAATCATTGGACCTTTAGGGAAAGGGAACGGATTGATTTTACAAGGATCCGTCGATCCTTCGACTCCCCACATACCAATCATCCTTGCCGATGAAGACGTTGGAGTAGCCCTCCTGGAATTGTATCGTAAACTTTCACCTCCAATCCGGGTTCGTCCCTCGTGGGACGACTACTTTTTAGGGATAGCCCGTGCGGTAGCTGAGCGAGCTACTTGCGACCGAGGTCGGAGTGGGTGCGTGATCGTGCGGGACAAGGCAATTCTGGTTACGGGGTACGTTGGTTCCCCTACCGGTCTTCCTCACTGCGACGAAGTGGGCCACCAGATGAAAAAGATGATCCATGAAGATGGGCGCATCACTCAACACTGTGTCCGAACTGTCCACGCGGAACAGAATGCCATCTGTCAAGCAGCCAAGTATGGTATTTCATTGAATGGAGGAACCTTATACTGCAAAATGACCCCCTGTCGCACCTGTGCCATGCTAATCATCAACTGTGGGATCCGCCGGGTAGTATGCGAGTACCGTTACCATGCGGGGGGAGAATCGGAAGAACTGTTTCGCCTGGCGGGAATAGATCTCGAATTTAAGCATCCCGAGGTCCTTCCTTATTCTGATCAGTAGATTTTCGTAAAAATATCTTGAGAAGTTACGAAAACGGTTTTATCATAGAAGGTAATCCCGTTTACGGGATGCGGCATAATCTAACTACTTTGAGGAGGATGTACAATGAAGAACCTCGCACTCTGCTTGTTTTTGATGGGGGCAGTAGTAGCGGCGCCCATTTTCGCCCAAACAGTCATCGCCCAAGACGATTTTTCCAAACTGGGAGATTGGAAACCTGCGTATGGCACTTGGAATGCAAATGGCGCACTGATTCAGTCCGATATCAAAGCGGGAATGGCTAGGATTGACCGTCCTCTCCCCCAGTCGGGCGTGTACATGTTGGAGTTCACAGCGAAATACATCGATGGGGGGTATGCGGACTCAAAAGCCTACGTATCTGGGCCTTACCATGGGGGTTTTGGAATCCACATCGGAGTCGATAAACCGGCGCCAGGCAAAGCATGGGGAAATGGGAAATCTTACCTCCTCTGGATCAACTATGACGACACCGTACCTACCAGTTCTCCCCATTATGGATTACGAGCTCAGGTATACCAGAGCACTTCCAACATCAAAATGGAACTGATGCCCAACTCTAGCATCGAAATCTATCCGAGAGAGATAGTACTTCAGAATCTGAACTACCTACAGTATGCGCTTCCCGTCAAAATGCGGGTAGATACGAACACGGGAGAAATCCGGGTATACGATCCGATGGAAGAAGGTTACTATTATTATTTCTACCTAGATCCTAAATTACTGAAAGGTGCGTACGTAAGCTTCCGAACTAATAAACTGGCCATGCAGTTCGACGATTTCAAAGTAACCAAGCTCGAATAACCCTTTTGTTTCTCTATTTGATATTTTTAAAAAAAAGGCCTGTCCTCTTGGACAGGCCCTTCAATCCATTATCCCCTAATTATTGGGGGAAAATCAAATAGTTTAATTCGATTGAACTAGCTGTGCGAATTCCCCTTCTTCGATCGTTTCAGCTTCTAAAAGACGATTTGCCAACTTTTCCAGTATGGGTCGCTTTTTTTGCAACAATCTCTTCACATGCTCGTATCTCTCGTTCACGATGGAAGCGATCGTCTCATCGATATAACTCTGGGTGGCATCGGAATAATCCCGATACATTGGGGGGGCTTCGGCCGTAGGTCCAAGGAAAGTAGGTTGCCGTTGGTTCAAGGCAACATTTCGGAACTTGGAGCTCATTCCATACTCAGTGATCATCCTTTTCGCGATATCACTTACCTTCACAAGATCGTTAGCAGCTCCTGTGGAAACGGTTCCGAAGACTAGCTCTTCCGCTGCTCGACCACCCAATAACGTATCGATCCGACCGTACAATTCTTTTTCGGTCATGAGGAACTTGTCCTCCGTGGGGATCTGCAGGGTGTATCCCAGCGCGCCGATCCCCCGAGGAACGATGGTAATCTTCCGTACAGGATCTGCCCCCTCGGTGAAAGCTGCTACCAACGCGTGTCCCGCTTCGTGGTAGGCAACGATCCGTTTCTGCTCCGGACTGATGAACCGGTTCTTTTTCTGTAGCCCTGCAATGACCTTTTCGATAGCCTCGGTAAAGTCTGCTTGCGTCACCGCGCTTCTACCGTTCCGTACAGCCAGTAAAGCCGCTTCATTTACCAGATTTGCCAAATCTGCCCCTACAAAACCGGGAGTGTCCCTAGCGACTTTATGGAGATCCACATCGGGAGCCAGTTTCACTCCCTTCACATGGATCTTAAGGATCGCTTCTCGTCCTGCCAGATCTGGCCGGTCCACTAAGACTTGTCGGTCGAACCTACCTGCCCGAAGCAAAGCTGGATCCAGGATTTCGGGTCGGTTCGTGGCAGCGAGGATGATTACTCCTGTTTTGGAATCGAACCCATCCATTTCCACCAATAGCTGGTTCAACGTCTGTTCCCGTTCATCGTTTCCACCCAAGACATTCATCCGGCTTTTCCCAATGGCATCCAACTCGTCTATAAATATGATACAGGGTGCCTTTTCTCGAGCCTGTCGGAACAGGTCCCGTACCCGGGCCGCCCCTACTCCCACGAACATCTCTACGAAGTCCGAACCGGAGATCCGGAAGAAAGGAACTCCCGCTTCCCCTGCAACCGCTTTTGCTAGCAGAGTTTTCCCTGTGCCGGGGGGCCCAACCAGAAGCACTCCTTTGGGGATCTTTCCTCCAATGCTCGTATATTTTATAGGATTTTTCAGGAAGTCCACTACCTCTTTCAATTCCTCTTTGGCTTCTTCGCATCCCGCCACGTCATTGAAAGACACTCCTGTGGTCCCCTCCGCCACGATGGCTGCCCGGTTCCTCCCTAACGCTAAAACGTTGGAACCAAGATTCCCCATTCTTTGAAACAAGATCCTCCAGATAAAAAAGAACATGAGGAAGGGAACAGCCCAGGTAAGAAGAAAATTGATAAACGCATTCCCTTTTTCTGAAATTTTGGTGTAGGATACTCCCTTTGAATCCATCAAGGGGATGAAAGTCGGATCATTCACGGGAACAGTGCGGTATACTTTCTGCGTTCCCTTAACCTCTGTTGGTTTCGCTGTATATCCATAGTAGAAATTGTCTCCCAACTGCACGGATACGATTTCCCCTTGCTCGATCTTCTTTTTGAAATCGCTAAACCCAATAAGTGAATCGGGTGTAGGTACGAATAGGCTATTGATCATGAGTAATATGAACAAGGTCAACAGGAAATACCAAAGGGAAAATTTGAATTGCCCTTTGTTAGGCATCTTAAAAAGGGGACCGAACAGGTCTGGCTCCTCACAGGTCCCTTTTTCCCAACAACCTTCTTCGTCTTTTTTCTTTTCAGTATCATCCTTATTCTGCTTGGCCATATAAACTCCTTAGGCAACCTTCTGGTAGGATCTCAGCTAAGGGAAACTCCTTCCATTTGATCAAAGAAGTCGTTTTTCCCCTTCGAGGGATCTGGCTTCTGTTATATCTTGGGTTACCTCCACTGTCCCCAGATACTTCCCATCCTTATCTCTCACAGGAAAGTAATCTATTTTGATGAACCTTCCTTTATGTTGGATCCAGAATGGGGCCTTGTCGAGGGTTCCCGTTTTGAATCCATTCAATATCGCGTTGACTTTATCCAAACTCTGGGGAGGATGACAGTTCTGCACCTTCCGACCTAGATCCATCTTAGTTCTGGGAAAGATCCTCCCATCCCTTGGAGTATTAAAGTAGGCGACTCGATCCTCGTGATCGACAAAGGATATATCTACGTTGAGGGCATCCAACAATGCTTCTATCGTTTCAATGGGTAGGTTCTTTAGATTCATACGCACTCCTTTTCAATGCTCGAATAGTGTCATACCTTGAAATACCCTAAGGCATCGCATTCCTCTTTGATGTCCTTCCATTCTTCCTCTGTAAGCACCTCCAATGCAGCCTGATACAGGATGTTCTTTTCCTTCAGAGTATGATTGGCAAACTGCTCTTGAAGAAGAATACTATTCTGTAGAAACAGATCCGCAAAGGTAGGGAAGTCCATCTCTCCCCTTTGTTCCAGAAGCTTCTTCAACTTCTTCTTTTGTTCCTTCATTTCCGTATGTTCCATCCACATGATGGCAGGAGGCTGCTCCAAACCATGCCTCTCCAATAGGGGGAACAAAGTGTTCTCCTGCCGCACGTTATGATTCTCCGCCTCTAATAGCTTTTCGATCAAATCGGACAAACGTTCCAGTTCCCTTGTCGCGTTCTCGAAACTGCCCTTCTTCTTCAATTCCCTACTTACCGTGCGCAACTCATCCATCAAGGTTAAAATGATCCGATGATCCTCCTGAAACCTAGCGATAGGATGCCCCTCTGGAACGGAAATTTCATTCTGCTCGATGGTGCTTCGGAATAATTCCAAATGCACATCGCAAGCCGAAACGAGGTCCTGTTGTGTGAACCCTTCGGCAATCAATTCTTGCTCGGCTTGCGCTATCAGAAGAGGGGTTGCCTTGGATAGAAGGCCCTTGAACTCTGCTCGGGCCTTTTCTAGTTCTTCCGGAGAAGTCCCACCTTGAATCTGTTTGAGTAAAGCCTTCAACCCATCTTTTACGGGATTCTCTGCCTCGGATGTTTTCCCCATGCTTTTACCTCCTTCATGTTCAACATCCTTTTTCCTAGTTCCCTTTGATCAAATAGATTCTGTACCCCCCTGCTCCCATTCGCTCAGTATGATATCGGAATCCTTTCTGGGAAAGGTGCGTAAGCAGAGGAAGGGGTTCGAAGGATTGGACGAGAATGAACCCTTCCCCATGGTTTATACCTTCCGATAGTTTCATCACCCGATCGAAAGGATCCTCAGCCAGCGCCCTCAGATCCATCACGGGAAACCTTCTAGCTCTATCTACCCAGGAAGGAGGGGAACTGGTAGGGGCCACATCATTAGATCGTTTGCCCACCAGTTCCACCATCTTCTTCAGGGCTTCACCCGAACGGATCGAATTCTGAATAGCAGCTTTTTCCGTAGATAGATATTCGGCACCCATTCCCAACGCTTCATTTAACCGATAAAGCATCTCTCGTAGGTATACTCCTCCGATTTTTGCAGCTCGTTCAAGAGTGGTAATCCGCGCCAGAGTATTGAAAGCGACCGGATTGTCCAACTTCTTGAACTTGGGGCTCAAGCCTTGCAATACCGGTTTTAACTCTGGGTACCTTGTGAGAACTTCATATACGGTATGTTCTTTTCGGATCAGAGTCCGTTCCTCTGCCATTCTTTTCCTATGACAAGTCTTAAACCAGAGTCCAAGCGCGGTTCAACACTCGCTTCGCATTGGCGACTACCAGATCCGGATCCTCATCTCCAACAGGTTTCACTTCGAAACTCACGATGGGTGGATTCTGTTTGTTGAGGAACCCGATTTCTTTCAACACCCTAAGGTATTCCACTAACTGATCCACATCGTTTTCGCCACCCGGGAACCCAAAACGCGGATGCTGATCCCCATAAGCGGGCAGATCCTTGCTCTTCACCACACAGTTCCCCATGTGGGCATGAACGAGGTAATCCTTGATCGGATAGATGGCCTCTTTCGCAGATTCCCGAACCAGCGGCAGGTGACTCAGGTCTACCATAAGACCAAAGTTGTCGTACTCCTTCCGTACTTCTTCGGCGTACCTATTTGCCAACTTTGCTGGGCCAATCAGACTCTTTTTATCAATATCGAAATCGAATACTTCTAGCACTACCCGTAATTTCCCTTTGGACTTGGCATACGCACAGAGTTCCTTTGTGGAAGCGACGAGGGCTTTGAAGGCTTCTTCCTTTCGGGCTTCTTCATACTTACCGCTTAGAAAAGCGAATCCCACTGCCCCTAGCTCGTACGCTTCATCGATACCTTCTTTCAAAGTAGCGATGGCTTTCTTCCGGCCCTCTTCATTCAGATCATTGATATTCAATCCCGTGGTGAGCAATCGGGGCTGTCCGCCGTAGGCAACCGTCATATGGGCAGTGTCCAGCATCTTCTTTACCTGTTTTCTCACTTCCGGGTCCTTGATCCATGTCACTTCGATCACATCGAAATAATCGTCCAAGGCAATTTTTTTCACGGTTTCTAGAATGGGACCTTCTCCCTTCATCGTATTGGGATACGCCATGAAATGAATGAGGCCTACTTTCATGTACGCATGGATGGATTCTTGCATTCCCGTCCTCCTGCTTTAGAATTATGTTTGTTCGAAATAAATGTACTGGTTTCCCCTATCAAGGTAAAGAGGAGCATGGCTGCGTGGATGTCGTACTTGAAACGATGCGTGGGTTAAGGTCGTATAGTGGTGAGGGAGGTAGAACTGATCCCAAACTCTTTTACTAAAAATTCTTGTAACCGGATGGCTGGCTTCGAAAACATATCTGGGTGCTTTTCGAACACTTCCTTGAAAAAGCCTTCCATCTCCGGATTCTTTTCTAAAATCCTTTGAGCCATTATCTCTTTGAAATAACGATCTACCATATTCAGAGATTGCTGGAGAAGGTAGGCTTGAAATTCATTCACCACTAAATACGGGTCGGAGGTATCGTACTGCATCCAAGACAGAACGTACACCCAATATTTCCGCTCATCCGGAGAGAGTCCTTTCCAGAGGGAAGCTACCAATTCTTGGAACGGCTTCGACACATAGTACACTCCATGGAATGCTTCGTGGGTTAGGAGAAGTCGACGGTGAGCATCGGAGGATTCTCTGGAAACACTCAAGATCCCTCCCCTTCCAGGAGCATACTTGTCGTTGATCCGTACCAATACGCCATAGGTTACCAGGTAATCGGCTAACCACAATTCTTTTGGATTCAGGGGGAACTTCGTTTTTTCCGCTTCGTTGAAAAAAGCTGCCAACCCTTCTCCCCTATAATTATGCGCATTCCATCCATGAAGATCCCAGATTTTCTGATCCGGATGAAGTTTGCCCCGATACCCTTTCTTCTCTAGATAAAAAGCTAGGCGATGGAACAATTCTTTCTGAAGGGTGTAGTCCTTCGTATCGAATATTAGAATTTCAGGAAAGAGGGACCACCGGAATACCTCCAAGTCTTTAGTGCGCCAGGCTTCCTGTGGAAAGGATAGGAGGGTTTCCAAATCTGCCGGTAATGGAGGAAGGGCCGTAGCTGGAGGGAGAACTGAAGAAGTAAACTCGCGGTTTGAAAAACCTCCTTCATGGGAGGCTTTAGCCATAGTGAATAGACTAACCGTTAAACCAATTCGTCTTTCTATTCCTTCCATCTGGACGCGCACGGGAGTAAATCCCAGCCATCTATCATATACGAACACTTCCTCCACGATTGGCCTTGTTCGAAGGATAATCGTTCTCTTCTCCTTTCCCGAACCGAAAAAAGAGGCACGGATCAGGGAGGTAGAGAGAGGCTCCTTGTTTATCAACTGGAGACGCACTCCCTTCAGGTGAGAGGGATCGTTTTCAAAGGACAGCTTGAAAACTGCTATATTTTTATCTAGATTGTCTGGAATGACAGAAGATACGATTTCGACAAACCGACCCTCTTCGAATCGGGTATGGAAAGGGAAATTTCCCACTCGACCTTCCTGGAATACCACCTCCCTAGACTCATTCCCTTCTTTCCCAGAGATCCGAAAGCCTTCGTACCTCGAAGGGGGTAGCTCAAACGTAAAATACCCTCCCCCCGCTAGAAGGGTCGGTAATTCCAGGGAGTACCGTTGGTTCGAACCGAAGAATTCGATCCATATCCGTCCCCTTAATTTAGCAATCTTCAAACGTATTCTGTTCGATCCAGTCCCTACTTTAAGCTGAGGAACAAACTTTACTTCTCGAGTCTGCCCCTTTTCTAATAGAAACGTCCCTTCTGTAATACCAGGCGAGGGTACGAATAATGAGATCCCTTTCCCTTCTTGATCGAAAAAAGGGAAACCGTCCACCGGCACATCCTTGGAACAGCCGACGCAGAACCATAGCATCCAGAGGGACAATATCCAGAAGCGCTGCATGGATCCCCTTATACCCTTCAAGCCAGATGAAGCAAGCTTTTCACCAGAAGGCTTGCAATTTCTGTTTTCCTCTGCATGGAGAGTTCGGGATCTACTCTGAGGAAATTTTCCAATCTAGCATGAAAGGATTCCGGTAAGATGGGCAGATTCCAAACTTCCTGTTGCAAGATTCGAAGGGAGGGTTCGAAGGTCTTGTTGACGGCAAATACCATGGAGCAGAGGGCTCTAACGAAATTCCCCGATGCCACAAGGAAAAGAAGAGTATCTCCCCGAATAGAGGCAGCTTCTAGGTCGTTCAAATGGTGCTCCAATCGGGAAAGAAAAAAGGCCCGGATACTGGTAAAAAAGGAAGCTGGCATAGACTCTAATTGGGAACGGATCTGTTCGTACCATGGGGAACGAGAGAACAATACACGGGAATGGAGGATCCTGTAGAAGGGATAGGTTCCATTCTCTCGGAGGAAACTGTACAACCCTTCTTTCCCTTCGATCCGGGAGGTAACGACCTCTTTCTTTATATACTCAATTCGTACAGGAAGATCTTCCACAAGAAAACGATCCTTTGTACCAAAGGGAGAAAAATCAAACCCCCCTCCAAAACTGAAGGATTCAAACCGCTCTTCAGGAGCGGGCAATGAACCTGCATAGTACGCATCTATGCTTATGAAAAAATGGGGATCGTAGAGATCCTTGCCCACGGGTTCCCCCAAAGTGACGGTCTCTATGGATGGCCATTGGGAAAGGATCTTTGCTACCTGCGTGGACCACTTTTCTACCCTTTGCATCATGGATGCATTCTATCATAATTGCCGATTTTTGTAATCCTATTTACACTATGTTACGTATGGAAAACCTATTCTTTGTCTGCATCGCTCTTTCTCCCACACAAGAGGCAAAGCTAATGGAAGTACAGAGGGCTTGTTTCCAGCTGTACCGCCACCCCTCTTCCTATGCTATTCCCCCTGTGCTACCGATAACTTGCCACGAGTCCTTCGAAAAAGCCCATCGAGAATGGGAAAGGAATACTCTCCTGAAAGATTTGAGCCCCTTTGAGCTTTCTAGTGTTTTTCGAGTAGGCAACATCCTAATAGGAGGCCCAACCCCTCTATGTAAAGCATCTAACCTGCCTGTCGAATCGGATTCTCTGGGGTTAGAGGCTTTCCCCTACTTGGGAGGATTCTATCTCTCGGCGATAGATCCATTATCTAGCCTTCCTTCTCTTCCAGAGCTGCCTCGTATTCCAGTGAGAGTGGTTCGGTTTCAGGTTTTACGTATCACTAGTGTAGATATCCGTGGCGCTTGGTGGAGGGGAATCGAATGGATCATCGAAGAGGAAAAATGGGTAAAATTAAAAAGGGAATCCCTCAGGGAGCCGGAATAACGCAATTGCGTCCTTGGTTCTTTGCCAAATAGAGCGCCCTGTCTGCCGCTTCTACCAACGCTTCCGCAGTTGGAAACCGGGGGAAGTCGGCGATCCCGCAGGAAAAAGTGACATAGAAGTCCTTTCCCTCTCCCCGATGACGAATACGAGAAAAACTTTCCCGCAACTCATTCAACACCTTCATCCCATTCTCCAGATTCGTGTTGAAGAGCACGATCCCGAACTCTTCTCCTCCATATCGGCCGAGGGAATCTGTCTTCCGCAACCGCTCCACAAACAGTCTAGAGAGGGTTTTCAACACATGGTCTCCCAACAAATGCCCAAACTCGTCATTAATTTTTTTAAAATGATCCAAATCGATCATGGCATACACGACCTGCGTACCCAACCGTCGAGCTCGATCCAATTCACTCACCAATCGAATGTGTAGTTGGGTATGATTGAGAAGTCCTGTGAGAGAATCCCGTTCCATGAAATACCGCAGTTGCCTGATCCGAGCCGCTCGAGTCTTTACCATCGTAACAAGATGTCCAGGTTTGATGGGTTTGGAAATGAAATCATCCCCTCCTCCATCTCGGATTGCAGCAATTTGTTTTTCTCGATCCTTTTCAACCGAGAAGTATACAATGGGGATTCCCACAAAGGCTTCCTGTTGACGGATCAATGCTGCCAACTCTTCCCCTTTGCAATTGGGCATGTACATGTCCATCAGGATCAACTCGGGTTTCTCCTCTACCAATACTTTCATCACGTTGGTAGGATCCGTCACCACCGATGTTACCATTCCCGCCTGTTGGAGAACCATCGCATAGTAGGAAATCTGCTCTGGATCATCGTCAATGATCATTACATGATAGGGATCCTGATTCGTCCCGTCGAATAGAGAATCAAGCTTTTCGATCAAACGGGGGATATCGAAGGGGGATGAAAGAAAACTGTCCCCCCCATGACGAACCGCTAGCAATCGGGTTTTGAAATCATCCATTTCGGAGAGGTATAGAATTTTCAATTTTTCAGAGTAGGGTCCACTCTTCAGGAAAGAAATTTGCTCTAATATTCGTGAATCCATTATTGGATCGATTCCAACTAGCAACACCACGAAGAGATTTCTATCGAGATACCCCTTGATGGCCTCGATCGATTCTACGATTTCCACTGGAAACCCAAAAAAACCGATCTGCTCCTTTAGATCTTCTATGTAAAGAGCCTCGCTTTTCCACAACAGAATCGATTTTCCATTTTGTGTCATGGTATTCCCTCTTTGAATCCCTGCAGGGATAGCTACCCCGATTTCTATTTGTGTCTGCGCCGAAAGAAAGGTAAGTTCCTTAAATAACGCCTCTACTAGTCTCTTTTCATCCATCGACAGCGTTCGTTGTTCCTGCGTACATTTTTCCATTAGAACTTCAATCCCGCGGGCCGTTGTGGAAATGCCTGTGAATCCAAAGGTCTGCCCGCTGCCCACCAGTTTGTGAGCTTCGTTTTGAGCATTGAAGAACGTTTCGCGATGGAAATCGCTACTCTTTCCCACATTCTGTAAAGCCACTGCCAATGCTTCGATCCGTTCGGGAAGACTCTGTACATACTTTGCTCTCAACAACTTTAATTTCTCTCGGATGCTATCTGGTAATCCCTCGTTCACCGTCATACCTCCGCCTCTAGTAATTCTATCCATCCATTCGAGTAATGCCACTCCAGTGCTCCATAACAGGACAGAGGGATTCCCGATGGATCAATATACTCTGAATCTCCACTCTCCTTGGAGGTCCTTCATCTCCATCGAGGCGTTCGATAAGCATTCGCGTAGCCATGCTTCCAACCCGTGAAGGCGGGCAAGCCAAAGTTGCCAACGGCGGTCGCCACAGCTTCGACTCGGGAAGATCGTCGAATCCCACCACCGCGAAATCCTTTCCCGGACGGATCCCTCGCCTTTCCAATCCTAGCATGAACCCAAAGGCAACTGTATCGCTGTAGCAGAGAGCTGCGGTAGGGGTGGACTGTACCTGCAATACTTCATCCACTTGGGAAGCGCCACCAGCTACTGAAACCTCAGAGCAAAAATACCAGGGAGTCGATAACTCTATCCCAGCTTCCTGCATTGCTCTCTTGAACCCTGTTACCCGATCCAGCCAGGGGGAGGTAAACGGTTCACCCCCCACGAAAACAATTTTCCTGTGTCCCAACTGAATCATTCTGCGAACCGCTTGGTAAGCACCTTCCACATTGGCTGCTCCCACATAATCTGCTTCGAACCCGGGTATATATCTACTGAAGAGAACGAACGGAACTCCCGCTTTTTTCAGGATCCCCAGATGCTCTGGAGTAGTATGTTTCACAGGGCAAAGGAGAATCCCATCCACCCCATGTTCTAACATGAGTTGGATGGCCTTTTGCTGTCGTTCTAAGGACTCGGCAGAATCGACGAATAGAAGCGCTTTGCCCCGCTGCTCGATCTCTCGTTCCACCGATTCGGACATAGCAGCGAAGAATGGGTTTTTGAAATTCGCCTCAACCAATCCAATCGTATGAGTCTTTCGGTTTCGTAAAGCCGCGGCCGTACGATTGTACACGTACCCCAATTGCTGGGCCGCTTCCCGCACCCGTTCTGCCGTAGGCTTGGCGATCAAAGGGCTTCCGCGCAAAGCTAGAGAAACAGTGGAACGCGAAACTCCTGCCGCCCTGGCAATTTCATCCAACTTCACCTTTTTCATTGACAGATCCCGTTACTCCCCGTATCCTGCAATTAGACCGATTTAATTATACACTGAATTGGAGGAGGTTCAAATGAAAAAATCATGCGCATTCGCATGGGTAGCACTGCTACTTCTGATCGGTATCGTTGGCATAGCTTTTGGGAGTGGCGCTAAAGAAGGTGCCCCGGCTCCCAAAGTAGAGGCAAAGCCCATCAAACTCGTGGGAGCCACCCAACTTCCCGATACCTACGTATTCTGGAAAACCCTCGTATTCTTCCGGGACAAAGTAAAAGAATACTACAAGGGTCCATTGGAAATCGATCTACATCACTCAGGTGCCGTGGGCACGGAGAAAGATTATGTGGAGTTCATGATCCAGGGGGTATCGGTAGATTTCGCCATTGCCGCCCCCTCCTGGGCAGCCACGTGGGATAAACGGGTTTCCTTACTGGATCCGCCTTTTCTCTATCGAGACATTGATCACTGGGAAAAGGTGCTTTCCTCGGGGGAAGCTTTCAAGCCCATCGAACAAGACCTGTTGAAGAAAGGACTCCGGATCCTGGGGTATGGAGGTGGGGGAACCCGGAACTTGATCCTTCGTAAGCCCATTGCCAATATGCAGGATGCCTCTACTATCCTTCTTCGCGTGATGGCGGCCCCCATCCAGTCCAAGATCTTCAATGCCGCAGGCATGCGTCCGGTACCGATGGATTACCTGGAAGTATATAACGCCATTAAAACGGGAGTAGTGGACGGTTTGGAAAACGAATCGGCCTCCCTCATGTCGATGAAATTCTACGAAGTCGCGCCTAACATCATTCTTACCCGCCATGTGATCACCGTGCGACCCTTGTTCTTCAGCGAAAAGACCTTCCAGAAGCTCCCCAAAGATCTGCAGGATGCCATCCTGAAAGCTGGTAAAGAAGCGGCCGCGTTCCATCGACGAACGGAAACAAAAGCCGATGCGGAAGCTCTGAAAGAAATGGAAACCAAAGGGTGGATAAAAACCTACCCCTTTGACACAACGGAAATGCAGAAACGAGCCGTCCCCGTGCTACTGGAATACGCGAAAGAAGTAGGGGGGGAAGATATCGTAAAAGCCGTATGGGCGGTGAAATAATTTGGGAGAAATACTTTTAGAGGATGTAATATGAAAATTTCCCGTATCGAAACCTATATACTACGAGTTCCCTTAGGGAAAGAGCGATTCTACTCTTCTCAGACAGCATTCCCGGAACGGAACAGCCTGCTAGTCCGAATCGAAACCGATACGGGAATCGCTGGGTGGGGCGAAGGCGGTCAGTATGGGCCGCCCGAGCCTCCCGCAGCCTGCATACACCATGTACTATCGCCCCTTCTTTTAGGCCAAAATCCTTTGGATCGGGCGGTTCTTTGGGAACGAATGTATGGGCTTACCCGTGATTTTGGGCAGAAGGGACCATACATCGATGCGTTGAGTGGGGTAGATATTGCCCTCTGGGACATCGTAGGGAAAAAAACCGGCCTTTCGATTTCGAACCTTCTAGGTGGCAGGTTCCGGGAAGAAGTTATAGCCTATGCTACCGGCCATTACTACCGAGGGGAAGACGTTTACGATTACAAGAAGAACTTACCCGCTCTTGTAGAAGAAGCGAGAGGATACGTGAAGCAGGGATTTACCATTCTGAAGGCAAAGATAGGACTTTTATCGATCGATGATGACCTTGCTCGCCTGCAAGCCATCCGAGATGCGGTCGGACCATCAATCAAGATTCTCGTGGACGCCAACCACGCCTATAACGTAGGCACCGCTAGAAGGCTCTGTCGGGAGATGGAGCAAATAGGGGGGATTCTTTGGTTCGAGGAGCCGATCCCTCCGGAAGACTACGAAGGCTACAGGCTCCTCCGTTCCGAGAATAGGATTCCCATCGCAGGGGGTGAGTGCGAGTTTACTCGGTTCGGGTTCAGAGAACTGTTCACCCGTGGATGCATCGACATTGCTCAACCCGATCTCTGCGCCAGTGGAGGTATTTCCGAGTTTCGTATCATCCAAGGCATGGCTTCCGCCTTCCATATTCCCGTGATTCCCCATGTTTGGGGTTCCGCGGTTGCGTTAGCCGCGTCTCTACAGATTATTGCTACCCTTCCCCCGTTTCCATACACCGCTCTACCAGTCCCACTGGAAAACGAACCCGTAATCGAATACGACCGGAATCCCAATCCCTTGCGAGATTCCCTTGCCCGTGAACCCTTTCGCCTCAACGCGGGGAAACTCAAGATACCTAACGCACCCGGTATAGGGATCGAGATAGATCCGGCTGTACTTAAAGAATACACAGTAGCTCATCAAGCAAGCGCTTAAAGACAGTTTTTATTTGACAAAGGATTCCTCCCATGTTAGAGTTTTTATTAAATCGATCTAATATTTGAGAGGAGGAAAAAGGGTATGAAAAGAGTATTGAAATTCGCCCTGGTGACACTCTGCCTGGCTCTATTGGTACTGCCCGTTTGGGCAGGAGGTTCTAAAGAAGCTCCAGCTCCCAAGCAGGAAGTTAAAGCGGTCAAATTAGTGGGTGGCACTATGCTACCGGAAGGTCATGTGTTCTGGCAGACCATCGTCTTCTTCCGAGATAAGCTGAAAGAATACTACAAGGGTCCTCTCGAAGTGGATCTCCATCATTCCGGTTCATTGGGCACGGAAAAGGATTCCATCGAGTTCATGATCCAGGGTACGGCGGTAGACTTTTATATCATTTCTCCCGCTTGGATCGCCACCTGGGATAAAACAGCACCCATCATCGACGCGCCCTTCCTCTTCAAGAGTGTGCCCCACTGGGAAAAGTGTCTTAATCTAAAGGTATTCCAGCCCATCGAAGACAATATGATCAAGAAGGGTGTCCGCTTCATTGGGTACGGTGGTGGTGGAAGCAGGAGCATCATCAGCAAGAAACCTGCCTACACGATCAACGATTTCCCCACTATTCAGATGCGGGTACAAGGGTCTCCTCTCCATCAGAAAGCTTTCAGTGCCACAGGGTTGAAAGCAACTCCGATGGATTACATGGAAGTGTACAACGCCATTAAAACAGGGGTACTGGATGCATTGGAAAACGAACCAGCTGGTTTGCAGAGCATGAAATTCTATGAAGTGGCCCCCTACTATATCTTGACCAACCATCAGATCGTTACCCGGATCCTATCTTTCAGCGAGAAACGGTTCCAGAGCTTCCCCAAAGATCTGCAGGATGCGATCATCAAGGCAGGAACCGAGGCAGGGGCCTTCCACAGGAAGACCGAAGTTGCCCTGGGTGAAAAAATCATCAAGGAATTGACCGATAAGTACGGTCTTAAAGTGATTCCTTTTGACAACACTGAGATGCGAAAACGAGCCATGCCCATTGTGGAAGAGTACGCCAAAGAAGTGGGGGCCTACGAGATCTTCAAGAAAATCCAATCCATCGATTAGGGTGTACTGTTATTTTTTTAGCATGAAAGGCGGATACCTTGTATCCGCCTTATATCTTTTATTTCAAAATAAATAGGAATTATCTATGCTATTTTTCAGAATCTGTGAAACCTACGCCCGGTTATTGCATAAAATTATTGTAATCCTGGGAATATCTTTGATCTTCGCGGTAGCATTGCAAGTGGCGGGTCGTTACATTCCCTTCATTCCTCGTTACTTATGGACACTGGAAGTAACCAACTTTTCCTTAATTTGGATGATTTTCATTGGTTCAATCATAGGGGTCCGGGAGGGTAAACATTTCTTCGTGGATGTGTTCACCTTCGCTGGCGGGCAGATCAACCCTAAATTGCAACTCGTTCTGAGAATCGTATACTACGTGGTCGTATTGATTGTTACGATGGTATTTATCGTGTACGGATACAGTTACTTCGTGAAATGGGGAATGATTCAATCCTCCGATATCACGGGTATCAATCTAGGGTGGTTGTACGTATCTGTCCCTCTCTCTGGAGTCTCATGGCTTTTGTTCCTGGTGGAAAGTTTCCTGAAGGAATTCATTCTCGTGAAAAGGCAAAAAGGAGCGTAACCCTATGGATGCCGGAACCGTATTCATTATCATGTTCAGCACCTTATTGGTCCTTATCATCTTAAGGGTGCCTGTCAGTTTTGCATTGGCGTTTGCCGTTATACCAATCCTATTCTTTACCCCTGCCGTCACTCCCATTATGCTTCTCCAGCGGATGATGATCCAGTATGGGTCCTTTATCCTGCTGGCTATTCCATTCTTCATTTTAGCCGCTAATATCATGAATAGCGCGGGTATCACGAACCAGCTGATGCGTCTTGCTCAATCGATCGTTGGATTCCTGCCGGGTGGATTGGGCCATATCAACGTACTGGTAAGCATGATCTTCGCGGGAATATCGGGAAGCTCCAACGCGGATGCAGCGGGAATCGGCTCCGTTATCATTCCTGCCATGATCAAAGAAGGGTACGATACCAACTTTACCGTGGCCGTCACTGCATGTTCGGCCGTTATGGGGGTAATCATTCCGCCTAGCATCATCATGGTGGTATGGGGGGGGGTGATGAACGTATCCGTGGCAGGATTGTTCATGGCTGGCATCATTCCCGGGATCCTGATCGGTCTTCTCCAAATGGTCGTCGTATACATCTACGCCATCAAACGGAACTATCCCCGGGAAGCCCGTTTCTCCATCAAAGAAGTGTTCTTAGCATTGAAGGACAGTTTTCTTGCCATCCTGTCTCCCGTGATCATCATCGGAGGTATCGTAGGGGGATTAGTGACTCCTACGGAAGCATCCCTCATCGCGGTACTCTACTCAATGATAGTGGGAATGCTGATCTTCCGCACCGTTTCGGTAAAGAAGTTCATCCAATTAGTATCGGATACAGCAAGGCTAGCATCTATCGTTCTATTTGCCGTGGGAACGGCGTCGATCTATGCGTGGGTTCTTTCCTATTATAAAATACCTACTTTTCTCGTGCGAATCGTGAGCACGTTGACTACCTCTCCCACCATAATGTTGATTCTTGTAGTTGTGGTATTCCTGATCGTCGGTATGTTCATCGACGCCGTGCCGGCTATCATCATCTTCGCTCCTCTTTTAAGGCCATTGGCTGAAAGTGTGGGTATTCACCCGTTACACTTTGCAGTGGTGGGTTGCGTGGCGTTAGCGTATGGCCTGATCACCCCCCCCTATGGACTGTGTCTCTTAATCACCAGTGAAATCGCCGGCATCAACTGCATGACCCCTCTAAAGGAAGTGGCGGTGTTCTTAGCAACGATGCTTTTCGTTCTACTCCTGATGATCTTCATTCCGGATGTGACATTGTTTATTCCCAAACTGTTCATGCCGGATTTATTCAAGTAACATCAGCGGAAACAAGACATTCAAGGCAGGCCTACGGGGAATCCATGAAAGACCTTCCATAGACCTGCCTCCTTTTTTAAGCTACAATTAAATCGATTAATGTTACGGAGGATAATCGTGGATAACAAGGTGATTTCTGCCGAAGAGGCGGTAAAACTGATCAAAGATGGAGCCTCTCTCGTGATACAGGGGTCAGGAGGAGGGGTTGTAGAACCTACTCTATTGATGAAAACCCTTGGGGAACGGTACCGGAAAGAGGGTCACCCTAGGGGCTTAACGGTAGTTCACTCGACAGGGCTGGGAGACAAAAAAGAGATCGGGATGGATTACCTAGCCCAGGAAGGACTGGTAAAACGAGACATCGCCGGTCACCTGGGGATGGCTCCCGCGATGGGGAAATTGATTCTGGAAAACAAAGTGGAAGCTTACAACTTCCCCCAAGGAGTTCTGTCGCATATGTATTCTGCCGTGGCCGCGAAAACTCCAGGAGTGATTACCAAGGTTGGGTTACACACGTACATCGATCCTCGATTGGAAGGGGGGAGGATGAATGAAATCACAAAGGAAGATCTAGTCAAGGTGATTCAATTGGAAGGGGAAGAATGGCTATTCTGGCCCAGGTTTCACTTCGATGTTGCTTTCGTGCGCGGGACAACGGCTGATACCAAAGGGAACATCACAATGGAAGAAGAGGGAGCTTTTTTGGAGGCGACCACTATCGCGCAAGCGGCCAAGAATTGCGGAGGGATCGTGATTGCTCAGGTGAAATACCTCGCACAGGCTGGGACTCTCAATCCCCATTTGGTCAAGATCCCAGGAATCTACGTGGACTATATAGTGATCGATCCCGAACAGAAACAGACCGCCATTGACTTCTACAACCCTGCCTACTGTGGTCACGTGAAAGTTCCCCTGGAACGGATTCCTCCCATTCCGTTGGATGAACGTAAGGTCATTGCCCGACGGGCCGCCAAAGAACTATTCCCTGGAGCTGTGGTGAATCTTGGGGTGGGATTACCTTCAGGGATTGCCTCCGTGGCCACAGAGGAAGGATTCATCGATCAGTTCACTCTGACTGTGGAACAGGGCCCCATTGGCGGCACTCCCGTAGGAGGGGTGACCTTCGGAGTTGCGTATAACCCCGAGGCGATCATTCCGATGGATTCCCAGTTTCGGTTTTATGATGGAGGCGGATTGGATGTGGCCTTTTTGGGAATGGCGGAGACGGATCGAGAAGGGAACGTGAACTCGAGTAAAGTGGGGGGAATGCTAGCAGGTTGCGGGGGCTTTATTAATATCACCCAGAACGCCAAGAAGGTGGTGTTCTGCGGGACCTTCACGGCCAAAGATTTTCAATGTCAGGTGGGAGGAGGCAGGTTGACCATCCTATCCGAAGGGAAGGTGAAGAAGTTCGTGCACGCTGTTCACCAGATTACCTTCAGCGGAAAATACGCCAGAACCAAACATCAGAAAGTCCTGTATATCACCGAACGAGCGGTGTTCTCTTTGGAGGAGGACGGAGTCCATCTTTTAGAAATTGCTCCGGGTATAGACCTTGAACGGGACGTGCTATCCCAGATGGAGTTTAAACCTGTCGTTGACTCTCATCTCAGAACAATGGACAAGGAGATCTTTTCATGAAAACCGAAGCCATGTTGACGATGAAGGATGGGTGGGCAGAGATCCTCCTGCAACCAGATCCTCCTGATAAGCCTCCCACGATAGATTTCTCCCTTCTGGATCAACTAGAAGCTCATGTTCACCGGTTAGAGGAGGAACCCGCCTGCCGAGCCCTTATGGTTAAAAGTAGTTCCTCCAAATATTTCGTGGTGGGAGCAAATCTGGAAGCCCTGAAACAGATCACTCTCCAAACCATTTCCGCATGGATCGAACGAGGTCATAGGGTTTTCAACCGGATAGAATCCCTACCCTTCCCCACGATTGCTATCGTAGAAGGGTATGCTCTAGGGGGAGGACTGGAGCTGGCCATGGCCTGTGATCTGATCTATGCCTCCCAAGGGGCACGCTTTGGTCAGCCGGAAGCAGCGCTGGGGTTCATCCCCGGTTGGGGAGGATGCACCCGATTAGCCGAACGGATTGGTTGGACAAGGGCAAAAGAATTGATCTATACCGGAAGAATCCTGGAAGCGGAAGAAGCCTACTCTATCGGACTAGCAGATTTTCTCGGAACTTCCCCGCAATTAGAAGAAAAGATCCAATCCACGTTGGAGGCAATCAAAAAGAATTCCTTTGTTTCCATCACAATGGCAAAAAAGATCATCAATGCCCGGATGCTGGAAAGCAGAGCCCGGGCGGTTCTGGAAGAGGCTACCGCATCGGTGGTCTGCATGGCCACGGGAGATACTGAAAAACGATTGAAGGAGTTCTTCGAAAAGCGGCGATAGAAACCAGATAGTAGGCAGAGTTAAGAATTGACAGTTCATAGCTACTAGAACTCCCATGCCGGAGTAGACTTCCCAGGTCTTCAATAATCTAACGATCTATGGTAGAAACCTCTCCATGCGGATAAAGGAAATTCTCTCACAATCCCCCCAAGGACAAACTGTTACAGTCCAAGGGTGGGTTCGAACCAAGCGAGATACAAAAACCGTCTGTTTTCTCGAAGTATATGATGGAAGCTGTTTCAGGACCCTGCAGGTTATCGTGGACAAAGTAAAAGCAGAGGGTTTCCAAAAAGAAATAGATCGTTGCACTACCGGTGCCAGTGTAGAGATCGAGGGGCAAATCGTTCCTTCCCTTGGGACGAATCAGAAGGTTGAACTTGCTGTATCGACCTTAAAGGTAATCGGAGAAGCCCCTCCAGAGACCTATCCCTTACAGAAAAAACGTCATTCCTTCGAGTTCCTGCGGGAAATCGCTCACCTTCGCCCTCGCACGAACACGTTTGGTGCCGTAACGAGAGTACGTAATACTCTATCCTACGCGATTCATCGATACTTTCAGAAAAACGGCTTTTTCTACATTCATACCCCCATCATTACGGGTAGCGATGCGGAAGGGGCTGGTGCCATGTTCCAAGTCACCACCCTCCCGCTGGAGAACGTGCCCTTGGTGGATGGAAAGGTAGACTATAGGGAGGATTTCTTCGGAAAGAAGACGAACCTTACGGTGAGCGGGCAATTGGAAGCTGAGGTGTACGCTACCGCTTTAGGAAAAGTCTACACATTTGGACCTACCTTTCGAGCGGAAAACTCCAATACTACCCGACATCTAGCAGAGTTCTGGATGATCGAACCGGAAGTTGCCTTCTGCGACATCCATGGGAACATGGATCTGGCTGAAAATTTTCTGAAAAACATCCTCTCTACCCTTCTCGAGGAATCCTCCGAAGACATGGCGTTCTTCGAAGAGCGGATCCAACCAGGGCTTATTTCCGGATTACAGCAGGTGATAGACACACCCTTCCATCGAATTACCTACACCGAAGCGATTGAACGCCTCGAAAAGTCCGGAGAATCCTTCGAGTTCCCCGTTAAGTGGGGAATGGATCTACAGTCGGAACATGAAAAGTTCCTTACCGAGAAGATCTTCAAAGGACCCGTAATCGTCACCGGCTATCCCAAGGAAATAAAGGCTTTCTACATGAAACTGAACGAGGATGGTCGAACAGTACGAGCGATGGATGTGTTGGTGCCGCGTCTAGGAGAGATTATAGGTGGTAGCGAAAGGGAAGATCGGTACGAGGTTCTCCTACGGCGAATACGAGAGATGGGTTTAAACGAACAGGATTACTGGTGGTACCTGGATCTGCGGAGGTACGGCTCTGTCCCTCACTCCGGCTTTGGGTTAGGATTCGAACGGTTGGTGCAGTACGTTACCGGAATGGGAAACATCCGGGATGTGATTCCCTTCCCTCGCACCGTGAAAAACGCTGAGTTCTGACCATAGATTCGAGGGAAGGTCCTGCTCTTCTGGCCTTTTCCCTATTTGACCCGGCACTGCTAGGATTTCAGGGGGTAGCGAGCAACTCTTTTCACCAGTGCTCCTAGTTCCTTGCACCGTTGTTTTACCTCCTCATACTCCTTATCCGAAGGAGATCCCTCGAACTCTACCGGATCGAGGAATTCCCATTTGTATTTTGCAGTGATTTCGCCCAATTCCTTCGCAGCCCCACCAGACCACCCAAAAGAACCGAACCGGAAGACCTTTTTACCGAATACTTTCTTTCTTCCAAGGTCGTCCAATACATGGGCCATGGGCGGGAACATCCGATACTCATACGTGGGCATTCCCAACACAAGACCCGTGGACTTCCATGCAGAGGCAAGGATATAGGAGACATGGGTCTCTGGAACCTTATGCACCTGTACCGGTACCCCTTCTTCCTTCAAACCGGAAAGAGCAGCTTGTACTAGCTTTTCAGTGTTCCCATACATACTCCCCCAGATGAGGGTTACCTCTGCCTCAGCAGGCCCTTCGGCATAGGAAGCATACTGGATATACCGATCGATGATCAGGCGGGGATTTTTTCTCCAGACGATCCCATGACTAGGTGCAATTACATTCACCGTAAGGCCAGATAGTTTTTGTATGGCACGTTCGACAAACACAGAAAAACTTGCCACGATATTGGCATAGTACCGAAGACTTTCCCGTTCATAAAACTCATGCTGGGAAGGAGAGAGTTCATCGTCGAACACTTCCGCTCCTACGCTTCCATAAGAACCGAAGGCATCACAACTGAATAACACTCCCGAACTAGGCTCATACGTCACCATCGTCTCGGGCCAATGCACATTGGGAATCTCTTCGAACACCAATTTCTTTCCTTTTCCTAGATCAACGATATCGCCCGATTTTACTGCCCGAACCCGATCGGTAATCTTATAAAAAGACTTAACCAAGTTCGCTCCCTTAGAAGTCGTGAGGATCTCCACATTAGGGCACAGATCTCGAAAGGTCCGTAGCCAGCCCGTATGATCGGGTTCCAGATGGTTAAGGATCAAATAGTCTATTTGAGGAATAGAAAGATGAATGGAATCTAGTTGCTCCCGCATCCGACTGGGTGCTTCATCCCAATCCCGAACTAGATCGATCAGAGCCACTTTCTCACCCAATACCACATAGGAGTTGAGGGATACTCCTTCGGGGATAGGCCACATGCCTTCGAATAAATCTCCGTTGGTGATATTCGCCCCTATTCGATAGATTCCTTCTGCAATTTTTCTTGCCTGCATAGTTCCTTCCTCATAAATAGAATACTCAAATAGTAACATTTTCTTAGGCTTATTTCAACGATGCCAAAAAACACCTTGCTCGGGTAACGCGAATCGTACTACATTCTAACAGGGAGCGCGATATGAATGTCTTAGAAAAAATCGGTCATTCGGCCCTGATTATCGTTGATGTACAGGTTGATTTTTGTCCTGGAGGAAGTTTGGCTGTAACAGAAGGGGATGCAGTGGTTCCCGTAATCAACTCGATCTCCCATCTTTTCCCATACGTGGTGGCTACCCGAGATTGGCATCCGATAAAGCATGGATCCTTCGCATCCAGTCACCCGGAAAAACTACCCTTTCAAGAAGGGGATGTGTATGGGATTTCCCAAACTCTCTGGCCCGATCACTGCATACAAGGAACTAGAGGGGCAGAGTTTCATCCAGGACTGGACTTGAAACCTGTGCGATGTATCCTGCATAAGGGCGCCAATCACCGAATCGATTCCTACTCTGCCTTCTTCGAAAACGATCGGAAAACCCCCACCGGATTGGAATACCTCTTAAAAGGATTGGGGTTTTCCACCCTCTTTTTCAGTGGAATAGCAACCGATGTGTGTGTATACTATTCTGTCCTTGATGCCCTACGACTGGGATTCCAGGTGTATCTCATCGAGGATGCCTGCAAGGGGGTTGACTTGCCTCCGGGCTCTGTCCAGAAAGCCTTAAAAGATATGGCACGGGAAGGAGCCAAGATCGTACGATCTTCCGAGCTACACGTTTAGAAGGTGCGTAATGGTGAAATTATCTGCTCTCTTTACGGATCTGTACGAACTCACGATGGCTCAGGGGTATTTCAAATATGAGATGGATACCCACTGCGTATTCGACATGTTCTTTCGAAGGCAGCCTTTTGGCGGAGGTTTCTCTATTTTTGCTGGGTTGGAAGATCTACTAGAAACTCTAAAAGAGTTTCGGTTTTCTTCTGATGACCTATCCTACCTAGAGAGTCTGGGATATTTTGAACAGCCCTTCCTTGACTATTTAGAATCCTTTCGATTCAAGGGAGAAGTGTACGCCATTCCGGAAGGCACCCCCGTTTTTCCCATGGAACCACTGGTTCGGATCCACGGTACCTTGATCGAAACTCAATTGATCGAAGGGATGCTCTTGAATATTCTCAACTTCCAAACCCTCATCGCCACAAAAACAGCTCGGATTTACCTTGCTTCCAACAAGGGAAGAATTCTCGAATTCGGCTTGCGACGAGCGCAGGGGCCGGATGGAGCTATGTCTGCCAGCCGAGCTGCCTATATTGGTGGAGCGAGCGCCACATCCAATACCTTAGCGGGAAAACTGTATGGGATACCCGTGGCTGGTACTATGGCACATTCATGGGTGATGGCCTTTGATTCCGAGGAAGAAGCCTTCCATCGGTACGCTGAACTATATCCTGATCGGACGATCCTCTTGATCGACACCTTCAATACTCTCCAATCTGGAATTAAAAACGCCATTAAAATTGGACAGAAACTGAAAACCCTGGGCAAACCTTTTGGGGTACGATTGGACAGTGGGGACATTCAGTACCTCAGTAACGAGGTTCGAGCAGCTCTTGATCGAGCAGGCCTGCAGGATGCCAAAATTGCCGTCAGTAACGAACTAGATGAAGAAATCATCTATCATCTGGTGGCTTCGAAATGCCCCATCGATATCTGGGGGGTAGGAACGCACCTTGTGACAGGTGGCGGAGATCCAGCCTTCACCGGTGTGTACAAACTCTGTGCCCGCGAAAAGGGTGGGAAACTGGTTCCTACCATGAAAGTCTCGGATAATCCTGAAAAGTCCACTAATCCTGGCGTAAAACAAGTCTACAGGTTCCATGATAAGGAGGGTCACCCCCTAGCGGATCTAATCACCTTTGCAGATTCCCCTGCTCCCACTGAAGGACCCATCATTTTCCATCACCCTTACATGGATTACCGACGATTCACCCTTTGTCCGGAAGGACCCGTAGTTCCCTTACTGGAGAAACGGATGGAGGAAGGTCGACTTACAGTTCCCCACCCATCCCTCTCCTCAATACGAGATAGGGCGCTGGAACAACTGGACAAGCTGGATCCCACCTTTACCCGTATCTTGAATCCTCACGTGTATAAAGTCTCTATCTCGGAGGAAGTTAAGCAGGTGAAAGTCTCCATGATCAACCAAATGCTTCTTAAAACTTGACAGTCTCTATTCAGAAGAGGGACAAGCCAAAATTCAGAAGGATAGACTTTATCTTCCTTTCCAGCACGGGAAAGGAAAAATAATTGGCCGCAAGTTCGAAGTTTCTCTCCACCGCTCTTTCCCGTATCTCAGGATTTAAAATATAGGACCAGACTTTTTGCACCGTTTCCTCTGTAATATAGGTGTCCATGATGGCAACGTCGAATCCCACGGGTTCGATATCGGTTTGGAATATGGAATACCGGTTTACCAATAGGGGTTTCTTAAAGTAGATGGTCTCGAGGAAGGCATTCCCGAAACCTTCGTAGTTGGATGGATACGTGACGAAGTCTGCATGGGGATACACATCGAAGAGGGAATAGATCTTTTTCCCTTCGGGTGTGTGCCCCCGCTCCTCCCCAATTCGTTCAGGTTGCAGAACTAAATCGACTCCAAGGAGCCTCGCGTAATCGACGATTCTCTCGTAGTAGGTGGACCCTTCATCTCGAGCTTGATGGGAGATCACCAGTTTTACCCCCTCCACACCTATTGGAAGGGTTTTTCCCATTCGATGGGCCAGTTCGATGGCGGATTCTATACCTTTCCTCGCTATGATTCGGGTAGGTTGCAGAAGGAATATATCTTTCTGCCCAATTCCCAGCTCTTTCCGCAAATCGGCCGTGTAGGAGTCAATTCGAGGTGGGGGGGTGGAGTAATCGAACACGTTAGGGACAATAATAGAAGATAAGCCTCTTCGAAAACTCAAGTTCCTTCTCGCTTCTGTATTGATTGTTACATGCATAATGGGTGGCAGATCCGGCGGAAAGGCCATTGAAAGATAATCGTTCACCGCACTGACGGAGAATCTTTGACGTTCCCATACGAAATCATGATGATGAGCAATCGTAGGCATTCCTGTTTCGGCAATAACCTCGGTAAGAGCAAGGCCCAAAGGAATATTCATGGGAATGGTAAGAGCATTCTCGACCACCAGTAGATCGATCTCCCACTTTTGGATGAACTCATAGAGGGCTTCCTTCAAGAGTTTCCGTTTAGCTTGGATCTTTCCTGTCAGAGCTTCTCCCCTCGCTGTTTTCCCGAAGCACTCCTCCTGTATTTCTTGAATTTCCGGATGATTGAAAAACGCTTCCGGAATCACCATGGATCGTTCCGGATACCAGTCAGAGAGGCCGGAAAAAAAGTATGTTTCGAATCCAAGTTTCTCGAATACCTTTACCCATTTCTTCGTCTCCAGCGATACTCCATCGATACCCTGAAACCGTGTAGAGACAAATCCAACCTGTTCGATCTTGCTGATCGTCTTGATCACGTACATGGATCACCTCGTTCAAAGCTTTTTATGAGAAAATCGGGCAGTACCTTTGCAAATTGGAAGTCTTCCTCGTACAAGCGTAAGGACCTATAATCCCCGCAGAACAGGGCCGTCCGGAATCCAACCTGTTTGGGAGCCCATACGTCATTCTGAAGATCGTTTCCAATATAGAGGGCTTGTTCAGGTGAGTACTCCAGGAAAGATAGGGAGTTAGCGGCTATTTGAAACAATCTTGGAGAAGGCTTAGCTTCTCCGAGTTCATAGGAAAAAACCGTCAATTCAGGCAGAAACCCTAAATCCTTTAGGGGCACCCCAAAAAGTGCTTCCACATAGAAAGGGGTAAAGGCTTGAGCATTGGAAATTAGACCTAACAAAATGCCTTTCTTTTTTAAGAAATCGATGTATTCCTTTGCCCCTGGCATGGGGTACACAGGATTCACTGTCAATTCGAACCGCAGGCTAAACTCGAAAGCCTCTTCTTTGGATAACCCGAGGATTGAGCTCCATACCTCCTCCACGCGTATCTCGGGTACCATACAGGTAGTTAGTAGATCCTTATGGCGTCTTTCCACTTCTTTCCGAAACCATGTTCGCAAGGTTGTAAGGGTAGCCTCCTTAGGTAGGATAGAGAGGAAGGGGTTGAGAGGCTCGAGAGTTTCTGAATCTGGTAAGGATCCCGGATCTTGAGAGATTTGATCCTCGACAGAGAGGGATTGGAATCTTCCTATGTCACCAGAGGCAGATTGAAGCAGAGTCCCGTAGAGATCGAACAGGACTACTGGGAAAGGCATAGTATCCTGTTTTAAGTATGGAACGCCTCGGAACCTTTGATCTAACCTCTGATAGTTTACATGTAGGGGATTAAGAGGTTTAGAAAACGTACGAATCAGTTGTACTAGAGATGGGCGCATTGTATACCCTACATTCCTCCCAAATAGAACATAGAAGGATCCAAGAAAGATCTTAACAGATGATCTTTATCGATGGAATGTTGCACGGGGACAGTGAGAACTTTCTGATAGACAGAAAGCAGCCTTTCCCGGTACTGTGCCAGAGAATAAGAGGAGAGTATTCGAGCCTTGTTCCTATCGATCACATCCTGCCTTGCAACCGAACTTGTCTTTTGAATACAGGTTTCCAAGCAAGGGTTCAGCTCCATCAAACGCTTTCGGATTCTATAGCTTGCTTTGCACTGTTGAATGAACCTCTTAGCGATCCCGGGATGTAGGTAGGGGAAATCCATCCGTCCTCCCTCGGTTATCCGGTTCCATACTGATTCAAGAGTACACGGATCCAGGGGAATACCGTACTGAGCATACGTTTCTCGTACCATTCCCTCCCAGCGAGCCTTGGCTTGATCGAGAGGAATAGAATCGGTGGGAATATGAAGGTGTTCGTACAGATCTGGGAATTCTATCCCCTCTCCTTCGAAGTTTTCCACCACATGGGAGATCCGCCGTCCTATCAACCCCTTACCAGCTGTCCAAGGCTCAAGGAAGGTGAAACCGAACCCTTCCCGAATACTAGTGGTGATCATACATAAGGTTTCCTGAATCCAATCGGAAAGAGGTCTTGCTAAACCAAGCTCGAACACTACAGGAAGTTCCTCGGACAGGGCAAAGCCTTTCCACCCTTCATACGAAGGGTAATCGGAAGGACTTGTGGGAGGAAGGGTGATCCCCAAACGAATCCCATGTGGGAAAAAACAGGAAAGAAGAATCGATTCTCCTATGTTCTTTCGGCGGATGGCCCGAACAGGATAGAGAACGAAACGGGGCTTGAAATGCCCTTTATCCTTGGCCTGTTGGGTCTGATCGGCGGGGATGAGGGGTGTAACGCTATTGGGTAGAAGGTGGAGTCCCTCTGGTTTCAGCCCTGCTTCCAGGAATAGACGGTAATCCCGAGAATTAATCACTCCATAATGACAGTCCCTTGGATACTCTTCCTCCAGGTAGTAGGATCCTGGACGGAGATCCTCTGCGGTATCGTGGATTTGAAGCAACATCGGTATTCCCTTGTTTTGTAAGATGTTCAAAATACTCAAGAAATGGCGGTTCTTTTTCAGAAGTGGATTGTGCACGTGAATAAGGTCACACCCTGTTGGCCACTGGGATTCGATAGCCTTCAAGATCTGAAAGGCGGTACGTTCTGGAGCTTCTTCGGGCCGTATCCCATCATACCCGACACCAGACACGATGAGTACTTTACGATTCCCGAATCCTACATCCCTAAATGCGCCATCCCCAGGCATCCCATTCCCTGCGATAAAGATACACTCCGCATCATCCTGAAGGGCGTCCATCTGCTGCTGGATTACCCTAGACACTCCTCCCGGTTTGGCATGGTAATGGATAAAAACAATCCGCAGCATCTATCTAGTATATCGGCGAAATGGATCTTTTCAAGATAAAAGGTAATGTGGCAATGGACAAGCTCTGCAAGAGCTTATAAATAGAACTGGGCTCCCACAAGGAGCCCAGATCCAGGTTACCTCTCCAGCGTTTCGTTATTTGGTTTTTACTTCGATCTTTTTCGGTTTGCTGGCTTCTTTCAGATGGAGGGTAAGATGCAGTACTCCGTTTTTCATTACCGCTTCGACCTTGTCCCGGTCAATGGTATCATCCAAGGTATACCGCCGTGCGAAGTCGGCATTCCGACGTTCGCGAATGATGAACCTACCTTTGCTATCAGTAGGCTCCCTCTTTCCCTCGATGATCAGCTCGTCGTGTTCGATCTTCACATCGAGGTTCTCCTTCGAAACGCCGGGCATCTCCAACCGGAGAATGACCTTTCCACCCGCTTCACAAATATCGGCTACGGGGCTTATCACCCTTCGATTTTTGCCTTCCAGTTCTTTTGCCATACCTCACCTCCTGTATCGTTGAATACGCTTATGAAACCTTCACAGCAATCTGTTTGGGTTTCACCTCTTCTTTCTTTGGAAGCGTCACTTTCAGAACGCCGTCCTTCATCACAGCTTCAATCTTTTCCTGATCGACCGTATTGGGCAAAGATAAGGTTCTCTGGAAGGATCCGAACCAAGATTCCTGCCGGTACACCTTGGCATCCTTTACCTCCCGGGTATCCCTCTTTTCTCCCTTAATCGTGAGAACATTGTTAGCGAGGCTAACCTCTAGATCCTTCAAATCAACCCCAGGAAGATCACAGGTCACAACGAAGGAGTCATCATTCTCCACCAAATCGATAGCAGGAGATTTTACTCTATCGAACAGCCCAGTGAGCATGGGTTCCATGCCAAATAACCGATCGAACTCTTCTCGAATCCGATCGAACTCTGCAATGGGATCGAACAGTTCAGTAGGTTTCCATTTGATCAGGTCCATAGCACACCTCCTCTTCTATTAGGGTATACCCTCCAACGGAGGGCAAAAACAAAATAGCAAATAATGTGCCAATCTATACCTAAAATCCTTTGCTAATAGGAAAAATATTAAGGTCTTATTCTTTTCATAGAAATAAATTAATTAATCGTTTCATTTCTCTATTCCCTGCTGTGCCGGTTACATTCACTCAAACCCTATTTTGTGTCATTTTGCTACACAGGGTCATCTAGTTTTGTTAAGTAGATCAATTTGACACACTTTGACAAGTAGCGTTTTCTATGGTTGATCATCCATGACTAAACGCGTACCATCCCATCCATGATCTATGTTTCCGGCCATAAAAATCCTGATACAGATTCGATATGCGCAGCGTTCTGTTATGCTCACTTCAAAAAAGCTATGGATCCATCGGGAACTTACCTTCCCGTTCGTTGCGGAGCCCTCAATTCCCAAACAAAATACCTCTTTCGTCTTCTGAATCTGGATCCACCTGTTCTCATGCCAGACATCTTCCCGAAAGTCAAAGATGTAACCCGAAGGGATCCAGTAAAGATCGAGGAGGATGAGCCTGTTCGTTTTGCCATCGATCTGTTGGATACTCACAATATAAGCGTCCTTCCTGTCCTATCTTCGTCAGGTTCTTTTCACGGAATCGTCTCTATCCATGAAATCAGCCAATTTCTTCTTTCGGAAAGTTCGAACATCCGACCTTCCTATACCTTCCGCCCCGAGAACTTTCTCAAGGTATTTCCTGGACGTTGCATAAAACGGGGAACCGTTAAAGAATTCCAGGCTCCCCTTATGATCGGCGCAATGCCGTACGAAACGAGCATCCGAAGACTCGAAGCCCTTTTCCCCCAAAAACCTTTATTAGTGGTAGGGTTAAGGGAAGATCTGCTCCAGTATGCCTTACTGAAAGATCTTCCCGCGATCGTTCTTACAGGTGTGGAGAACCCTGAACACCTTCCTCTGGATCTGTCCACGTACCGTGGATGGATATTCATTTCGGACACCGACACGGCTGAAACTGTTCGTTTGCTCCGCCTCAGTATTCCGGTGCGATGCATCATGAACCCCAACCCCATCCAGATAGACGGGGACGAACGATTCGAAACTGCCCGGGATATTCTAGTGAACTCTCAGTATCGAGGGCTTCCCGTTTTTCTTAATGGATTGTTCTTTGGCATCGTAACTCGCAGATGTTTCATTCATCGTCCCATCCAACGATTGATCTTAGTGGATCACAACGAACTAAGCCAAAGCATTCCTGGCGCAGAACATGCGGAGATCCTGGAAATCATCGACCATCATCGGATTGCTCCGGAAAAAACGCATAGACCTATTTACATGTATGTCAAACCAGTGGGCAGTACCTGCACTCTCATCTACGAACAATTTCAATTCTTTCACGTTCCCATTTCAAGGGAGATAGCCATTCTCCTCTTGGGAGGAATTCTGTCCGATACGGCTCATTTCCGTTCCCCTACAACGACAAAACTCGATCAGGAGATTGCTTCTTCTTTGGCCCAAATCGGAGGAGTAGATTTAGACTCTTTCGGAAGAGAACTCCTCTCAGAGGCTCACGATTTGCTGACAGCCGACCTGAATCAAATCGTTCAGTCGGATTTCAAGACTTACGTAGAGTATGGAATCAAGTTCGGCATTGGACAAGTGGAGGTTGTCTCTTTCGATAGCGTGAAAGAGGTAAAAGGTAGACTCCTTGACATCTTGGAAGAAACCAGACGTAGCCAGCAGCTGGATTGGGTCCTTCTCATGATCACCAATGTTCCCAAAGAATCGAGTCTTCTCCTCTCCACGAACCATCCCAAACTGGAACGGCTTCTCATCTTTTCGAAGATCGAAGAGCATATGTACGCATTACCAGGAGTTCTTTCTCGAAAAAAACAACTCCTTCCGGAAATCTTGCAGGTACTGGAATCCCAGTCTCGCACCAGTGCTTGAGAAACTGAAGTCTCCTATGGTACTGTCTCTATGGAGGCAAGAAATGAAACGACTCATTATTGGTCTTCTCCTGCTCCTCCCCTTCACTGTTGGAGCCCAATCCTTACAGGCAGGTATCGGAGCGGATTTCTTTACCTACGATAGAACCTTTCTCGATCTTCATGCCACCTTTCTGAAACAAGTGAAACCCGATGTGGAGCTTTCCCTTGGAGGAAGTTTCTCCCTGGCAACGAAAAACGAGAACGGAACAGTAGAGGCAGATTTTTTCATTCCCATCGATGGGGGAGTGAACTTTCTCTTTTCGGTACACAGAGAGTTCTCCTATCTGGTAGGGTTCGGAATCACGGCACAGTTCCTACTCGAGACCGAGCGTCGATTCTACATGGGGCCTTTCATGAAGTTGGGTGCTCGCTATCGAATCCACCCATACATGACCTGGTATCTAGAGGTTCTACAGGATCTCGTAATCGGAAAGCCCGATTGGATCAATATCTCCAGTCGGTTCAGTACAGGAATTCTCTTTCATTTCTAGATTCTCATGGGACGAATGATAGATACCTCCAAAGAAAACTCTGTTATAAATATTCGCGTCCTCAATGCGGTTGACGCCCTTATTCTGTGCTTTCTTGTCCTGGTAGCTATCCTTGTCCTGCTCTTCGCTAAGGGGACTCCTTTGCGATGGATCCTTCCTGCTTTAAATCTCATTGGTTGCATTGCCATCTACCTTCTCGCAACATATATAGGTCAGAGTCCGTCTCTATTCTGGAGGCAAATTCACGCTTGGTATGGGTTTCCGCTATTGGTGCTGATCTATAAAGAGATGTACTGGGCGGTTCATGCGCTCCGAGACAAGCT
>Ga0067045_1027727_pt1 | contig 66794 bp, 49 predicted proteins | sample TerdegcTABiofilm_FD_59184 | JGI IMG/M metagenome (GOLD analysis project Ga0067045, IMG submission 59184) | Combined Assembly of (Gp0054472, Gp0054536) Wastewater bioreactor microbial communities from Singapore -Terephthalate degrading...
GAAAAGGAAAAGCTCTGGAAAAATGGGAAAGGCAAGAAACCGTGCCCCGATCCCACAATTCTGAATGGAAACCCTCTCCTTTTCTTCCCCATTTTTCCCTGCTTTTTCCTCTTCCCTTCTCCTCTTCCTGCAACTTCATACGGCTGAAGTGTTACAAAAATTGTGGCACACCTGCCCTCGGCTGTGCGGGCATCGCACAGCCGAGGGCAGGTGTGCTGCCAAGTCCCGCACAGCCGAGGGCGGCTGTGCCACGTTACGAAACGGGCTCCGGTGTGTAACGGGCCAGGATGCTGCTGCCCGCCTTCACCCGGTCCCCCACCTTCACTTCAACTTGCAGGCCCGGCTCCTCCGGTAGGATCAACTCCGTGCGAGAACCGAGCTTGATCATGCCGATCTTCTCGCCCGGGGCGAGCACGTCGCCGGGCCGCAACGGGCAGACGATCCGCCGCGCATACATCCCCGCAATCGGCCGCACCACCAGCCGGCGGTACGGCGACGTCTCCGCCTCCAGGCCGATCCATATCGCTTCGTTCTCGACCGCACTGGCCGGCTTCATGGCGTTCAGGAACTTCCCTGGGGTGTACTTCAGTGAAATCACCTTGGCCGCGGCCGGCGACCGGTTCAAATGGACGTTGAAAATCGAAAGGAAGATCCCGATCCGCACGGCCGGCCCCTCGAGGTACTCGTCATGCTCCAGGCGGGTGATCTCGGAAATCTTGCCGTCGGCCGGCGACAGCATGAGCCCTTCCCCTTCCGGAATCCGTCGCGGCGGATCGCGGAAGAACCAGACGATCAGCCCGAGGAGGATCCCGAAGACGGGCGCTGCGTACCAGAAGTAATAGGCGGACAGAAGCGTCAAGACCAACAGGGGCCAGCCCATCAACTGCAATTCCGCAAGACCCCACCGCGCGAAGGGAATTCGCTCCCTCCATGAGAACGGGTCGTCGGCCTTGTCCCACCAACAGGAGCATACGTTGCGGCAGTATTTCAGGTCCCGCGGGTCGAGAATCTCGTGCGGCGCCCCGGCCGTGTCGCCGTGACGCAACCCGGCCATGCGTCGCACGTAGTCTGGCCGGAATCGTTTCAGAAACCAGCGTCGCCACCGCCCCCAAGCCAATTCAACTCGATAACACACCCCTCCACCGGGCTGAACGCTGTGGACGTTCGTGGGCATCGATTCGGGAGTCAATCGGGTTGGGGAGGACTGGGTAGTGCTCATCGCTATTGCGGGGGAGGTAGGAGCAGGATCGGCCCAGCCTCACCTAGCTCGGTAGGCTCTACGTGCCTGGCAAAAAAAGTGGCCAATCGATTATCCTAGCTCCTGCGGGTCCGCTGGGAAAGATGCCCGCCGAAAGGGGTTTGCGTAGGACGGCCTTCCCGGGCTCCCCCCACGCTGCCCCCGCTGGTCAAGTCGAGGGGACTGATGCACAATGAGGAACCCCGTCACTGCGGCGTGGGGCGATCCCAAGTTTAATAGTCCAGTCCGAAAAGAAAGACGAGAGAGACCATGAGTTCGACCATTGTCGACATCCATGCCCGGCAGATCCTTGATAGTCGTGGAAACCCTACGGTCGAGGTCGACGTGACCCTGGCCGGTGGCTCGTTTGGACGTGCGGCGGTCCCGAGCGGGGCGAGCACGGGCGTGCACGAGGCGTGGGAGTTGCGCGACGGCGACAAGAGCAAGTACCTTGGCCGTGGGGTGCTCCAGGCCGTTGAGAACGTCAACGACAAGCTCTGCGACGAGCTCTGCGGCATGGACGCCTTGGACCAGGTCGCCCTCGACCAGCGGATGATCGAGCTCGACGGCACCGAGAACAAGAAGAATTTGGGGGCCAACGCGATCCTGGGTATTTCCCTGGCAGCGGCCCACGCGGCCGCCGATCACGCCGGGCTGCCATTGTACCGATACCTGGGCGGCGCCGGCGCCCGCATCCTGCCCGCCCCCATGATGAACATCCTCAACGGCGGCAAGCACGCCGACAACGCCGTCGACGTGCAGGAGTTCATGGTCATGCCGCTGGGGATTGCGTCGTTCAGCGAGGCGATCCGTTGCGGCTGCGAGGTGTTCCACAACCTCAAGAAGGTGTTGCAGTCGAAGAAGCTCGCCACCAACGTCGGCGACGAAGGCGGTTTCGCCCCGGACCTGAAGAGCAACGCCGAGGCCCTGGACCTGATCGTCGAGGCGGTCGGCAAGGCCGGTTACGAGTTGGGCAAGCAGGTGTTCATCGCGTTGGACCCGGCGGCCAGCGAGTTCTACGATGCGGAAGCCAAGCGCTACGGCGTCGACGGCAAGAAGATCACCTCGGCGCAACTGGTCGACCTCTACGCCTCGTGGGTCGAAAAATACCCCATCTGCTCGATCGAGGACGGCTTCGCCGAGGATGATTGGGAGGGATGGAAGGCGATGACCGACCGCCTCGGAGGCAAGATCCAACTGGTGGGCGACGACCTGTTCGTGACCAACACGAAGCGGCTCCAGCGGGGCATCGACGCGGGCGTGGCCAACAGCATCCTCATCAAGCTGAACCAGATCGGCACCGTGACCGAGACGATCGAGGCCATCGAGCTCGCCCGCCGCAACGGCTATACCAGCGTCATCAGCCACCGCAGCGGCGAGACGGAAGACGCCACGATCGCCGATCTGGCGGTCGCCATGGGCACGGGCCAGATCAAGACCGGCTCCGCCTCGCGGACCGACCGCATGGCCAAGTACAACCAATTGCTGAGGATCGAAGAATCGCTCGGCGCCGCGGCGGCCTACGGCGGAGCGCTGTTCCCGAAGAAGAGGTCTTAGGTCTTGGGTCTTGGGTCTTGGGTCTTGGGTTTTGGGGGCCAAGACCTGAGACCAAGGCCCCAACACCCAAGGCCCAAGTCCCCAAGCCCCAACACCAAAAGCCCAAGACCGTCCCCCCGCCATGACCATCCTTGTCGAAAGCCCGTGGCCGTGGATCCTCGTGGGGATCGTTGTCGAGGCGATCCTGGCGGTGACGCTGGTGACGTATCGCCGGGCGGTGCTGCTCTGGGGGATGGTGGGCGTGCTGGCGTTCACGATCGCGGGCGTCGTGGTCGAGCGGCTCGTGGTGACCGAGCGAGAGCGGGCCGAGGCGGCGATGGACGGAATCGTCGCCTGCCTGAATGCCAACGACTTGGATCGGCTCTTGCGCGACTACATCGCTCCCGATGCGCACGGGACCCGGGGGCGGGCGGCCTGGGCGATGAATCGCGTCGAGATCCACCGAGCCAACTACCACAACCTCCGCGTGACCATCAATCGCCTCACCAGTCCCATCACCGCCGATGCGGAATTCGACGGCGTGGTCGACTATCGCGACCGGCTCGGCGAATTCCCCTACGGACACTACGCCGCCCGGTTCGTCGTGGAACTGGAACTCCGCGACAACCGGTGGCTGGTGACCGACCACGTGGAATACGACCTCTACGGCGTCGAGCGTCAGAATGAGAGATACTGAGGGAGAGGGAAGAAGGGAGAGGGAAGAAGGGAGAGGGGAGAGGGGAGATAAGACGCTGCGTTGACCTCGACGTCAACGTCTGCCCTCCGCCATCTGCTCTCTTTTCTCTCCTCTCCCCTCTCCCCTCTCCCTTCCCCCCTCTCCCTTCTCCCCTCTTCCCTCTCCCTTCTCCCCTCTTCCCGGTTCCCTCTCCACTTCGCGGAGGCACGTCTCGAGGATCCCCGCTTCGTCGAGGCCCAAGTCGGCGAGGAGTTCTCTGCGTTCGCCGTGCTCGACGAACCGGTCGGGGATGCCCAGACGCCGTACACGGCTCGCGTCGAGTCCCGCGTCGTTGGCGGCTTCGAGCACCGCGCTGCCGAACCCGCCGGCCAACGCCCCTTCTTCCACCGTGACCGTCACCGGCACGTCGGCGACGGCGCGGAGAATCGTCCGGGTATCGAGCGGTTTGACGAAGCGGGCGTTGATGACACCGGCGTCGATCCCTCGGCCGTGCAGCGCCTCGGCCACGGAGAGGCACGTACCGAGCACCGTGCCGCAGGCCACGAGCATGACGTCGCGGCCCCAGTGCATCACTTCCGAGGCGCCCAGTTCGACGGGGGCGTGCTGCCGTTTCACAGTTACCGCCGCGGCCTTGGGATAGCGAATGGCCGCAGGGGAATTGCCGGCGAGCGCGAACTGGAGCATTGCCTCCAGGTCCCAGGCGTCGCCGGGGGCCATCACCACGAGATTGGGGAGGTGGCGCAGGTAGGCCAGGTCGAACGCGCCGTGGTGGGTCGGGCCGTCGGGGCCCACCAGCCCGGCCCGGTCGAGCAACAGCACGACCGGCAGGTCCTGGAGGGCCACTTCCTGAAACACCTGGTCGTAGCTCCGCTGGAGGAACGTGCTGTAGATGTCGACGATCGGCCGCATTCCCGACTTCGCCAGGCCGGCCGCAAACGCCACCGCATGCGACTCACAGATTCCCACGTCGAAGAACCGCTCGGGGAACCGTTCGCGCACCGGCTCGAGCATGTTGCCCTGGCACATGGCCGCGGTGATGACCGCGACCCGGGGGTCCTTCTCCATTTGCGAGAAGATCGCGTCGCGGGCGACCTGCGTGTACGGCTTGGCCGACTCCTTCTTCTTAAAAAGGACCTCCGATCCGTTCTGCCGGATGAACGGGGCCGGCGTGTGGAAGACCACGGGGTTCTCGGCGGCGGGCTGGAAGCCATGGCCCTTCTCCGTGACCACGTGCAGGAGCACGGGGTGCTTGAAGTCGCGGACCATGGCCAGGTATTTCTGAAGCTGGCGGATGTTGTGGCCGTCGACGGGCCCGATGTAGCGGAACCCCAACTCCTCGAAGAGCATCCCGCCCAGGAACCCGGCCTTGATGGCATCCTTCAACTGGCTCAAGGCCCGCTCCATGGAGTCGCCGATCCACGGAACACTGCTGACGAACCGCTGGACCTCGGTCTTCAAGCCGGCGTAGAAGGGGGTCATGCGAAGCCGGTCGAGGTAGTCGGCCATTCCCCCGACGCGCGGGCAGATCGACATCTTGTTGTCGTTGAGCACGAGGATCAGCCGCTTCTTGAGTCCCCCGGCGTGGTTCATCGCCTCGAACACCACGCCGCAGGGAAACGCCCCGTCGCCGACCACCGCGACCACATGACGACCGTCCTCTGCCCGAAGGAGGTCGTCGCCGCATTTCAACCCCAGGGCGCTGGCCACGCTGCACCCGGCATGCCCGGTCATGAAGAGATCGTAAGGGCTTTCCGCCGGGTTCGGGTAGCCCATCAAGCCACCCTTGGCCCGGATCGTCTGGAACTGGGGGTAGCGCCCGGTGACCATTTTGTGCGGGTAGACCTGGTGCCCGGTATCCCAGATGAGCCGGTCGCGGCTGAAGTCGAACGTGGTGTGCAGGGCCAGCGTCAGTTCGACCACGCCGAGGTTCGAGGCGAAATGCGCGGTGCGGGTCGCGACCAGCCTGCACAGGGCCTCCCGGATCTCGAACGCCAACTGCTCGAGCTGCTTGGGCGAAAGCCCCTTGAGGTCTTGCGGCGATCGGATCGTCCAGAGCAACTTGTCCATCAGCGATTCCTTTCAAGGACGTAGCGGGCCAGGGCCCGGAGGCCTTGCGCACGGGGACCCAAAGCCTCCAAGGCGTCGCAGGCCTCCGTGACCAACTGCTCGGCGCGGCGGAGGCTCGCCTCTACTCCCAGGAGTCCGGGAAAGGTGAGCTTTCCGTCCTTGGCATCTTTCTGAAGCCGTTTGCCCACGGCCTGTTCGTCTCCCTGCACGTCCAGCAGATCGTCGGTGATCTGGAAGGCAAGCCCCAGGCGGCAGCCGTACTCGGCCAGGGCCTCGATCCTCGGACGATCGGCCCCGGCAGTCATCGCCCCAAGGGCAAGCGAGACCGAAATCATGGCCCCGGTCTTGCGCCGGTGGACCGACTCCAGGGTCTCGACGGTAGGCGTCGGGCAGCCGTCGATGTCGTCGGCCTGTCCACCCACCAATTGACACGCTCCCGCCGCCCGGGCCAAGGCTGCACAACACGCCCCCGCCACCGCCGGAGGATGCACCCCCTTGGCCAGCACCTCAAAGGCCAGGGCGAGCAGGGCGTCGCCGGCCAGGATCGCCATCGCCTCGCCGAACACCTTGTGACACGTCGGCCGGCCGCGGCGCAGATCGTCGTCGTCCATGGCCGGCAGGTCGTCGTGGATCAACGAATAAGCGTGAACCATCTCCACCGCACAGGCCGCTGGTATCGCCGCTTCGATCGAACCCCCGCAGGCCTCCGCGGCGAGCAGCACGAGCACGGGCCGGAGCCGTTTGCCCGGGGCCAAGAGACTGTAGCGCATCGCCTCGCGAAGCCGACTGGGGCATCCTTCGCCCGATCGGGAGGACGTGTCCAGAGCAGCTTCAATCCGCTGCCGGAGTTCCTCGGACAAGGGAAGGAAGGGGGTCGTACGGACAGACACAGGAATCCCGCCGAAAGAGTACCTCACACACCTCGGTGTCGTCACAAGTCGTTGGTGATATTCCCATCCTATCACCAAGCCATACCATGTGCGAATGAGCACCCCCAATGGCGGGGTGGCTTGTGGGATCAAGGTGGACAAGACGTAGGGCGGACCGAGCGAAGCGAGGCCCGCCGGGCGGTGCGTTTCGCACCTACGCTTGTTGGTTAGGTCTTGCGGGTGGTGCGGCGGAGAGGCGGGCCACGAGGCGTTCGAGCACGGTCCGCGGCGGGGATTGGCTGTCCCCTTTGAGTGCAAGATCGGTCTGGAGAATCCAGCCATAGAGCTGCCGGCCGCGGTGGCGCCCGAGCCGGCGAAGCTGACGTTCCGTCTTGTCAAGGAAGTAGCCCTTCACCCCGACCCGCTCCAGGGCGGCCCGCGGCGTTACGCGGCGGCCAGCCGCTTCGGCGGCGAGAACGACCCGGGTCGCGGCAGCCAAACGTCGCAACGAGAAGGCAATCTGGCCCAGGATCGCGATCGGATGCTCGCCGGCGAGGATCAGCCGGTCGAGTTGGAGCAGGGCTTCCGGGGCGTCGCCGTCCAGGGCCGCATCGAGCATGGTCCAGGCGGTCTTGGCTCTCCATGTGCCGACCAGCCGGGCAAGCATCTCGGCCGTGATTTCCATCTGCGGCCCGACGCTTACGGCGAGCTTGGCCAGTTCCTGATCCAAGAGCCCTAGTTCCGGCCCGACCATCTCCGCGAGCTGTTCCGCCACCGGCCGCGACAGCTTGACGCCGTGGACCCGCTTGGCCGAAGCGATCAGCCACCCGGTCAGCCCGCTGCCCGACGGGGCGCTGCATTCGACCGCCAGTCCGGCCGCGGCCACGGCCTTGAAGAGCCGCGTGTTGGACTTCCAGGAGGTGACGTCGAGAATGAGGACCGCGCCGGCCTTGGGCCGATCCACGTAGTCCTCCAACTGGGACCGGTACTCGGTCACGAACGGGTCGGCCTCCTCGATCACGACCAACCGCTTGCCGCCGCCGAACATGGCCCGGGTCGAGAGTTCTTCGTGCACGTCCGGAAAGGTCGCGGACTCGCCCTGAAAGGTGGTCAGCGAGAAATCCCCGTCGCCCTCGCCCAGCACCGAGCGGCGGAGCCGCGCGAGGACCTGGCGTTTGAGAAACGGCTCGGCACCGAACACGACGCATACCGGCGCGGGCGGCACGCGATCCTCGGACCAGTCGAGGTATTCCAGGGCTTGAAGCGGCTTCGCAGGAGGCATGTACCCATCATAGCCCGGATGCCCCGAGAGGTCGAGCGGAGACATGGGAGCGGCAATGGATAAGGGTGGCATGCCGTCACGCTGCGCAGCCGCGGGTCGGCATGGATACCCCCATCGCGGTTTCCATGCTTACCCGACGCTTCGCGTCGTGAAAGCATGCCACCCCTTGCTCCGATTCATTCATCTACGCCATAAGCAACTACGGCGTCCCGGCGGCGTGGGCATCGAGGACCCGGGCGGGATTCACGGGCGGGCTTGCGGCGTGGGAATTGCCGGAGCGCACAACCACCCAGAGATCGGGCAGGGCGCCGCGCTCGGGGATGGTGCTTTGCGGGTCCATCGTCCGCCGAATGCCGGCCCGGAACCCGTAGAGCCCCTCTTCGCCGACCGTCACCGCCATGGGGCTGCGGCGATCCGTGTCGGCGCCGAAGCTCACCCAGGTGCGGCCGCCGTCACGCGTGCCCCAGAATTCCACGATTTCGTCCGAAGCCGGCTGGGCTGCTCCGGAATCGTAATCCAGGGTGAACGAGAGGGAGTCGACCACCCGCAAGCCTGGCCCGGCATCCCGGTCCTTCCACGAACCCGGCTCGGCGAATTCCTTGCGGGCACCGATCAGGCGTGCCGCGGGAGCCGGAACCGGGCCAACGCCGGTGCCTCGTGAGGATTGCCCTGAAAAGCTGGGATCCTGGCGAAACGACCCGGGCGACGGCTCGCCACTGCCCGAGACGGCTTCGGGCCCTGCCTCTTCCGACGTCTCGTGCGACGGGGATCGCCGCACCGCACGCCATGCGGAGCTTGGCAAGCGGGTGTTTGGCGACGTGCCCGGGGCGTTGAGCTGCGGGAGGCCGGACTGGCGAGAGGCACTGGATGGACCGGCGGCGGGAGGCGAATCGGGGGCGGGCCGAGGCCGGCTCAGACCGCCCAGCCCGAGACTTGCGTTGAGCTGCGCGTGGCTCACCGCGGCGTTCCCTGCCAGGTCCGCCGCCTCGCCGCGGATCTCAATGCGCTGCCAATCGCCCGGCTGCCACCACGTGGCTTCCCCGGTGTGATTCGGCCCGGGGGCGGCGTCGGACGGCCGGTCGATCGCCACCGTCTGCCACGGCTGCTCCCCGCCCACACGATACTGGATCTTCAGGCTCTCGGGGTTGAAGTTCGGTTCGGCGATCTTCCACCGGACGACGGCCTGCCCGCCGGGCCCCCGCTCGGCGAACAGGTCGAGTTTCGGCGGCACCGTATCGACCACGACCCGAAGCCCCGGCGGCTCGCCGGGCCGCGGCTGAGTCGGCTCCCCGCCCAGCGAGGTGCGGAGGATGAACCAGAATTCCCCGTCGCCGCCGGCACGAAACAGGAACTGCTGCTTCGTTGCCTCGGTCTGGGCGTTCAACTCCCAGGTCGCACCCCGATTCGTCGAGACGTAAAGCAGCACGCGGACCGGATCGGGGGACTGCCGCGACGTGTCGTTCATCTGAAACGGGATGGCAAAGAGCGATTGCCGGGTAGGGATGGCGCGCGGGAGTCCGTCCGTGGCCGCAGCCCCCTCCGGCCCGGCGGCCACGGTCGCCCACAACGTCAGCCAGCCAACCAGCGCCCCCACCCCCATTTTTCTCGCCAGCCCACTTCGATTCCCTCGGAACTCGACACGGCCCCTTTATCTCCATCGGAGACAGCGGCCGTGGACTGAAGCCAAGGAAAGGGGCTTTGGCGATGGCGGCGAATATGCAGAGCCCGAATGGCAAGATGGGGATTGTGGGGCAATGTTGACGGCGTCTTCACCGCTCTGTATCACGGGATCCGTCGGGCTGTCGCGTCGAGGACCCAGAGCACTGCGGCCGCCGCCAGCAGATAGTGGTGGATGGGAAGCGGCGGCGGAGGTGGGTGGGGCGAGGGGGACTCTCGAACGGGTTCCGGCAAGGCCCGGGCAGGAGCCGAAGGTGGCGACGGTTCCGGCTCCTTGGGCTCCGGCCGCAACGCGCCGCGGACCACCTGGGTCCAGAAGCGTCCGAAGTCGGGCCAGGCCAGCCAGGCCGCGCTCCATCGTCCCTCGGCATCGGACGTGAACGCCACCGACACGCCCTCGCCGTGCCGAATCCAGGCGAGCAACGGATCCCCGGTGCCCGACGTCAGGACGACCTCGGCCCCGGCTTTCGGCACGGTCTCCGTATAGCCAAGCAGCGACGGCGCGTGGCCCAGATCGATGCCGTCGAGCGGAAACGAACGAGGCCGCGAGGAGGAAGGCGGTTCCTTGCCCTTGGACGCTCCGTCGCGACGCGGAAAGAACGGTTCCTCGCGGATCCCCAGCTTGCTGGCGCTGGCGGTCTCCATGGCGAAGACACGGGGTACGGCCTCCGCGTTGGCGCAGAGGTAGAATCGTCCCTTGCCGAGGCGGGCCATGTCTTCCAGAAGCGGCCGGGAGGCCTCGGCTCCCAACGCGACCGTGGAGATCGTCATCCCGGCCCTCGCGATCCGCTCGGCCAGGGCCTCGAAATCGGCCGGGTGGGAGATCCCGTCGGTCAGCACCAGGATGTGTTTTTGCCCCGCGTAGGCCTCGTGGAGGGCCAGCAGCGCTTTCTCCAGCGCCGGGGCCATGTCGGTCCGGCCTTCGGCGGTGATCGTGGCAATCCTCTCCAGCACCTTCGCCCGGTCGCCCACCCGGTCGATCGGGCTCACCCAGCGGGAATGCTCGTCGAACGCCAGCACGCCGAGTTGGTCTTCCGGTCGGAGCAGTTCGACGGCCCGGCGCATGGCCTCCCGGGCCAGTTCGATGGCCTGGCCTTCCTGCATCGAGAGCGACCGATCGACCACGAAGACCATCGCCAGGCTGGGCCGCGTCGGCTTGCGATGCGACTCGCTCCGGACCGGAAGGACCGCCTCCAGCGCCGTATCGCGATATCCCCCCGGCGTGAACGCCCGATCGCCGCCGGTGGCCACAAGGCCGCCGCCCTGGCCGACGTAATCCTTCAAGACCTCCATCTGCCGCGGCGAGAGCGACGCCGCGGGAACGTTGACCAGCACGACGGCGTCGAACGGATTGAGCGAGTCGATTTCCTCCGGGACCTTCTCGGGACTACGGATCTCGACGGCCAGCCGGCTTGCGCGAAGCGCCTTGGCCAGGTGTTCGCCCGACGACGGCCGGTTCTCCACGAGCAAGACGCGGGGCTGCGGCTTGACCTTCGGACGGGGCGGAGCCGGCGGGATCGCGGCGACGGGGGCGGCGGCGTCCCGGGCCGCATCGACGGTAGGCGTCGTCTCCTCGGGCGTCGCCACGCCGACAACCTCCGGGCCGGCGAGCGCCAGCGTCACGGCCGCGATCGCGAGGCTCCGAAGAAGAAGGCCGAGTCCCAAACGCCGACGCGAGAATCCGGTCAGGCCTCGCCACGAGGCCAGGTAGACGATCGGCAACACCAGCAAGACCGCGAGCCAGAGGGGCTGCGAAAGCTCGATCTGGGGCCACGCGGTCTGCATCGGAGACGCCTCAGCATACCCACCGCCGCTGGAACAGGTACCACTGGAACGTCAACACCGCCGCGGCCGCGCCCGCCAGACACCGCCACCACGCCTCCCCGCCGGCAGGCTCCGCCATCGCGGCCACGAGAAGCGTCAGCACGAGGAGTTCGACCGCCAGCGACACCGCCTCGCGCCATCGAAGCCAACGGCTCCGCGACGGCCCGGCTGCGAGCACCTGCTCCCAAAGGAACCCCGTCGCCACGCTTACGCGGCGCGGCTGCCGTCGCCGCAGGTGAACCAGCACCAGCGGCACTGCCAACAAGACCCAAAGCCACGCCGTGGGATGGACGAAGGTCATCGGGGGCCGGGGGTCACGGGTCGGGGGTCGGGGGTCGGGGATCAGCGTCCATCGTCGCAACTCCTGAAGGACGTATCTGCATTGTATCCAATTCTGTTCCGGGGTCCTATCCGCGTAGCGGGCGGGCTTGCCCGCCGCTCAGTCGCGTCGCCATAGGTTGGACGTCCTCCTCCCCTCATCCCCCATCCCCCATTCCTCCACCCCTCCATCCTTCTCTACGACGGGGAAGCAATCGGCAACCTCGCGGGGGACTCGGGACGGTTGGCGGGTGGCGTAGTCGATGAAGGCCCAGCGGGTCTCGGCGGTCGCCAGCAACGCGCCGTCCGATTTCCGGAAGATCCGGTAGCGTCGCAGCGACGTGGCCTTGCGCATCGTGGCGACCCAGGTACGTACCAGCAGGCAATCGCCCGCAAAGGCCGGCTGAAGATACTCGATCGCATGGGCGCGAACCACCCACCCGGAGCCCAGTTGGAAATAGCGGTCCGCCGGCCATCCCAGGGCCGTGGAGTGGGCCATGGCCGCGTTCTGCATCCAGTCGACGTAGGCCACGTTGTTGGCATGCCCGAGGGCGTCGATCTCCTCAGGCCGTACCGTGTGTTCGTGCTGGTAGATCGTGGGCATGGATTGGATGGGGGGCGGAGGTCGAAGATCGGAGGTCGGAGATCGGTAACACTTCATCCGAACAGAATTGCAGGAATGAGGAGAAGGGAAAAGGAAAAAGCGTGGAAGAAGGGCAGAAGAAGAGGAGTGGGCTCCCATTCAGAATTGTGCGATCAGGGCACGACTCTCTGCCTCTTCCATTTCCCGAGGCATTTCCCTTTTCCCTTCCTCTGTTCGCACTTCATTCCGCTGAACGCTTACGGAAACTGGAGACTTAGGGCGGACGGAGCGACGCGACGGATCGCCGCGTTTCCGCTGCGGTCGGCGGGCCTCACTTCGTTCGGTCCGCCCTACACGCTACACGCTGGGGCGGCCTGTGGGTGCGGCACCTCGGCGGGCGAGCCCGCCCGCTACGCGGACATGCGTCGGGACAGATCAGCGGATGTTCATATCGCAGCTCACGCCGCCGGCGGCCGGCAGGTAGGCGTGGTGCACGTAATCGGCCACCATGCGGTCGGCGCTGAACCGCCACGCCAGGGTGCTGATGGAATTCATCATGCGCTTGATCCACTGGCGCGGCAAGCCGTCGATGTCGCGGTCGTAATAGAGGGGGATGACCTGCTTGGCAAGCACGTCGGCGAGGGCCTCGGCGTCGCGGGCGTCGGTCACGTCGTCGCGGACGTGGCTGGCCCCCTTGCCGATGGCGAAGCCGTTCGAGCCGTCGTAGCCTTCCGCCCACCACCCGTCGAGGATCGAGAGATTCAACGCCCCGTTGAGCACGGCCTTCTGCCCGCTGGTGCCGGAGGCCTCCAAGGGACGCCGCGGATTGTTGAGCCAGACGTCGACCCCTTGCACGAGGTGGCGGCAGACGTTGATGTCGTAGTCCTCCACGAAGGCGACGCGCCCGGCGAATCGCGGGTCGTGGCGGAGGTTTGCGATTCTCTGGATCAGCCGTTTGCCGGGCTCGTCGGCCGGATGGGCCTTGCCGGCGAAGATGATCTGGATCGGACGCTCCGGGTCGTTGACCATCGCCGCGAAGCGGTCGAGGTTGGAGAGGATCAGGTCGGCCCGCTTGTACGTCGCGAAACGCCGGGCGAAGCCGAGCGTGAGGATGTTGGGGTCGAGCATGTTGCGGGCGGCCTCGACGCACTCGTCGCTCTCGCCGCGCCGCCGGCACTGCCGGCTCACGCGCCGCCGCACGAACGCCAGGAGTTGGTTCTTCAGGGCGTGGTGCGTTTCCCAGAGCTCACCGGGATCGACGTTGTGGATGTCCTGCCAGACCTCCGGCTCACCCATCCGCCGCTCCCAGTCGGCGGGAAAGTGGCGGTCGTAAAGCTGCTGCATCTGGTACGCGAGCCAACTGGAGATATGAACACCGTTGGTGATATGGCCGATCGGGATCTCGTCTTCCACGCGCCACGGCCACAGGTGGGCCCACATCCGCCGCGTGACCCGGCCGTGCAGGTTGCTCACGGCGTTGGCACGCCGCGAGAGCTTCAGGCCGAGCACGGTCATGCAGAAGTCTTCCCGCTCGTTCTGCGGCTCGACGCGTCCGAGGCCCATCAACTGCTGAGGCGAGATTCCCAGTTCGTCGCGCAGCGGGCCGAGGTGTTCTTCGATCAACTGGCTGTTGAAGCGGTCGTGGCCCGCGGGGACCGGCGTGTGCGTGGTGAATGCGGTGTGCTCGGCGACGTCGCGCAACGCCTCGTCGAAGCCCACTCCGTTGTCCTTCATCCGCTCCCGGATGGCCTCCAACGTGGCGAACGCGCTGTGTCCTTCGTTGAGATGATAAACGCCCGGGCTGATCCCCAGCGCCCGCAGCGCCCGGACCCCGCCCACTCCCGCCACCAGTTCCTGCCGGACCCGCGTGCGGTTGTCGCCGCCGTAGAGCCGGGAGGTCAACTGGCGGTCCTCGGGACTATTGCCGTCCATATCGCAGTCCATCAACAGCAGGTTCACCCGCCCTACCCGCATCAATCGGACCTTGACCAACAGACGCCCGGTCCGCGTGTTGATCTCGACGGTGATCGGCTTCCCGTCCGGTCCCCGGGCGGGCTCCAAGGGGAGGTTCTCCGCCTTGATGTCGAGGTACTCCTCCTGCTGCCACCCGTTCAGGTCGAGGTGCTGCTTGAAATACCCTTGGTCGTAAAACAGGCCAATGGCCACCAAGGGAACCCCCAGGCTGCTGGCACTCTTGATATGGTCGCCCGAGAGAACCCCGAGACCCCCCGAATAGATGGGAACTGACTCGTGGACACCGAACTCCAGGGAGAAGTAGGCCACCGGCTTGGAACCCAGCACGCCGGAGTTGGTCCACCCCCACGGCGGAACCTCGGTCAGATACTCCTTAAGGCGACGATACGCATGGTTAATACGGCTGTAGAGGACCAGTTCGGCGGCACGCATTTCGAGCCGCTCGGGATTGAATTCCCTCAGCAGGGCGATCGGATTGTGATCGAGCTGCCGCCAACGAATGGGGTCCAGGTCGCGGAACAGGGTGATCACGTCTGCATGCCAGCTCCACCAGAGATTGCTGGCCAACGTCATGCACTTGTCGTAGAGGCTTTCGGCGGTCAGGATCGGGGGGAAGTGGGGACGAGATCCGGACGTGGGGAGCGTGTCAGTCTGACTCATGGGAACTACCTAGCGTGCCGGCCGATCGCACAGGGGTTCAGTAAAGCGCGGAATTATACCCGCATCCGGGGAATCACGCGACCCCTTTTCCACATCCCTGTTGCCGGCATCTCGCCGCCGACGTATCATGCCGTGTTTCCGAAGGCCCAAACCCGGGAAGTCCCCCCAGCCCGCGACACCGTCTCAGAGACCACAGGAGCGAGACCCACGATGACCGACGACGCCCATGTCCAAGTCCACTGGCACCAGCACGCCGTTTCCCGGGAGGAGCGAGAGCAGCGCCACGGGCATAAGGGGTGCGTCGTTTGGTTTACCGGCCTGAGCGCATGCGGAAAAAGCACCGTCGCCAATCTGGTCGACCACAAGCTGCACTCGTTGGGAGTCCACAGTTTCGTGCTCGACGGCGACAACGTCCGCCACGGACTCAACGCCGCCCCCGCCATGCTCCGGCCGACGCACGGTGACGAGTTCGCCAAACGATTCGGCCTTGGCTTCTCCGCCCAGGACCGGGAGGAGAACATCCGCCGCATCGGGGCGGTGGCCAAGCTCTTCTGTGACGCGGGCATTCTCGCGATCACCGCCTTCATCAGCCCATACCGAGTCGATCGGGACCGAGTCCGCGCAACGCTCGGCCCAGGTGACTTCGTCGAGGTATTCGTTGATGCGCCGCTGGAGGTATGCGAACTTCGAGACCCCAAAGGTCTGTACAAGAAGGCACGGGCGGGGGAGTTGAAGGGATTCACCGGCATCGACGATCCCTACGAGCCGCCGCTCAAACCGGAGATTCACCTTGCCGCCGGCGACCATTCCCCAGAGGTGCTCGCCGACCAGGTCATTGCCCGGCTGAAGGCCGCTGGCAAGATCGGCAATTGAGGTGGTCCAGGACGGATACCTGGCGGAGCGTACCCGTCGCCTTCCGGTTAGGACGACGTCGGAGGGTATTGACGGATCGGGCGGGAGAAGCTTAGACTACACCGTCGATTGCTCTTTGAATTGCCGGTTCGTTGCTGCCGTTCGCGCGGTTTCCGCCCAAGAGCCGGTCTTTCGCAGCGGTCTTGCTGCACGTGGCGGGGTATCGCGCCGAGGCGTTGCGCCCTCTCGGCGACGGGCGATCTCCACAGGATGGAGCGAAGCCGACGGGGACGGACGGATGGCAGCGTGCCGTGATGGAACCAAGGAATGGGATCCGATGTTGATGGCCAACGTATCCCTCGATACGCTTCAGCCGCGGGCCCAGTCGGCTCTCCGCAACAGCCCGGTCTCCGAACTCCGTGCGTTGCGGGTGGACCGTCGCGAGGGGGCCCTGGTGATTTCCGGTGCCGTGTCGAGTTTTTACCACAAGCAATTGGCCCAGGAAGTCGTACGGGCAATATGCAAGGATTCCGAAGTCGAGCTGGTCAACACGCTCGAGGTGCGCTAGTCGAACGCCGTCGCATGGAAGGCGTTCGTTTCCGGAAGACCGGTTCGGCTTGTGCGATGTGGTTTGAGCGATTTGCAGGGATTCGGAAGCGTGGGGGACATGGACGTTCCCGAACCGTGTCGTGGATGGCGACGTAGGGATACGGGCGTAGGAGCCAACCACGAGGAGGGAGCCATGAGCCATCGCTTTTCTGGCGGCTCGCCCGCCGCCGGCTGGGTCGTTGTCGACCGCTGCCCCTTGGCGGAGACGGTCGAGGAGGCCGAACGGCTGGCCGCTTCGATCGAGCGGGCGGTCTCTCGCGAAACCTGCGGAGGCGTGCGCAATCTGCGCGTCGAGGTGAACGATCAAGGCGTTCGCCTCACGGGACGCTGCACCTCGTACTACACCAAGCAGAAAGCGCAGCACGCCGCCATGGGGATCTCGGGCGACGAGGAGCTCACCAACGGCATCGAGGTTGTCTGACGCAAGCGGGCACGCCAGGCGTTCCGCCTCGTCTTCGCCCGCAGGTGCTAGCACCGCTAGCTAGCGCACCCGTCGTACCCGGCCTGGAAGGGTCCCTCCTACAACGTAACCGCCACGGTGCCTGTCCCCTTCTTCGCGCCGGGTCGGTTATGCGAAAACATAACCATCGGAGCCGGGAGCGTCGCGATGCACAAGAGCCGGTCGATGGTCTGCAAATCATGGGCGCTGGCCCTGGCGTTCGGCCTGGCGGCGGGTTGCACGGTCGAACCCGGCACGGCCGCCAACCCCGTCTCCTCGCCGCCTTCCCGCGCGGTGGCGACGGTGTACGGCGCCGCGGGCGAGGTGGCCGGCTCCATGTCGGTCCTCGACACCGGCAACGCCCGCTGGATGATCGACTGCGGGTCCCCGGCCCCGGGGCGGGACGAGGACAGACAACCGTGCCCCAGCCCGGCCGGGCCCTCTTCGTCCTCGTCGCTTCTTCCGGTCGATGGCCGGTCGATCGACGCGGTCTTCCTCACGCACGCCCATACCGACCACGTGGGCCGGCTGCCGCTCCTGGTCGATCGCGGCTTCCGCGGCCCCGTGTACCTGACCGACGCCACGGCCGAGTTGCTCCCGATCATGCTGCGCATGCAGGTCCGCCACGACGAAACCCGGCCGCGGAATTGGGCATGGTCCCGGAACTCCTACGAGCGGGCGCGGGCCGGCGAGCGGCCGGTGACGGTCCATTGGCACGCGGACTGCCCCTATCGCAACGCGATCTCCGAGGCGAACCTCCGCTCGGCGCGACGGTCGTTCCATGATCTCACGACCCGCTTCCGCCAGGAGGACAAGGCCGTGAAGGCGACCCTGTGCCGTCGGTGCGTTGAGGAAGAGGTGGCGTCGATCATGGCCCTGTGCCGGCGCGTGGGGTACGGGAAGCCACTCGAACCGGGCCGGGGAATCTCCGTCACGTTGCTGGATGCGGGCCACATTCCCGGCTCGGCCAGTGTGCTGTTCGAGGTCCGCGTGGGAGATGCGAAGCGGCGGGTCCTGTTCTCGGGCGACGTCGGCAACGACCTCTCGCCCCTCTTCCCCGGCCCGAAGCCCGCCCCGGACGTCGATGCCGTCTTCCTCGAAACCACCTACGGCCCGACCTTCCGCGATCCGTCGGTCAACCAGGAGCGGGCCCTGTTCCGGCGTTCGGTCGCGGAAGTGGTCAAACGCGGCCACTTGGCGTGGATCCCCGCCTTTGCGCTGGACCGCACGCAGAAGATCCTCTACGAACTCCACGTTGCGCAGCGGGAAGGGACGATGCCGGAGCGGGTACCGGTCTATTGCTCTTCGCCCTCGGCCGCGGAGATCACCCAACTCTACCGGCAACATCGTCAGGACGGCTGGTTCCGCGACGCGGTGGCGGCCGATCCCGAGTCCTGGTCGCCGCAAGGACTGCGCATCAGCCCCGGACTGCCGAAGAACCTCCCTCATCCCTCAATCCTCGTGACCACCAGCGGGATGCTCGACAACGGCGCGTCCCGGGCACTCGTGAGCCGGCTTGTGCCCGACCGGTCGACGACCGTCTTCCTGGTCGGCTACCAGGACCCGGCCAGCCCCGGCGGCATGCTGATGAAAGCCGCGGGACTCCTGCGCGAAGGGACGCGCGACCAGGCATCCTCGCCGTCTCCCGCCGCCGGGCAGGCTGAGGACCGTGCGAAGCCGCCGGACGCCGCGGTTCTTGAACTCGAGGGGCAGTCGATCCCGCTGCGCGCTTCGGTGCGGTCCTTCCGCTGCTTCTCGGCCCACGGCGACGCCAAGGACCTGGATGCCTGGCTCGCCAGCGTCCACCGCACCGCGGCGGTCGTCCTGGTCCACGGCGGCCCCTGGGAATTGACCACCCGGGCAGAACAGCTCGCCAAACAGGGCTGGCGCAACGTGCGGGTCGCCAAGCCGGGCGAACCGATCGATTTGATGCAGAGCGAGTGACTGGAGAAACGGTCGTGGACGGCGAACCGGGCCAGGACTGAGTACGCAGTACGCAGTACGCAGTACGCAGTACGCAGGGTGGCACCGAAAGCTCCGCTTTCGGTGTCGCGCAGCGACAAGAGGGTCTGCTAGAATCCCCCGGCACGGCACGGTTGGTCAGAGCAAGCCTCTTGTGCCTTCGGCACCCCGATAGCCGAAGCTATCGGGGCCGCCCCGCGGCACGTGCGTTGTGCCCTGGCGGAGGACTCTCTGCCGGCAACGGGCAAGCAGTGCGACGAGGGCCGCAACTGCTCGCTCGTCCTCACGGCTCGGCAGGAGCCTCGCCCTCCCGGGATCGTGGAACCTCCCACAGGCGGCGTGGACGCCTCCTACTCCTACTCCTACTCCTATTCCGCCGGGACGAACTCGAAGTGGCGGCTCTGGTTGAAGAATTCCAGAGGGTTGTCGTAGACGACCTTGCGGATCACGGACTCGGGGTGGCCGCGACGGCGCATGACGAGGATGAAGTTGGGGACGGCCGTCGGATTGGATGGGCCCCAGTCGGCCGAGGAGTTCACCAGGATCCGCTCCGGGCCGTAGATCTCGACCATGTCGGCCGCGCGCTCGGGCGTGGCCTTGGTGGTCGGGTAGAGCGTGATGCCGGCCCAGTAGCCCTCGTCCAGCGCCAGCCGGATCGTGTGCTCCTCCAAGTGGTCGATGCACACCCGGCTCCGATCCACGCGCGAGTCGGCGCGGAGCATGTCGAGGATCATCCGCGTGCCCGGGTACTTGTCGGCCAGGTGCGGCGTGTGGAAGAGCATCTGCTCGTTGGTCTTCATGGCCAGCTCGATGAGCATTTCGAGCGTGGCGACTTCGTTGCGGGTGTTCTTGTTCAGTCCGATCTCGCCGATGCCCAGGGCGTTGGGGCGGTCGAGGAACTCCGGCAGCAGCGGGATGACCTCCTTCGCAAAGGCGACGTTCTCCGCCTCCTTGGCGTTCAGGCCGAGCCAGGCGTAATGGCGGATCCCGTACTGTGCGGTCCGCTTCGGCTCCCATTCGGTGAGCTGCCGGTAGTAGTCGTAGAAGCTCGCGGGGCTCGTGCGGTCGTAGCCCATCCAGAAGGCCGGTTCGCCGACCACGACGCAGCCCATTTTCGCCATCAGTTCCAACTCGTCGGTGGTGCGGGAAGCAATGTGAATGTGCGGATCGAAGAAGTCCATGGGGCGTCCCTCCTGGTTCAGACGCGTGGCTGGCGCCACTGGGGATCGTAGGGGAGCGAGAAGAGCAACTGGACCTGTTCCGCCCGGTCGGCGGCCTCGCGGGGCTGGGCGACCAGTTCCAGGCTCCGCCGGACCTGGTCGATCCGCGGGTCATCGCATTCCCCCCCGGCGCGGGCGATCCGGTCGAGGGCCGCAGCCACCTCCACGATCTTGCAGCGGAGCGAGAGAAACTCCCGATCCAGGACCTCCAACGCCTTCGTTTTTATCGTCATGATCGGGCTCCTTGGGCCGGTGCGCCGTCTTGGTGACACACACCCCATTGTCAGGGGTGAAGGGAACAAACTGTCTACTCCTGAGTTTCGTGAACCCCGCCCCGGAAATCAAGGCTATAGTTCGTAAGAAAGGTTGACGGATACCGTGACCGAAGGGCTCCCCACGACATTCCGCGTACTCTGCGACACGGAAAACGAAGCGGCCACCCGGGTCCTCATCCCCGCGCTGGACTGCCGTTTTCCCACGGTCCGCGACGGCGCCCTGGACGCCCTTCTGAGGCGTCGCAGCCTGGCGGGCCACCGCGAGATCGTCGCGCGGCTCCACACCTTCGACGAGCCGTGGCGGCAGAAGGTCGCGGAGAACCATGGCCGCATGACGCCGGCCCTTCGGGAGGCCGTGATCTCCGCCGACCGGCAGACCTGCATCAACGGATGCCGCGCGGCGGTTTGGTTTCGCCAGTACGACCTGGTCTCCGCCCTGTTGGTCGGGCTGGAGGATCCCGCCAATCCGAACGCCACGGACCTCAGCGAGGCGCTCCTGGATCTTGCGGGGCTGTTGTGCGACGAGTTGTCCTCGGCCGCCGACCGAGGCCAGCGGCGCGACGCGCACCTGGTGCGGAGGAAGATCGTTGGGGCGTTGGAGATGTCGGTCAGCCGTTTTGCCAGGCACCGTCGCCGCGAGATCCTCGAAGCCTTCCTCCTCCTGACCTACCGCGACGACGCCGTGCTCCGGCAGATCCTCCAGGACCCATACCATCCCGCCTTCGTGGTGCTGGTGGAGATGCTCTCCAAGTTCCCGCACGACGCGGTGATGCGCTTGCTGCTGAGCTTCCTCGACGACCCGCGAGCCCCCTCGGCCGCCCTCTCGATCATCGCGAAGCGGAGCGACGCGACGTTCGTGAAGTACTTCCTGCGGAAGATCGGACGCGAGCCCGCACCGGTGCTGGCGCGTAGTCTCAAGCGGATGGAGACCGTGGCCTGGATCCGCGACGCTGCGATCGTCGATCTCTGCGACGAACTGGAGCAGTGTTCCGCGGTCCGCCTGGCGATGGCCTCCGGCATTCCCCGGGCCCACGCGTTTTCCTTGATAGAATACCTGTTGCTGAAGGGAAAACCGGCAGGACGGCGCGCGGCCGCCGACGCCCTCGACCAGTTCCGCGGCGCCGACGCCAACTTGCTGGCCCTTCAGGCCCTCGACGACCCCGATCCGGAAGTGCAGGCCAGGATCCTCGTCCAGTTGCGCGGGCGTGGCATGCCGGGCGCCTTGGCACGCCTGGTGGAGATGGTCGACGGTTCCCACGAGGCCGTCCGAACCGCTGCACGCAGATCGCTGGCCGAGTTCACCTTCTCACGGTATCTGGCGAGTTTCGATCTCTTGGACGAAGAAGTGCGGGTGAGCACGGGCGAATTGGTCAAGAAGGTCGATCCGGAGACTCCGGCCCTGCTTCGCGCCGAGCTTGCCTCGCTGGTCCGCTCGCGGCGTCTCCGCGGACTGGCCGTGGCGCAGGCCCTCGACCTCGCCGCGGACACGGAGGACGCCGTCGTCCCGCTTCTGAACGACGAGGACCACCTCGTGCGGGCCGAGGCGGCGAAGGCGCTGGCCAAATGCCGCTCGGATACCGCTCGCGAAGCCCTCGCCCAAGCCCTCGGCGACCGCAGTCCCACGGTCCAGGAGGCGGCGATGGCGAGCCTCCGTCTCCAACAACCGGCCCCCGTCGCCGGCCCGAGGACCACGCCATGATTTCCTGGTGCGATCTTCCCTTCACGTTGGCCCTCGCGAGCGGCGCCGAGGAGGCGGCCGGTCGCGTGGCCGGGGGCGTTCGTGGCGAACGGGCGGAGTTCGATTCGAGCACGCTCCTGACCCTCGCGCTGAGTCTCGCGGCGATCGTCCTGGTTCTCTGGTTCACGTCGTACTGTTCCGGCGGGCGACGCCGGACCACGGCGTACCACAGTCCCGGGAGACTATTCCTGACTCTCTGCCGGGCCCATCGGCTCGGGTGGCGCGATGCCTGGCTCCTGTGGCGACTGGCCCGATGGTACGAACTGGAAGACCCGGCCCGCCTCTTCCTCGAACCGGAACGGTTCGATCCCTCCACGCTTAGCCAGAGCTTGACCCGGCAGGCCGCGCGTCTGCGATTGCTGCGATCGCGTCTCTTTGCGGGTCTTGAGACGACCGAGGAGCCGCCGAGCCCCCCGACCAACTCCGGCTCCTTCGGACTCCCGCTCGCCCCGGCCACCGCGGCCGGAATCGTCCCGCCCGTTGAGACGGTTGCCTGATCCTCGGGGTGGCCCCGATAGCTCCTGCTATCGGGGTGCCGAAGGCACAAGAGGTGAGATTCCACCAAACCCTCTTGTCGCGCACGGGTGCCCGTGGTCAAGAGTGAAGAGCGTGCCACTGCTCGGCCGCTGCTCGGCCGCTGCCGGGAGAGTGACTCGACGATGGGGATCGGTGGTGCCGGCAGCGGTCTGGCAGTGCCACACGAACCACCGGCCTCGCCGACGATGGGCACCCGTGCGAAGGTCTCCCGAAGGGCAGGAGACCTGCGGTCGCAGCCTCGGCGGGGTCGGGAGACCCGCGCCGAGCGCGTGAGACCCGCGCCGAACGCGTACCGCGGCACGTGCGGCGGCAATCCTGGACGCTGGGCTCGCGGTCGGATAATCTGGAGTGCTGAGAATCGTGCCTCTAGAAGGAGAGTTCCGGATGAGTCGACTCCGTCGAACGATACTCCCCGCCCTGTTGGCGGCCGCTCCATGGATCGCGTTGGCCGGGAGCGCCCCGGCCGGGCCCGTGTATCGCTCTCCGCTGGCGATTGCCGTGGCACGCGACGGTCGGACCTTGTACGTGTCGGACAAGACGGCCCGGTGCGTGGTGGTGCTCGACGCCGCATCAGGCAAGCCGGTCCGCAGCATTCCGGTGCCGGGCGAGCCGCATGGGCTGGCCCTGGCGCCCGACGGAAAGACGCTCTACGTGGCCGAGCGCAAGGCCCATGCGGTGGCCGTGCTCGACACGGCGAAGGGGGCCGTCACCGGGCGGATCGCGGTCGGGGCGTGGCCGGTTGCCGTGACCCTGTCCCCGAACGGCAAGCGGCTCTACACGTGCAATCGAGGCGATCATAGCGCGAGCGTGGTCGATCTGGCGGCGGGCAAGGAGATCCAGCGAATCCCCCTGGTCCGCGAGCCCGATTTCGCCGCCGTGACGCCCGACGGGACCCGCGTGGTGGTCGCCAACATGCTCCCCTCCGGCGCCGGCACCGCCCCGAAGCTGGCTTCCGACGTGAGCATCCTCGACGCGGTTGCCTTGAAGGAACGTTCGCGAATCAAGCTGCCGGCCGGCGCCAGCGTGGTCACGGGAGTGGTCACCAGCCCCGACGGGCGTTGGGCCTACGTCGTCTACAGCCTGGGCCGGTTCAACCTGCCGATCACCCAGGTGGACCGCGGCTGGGTCCATACCTACGCGCTGACGATCCTCGATCTCAAGGCCGACGCCATTCTCGCCACGCTCCTGCTGGACGATGTGACCGGCGGGTCGGCCGATCCCTGGGCCGTCGTCCGCTCGTCGGACGGCAAGCGACTCTGGATCAGCCACGCCGGGACCCACGAGATCACCTTCCTCGACATCGCCAAGGTCCACGACCTTCTCGAGGGCAAGGTGCCGGAAGACCTGGCCAAGCTCAAGGACGGAATGCGGGACAACATCTGGGTCCAGATCCGAGAGGACCGCAAGTTGATCGAACGATTAGCGAACGACTTGACGGCCCTTTACCTTGCGGGCGCGATCCGCCGCTTCCCGGCCGGCGGGCTGGGGCCGCGCGGCCTCGCCCTCTTGCCCGATGACCAGCGGCTCTTCGTGGCCAACTACTTTTCCGGCACCGTGACGGTGCTCGATGCCGACGAAGGAAAGGTCCTGGCAACGATCGCCCTCGGACCTCAGCCGCCCCCCGACGCGGCCCGGCGGGGCGAACTCTACTTCCACGACGCCATGCGGTGCTTCCAGCACTGGCATAGCTGCGCGAGCTGCCATCCGGACGCCCGGGTCGACGCGCTGCCGTGGGACTTCCTGCGCGACGGGATCGGCAACGCCAAGGACGTGATCAACCTGGTCGGGGTGCATCGCACGTCGCCGCACAATCGCAGGGCCACGCGGCCCAACGTCCACGAGTGTATGAGGACCGGCGTGACCGGCAGCCACCTCATCGTGCCCGAGCCGAACGACGTGGACGACCTGGTGGCCTACGTGTCGTCGTTGGAGGCGGAGCCGAACCCGGTGCCGCCGCCGGCCGACGCCGTGGCCCGGGGCAAGGCCCTCTTCGAGGGCAAAGCCAACTGCGCGGTCTGCCACCCGGCGCCGCTCTTCACCGATCGGAAGATGCACAACGTGGGCATTCTCACGCCCCTGGAACCCGACGGCAAGTACGACACACCTTCGCTGATCGAGGTCTATCGCTCCGCCCCCTACTACCACGACGGCCGCTCGGCGACCCTCAAGGACGTCCTGACCAAAGACGACCCCAAAGGCAAGCACGGCCACGCCAAAGACCTCACGCCGCAGGAGATCGACGACCTGGTGGCGTATTTGCTGAGTCTGTAGGGAGTTGGGAGGCGGGAGTTGGGGTCGTTTAGCCGCGGCACTTGTGCCCGGCGAATCAGTAATCCGCGTCGGAGACGAAGCAGATCATCGAGCGGGATTCGAGGGTGACGACGCCGTCATCCGGCGGTGCGGGGCCGTCGAGCCGGGGGTAGATGTCCTGCGGGCTCTTGGCGGCCGTGTTGAGGAACATTCGCCAGGGCAGATCGCGTGCGGCCGCGGGAAGCGAGAAGCGGCACGGCTCGAATCCTGCATGGAACATCATGAGGAGGTGGTGGCCGGAACTGCCCTCGAGTTCCAGCGGACCGGCGGCGCGGGCGCAGCAATCCACTTCGCCGTTGATCGCTTCGGACCGGGGGACCGCCGCCAGCATGCAGACGAGGCTTCGATCCTCGCCGTCCCAATCGACCGGGCCGCCCTGGGCGCTGTACCAACTGACGTCCCGGAGCCCGCCCGGGAAAATCGGCCCGCCGGTAAGGAAATCGGTCCGCCGTACGGCCGGCTCCGACTTGCGGAAGGCGATCAGCGTCTGGCAGAACCGGCGCAGGGCCCGGTGCTTTTCTGCCAGGCGCCAGTCGAACCAGGCCAGGTCGTTGTCCTGGCAGTAGGCGTTGTTGTTGCCCCGCTGGGTGCGGCGGCATTCGTCGCCGAACAGGAGCATGGGCGTCCCCTGGCTCAAGAGCAGGGTGGCGAGCATGTTCTTGACCTGGCGGAGCCGTACCCGGCCCACGTCGCGGCGCCAGGTCGGCCCCTCGACGCCGTAGTTGTAGCTGTAGTTGTTGTTCTCGCCGTCGCGGTTCTCTTCGCCGTTGGCCTCGTTGTGCTTGTCGCTGTAACTCACGAGGTCGCTCAGCGGGAACCCATCGTGCGAGGTGATGAAGTTGATGCTGTGGTAGGGCCGTCGCCCGCCGGGCTGGTAGAGATCGCTGGAGCCGGCCAGTCGCGTGGCGAAGGACCCGAGCATCTGGGGGTCGCCACGCCACCAGCGGCGGATGTCGTCGCGGTACCGGCCGTTCCATTCCGCCCAACGATGGGTGGCGAACGAGCCGACCTGGTACGCCCCGGCCGCGTCCCACGCCTCGGCGATGATCTTGGTGTCGGCCAGGAGCGGGTCCTCGCCGATCGACTCGACGACCGGCGTGTTGGGCAGCAGGTTCCCGCTCCGGTCCCGGCTGAGGATCGAGGCCAGATCGAAACGGAACCCGTCCACGTGATAGTTGTGGACCCAGTAGCGGAGGCAGTGGAAGATCAACTCGCGGACGATCGGGTGATTGCCGTTGAGCGTGTTGCCGCAGCCGCTGTAGTTCTTGTGCCCGCCTCCGTGATTGAGCATGTAGTAGACGCGGTTCTCCAGGCCCTTGAAACTCAGGATCGGACCTTCTTCGTTTCCTTCGGCGGTGTGGTTGAAGACCACGTCGAGAATCACCTCGATCCCCGCGCGGTGCAGGGCTTGCACCATTTCCTTGAATTCCCGCACCTGGCAGCCCGGCTTCTCGCCGGACGCATAGCCCCGGTGCGGCGCGAACAACGCCAGGGGATCGTAGCCCCAGTAGTTGCGGCGTTCCGGGTCATTGCCGAGACAGTCGTTGATCGGGAACTCGTGGACCGGCATCAACTCCACCGCGGTCACGCCCAGCGACTGGAGATACGGGATCTTCTCGATGACCCCGAGGTACGTGCCGGGCCGCTTCACCTTGCCGGTGCGCGACCGGGTGAACCCGCCGACGTGCATCTCGTAGATGATCGTCTCGGAGAGTGGGCGGCGCAGATGCCGGTCCTCCTTCCAATCGAACTCGTCGTCGACCACGACGCACTTCGGTGGACGCAGGATGCCGTCGGTGGCGGGAAGGAAGTTGCCCGCCAAGGCCTTCGCGTAGGGATCGATCAGGCGGGCCTCCGGATGGAAAAGGTGCCCCACTTCAGGGGCATAAGGGCCGTCCGCCTGGAAATGGTACAACTGCCCGGCCGTCATCCCCGGCACGAACACGCTCCACACGTCGCCCCAACGGTTCAAGTCGGCGTCGAAGTCGATGATCTCGCACGGGTCGGCGTCTTCCACCTTGCTGTATAGGAGGACGCGCATCCTCGTGGCCGAACGGCTGAAGACGGTGAACTGCACCCCGTCATCGTGGAGGATCGCCCCATAGGGAAGGGCATGCGAAAATCGTAGCGAGGGAGGCCGCTCGAACGTCATGGGGATTGCTGGGGAGCGCCCCAGGAGAAAACTCACATCCGCGGGATACCAAGCGTGCAAATCTGTAGCCATGCTGCATCCGTGAGCCAGTTCGTCGTTGCATCGCCAGAATACAATAGGACAATTGCAGCCCGAGCGTCAGGAATCCAGAACCTATTCTTCGGTAACTCCAGGCTGGAAATGGAGTTCCAGCGGGACGGCCCCGCCAACCGGCATGACCCCACTGCTCCGGCGACGACGGCGCCCGGTCGCGGCGACTTTAGGAATCCCATAAGTATGTTGCCGCCGGCGGGCAATCCGCTCTGGGAGAATAAGAACGGACGGCAAGCCGCTTCCAGGGCTCGCCGTCCGGCATGAATTCGGTTCGATACAACGAGGATCACGAAAACACGAAAGTACGAAAACGCGAAGCGAAACCTTAGCGTCCGGCCGGCTCAATGGGGCCTGACACTTCTCTTACCTTTCGTGTCTTCTCTCTTTCGTGCTTTCGTGATTGCCTTTCCTTCTTGCCTTTCGTGTTTTCGTGATTCCCTTTCCCTACTCTTCCTTCTTTTCCACCTTGTGGAAGACTTCGTGGCAATCGTCGCAACTCTGGTTCAGGTCCGACATCGCCTTGTCGGCGGCCTTTGAGTCCTTGGTTTCGACGGCCTTGTTCAGGGCGGTCGCAGCGTCGCGCATCTGGATGCAGAACCCGAACCACTTGGCCACCTGGTCCTCGCTCTTGGCCTCCGACGTGTCGGCCATCGAACCCTGGGCAATGACAGCCAGGGTCGCCGAATCGCCCGCATTGTCCTTGGCCTTGCTCGTGAGCTTCGTGCCTCGGAGGTTCCGCTTGAGCCGACTATTGATCAAGGGGACCTGCTTCATCAGATCGGGAAGGGAGGCCGACTTGACCCATTTCAACTCGGCGGGGTTCCCGTCCTTGGAGTCCAACGCCTTCTTGACCGCAGCCACGCCCGCCTTCGCCGCCGCATAGTCCTTGGCCTTGGCCAACTCCTGGGCCGCCTTGACGAGTCCCGGCGCCGCGGCCTTGTATTTGATCTCTTCGTCGTGCAAGCCGGCGGCCAGCGCCAGGAGAATCAGCGTATTCGAGTCCTTGGCCAGCTTGGCTTCGGCCTCCTTGAACTCCTCCTCCGACTGGACCGATTCCTCCAGCCGCTCCACGTATGTCTCGATCTGGGCGGCCACATCCTTGGCTGGGGCGAACGTGGAGACCTTGGGCGCTGCGGGCGGCTCGGCCGCCGTCGCCAACGAGGCCATGGCCGCGACCACCGCGAACCCCAGAACCATGCGGGATGCCAGCTTCATCTTTCTCGTCTCCTTTCCACTCGACACGTTCTTGTTCACCGGGAAACCAGACTGGTTAGTGTCGCAACGGGCCAAAACAGTGTCAAGCGTACAGGCCATTCGGGTGGATTGGCCTCATCTGAGGCCCCTGGGCCGCTTCTCCACCCCCCCGGGTCCGGTTAGAATCATGGCACCGATTCCACCCACCGGATCCAACGCATGGCGAAAGCAACCTACAAAGACGCCGGGGTTGACCTCGATCTGTATAACGACGCGATGGAGCGTTTGCCGCATCTTCTGGGCCGAACGCACACGCCCCGGGTCCTCCGGCTCGACCAGGGGTTCGCCGGCCTGTTTCAACTCGATTTCGCCAGCCCCCTGTTTGCCCGGAACTACCGCGATCCGGTCCTCGTCTCCTGCACCGATGGGGTGGGCACCAAGCTCAAAGTGGCCTGCATGATGGGCTCCCACCATACGGTGGGGATCGACCTCGTGGCCATGAGCGTCAACGATGCCTTGTGCTGCGGGGCCGAGCCGCTCTTCTTTCTCGACTACGTGGCCATGCCCAAGGACGACCCGCCTCTGTTGGAGCAGATCGTCCGCGGCATCACCGACGGCTGCCTGGACTGCGACTGTGCCCTGTTGGGCGGCGAGACCGCCATCCTGCCCGACCTCTACGCCCCCGGCGACTATGACTTGGCCGGCTTCTGCGTGGGCGTGGTCGAGCGCGAGGGGATCCTCGACGGGTCGGCCATCGCGCCGGGCGATACGGTGCTGGGGCTTGCCTCGACCGGCCTCCATTCCAACGGCTACAGCCTGGCCCGGAAGGTGGTCTTCGACATCGCCGGCCTGAAGCCGGGCGACCACGTCGAGGAATTGGGCGCGACCGTGGGCGAGGCCATGCTGCGGCCCACGCGGATCTACGTCCGCCCGGTCCGCGCCGTGCTCCGTTACTACACGGTCAAGAACGTAGTCCACGGGATCGCCCACATCACCGGCGGCGGGCTGTTGGAGAACCTCGAGCGGATCGTGCCCGAGGGCACCCAAGTCGTCATCGACCGCGGGAGTTGGCCGGTGCCGCTGATCTTCTCCTGGATTCAACGTTTGGGCGAGATCGACCAGGCGGAGATGGACCGGGTGTTCAACATGGGGATCGGCCTGGTGCTCGTCGTAAGTCCCTTCTACGCCGAGAGCATCCGCCACCAACTTGCCCGGAGCCGCATCGAGAGCTGGCCCATCGGCCGCGTCCAAGAAGGCCCCCGCGGCGTGGTGTGGGGCCAATAATGTCCGGCGCGGAGCGAATAGGCTTTCATAGTGATTCAGAAGTCGCTGGGATGTGAGATTGGGAGGTCGCCCCGTGCCCCGGAGGGGCACTTGAGAATAGCCCAGCGATTCATCGCTGGGTGGAAGTGTCGCGGCGCCCCGCCGGTGTCCCGTAGGGACACTTGAACTGCGAGTCGCTCGTTTCAATTGTCCCTACGGGACAAGGGGGATTCCTGGGGATTGGCCTCCCAGCGATGAATCGCTGGGCTATTGTCAAACGTCCCTCCGGGACGAAATTGCGGGACGAACGCTGTGCAGTAAGACTCCATCCGCAGGTATTGCGCGATCGTCCGGTATTTGGCGAAAGGTCGTGTCGTTTGTGATTCGTGTCCCATGGTCCAAGGAGACCTCTCATGTCTCGGCGAGCGGCTTTGGTGTTGTTTTCCCTGGTGTGCTTTGCGGGCCTGGCCGCGGCGACGGCCGGGGCGGCGGAAGACATTCTCAAGCGGGTGCCCGACTCGGCGCTCGGGGTCGTCGTGCTCAACCGCGTGGCTGACATCGACGCCAAGCTCCAGCAACTTGGGCGTGAGATGCAGCTTCCCATCCCGAGTCTGCTGGCGAAGCTCAAGAGCCAAGGCGGCCTCGGCGAAGGGCTCGATGAAAAGGGCTCCGCTGCGTTGATCGTCTTGGCGCCGGCGGGCGGCGCCCCGTGGCCTACGCCGGTACTCCTGGTCCCGGTTACCGATTACGGCAAGTTCCTCGCTCCGTTCAAACCGGAAGATGCTGCGGAGGAAGTCGCCAAGATCAAGATCGGGCGTGCCCAGCTTTGGGTCCGGAAGGTCGGCCGCTATGCCGCCCTGACCGACAGCACGCACAAGGACGCGCTCACGGATATCCGGGAGTCCTCCGAGGCGGCCCCTGAAGTCCAGACGACCTGGGGGCCGTGGGTCGCAGAACAGGATGGCGTCGTGGTTCTGTTCCGGCCGGGGATCAAACTCCTCTCGGCCCAGGTCCAGGTGGGAATCCAGTTGATGAAGGCGACGATAGCCGGCAAGGCCGGCGAACAGGGGAAGCAGGCCGCGGCCATCTTCGATATGTACGGGAATTTGTTCCAGGCCGCGGCTAAGGAGGCTTCTTCGGTCGGGTTCGGCCTGCGGCTCGACGGCCAGGGGGTGCTCCACCTGACCAAGCGCGCCCGGCTGGTCCCCGGCGGCTCCTGGGCCCGGATCGCAGCCACGGTGCGGCCAACCAAGGAGAACCTGCTTGCCGGGCTCCCGGCCGGCACCTTCCTGGTGGCCGGCGGCGGCGTGCTGCCGGAAGAAATCTGGGCCCCGATGATGCAACTTTCCCTCGACCTGATGAAGTCGATGCCCAACATCTACGGCCTGACCGCCGAGCAGATCGACCAGATGCCGAAGACGGCGATCACGTCAATGAAGAAGGTCCGCGGCATGTCGCTGATGATGGGAGTCGGGCCGAAGGGCGCGTCGCTCTACTCGAAGATGCTCATCATTATGCGGGTCGAGAAGAGCGACAAGTTCATGGCCGACTACGAGGACGCGATCAAGCAATACGCCGAGTTCCTCAAGAAGGTCGACAGCCCGGTGCTGCGCCCGATCGAGCTCGAAAAGACCGAGATCGGAGGTGTCCGGGCCCTGCAAATGACGATGGCCGTTCCCAAGCAGCCGGCAGGCATGCAGACGCCTCGGTACGACGAGATGATGGAAGCGATGTTCGGCCCCGGCGGAAAGCTCACGGCCTGGGCGGTCCCGGCGGATGAGCACACGGTGGTCGTCGGCTATGTGGACAAGGGCTCCTTGCAGGAGGCCGTGCGGGCCGTCAAGCAGGGCCGATCCGGCCTGGCCAGCGATCCGGGCGTGGCGAAGACCGCCGCCCTGCTCCCCGCCGGCGCCCCGTGGATCGGCTTCTGGAGCCCTCGCGGGACGATCGAATTCGTCAAGCAGACCCTTCCCGTGTTCGCCCCGCCGGGCGCTAAGGTGGATCTCAAGATCCCCGAGTTCCCGAAGACCCCGCCGATCGGATTCGCCCTCACCACGGGCCCGAACGAGTTGGTGGGGCACATGGTCGTTCCGGTCGAGGTCTTCCGGGCCGTCGGCCAGTACGCACCCAAGGTCAAGTCGGCCGCCGCGACCCGCCAGGGAAAGAAGGCCGAGGCGGGCAACCCGGTCCAAGGGCACGTGACCCTGGACGGCAAACCGCTGAAGGGCGCCGGACGCATCCGCTTCGTTTCCAAGGCGAACGCCGATTCCAGGGTGCTGGTCATCAAGGACGGCAAATTCGAGGGTCGGTTGCAGCCCGGCCAATACCGCGTGGCAATCATCACGCTTTCGGTCCCCGAGAAGTACAGGAGCCCCCAGACGACCGGACTCGTGATCGAAGTGGCGAAGGAAGGCTCGAACACTTTCGACTTCGAACTCAAGTCCGACTGAACCGACCTGCGTTCGCTTCTCCCTGATCCCCTCGTTCCCACGCAGAGCGTGGGAACGAGGATATCCGGCCAGTCCTTCACTCGCGGGCCTGTCACTCCCGCGTCATGGCCGGACTCGTCGCGCCTTTCGACGGTCCCGCCTTGCGCAGGGCCTCCAGGATCGAGGACTTCGTGTAGCCGTCCAGGAAGCGGATCGGCTGGTTGGGGTTTCCGGACGGGAAGACGGCGATCACCGGGACCTGCTTCGCGCCGAGCAGCTCGAGCATGGCCGTGACCTCGGGACTCCGGGCGGTCCAGTCGGCCTTGAGCGTCACGACGCCGTTGGCCTCGACCAGTTCGCGGACTTCCCGGGTGTTCATGTACCAGGCCTCCAGCGTCTTGCAGGTGGCGCACCAGTCGGCCGTGAAGTCGATCAGCACGGTCTTGCCCGAGGCCAGCAGTTTTTCAAAATCCGCCCGGGTCGTGAAGGGCTGCCACGGCAGTTCGTGTTCCTTCCGCGCTGCCACCTTCGGCTGGCCGGACGGGGCGTCCGGCGAGCCGAGCCCCGACTCCGCGATCCGCAGTCCGACCTCGTGGTCGACACGTTGCTGCAACCGGCCGGCCATGATCTCGTGCAGACCGCGGAAGCGGATCTTCTCAAAACCTTCGGGAACGACGTCGTCGAGGCCGGGGAAGAGCAGGAGCCAGGCCACGCCCGCCATGGCCGCCGCCTCGAGCCACACGCGGCGTTTCGCGCCCGCCGTGGCGGTAATGGGCGTGCGCGCGACCCACCAGCAGGCGAACCAGAGAGCGAAAAGCATCCCCAGCGTCGGCACGAGGTAGGACGTCTCCAGGAAGGTGAACAGGTAGACCACGGTCCCCAGGAGGATGAACCCCATCACCTGCTTGAAGGTATCCATCCAGGCGCCGGGCTTGGGCAGGAACCGCACCAGGCCGGGAAACGCCCCGATAAGCAAGTAAGGACTGGCCATGCCGAGCCCCATGCTCGTGAACGTGGCGAAGATTGTGGTGGGCGATTGGCGCAGGAGGAGCGTCAGGGCGGTGCCGAGGAACGGGCCCGTGCAGGGCGTGGCCAGCAACGTGGTCACCACGCCCTTGGAGAAGGCCCCGGAAAAACCTTCCTTCTCGGCGAGGCCCATGGCGGTCGAGCCGCCCACGAACCCCGGGATCGGGAACTCCCACACGCCCAGGAAACTCAGGGCCATGGTGAAGACCAGGGCCGCCATCACCACGTTGAACGCCGGATACTGGAACAACTGCCCCCAGCCCAACTTCGCCGTCACGGCCAGAACGGCCAGGACCCAGAAGACCGTGAGCAGGCCCAACGCATACCAGACGTTCAACAGGAAGGCCGTTTTGCGGTCATGTCCCGATTGCTCCACGAACGACAGGACTTTCAGCCCGATCACCGGCAGCACGCAGGGCATGATGTTGAGGATCAGCCCGCCCAGAAAGCCTTGCACGAGGATCCAGAAAATCGAAGAGTTATCGCCCTGCTGGTCGAGGTTCTTCTTAAGTTCTTCCGCGTTGAAGGTTGCCGTGGGCGCCGCCGATTCCGATCCGGCTTCCGAAACGCCGCCGGGAGCGGCCGCGACCGGCACGCCCTCCCCGAGCGCGGCCTCGAACGGATAGTCTTCCGGCGGGTAGCAACTCTTGGCATCGCACGATTGGGCGTTGACCACGCCCTGGATCTTCAGCTTCGCGGGGTCCACGCCCGAGGCAATCTCGATCGGGGCGTGCCACGTGACCGTGCCTTCATGGGTCTCGACGACCAGCGGCCCGAACGCCTCCGGCTGCGTGCCCTTGTGAGGCGGTGGACTGGCCTGGAATTCGGCGGTCACGCGGTAGTCGGCCGAAGGCTTGGGCCGGATCTTCGTGCGCAGCGGCCCGCCGCGCTCCTGGGTAATCGAGTAGATATGCCACCCAGGCCGGATCTTGGCCGTAAGGAACAATTCCCCCGGTTTGCCCTCCCTTCCCTTTGTGAAGTGCCCGGCCACAGAAACGGCCGTTGCCGATCCCCCCGAGCCAGCCCCGAAACCGAGCCCCCCTGCCGTCCCGGCGCCAAAGGGTGCAGCACCCTCCGCTGCCCTGGCCGACCAGCCGGGCATCCACGTGCCCAAAACGACAATCGTCCCAAAAACATACCGAGCAAGGAGTTGCGTCATTCTCGTCATCCCCGTCGAGAACTCCAATTCGTCGCACTCCCCCCATCGTGAGAGGTGGCGGACGGGTCCGTCGTTGTCCCGTACCACAGTACAGATTCCGATGGGACCATGTTAGATACACCGAGTTCTTCGTACCTCATCGCAGCAGGTTCAAGGGGCTTCCCGAGGCGAGCTTCGCAGCGGTGATCGCAGGCTGTCTCCCCCCAAGCCTTCGGACGAGCCGCAAGCCATGCAAGCAACTCGACATCGAGCTGCTCGAGTTGCTGGCCGATCTGAAGTTCAAGGCCTGTATCGCGTTCGGCGGACCCCGCCCCTGCGACGTCTGGGTGGAATAGGGGACGGTGGAATAGGGGGCAGTCACCGGTTTCCGGGGTATATCATACCGCCTGAGAACCGGTGACTGTCCCCATTATTCCGTCCCAATTATTCCCCATTACTCTCTCCTTGGCGAACCTTCGCTCAGGGACGCTCTGCGTCGCGTCCTCGCGAGCAGGCCGCGGAGCGACCCGGGGTCCGTTCCCACGCGGAGCGTGGGAACGAGGACGCCAAGCCGTTCGGCCTATGGTTTCGGCCAGTCGGACCAGACGGCGAGGGCGGCGCGGCGGAGGGTGTCGGTCGTCCAGGCGGCCTGCTCCGGGATCGGGGCGGAGCCGCCGTGGCAGGCGGCCAGGAAGGTCAGTTCCTTGACGCCGCCGGCCGGCAAGGTCATCGGATACTCGAGCTTGCCCGGCAGGAAGATCGACTGGTCGTTCTCCCCACCCACCTGGACGTATCGGACCGCCTTCGCGCTGAGATCGCCCGCGAGGACCCGCTTGAGATTGGGTGCGGGCCCCGGCGGGAAGACCCAGATCGCGTTGAGGATCGTGTTCCGGTCCGGAGCGCCGGGCACAGGCAGCACGGCGACTTGGAGCTTGCCGTCGCCGTTTTCGTCGCGGGCCCGGAACGCGAGGGCCCCGGGCTTGTGTTGGCCCCACTTGGCGATCGGGTCCACTTGCTGGTCGCGGGCCCCTTCGACGCGGCACACCAGCGGGCGTTTGTCGGGCTCGGCCCAGTGGCTCTCGCAGAACCCGAGCACGACCGTGGCCTCGCTCCCCGGTGCCACGCCGAAGCGATAGACGATCGGCACCCCGCCCATCCCGGCGCGGATGTTGCGGAACGCCGGATCGCACTTGCCTTCCGGCCGGGCCCAGCCGGGCATCGAGACGGCGTCGTCGCTGTAGCCCCAGTCGCGGACCTCCCGTTCGACGACCGCGTCGGGCAGCAGCGTGAGCACGGTGCGGGTGCCGAGGCTCACGCTCCGGAGGCCGACGCGGGACTTTTCGGGCAACTCGATCGCCAGGGTCACTTTCGCAGCCTGCCCGCGGGCCTCTTCCACGCGGAAGCTCAGTACGTCGACGCCGGCGGGAAAGGTCGGCGCGCGGTACGCGGTCGCAATGAGGCGGACCGCGCCGCGGTTCGACGTGGCCCGCGCGGCGGGGATCATCCCGTCGAGCTTGAAGGCCTCGACCTTGGCCGGTCCCTCGGTCACGCCCTCGCCGGTGAGCTTGGCGCCCACGGCGGCCCAGTCTTCGACCAACCGGCCCTGGGTGTCCATCGAGGAGGGCGGGAAGCCCGGCGAGTCGAACGCGACCGGCTCCGCAGCCACGGCCGCAACCGACGCCGCGGCCACCAGCCAGCCGCCAATCAGAGCAGTCGCTTTCATGACGTGACTCCTGTGGCGAAGGTCGAGGTCCGGGGCGAACGGACGTGCTTGATCCCGTACAGCTCGCAGAATCCTTGCAGCACGCGGCGGTGGTTCCCGAGCACGACCACCTGGTGGAAGCCGAGCACGTCGCGGCAGTCTTCGACGTCGTCCATTTTGATCTCGACCGAGGTTCGGCACCCGCCGGCGGGCGGCGTTTCCACGTTGCTCACCACGCGGCCCGTGTCAATGATCATCTCGTTGGCGTTGCTGAACCGCACGAGCGTGACGGGCTCCCCTTCCGGCCAGAGGATCTGCGTGGCGACGCCGAGGGCCGATTCGGAGTGATTGCGGAGAATGAAAGGCGCCGCAGGCTTCTCGAAGCCGGCCAGACGTGAACCGCTCGTGCAATGGGAGGCGATGAGGAGGTTCTTCACCGTTTCCGGCACGGGATCGTTCATGTAGCCCGGCCGGTCGAGCAGGTAGCTGGTCATCATCAAGGAGATCGCCCCGAACAGGTCTGCCTCGCAGCCGGCCGTGATGCCCTGGTCTTGCAGCATGGTCCAGCCGAAGCACGGCGGCGTGGGCACGAGCTTCGCCTGGACCATCCCGAGGCAGTCCATCGACAGCGCGCTGGCCTTCTCGGCAGCCAGGAGCCGCTTGGCGGTGACGTAGGAGCGGGCCGAGTTGACCAGGTCGCCGTCGGTCGGCTCCACGACCTTCTTCGCGTGGCGCCGCATATCGCTGGCCGCGTCCTTCACTTCCTCGTTGGCCGGCTGCTTGTCGAACTCCTGGTTGAACGTGTCGCGCGGGATCGCCCGGACCTTCACCCCCAGACGCTCGACCACGGTCTCGTTGCGTTTGTCGCCGCGGATCCAGAGCACCCGGGTCTCCTCGAACATCCGCTTGGCCTTGACCATGTGAAGCGCGGCCTCGACGGCCGGCCACTCCAGCGAAGAGATGACGTGGATGCCAGGCGTGCGCGACGGGCCCGCCACGTGACCCGTGAATGCGGTGCCTACCGGCGCGAACACGATCAGCGGAATGCCGGTCTTCTTGGCGATCGGCGCGACCCAACTCCAGCAGCCCATGTGCTGGAGCATCACCAGGATCGCATGCGGCTTCTCGGCCTGGAGCTTGGCGAGCCAGGCGTTGACGCCCGCCTCGCTGTCGATCGGCTTCGCCTCCCGGGCCACCTTGACGCCCAACCGCTGGGCCGACTGGGCCAGCAGCGCGGAATAGGTCTTCTGGTGCTTGTCGAGGTCATACGTGGTGCCGGGCCAACCGAGCCAGTAGGGCCGCGGCATCTCGAGGAACGTGGCCGCGACCTTCACCTCGGGACAGGGCCGCAGCTTGGCCGCGTCGATGAAATCCTTCGGGGCGGGCTTGGCCTTCTCTTCGGCCACGGCCTGAAACAGCGGGGCCCCCACGCCGGCGCCCAACGCTGTCATGGAAAGAACCTGCATGCACTGGCGACGGTTCAGGCAGCAGTGGCTGCAATGGTGGTGGGTCGACATGCTCTCCCTCCTCACATCAGGCTTGGTTGGGATCCGAGGTTGGTCTTCGACTCCGGCGGGTCGCAGGCGGTCAGTCAAACCGGCCCGGACTTCACGGCAGCCATTCTAATGCCCCCGGAAGCCCGCTGCCAACATTTTCACAGGCAGGGGACTGGCTCATTCTTGGTTCTCCCGGGAATTCCGGGGAGCTGCAGGCCCACGACACGGAAGTACCGGTGCCTCTTCTCTTTTCCGCGTCCGTGCAGAAAGCGAACAGAGGAGAGGCACCGGTACTTCCGTGCGATCACGTGTGGCCCGGCGTTTCCCGGAAATCCCGGATGAACCTCAGTTTTCGGCCCATTCCGCGTTGCCCTCTCGGAAGCGTGACGGCCGAAAGATGTGCCTGTCCGCTTGAGCGGAGGGGACGGTTGCCGGCCCTCCTCAGCCCCGAAGGGGCAAGATACGAAAGCCCAGGGCAACGCCCTGGGAAAAGAGAAGTACCACGCGGTCGGCAGCCCTGAAGGGGCGAAATGGAGACGTCGCCCCAACCTCGATCCCGCCCCTTCAGGGCTTCATGCTACTTCCAACATCGTTCCCCAGGGCGTTGCCCTGGGCTTTCGTATTTCGCCCCTTTGGGGCTGGCGACGGCATGCCACCCGCGCGTTGACAGCGCCGGTCTCCTCCGCTATCTTGCCTCGAACCGTGGGTTCTATCACACAGCGTTGACACTGCAGATTTCATCCTGTAGCGCGGCCGAGCCGCAATCAAGACTTCCGAAGTCTTGGAGACTTCGGAAGTCTGCGCAGCGTGCGATGATCCCTGCGGATAACGGTGTAGGGCAGCGGACGCGACACCCGATCATTCACCTCTAGACTTTGGATCACAACGCCAAGACCATGAATCCTCCGTCCAATCCACACGTCACACGTCGCGGATTGCTTCGTGGCGCCGCGGCGGTTCTCGCGGCGCCTTGGGCATGCCGCTTGGCCGATGTTTCCACCCGGGCGTATGCCGGCGAAGCCGGGAAGTACGACCTCGAGCGTTTCCTTCCCAACGACGGCAACTGCGTGTACGAGGCCAAGGGCCTGTTGCGCTCGTGGCCGCCGGACGGCCCGAAGGAATTGTGGCGTCAGGAAGTCGGCTGGGGAAAAAGCGCCGTGGTCGAGGCACGCGGGCAGGCGTTCACCGCGGCGGAGACCGACGACAAACAGTGGGCGGTCTGCCTCGACCCGCTCACCGGCGCCACGAAGTGGAAGCACCTGCTGTGGCCGAAGCCGAACCGGCACTTTGAAAAGGGCCCGGTGACTTCGCCGGTCCTCGACGGCGACCGCGTCTACTTCGTCGCGTATGCCATGTACCAGACCGACGTTTGGGAGATGCGCGGCCCCATCGTCTGCATGAAGACCGACGGCACGGAACTGTGGCGGGCCGACAAGACGTTCTGGGGCACCGAAGGCTCAACCCCGCTGGTCGTCGGCGACACGCTCTATGCCGGGGCCGACAACCCCGAGCGCGTCGTGTTGGTGGCGCTCGACAAGAGGACCGGCAAGCTCCGCTGGTCCGTGACCGCCACGCCGCCGAAGAAGAACGAGTTGGGCGCCCCGGCCTCGCTCACCTATCAGGTCGTCGACGGCGTTCCCCAGGTGATCGCGGCAACCTACGGGACCCGGGAACTCCTCGGCGTCCACGCCGTCACCGGCGAGGTGATGTGGCGCTACCCCTATCCGGCCGACATCCGCATCGGGCTGGTAAGCACGCCGGTGGCCGTGGGCCCGCGGGTCTTCGTCTGCGGCGGGGAAGGGAAAGGAAAGGACTTCTCGGCCTGCCTCGAAATGAAGGCCTCGGGCGGAAAGATCTCGCTGCGGGAACTCTACGTCAGCACCGAGTTGCAGACGAACATGTACCACACCGCGTCGATCTACCAGGGCGCCGTGTTCGGCTTCGGCGGCGGCGCCAAGGCCGGGTTCCTCCACTGCACCAACTTCGACGACGGCCGCCTGCTCTGGAAAGAAGAGAGCCGCGACTGGACGAAGGACCAGAACATGGTCGTCGCCGACGGCCTCCTCTTCGCCCTGACCAAGAACGACGAGGTCGTCCTGGCCGAGGCGAGCCGCGAGCGCTACCACGAGTTGGGCCGCATGCGCCCGGGGATCGAACTCGGCCGCCAGCAACAACCCACCATCGCCAACGGCCGCATGTACCTCCGCGGATCGCGTTGGGTGGTTTGCTACAAGATCGGTAAGTGTTCAGCGGAATGAAGTGCGAATAGGAGGAAGGGAAAAGGAAAAGCTCTGGAAAAACGGGAAAGGCAAGAAATCGTGCCCTGATGACACAATCCTGAATGGAAACCCTCTCCTCTTCTTTCCGCCTTTTCCCCTGGCTTCCTCCTTTTCCCTTCTCCTCTTCCTGCAACTTCATACGGCTGAGATGTTACCAAGATCGACCAATACCTTCGGGAGACGAGAACCATGACCTTCAGCCGTCGCCGATTTCTCGAATACACGGGCAGCGCGTTGGCCGCCGGATTCGCTGGACGAAGTGTCGTTTGCGGCGCCGCCGCGGGCGATGCTGCTCCGGTGCGCCCGATCACGCGAGGCCCCAAGCACCATTGGTTCGGCTACTACGACAAGCTGGAGTTCGATCCGTCGGGCCGCTATGTGTTGGGCATGGAAGTGGGCTTCGAGCACCGTTCCCCGCGGCCCGAGGATGCCATTGCGGTCGGCATGGTCGATCTGGAGGACAACGACCGCTGGATCGAGCTGGGGCGATCGACGGCCTGGTGCTGGCAGCAGGGGTGCATGCTCCAGTGGCGGCCGGGCTCGGCGACCGAAGTGCTCTGGAACGACCGCGACGGAGACCGCTACGTCTGCCGCATCCTCGACGTGAAGACGCGGGCCAGGCGGAGTATCCCGCACCCGGTCTACAGCGTGAGTCCCGACGGCCGCTGGGCGATCGCGACCGACTTCCGCCGATTGGGCGACACGCGGCCCGGCTACGGCTACAACGGCATCCCCGATCCCTATCGCGACGAATTGGCGCCGAAGGAGTCGGGCATCTGGCACGTCGATTTGGAGACCGGCCGGCAGCGAATGATTGTGTCGCTGGCCGACATGGTGAAGATCCCCTTTGCCTACGGCGACTTCTCGAAGGCGAAGCACTGGTTCAACCACCTGCTGGTCAGCCCGGACGGCTCGCGGATCGAGTTCCTGCACCGCTGGCAATTGGAGAAGGGCTCCCGGCGCACGCGGATGGTCACCGCCCGGCCCGACGGCTCAGACCTTCGCGTGGTCATCGGCTCGGGCTTCGCCTCGCACTTCATCTGGCGCGACCCGTCGCATATCCTCGCCTTCTCGAAGCCGACGCCGGACGTGCCGTGGGGGTTCTTCGTCCACGAGGACAAGACCAACGGGACGGTGGAACAGGTCGGCAAGGGCGTGATGGGGCCGGGCGACGGCCACTGCACCTATCTGCCGGGAAACCGCTGGATCCTGTGCGACACCTACCCCGACCGCGAGCGGAAGATCGAGGTCTACCTGTACGACACGGCCACGAGCCGCCGGATCGCGCTGGGCCGATTCTTCCAGCCCCTCGAGTATTGGAGTACGCCCCCGAACTACGAGTGGCGATGCGATCTGCACCCGCGCTCCAGCCCGGACGGCAAGAGCGTGATCCTCGACTCCCCGCACGGCGGCCAGGGCCGGCAGCTTCACCGGATCGACCTCAGGCCGATCGTCGGTTGAGGTTTGCCTCCGTTTAGACCCTATCCCGGAACGGCCCGTAGCACAGCCATCTTGGCTGTTCCGTGACAGGTTGGAAGCCTGTGCTACGGCTTCCGGGACGGGCTCTCAGCGTCTGACGGGCCTTCCCCGTTCGGCCACGGCGTTGGCCCGGGGAATCCGGCCGACGATGACCAGCCGGTCCTGCGACGGAACGCTGCTATCGCAACAGATCACGTCGAGTTGCTGGAACGGGAAGTCGGGCCAGCGGGGTTCGTCGAGGGCACAGGTGAAGCAGAAGTACTCCACGTCGGGTGGCAGGGCCCCGGCCGACTCCGGCCACGGAAGCCGGGGTACGGGATCGCCGTAGTAGTAGGCGAACAGGTGGTCCACCGTCCCCAGGCTCCTCAGGTGGGCGTCCTTGGGGAGCCTGCGTTTCAGGTCGGCCACGGCGGGGCCCGCGGCCATGTTGCTCTTTCGGGCCATGGCGTTGAGCAGTACGCCCGTGGAGAGCACACCGAGGAAGGCAGCCAGGGCCACGGTTCCCAGCGCCCGGCGGCCCGGAGTGCGAGCGTTCCCCGACCAGCAGGCAACCGCGGCCAACACGACGGCGGCCACGGCCATCCCCGACGCAAACCCCAGCGGCTGCGCAGCGTCGAGGGCCGGACGCAGGATGCTCACCGCGAGGATCCCCCCGGCAATCGCCACCATGACGATCGCAGCCGCGGTGAGGAACGCTCCCCAGAATCGCCGCCAGGGGCTATCGTGGTCCGCGTTGCAGCAGCGCTGGATCACCAGTCCGATCAACGGCGCAACGACCGGATAGAGCGACAGGAAGAACCGGGTCCTGGCCGTCGGCGGAAGCCAGACCGTGGGGAAGGCGGCCAGGATCGAGCAGGTCAGGAACATCACGTGCTCGCCCGCCCCAGCCAGCGCCTGCCGGAAGTCCCGCCGCAGGTAAAGCAGGAGGAGGATCGACCAGGGCATGAGGCAGCCGAAGAAGATCTCCAGCGGATAGACCGTCAGGTGGCGGACCACCGTAACCCAATACGAGTCCCTCAGATACAGGGCTACGTCGCCGAAGTAGATGTGGCGGAGCCCGGCCCAGCCCATCCTGGCGAAGAACGGCGCCTGCCACGTCCCCCAGACGGTCAGGAAGATCGCGATCCCAAACGCGTGCGACCGCGTGAGGGCCTGGCGCCAGCGGCCCGTCACGAGCAGAAACGCCCCCACGCCCCCCGCGAAGTAGACGGGCGCCTGGATGCCCTTGGTGAGCGTCCCCATCGCCACGAGAAGGTACGCCAGCCCCCAGGTACACCACGGTTTCCAGGTCCGCACTTGCCCGGCGTGCCACACCAGCAGCGACCCGCTTACGAACAAGGCAAAGAGCGAGTCGGTTTCCCCCATCCGGCACAACTGGAGGACCTGCCCCATGGTTCCGTAGACCAGGGCCGCGGCCACCGCCCCGATCCGCGACAAGAACAGCCGCGAGTAACCGTAGATGAGGAGTACCGTCCCGAGCATGGCGAGGACGCTGGGCAATCGCACGGCCAACGCGTCGACCGATCCGTGCAAGCGGCCCGCCAGAGCGATCAGCCAGTTGTGCAACGGGGGACGGCAGCTCTCGAAGTACGGATCCGCCTGTTGGGTGGGAACGACCCAGTCGTTCGACCGCATGATTTCCAGGGCAACCAGTGCCCGCCGTGACTCTTCCCCGCGTAGTGGAATGCAGTCCACTCGACTGAAGTACACAAGGAACACGAATCCGGCAAGCAGGATGGAATCACAAGTCCATTCCCAATAAGATGTTGGGTGACGACAACCGGATCGCTCGTGGGTCACAAATGGGCCTCTCACCAGGGCGGCTCCATGGGGGTGGACCACTACGGAGTGGTCGAGTCTCTCCAAGACCGTGGTTAGGGTCAAGAGCAGCTTGGAGAACCGGCGTCGGGAGTGCTTGCCTGCCTGCCTCTCGATAGCGACAATTCTTGTTGTCTTGATGTGTGTCGTGCCGCCAAGCGCGGCGGGACGGCGGACTACGTCGACGGGCCTTGCCTCGCTTCTCTTCGGAGGCTTGGTCTACCGCTTGATCTTTCGCGTGCCCGTCCCGGGTCTTCCCGGCACGGGCGTGACTGGGATGTCGAGTGTGAGAACGCCAGGTACGAATCGCGTCCATGGCATTCTTGCGATGACTGAGGGTCGAACGGGAAAGGAGAGCACGATGACTGAGCTGAAGATCGAACGCGCGGATGTGTGGGTGGCCAGCATTCAGGACGAGCCGGGTCGCTTGGCGGCCGTGCTCGCCGGCCTGGAGGAAGCAGGGGCCGATCTCGACTTCATCCTGGCCAGGAGGGCACCGGACAAGCCCGGCACCGGGGTCGTGTTTCTCACCCCGCTGCGTGGCGACCGCCAAGTCGACGCGGCCGCTTTCTTGGGCTTCAACGTGATGAGCCGGGTCCAGTCGGTACGTGTTGAGGGAGAGAACCAGGCCGGAATCGCCGCGAAGTTGACGAAGAAGCTCGCGGAAGCCGGGATCAACCTCCGGGGCTTCTCGGGAGCCGTCACCGGATCGAGGTTCATCCTCTACATCGGCTTCGACAGTGCCGCAGACGCGGACAAAGCCGTTGGGGTCCTCCAAGGGACCTGAAGGCACAGACACTTCGGCGTCGGCTGGGGATTGCCCGGCGCCTACGGCTCGCTTCGGGCCAGCTTCGGCGGCGGCTCGCGGCGGAACGCATCGAGCTTGGCGAGGACTTTTTCTTTGAGGAGGCCCGAGGCCCGCTTGGCGGCCATCTGATAGTGCATACGGGCCACGTTCGTCTTGCCCGCGGCTTCGGCCGTCTGGCCTCGCTCGAAGAAGTCCTCCGCCTCCGCCTGCCGGGCGTCCTGGTCCGCGAGGCGTTGCCGGCGGATCTCCTCGATGCTCGGAAGCGGCGCGGCACGATCCGGCGCTCGGCGCGGGTCTCCTGACCCCGCCGCACCGGGATCGGATTGCACAACCGCGCGGGTCGTGCCATCCGGGGCCCGCAGTGTGGTGAGCTTCGGATCGGAGCCTCCGGCCCGGCTGAGCACTTCTCGCTCCAATTCCTCGAAGTCGTGGATGTAGACCGACACGCTCACGCCCGAGGCGCTCCGTTGGGTCCCGAACGAGCGGTTGCGAAACGGCAGGAGCGGCGTGCCGAATTCGTTCCTGCCCGAATAGGCCCGGTTGATGCCGCCGAGGTAAACGCTTCCGCGGTCGGGAACCGTCACCGCGGTGCGCACGCCGAACGTCCGATAGGTGGGCAGTTGCACCGTGGTGCTCTGGGCAAGGGCGACTTCCGCGCCCCACACGACGGCAAGTACCCTCCAGATTCCGGAGACTCTCATCCCTGCACCCCCGTTGCTGCGGACTCGTCGCAAGGGCCCAAGCCCAGGGGTTGCAACCCCTGGGCTTCCTTCGGCGTCACAGCGAATTGTGCTTCCCACCGCATCAATACAGACTCCGGCGTTTTTCCGGGACGTACGGCGGCCAAGGCATGCGTGGGCCGACGACGAGGTCGAGGATCGTCTCCTTCTGCCACGGGAAAAGGTTGACGGCCGTCTCGTCCTTGGTCTCGATACAGACGAGCCGTACCCCCTCGGGCTTCTCGCCCGACTGGACCGCCGTCACAAGCTTCCCTTCGGAGGCAAAGGACAAGAGGCCATGTCGATAGAGACTGCGGCCCGCCGGCAGGCGGAGCGTCTTGACGGGCGTCTCTCCCTCGCACACGACGACCTGGACGGGCGGCTGCGCGGCGGCCCATCGCAGCGTGGCCGTGTCGGCAGCCACTCCGCCGAACCGGGGCAGAATCGCTGGCCTCGCCGAAAGGTCGCTGGCCGGGAAACGGTACACTCCCGGCTCCGTGTCGGTGGCGAACACCACGTAATTGTCGGCGGTCGCAGCGACCGACATGAGAGGCCGATCCCGCGTCTGGAGATCGAATCGCCGCAGTTCGGTCGCCTTCCGGCCGGCGATCGTGGTGCCGGCCAGGATATGAGCCAGGTTATCGGCGACGACGATCGAATCGGAATTCGCGGCAACGCCCACGTCGACCGGCTGCGGCAGCAGGGGATGGTCTTCGAGGACCACGGAAACCCTGCCCGAGGCGTCGATGCGGAATATCTTGCCTCGCTCCCGGGGAACCGCGGCCACCAGGGCGGGCTCCCGGTGGAGGGCCAAGCCTGTCGCCGCATAAGGCAAGGTCACCAGTCCAAGGATGAGTCCCTTTTCGTCGACCTGGTAGACTCGTCCCCGCCCCATCTCGTCGGTACAGGAGAGGTACAGGATCATCCTCTGGGGCCTGAACTCCAAGGCGTCTTGCCCTTCGCGCAGGTGGATCAGGCCCGTGCCCCCGCCTATGCCGCCTCCTCCGCCGCCTCGCGCGGATCCGGCGCCCTCTGCGCCCGGACCGATGGACCTTGCGGCCAACATCGGTTCGTCGGCGTCGGCCGCGTCCACGCTGGAGGACGCGCCGGCTCGAGTGGAGGTGCCGGTCAATCGGTCGACTCCCGCCCCGCCCGAGGGCCGGCCGCCTCGACCTCGACCGACTCCCAGTCCCGCATCTCCTCGACCGGCCCCGGCGCCCATGCCGGCCCCACTGCCTGTGCCCGACCCGCTGCCGGCGCCGGCCCCACTTCCCGACGAGGATCCGCTCGCCGAGCCTGTCCCGGAGTCGTTCCCCATCCCCGCGCCGGAATTGGCTTGGTTTCCGACCCGTTCTCTAGCGCCAGTGCCCGCCCTGTCCGCTGCGTCGGCGTGGGCAACCCCACCGACGACGCCCCCGGGCCCTTGCCTTTCCACGATCGTCTCGCGTTGCGGGGAGGTTACGGCGCGGCGCATCGTGGGCGGGTCCACGCCGGCCGGCCCCCGCTCCACTTCGTGACTCCGGGAGGGCTTCGACTCCGGTGACACCACGATGGGGGCATCGGCAGGCCTCGATGCCGACGGCGGCACGATCGGCCTGGCGGCGGACTTCGTCTCGGGCGGGACGACACCCGGGGCCGCGGCGCCGCGCGATACGCCAAAGCCCGGAGCAGGTCGCGAGGGCACTTCCGGGATCAGCGGCTCGCGATGTTTCAGCCCTTCGAGGAACAACCCTTTCAGGCTCCTCCAATCGCCCTCGAAGACCAGCAAGGAGCGGTCCTTGTGGAAGCCGTAGAGGTCCGCGACGGTCTGGCCGTCCTGATTGACAATCCGATAGGAATGCAGCTTGGGCTCGCCGAGGTCGGGCCGGAATTTCACGGAAAGGTGAAGATACGTCGGCGGCTGGTCGGATCGCGACTTCTCGGACTCCTTCAGGGGATCCGCATGGGCAAATCTCGCGACCTTCTGAAGATGCCAGGGGGCCGGGTCGTCGCGATTCGCCTCGGCACCAAACCCCGCGGTGCCAACGGAGAGAAAGACCACCCCGGCCGCCAGCGTTAGACCCCCTCTCACCGGGCTGCTCCCTTAGGTTAGGGTGCGTGCAGTGCAAAGTCCGAACGGACCGCTCCATACGTAATTTATACGAATCCGTGCAAGGGTGCAAAGGAAACCTCGAAACCGGAACCCTTGTTCCCACGCGGAGCGTGGGAACGAGGAACCGACACAGGAGGAGGAAGGCCGATTGACCGCGGGCACGCCCCCGGACATACTGTGGAGGGAGGGATCGACCCCGTGCGAATCTAGCTGACCTTGCGTGATCTTGGGAGGGCGAGGCTCCTGCCGAGCCGTGATGCACCGGCAAAAACGTACATTCGTCAGAGGCTATGAGCAGTCCCATCGAATCCGAGCGGCAGGGGGAGGCGTTTCGCGCCGACTTCGAGGCATTGCGCCGGGAGCTTGCCCGACACATTGTGGGCCACGAGGAGGCTATCCAGTTCTCGCTTGCCGCCCTGGTGCTCGGCGGACACGTTTTGCTGGAGGGGCTTCCCGGCACCGGCAAGACCCTGCTGGCAAAGTCGCTGGCCGGCGCCGTCGATCTCTCCTTTCAGAGGATCCAGTGTACCGCCGACTTGATGCCCGCCGACATCCTCGGCACCTACGTCGTGATGGAAACACCGCAAGGCCGGCGGACGTTCGAGTTTCACAAGGGCCCCTTGTTTGCCAACCTGGTCTTGGCCGACCACGTCAACCGTGCCACCCCCAAGACCCAGTCGGCCCTCCTTCAGGCCATGGAGGAAGAGGCGATCACGGTCTCGACTGAATCGTTTCCGCTTCCTCGGCCGTATCTCCTGATCGCCACGCAGAACCCGCTGGAAATGGAGGGTACTTACCCCCTTCCGGAGGCTCAGGTCGATCGGTTCTTGTTCAAGGTCACTTTGTCGCCTCCTACCGCGGGGCAGATGGAAGCGATCCTCGAACGCACGGTCGGGTCGGAGGAGATCCCGGGACGGAAAGTGGTCGACGGCCCACGGGTCCTCGCCATGGGCCGACTGGTGCGCCAGGTGCCGATGTCGGCCGAGGTGCGCCGCCAGGCCGTTGCGGTGGTCGCGGCGTCGCAGCCTCAGGCGGAGCACGCGCCGCCCTTGGTGCGCCAGTTCGTGCGTTACGGGAGCGGTCCACGCGGGGCCCAGGCCCTGGTGCTGGCGGCCAAAGTCCACGCCTTGATGACCGGGCGGAAGGAAGTGGCACATGAGGACCTCCAGGCCGTGGCGCTGCCGGCCCTGCGACATCGGCTGATCCTGAACTACGAGGGCGTTGCCGAAGACGTCTCGCCCGACGCGATCCTGGCCCAGATCCTTCAGACCCTCGCTCCCCGATGACGCTCTTCGGACCCAATGAGGCTTCACAATCTTGGGAGGGCGAGGCTCCTGCCGAGCCTGCGACCATCGCACGTCTTGCCGGCTGGATCACGGCACGGCGGGAGGCTCGCCCTCCCGAGATCACGCGACGTCCTCTGGAATCCCTCCGAGATGTCGAATGGCTCGTCCATGCCTCGCGATGGACGGCCGGCGGGCTCGTGGCGAGAGCGCGAGCCGGCGGTTCGATCGGTGAACGGGCGGGACCGGTCGAGCGCGGCTACGTTCCCGGCGACGATTATCGCGCGATCGACTGGAATGTCTGCGCGCGGCACGATGAACTCGTGTGGCGCCGCCCGGCCGCCGCCGCAGACCGCCGCGTGTACGTCCTGTTGGATTGCTCGCGGAGCATGGCGACGGGCCGCCCGCCGAAGTTCGACGTGGCCCGGCGCGCGGCCGCGGCCTTCGGGGCCGCGGCCCTGGGGCGACTCGACGCGCTCGCGGTGCTGGCGTTTTCCGACCGGATCGTCGCCGAGTTCCCGCCGGTGCGGGGAGGATCGTACTGGCTGAAGATGGTCCGCTTCCTCGACGCCCTTTCCCCCGAGGGCGCCCCGACCGACCTCGCCCGGGCGGCCGAGTGCCTCGTCCGGCGCCGACAGCGGCCCGGCGTAGCGGTGGTGATCGGCGATTTCCTCGCGCCCCGGAGCGATCGCCGGGGGCTGGAGATCCTTCGGGAACACGGGTACGCGGCCTGCGGCGTCCACGTGTGCGTTCGGGCCGATGCCGATCCGAGTGTTTTGGGCGACGTGGAGTTGGCCGACGTGGAGACCGGCCACACGTGGACCACGGTGCTCGGCCGGCGCGACCTGGCGCGGTACCGGCTCCTGTTCGAGGAGCACTGCCGCGCGGTTCGCGGGTTCTGCCGTCAGCGGGCAGTCGGCTACCTCCGCACGGAAGAAAAAACGTCCTGGGCGCGACTCGTGTTCGAGGCGTCGGGACGGACGGGGCGGGTTCTCTACGTTTTGTAGGTGTTCAGCGGAATGAAGTGCAAATAGGGGAAGGGAAAAGGAAAAGCTCTGGAAAAATGGGAAAGGGAGAAAGCCGTGCCCTGATCACACGATTCTGAATGAAAACCCTCTCCTCTTCCTTCCCCCTTTTCCCCTGCTTTTTCCTTTTCCCTTCTCCTCTTCCTGCAACTTCATACGGCTGAAATGTCACGGCGTTTTTGGGAGTCGGTTTCACCATGAAGATCTTAATTATCCTCGGTCATCCGAAGTCGGGAAGCTTCTGCCACGCCATTGCCGGGATGGCGATGGAAACGCTTCGGGCCGGCGGCCACGACGTGATCGTTCACGACTTGTACGCCGAAGCGTTCGATCCGGTCTTTCCCGAGGGAGAACTTCTCAAGGGGCCCGCGCAGGCCCCAGCCATCCGGCAACAATGCGACGAACTCCTCGCGGCCGACGGCTACGTGGTCGTGCACCCGAACTGGTGGGCCCAGCCGCCGGCGATGCTGAAGGGATGGGTCGATCGCGTGGTCCGGCAGGGCGTCGCCTACGAGTTCGGGCCTCAGGGCGCGGTGATCGGGCACCTGGCGGGCAAGCGGGCGGTCGTGTTCACCACGTCGAACACGCCCCGCGACGTGGAACTCGCGGTGTTCGGCGACCCGCTGGAAAACCTGTGGAAGACGTGCATCTTCGGGTTCTGCGGCGTGAAGGACTTCCTCCGCCGGAACTTCGAGTCGATCGTGATGAGCACCCCGGAACAGCGTGCGGCCTGGCTGGCCGAGGTCCGCACGATCGTGGCCGAGCGATTCGTGCCCCGGCTCTGAATTCGCGCGAGCCGCCGCGGTCCGTAGGTCAGGCTTTCCAGCCTGACGACCAAATGTCAGGCTGGAGAGCCTGACCTACAGGATGATCTCCAGCGGCTACGGGGGCTTCCCGTTTCGGGAAATCCGACATCGCACGCACTGCGCAGCGTCGATTGGCGGCCGGATTCGTCCGGAACGTGCCGCGGCGTTTGACTACCAAGGTAGCGCGACTTACGTTTGCTGTTAGGCGACGATCAAGTGGCCAACGCAGGGCGGACCCAAGCGATGGAGGCCCGCCCCCGTGGAGAACGCCGGGCGGGCGTCGTTTCGCCCCGCTTGCTCGACGGATGCGGGACTTGATCCCTCGCCACCCAGGTCCGGGCTCCTTGCAGGCAGTTGAAGCGGCCTGTGTCTTGCGCTCACTCGATTCAGAGAGCCGAGGTCGCGGTCTGCGCCTCCTGCAAGGGCCCGGATGAAACGGCAGAGATTGGGGTTTCGGTAACAACTCAGCCGGAGGAAGTTGCCGGAAGAGGAGAAGGAAAAAGAAAGAAGGGGGGAAAACTGGAAAAGAGAAGAGGCGAGGGCCCATTCAGGATCGTGCGATCAGGGCACGGCTTCCCGTCTTTTCCATTTCTCCAGAGCCTCCCCCTTCTCCCTTCCCCACTCGCACTTCAATCCGCTGAGCACTTGCGACTTCTCCTGCATTGCAGGAAGGGGGATTCTATGTTCCGGCATGTCCTTGACGACCGCCGGTGTCTCCGGCTCGGCTTGATTGCGTTGCCTGTGTGGCTGGGCATGTTCGTTGCGGCCTTGCCCGGGCCGGCAGCAGAGATCGTTCGCGTGGAGGAGGACTGGCAGTTGCAGGTCGCCACGCCCGATCCGGTGAGCGACGCCCCGCAGGTCACCTGCCTCATCTCGCCGTTGGGCGACGTCCGGTCGATCCACGCGGCCTTCGAGTTGAACCAGCGCAGTCTGCCCCATTTCTCCGCCGGCGGCCTGCAGCTTCAACTCTGGAACGGCGAGTCGCCGCAAGGCAACGTCCAGGCCGCGGCCACGGAGATCATGGGGCAACCTGACGAGATCGTCACGTGGACCCAGTCCATGGAAATCGTCGGCGGCGTGCTCAAGTTCGCCGTCATCAACGGCCACTCGACGACCTGGGGCGACTTCGGCGGCGACGGCCTGCTGAAGATCGACGTCCCGACGACACTGACCAACCTGAACCTCTACGACCCGCAGGTCTCGGTCGACAACTCGGCCGTGGGATTTGCGGCCAACCGCGTGACCTCGTTGGTGCTGAAGCGGGTGCGGGTCGTCACCAACACCGGCGAGACGGCCGAGGACACGACGCCTCGGATCGTGCAAGGCCAGCCTTAGCCGCCGGAAGACTGCCGAGGCACAAAACGCGAAAAGAGGGGAGACATGAGATATGCGATGCAGTCATGACTTCGATTCGCAAGACCGCCAGGGCCGGCAGAATCGTTCGGGCACTGTGGCGGTGTTCACGCTCTTCATCCTGGTCGCCATGATGGTGATCGTCGCCTTGGCGATCGATGTCGGGTACCTGGTCTTCGTCGATACCGAGCTGCAACGGACGGCGGATGCCGCGGCGATTGCGGCCACATGGAGGCTCGTGGAGCAGGAAGGACTGGGGGTTCCCTTGAGCGCGGACGACGCCGAGGCGGTCCGCACCACGGCCAGCCAGTTCGCCGCGCTCAACGGCGTGGCCAATTCGACCGTGTCGCTCGCCGCCGCCGACGTGACGATCGGAAACCTCGCGTATCCTTTTTCCGCCGGCTCCGTCATGACCTTCGCCGATCCCGGCCACTTCAACGCGGTGAAGGTCCGCGTGCGCAAGACGAGTAGTGCGGACGGAAACGGCACCGTGCCGCTCTTCTTCGCCCGAATCCTCGGCATCGACGGCTGCGACATGCAGCGCGAGGCGACCGCCGCGTTTCTCGGCAACTCCAGCGGGTTCCGCACGCCCTCCGACGGCCGGAACCTCGATATCCTCCCCTTCGCCTTGGACAAGACGACCTGGGACGACCTCCTGGCAGGCGGCGGCACCGACAACTACCGCTGGGATCCCGACGCCAAGTGCGTGCGCAGCGGCCCGGACGGCGTCCGGGAGGTCAATCTCTATCCCCAGGGGACCGGGTCGCCCGGCAACCGGGGCACCGTCGATATCGGCGCGTCGAACAACAGCACCGCCGACATCTGCCGCCAGATCCGTTGCGGGATCAGCCCGTCGGATCTGGCGCATCTCGGCGGGAAGCTGGAATTCGACCGCGATGGCAAGCTCTATCTCAACGGCGACACAGGGATCAGCGCCGGCGTGAAGGACGACCTGGCCTCGATCTTGGGGCAACGGCGCATCATCCCCGTTTTTGAGACCGTAGCCGGGCCGGGCAATAATGCGACGTATACGATCGTGGGGTTCTCCGGCATCCGGATCATGCACGTGAAGCTGACCGGCAGCCCGTCGCAGAAGCAGGTGATGATTCAGCCGGCCAGGATCGTCAGCCGCGGGGCCATACCCGCCACCGAGGGCGCCCCGGCCAGCCAGTTCGTCTATTCGCCGGTGTGGCTGGTCCACTGAAGGCGAGACGGGACGCTCAGCGTCGCATGCCGTCACGCGGTTGGTGTGGCATGCCGTCACGCGGCGTAAGCCGCGGGTCGGCATGGCGAGATGCAGACATGCCGACGCTTCGCGACGGCATGCCACACGGCGCGACGGCATACCCCCCCGATTGCTAATCCCGGCCGGTCACGGCGTCCGGCTTACCGGCTTCTCCGGGGTGGCCGCGGCGGGCAGACCGATGACCAGGCCCATCTTGTCGGGCGCCGGGGGAGTCGGCGGACCCTGGTTGATCTTGAACAGCGGCAAGTAGCGGTAATAGACTTCCAGCGTGAGGGTCGAGAACGCGGTCACGTAGACCCGGCCGGCCTGGCTCCACTTGTCGACCGCGGGGCGTTCCGGGTCCCAACTCCCCTCGGCACATCCTCCCTTGCACTGGGTGGAGATGAGCGTGCGCCGCATCTGCCGGTTCCAGCGGTCCCAGTCGGGGCCCATGAAATTGTGCATCGCCAAGGTGGCGTAGTACCAGTAGTAGATGTCGCGGTCGAGGTTCGCGTCGGGGAGATTGGAGAGCAGATACTGCCGCCCCTCGATCATGGACGGATCGTCGCGCGCGATGCCCATGTACTGCTGGCAGAGCATCCCGACGGCCGTCATCGAGGGCGAGACCTCGCGGTATGGGACGTAGACGTAGAGGCCGTGTTCCTTCCCTTGGGAGCAGGAGGCGAGCCACTTGCGGGCGCCCTCGAAGCACATCGAGTTGACCCCGATGCCCGCCATCTGGGCGCTTTTGAGCGCCATGACCTGCCAGCCGAGGACGGACGTGTCGCCGTCGTGCGCGTGGGCGACGTAGCGCCAGCCGCCGTGGACCTCGTTCTGGGCCAGCTCGATGAATCGCACGGCCTTCGTGGCGGCCGACCCGACGGCCTCGTCCTTCGTCAATCCGTAGGCCTCGCACAAGGCGATGGTGGCCAGCCCGTGCGAGTACATGGGCTGGGGGGCGCCGGCCGACAGGTCGCCGGTCTTCCCGTTCTGATGTTTCAACAGCCAGGAGATTCCCTTCTGGACGCGTTCGCGGTAGGGACCTCTGGCCTTGTGGGTCTGGCCGGCGCCCTGGAACGCGAGAAGGGCCATGGCGGTTGCGCCCGCGTCGGCCTGGATGGTTCCCGGACAACTGCACGAGCCGCCCTTGCAGTGCTTCGTGTGCTGGAGGGTCCAGTTTCCGGCGGGGGCCTGGTGCCGGGCGAGCCAATTCAACCCGCCGGCCACGGCCCGTTCGCTGGCGATCGTTCCGCCGCTGATGCCCGCCAGTTCTTCGCGGCGTCCGCTGCCGCGTCCGCCCAGGCCGGTGCCCGATCCGCCGCCCGCCCCCGGCGTATCGCCCGTCCCGCTCGACACGCCGAGCCCGCCCCCGCCCTCCGCCGGGCCGATTCGATTGGGCAGCATCAACCCGCCGTTGCCGCCGAGTCTCGGCCCTTTCTGGTCGCTCGGCTTCCCGCCGCCCGGCTCGACGAACGTGTCGGAATCGTCGATGAAAAGGGCCTTCTGCGGCGCTTGCGGGCCCAGCAGAAGCGTGTCGGGGTTCAAGACCGTGGTCTCGAACGGCGCTTGGCCGATCTCGAAATGCGGGATGTCCACATCCACCGGCGCTTCCACGCTGGCGGCGTCCAACGTGAGGGCCTGCTTCGAATCGGAGGAGCCGAAGACCGTCGGGAACATCTCCGGCAGCGCCGCGAACAAGATCGCAAGGATCACGAACCCGATCGCATGGACCAGCGCGCTGGTGAGGTACCAGTAACCCTCTTCGCGAAACCACCGGCGCAGGGCCACGTTGGCCGGCACTCCGGCCGGAATGAAGTGGTCGATGAGCCGGTCGATCAGACGCTGCATGGACCGTGGACTCTCAGAGAAGACAACCGCACGTGCGGCGGGACTGCCCGGCGTCGCCCCGCATTTACTCGATTATACGGCAGTCTTTGCGGGAACACCAAACCTTGCGCCCGCGATTCGTGCGGACACCCCTCGCCGCGCTCCCTTGCTGGGCATCTCAGGCCCCGAATCGCCATTAGGATCGTCAATCTCGACAGGACCGACACCCCTTGTGTGGGTGGCAATTCGCTTGACAACAGAGCGGCAACCGCCGGATGTGTCCGCGATCAAGCGTGCGTGCCGGATCTCCCGAAGCCCACGGGCTGCAACCCGTGGGCTTGAGCGGGGCGATGCCGCATCGATCCTCGCCAAGGACTACCCCGACCACACCCCGGCGATCGGCGTGCCGCAGGAGGCGCACTTGCCGTCCAGCAATCGCGTCCCCCGCACGTCGAATCCGGTCCGCTCGATGACCGCCTTGCGGCAGCCCGGGCAGAAGGTCGTTTCCGCGTCGTCGACCTCGCGGACGTTGCCCAGGTAAACGTAGTGCAGGCCGCACGCCCGGGCAAGGTCGCGGGCCTGAAGGAGGATCTCGACCGGCGTGGGCGGCAGATGGGTCAGCTTGTGGTCCGGATGGAACCGCGAGAAGTGGAGCGGATAGTCGGGCCCAAGGTTTGCCGCGAGCCAGTCGCACATGCGACGGATCATGGCCGGATCGTCGGTGTACGTGGGCACCACGAGGTTGGTGACCTCAAACCACACGCCCTCCCGCTTCAGCGTCTTGAGCGTGTTGAGGATCGGCTCAGGGCGCCCACTGTTGAGCCTCTGGTAGATCTCCGGGTCAAAACCCTTGAGGTTCACGTTGGCCGCGTCGATCACGCGGCACAGTTCCACGAGCGGCTCCTCGTTGATCGAGCCGCAGGTGATCCAGAGGTTCTTGAGGTTCTTGGCCTTGGCCCGGCGGGCCGTGTCGAACATGTACTCGTACCAGGCGATCGGCTCGGAGTAGGTGTAGGCGATCGTCGGGATACGAAAATGCTCGGCCAGGGCGACGACATCCTCGGGGAACAAACTCAGTCGCTCCGGGTCCACACGCCGCAACGTCTCCGGGTCCGCCGGATCGAGCCGCTGCGGCTCGCCGCCGGGGTCCTTGGTCTCCTCCGGCTTGGCCTGCGAGATGTCCCAGTTCTGGCAGTTCAGGCAGCGGTACACGCATCCGGCCGTGGCCAGCGAGAAGGCCGTGGCGCCGGGCAGGAAGTGGAAAAGCGGCTTTTTTTCGATCGGATCGACGTGCATCGCGCATGGGTCGCCGTAGGCCAGCGTGTAGAGCGTGCCGTCCTTGTTGACCCGGGTGCGGCAGTGGCTGCGGTCTTCCGGCTCCAGCAGGCACTCGTTCGGGCACATCTTGCACTGGACGTTGCGGCCCAGCTTGAGGTAGTGCCGGGCCTCGGTCGCCCAGCCCCGGGCCTGCCACTGGCGCCAGAGTTCGCCCTGCGGGGCATCGCCCTGGAAGACCTCGGCCGAAGGCAACGACTCGATCCGGCGACGCAGGCAATAGGCCATCCCGCCGGCCGCCGCCAGCCCGGCAAGCGTGTAGACCCCGGCCTTGAGAAACCGCCGCCGCGACGCCTCAGCCGGTGCCGCAGGCGCCTCGCTCGACGGCTCTCCCTCGCGACGCGTCACTTCTTCACCGCTTTCCCGATCCATCCCCACCGCCTCATCGCAAAATAGATCGTCACGCAGGAATGCACGACGAAGACCACCATGAGCGGCCAGTCGAAGAGCTTGTGGATCGCCAGGGCCGTCTTGGCGTCGAACAGTCTTGGATATCCCGGCTCGTTGCAGAGCGAGAACCCCGTCAGGATATACAGCAGCACCAAGACAAAGAGCAGCCAGCCGCTGACCCGTGCAATCTTGACCAGCCAGTACGTCGTCGTCTTCCCCGGCATCCCACAAGGCTCCCAACTCGTTCCCACGCTCTGCGTGGGAACGAGAAACTCCTCCTTCCTTTCTACCGCGCCGCAACGGGATCGACTATGCTCCTTTGGGCCGCGTGAGCCAAACCGCCCCGCTGCCGACGAGGTTCAGGCCAGCCGCCATCAGACAGACTCCCACCACCCCGATCAGGGGAACCAGAAGCGTGCTCACCAGCAGAGCCCCGAGGGCAGCCCCGAGGTAGTCGGCCGTATAGAGCCGGGACGCCGTGCTCGACGCCCCGTGGAAATCGAGCTGCGCGGCCAGCGGGAAGACCAGCCCCGTCAGCACCGCGATCCCCAGGGTGGCAGCGTGAATCCCCAATTGGCACGCGAAGTCCGAGGCCGCGCCGGTTGCCAAAACGCCCAGGGCCGTAAGGAGCAGCGGCAGGCAAGCCGCCGCCAGGGCCATGGCGATCCCGAGGGCCGCCAGGCGACCTCGCATCGTCCCGGGAGGGCGAGGCTCCTGCCGAGCCAGCGTGCGGTTCATCCAAAAGGACCCAATCGCCAGCCCCAACATAAACACGGTCACGATCAGCCCGACCCGATGGTAGAGCGACCCAAAGAGGACCTGGAATCCCAGGAGCAGCACCACCTCCAGGGCCGAAGCGGCGAAGCCCGACGCGAAGACCACGAGCGTCACCGGACGCAGCCGCACCAGGAAGACGAGGAGAAGGACCGTCAGCGAGCCCTCCAACAGTCCGAACCGCACGTCGAACTGGCGCATCCAGCGGCGGAGATGGTAGTAGTAGAGGATCGGGCTGAAGTCACGGTTGATCGGGGCGTCGGCCTCGACGGCCCGGGCCGCGTCGTCCATGCGATCCGGAGCGAGCACGACCTGCAAGTAGCGCCGCGTCAACAGGCGCACCGGGATCTTGTGGGCTTCAAGCCGCCCGGCGATGTCGGCGGTGAGCGGCCCGTCGGACGCGAGAAAACGCAGCCGCGCCGTGGGAATCACCAGCACGTGGGCGAACCTCTCGGCGAGGGTCTTGTGGGCCACGGCCACGGCCCGGGCCAGGTCGCCGCCGATGCGGTTCTCATAACGTCCGAGCCCAAAGGCCAGCACTCCCTCGTCCGTGAGCCGCCGCTTGGCCTCGGCGAAGAACTCCCGCGTGTAGAAGCGGTTGATCTGCGAGGTGGAGGGGTCGGGCATGTCGATCAGGATGACGTCGTAGCGGCGGTCGGTCCGGCGGAGCCAGAGCCGGCCGTCGGTGGGAATCACCTCGATCCGCGGATCGTCCAGCGTCCCGGGAAGGAACTCCCTCGCGGCCCGGAGGACGAGCGGATCGAGCTCCACATAATCGACCTGCACCGGGTACTTCAGAAGCTCCCTCGCGGTGCCCGACACACCTCCGGAGATCAAAAGGACCCGCCGGGCGCCGGGCCGCTGGGCCATGGCGTAATGGACCGTCTCCTCCACGGCCTCCAGGTTGTGCGTGGAGAACCAGGCCACGCCGTTTTCAAGGAAGTTGTACTGGCCCGCCGTCTCCGTGACGACCAGGCTGCCGTAGGGCGAATTGCCTTGGAAGACGATCGGCTGCGGCCCGTAGAGCCTCTTCGCGGAGACGTCGTCCAGGTCCCACAGCCCGGCGACCGCGACCAGGACCGCGCCCGACAAGACGCCCGCCGCCGCCAGAACTTTGCGATGCGACCGCCAGGCCGCCGGCACGACGCACGCCAGATTCAGTGCCGCCGCCACATAGAGGATTTGAAAATGATCGAGCCAGAGGACCAGCACGAAGCTGAAGACCGCCCCGGCCGCCACTCCGCCGAGCGAGTCGAGGAAGTAGACCTCGCCGATGCCCCTCGCATCCCGTTTGGCTGGCACCAGCGCCGACGCCAGCGCGAGCAAGTAGCCGATCAGCAAGCAGTAGGGCGCCAGGAGCACCAGGCAAACAACGACGGTCTCCGTCACGCCCACCGCCGCCCCGCGCACGAAGACGACGTTCCGCAGCGTGCGCAACAGAAACACTCCGGCAACCGGCAGCACGGCCACCAGGAACTGGGCCACGAGCAAGACGTCGAGCCCGCGGCGAACACGCCCGGCCGTCCTGCCGAGCCACGCGCCCAGCCCGGTCAGCAGGAGCCACGCCCCGAGCACGATCCCGTAGATCAGCTCATTGCCCGCCAACACCGCCACCAACTCGCGCATCAGGACCACCTGGGTCACGAAGGCCGAGAAGCCGAGGGCGACGATCACGGCCCGAAGCCGGGTGGTTCTTTGAGCGTCCGCAGTGATGCCTTCCGTCTCGATCATGGTCAACACGCAAACGTCCCAGAAGGACCGGTGTCTCTTTCCCGCCCTTTCCTTAGCCCAGGCGTTCACGCCTGGGCCCGTGGCGTGTTACACGAGTTCCCAGCCCCTTCAGGGGCTTCGTGCGAACAAAGCCCCTGAAGGGGCTGGTGTCCGGCGTTGTTGCCTCCGCGACCCAGGCGTAAACGCCTGGGCTAGAGAAAGGGAGGAGGTCGGGTCGGCTGCCCTCCGTGCTCGGCACGGGCCTCCCGACCCCGCCGACCTCCGACCGGAGGTCTCCCGGCACGCTCGCCCGGCCATTGGGCACCCCGTCGGTCGGCAGGTCTCCACTACTTCACTTCGCCCCCGCCTTTCGCTTCTTCCTTCTCCTGGAACGCCTCCACCTGGTACACGAGGACCTCGGCCTCGGGGCGTTTCCAGTCGGTCGCCGCAAGGCCGGCCTTCTCGGCCAGGTGGCCCAGGAACGACTCCTTGTCGGGCAGTTGCTCCCATACCTGGGGCAAGTAGGTCGACTGGCGCCGGCCCACCCGGAGCACCACGCCGTCAGTCTTCGGCCGCAACTTGGCCAGCAAGTCCTCCGGTGATTTGAATGCGAGCCGCTCGGGCAGCGTGAGGACGCTGATCTCAAGGTCGATCTGATCCAGTTCCTTGACGCCGACCGGCGGGAAACGGGGGTCTTCCAACGCCGCGGCGGCGGCATTGTGGACCACCGCCTGCACCAACGGCTCGCGCGGGAAGATATGTCCGATGCAGCCGCGAAGCTGACCCTTGATCGTGAGCGTCACGAAGCACGCCCGGGGCGCGGTGAGCTTCGCATCGTACTTGGCCAGATCGATCTCCGGGATTTTTCCGGACCGGACCGAATCGCCGAGGCTCTGCCGGGCCAGCGCGAGAAGCGTCTTGCGCTCGGCGGGCGCCCATCCGGTCGCCGGGGCGGGCGACGCCGTGGCCGGCCCCTCCGGCTCGAAGAACGCGATCGCCGCGTAGCCCACCACACGTGAGCGGTCCCCCGACGTGTCGCCGCTGGTGCGGTAATCCAGCAGCCTGGCCTTCCAGCCTTTCGCCCGGGCCACGTGCATGAGCGTCAGGATCGGCCCCTTGCCGCACGCCTCCTGCTCGGCCATCCACGCGCCGTTGAGTTGGCAGACGGCCTGAATGCAGGTGGTATCAAGGCCGCGGGCCTTTTGGTCCGGGTAGTAGTGGCTCAGATCGGAACTGGCCACCAGCAGGGTCGTTGCGTCAAGCGTCTTGACCAGTTCCCGGGCCACGGCCTCGGGGTCCACGTCGCCGAAGACGATCGGCACGATCTGGAAATCGCCAAGCGTCTTCTGAAGGAAGGGCACCTCCACTTCGAGGGAATGTTCCCACGTGTCGGGCAGGTCCTCGCCTTGCGAAGGCGGCCGACGCGGCGACTCGTTGGCCCAGGGGGGCCTCTCCACGCGTCCTTCCAGCCGGGTCACAAACGGCGGATGGGCGGCCAACTGCTTCGTCCTCGGAGAGACCGCAACGCGGCCCAGCGGGGTCTCGTAAGCGTCGGCCTCCGAGAGGAACGCTCCCCGGAATGCCGCGGTGTGGCTCGGGCCCATCAACACCACGGTGCGGACCTCCCGCCCGATGACCTGTTTGTATCCCACGGCCGCGACCGGGCCCGAGTAACGGTACCCGGCGTGCGGCACCACCAGTCCCCGCAACTTCTGGACTGCCTCCGGCTTGGCAGCGGCGAGGTACTGATCGATCTCCTTGGCCAGTGCCCCCCGGTCGGCGGGATAGAACAGCCCGGCGACCGCCGCGGGCCGGACCTTGGCATCCGGCTTTGCCATCGCCCCTTGACCGGCGGCCTGAACCGTCGCCTCGGGCTGCGTCGGCGGCGGACCCGCTGCCCCGCAACCGGCGGTCCCCAGGGCCAGTACGAGTCCGGCGATGAGGCCATGGAGGCCCAATCCTGCCCCCACGAAATGCACGCCGGTCGCGCCAACCAAGGCGTTGTCAAGCTTCCTCTTGGACGCCATCCGACGGACCTCTCTCTTGGGGAAATTCCGGTCTAGGTGACCTTGCTTGACCATGGGAGGATTCGCTGTAGGGAACGCCCTCCGTGGCGTTCCGTGAAACGCCATGGATATCGCAATTCCGCTGCCCGGAACGCCACGGAGGGCGTTCCCTACAGTCCGTGCCATGATCTCCCAGAATCCTACAAGGGGATTTGGCCCGGTGATTCACGCTGCCGGGGTTTCATTCCACAGGGGCACGCGGCGATGTCCGAATCATACCTCCCTGCAACTTCTGAATCACTACACCCGAATAGGCGAATAGGCGACGTGCCGACCCGGTTGACCTTGATTCGGCCTCCTCCCACGACTTATAGTGCCCGGCGGATCGAACCACGACCGCCATCTACACACAGTGGCGTGCCGGCCCATGGATCGGGCTTAGAAGATGCCGTCTCCTGATTACCCAAACCTCCTGAACGACTCAGTTCCACACAGGGAGGTGTATCCCGCGCGTCTTGGCACGTTGGCGATCCTGGTGCTGGTGTGCCTGGGCCTGCGGGCCGTGATGGCGACCCGGCTGACCAGCGTGGACCCGGACGGCGTGCTGTACATCCAACTGGCCCAAGCGTGGGACGCCGGCGATCTGAAGGGCGGGACGGAAGGGATTGGACTCAATACCTACCCGGTGATCCTGATGCTCCTGCACCGGGCGGGTCTCGGATGGGAGACGGCCGGGGTGGTGTGGGGCGTGGTCATCGCGAGTCTCGTGGTGCTGCCGCTTTTCGGTTGGGTGCGGCGGCAGTTCGACGATCGGGTCGCGCTGGCCGCGTGTTTTCTATACGCGGTCCATCCGAAGACCATCGCATGGAGTCCCGAGCTGACGCGCGATCCGACGTTCTGGTTCCTGATGGCGCTGTCGCTCTACTTGCTGTGGCGCGCGGTGACGGAAGTCCGCCTGCGGTGGTTCCTGGCGGCCGGGGGCTCGCTGATGCTCACCGTGCTGACGCGGTTTGAAGGGTTCTTGCTGCTGATTCCCTTGGTGCTCTGGACGTTCTGGCGGCTGCTCGCACTGGGTTCCGGGCGATCCGAGAAGACGGGACGCCTTCGCCTGGTGCTCGGGGTGGTCCTGTGCGTGGGGGTGGTTCCCTGCCTGGCGATCGTGGCGGCCTCGCTCTGGTTGGGCAGCCCTTGGGACCATCTGCCTCTGAGGTTCGATCCATGGGAGCGGCTCCAGAGTTGGCTGGCGTATCTTACGGGTAGTCCGTCGGCCGCCGAGGCCAGCCTCAATCCGCTCGTGCCCGACGACGTCACGCCGATGTCGCTCCGCGCGATGCTGCGGTCCTTCTTTCCGATCATGACCCGGGGATTGGGGCCGGCCTACGCCCTCCTGATGTTTGGAGGGATTTGGGGCTGGCGGCGGATTTGGGCCCGGCGCGATCATCAGCCGCTCTTCTATGCGGCGATCGGCGTGTTGGTGGGCATTTGGGTCCACCTCTGGTACGACCGGGCGATCTGTCCCCGCTACGCCCTGTCGATCGTGCTGTGGGCTTCTCCGTTCGCCGCCCTGGGGCTCCTGGGGCTGATGCGGTACGCGGTGCGGGCCGCCGAGCGGATCGGCTGGGGGACGCGCGGAAGGGTTGCCGCGGCGGGCGTGGCGGTCGCCCTGGTGGTCGCGATTGGCGTGGGAGACGCTTTCTTGACGAACCGCCGCCCGTTCGCCCTGCGCAAGCTGGCGGCCGATCTGGGACGTTGGGTCCACCAGACGCGGTGGCCCGCTCCCAGGATGGTCGGACCGGTGGGAATGACCCCGATCGTCCATTACTACGCCGGGAAGGGACGTTACGAAGCCTTCCGGATCGACACAGCCGACGCCGCGGAGGTTGCCGGCCTGGTGGAGCGGGTCCGCCCCCATGTCTTGCTGCTCCGCACGACCAGGCGGATCGACCCCGAGGGCTGCGAAGCACTCGTCGCGCGCATGGAGTCGCGGGGCTACTCCGTGGTGGAGCCCGTCGAGCGTCCGGCAGGGGCCGATCCCGTGGTCGTGCTCGTGCGGGGACGCGGTGGTCTCCGCGTGGCGGCGAGGCCGGAACGATGAGGGCAGTTCCGTGCGAGTGAACGCCGATGGCGAACGCATCGTCCCCTCGCCCCCGACCGCTCTCCCGGAGCGGGAGAGGGGAGTCGCGGCCGATCGCACTTTGACGGTGGCACTCGTTTCCACCCAGCCGCTTTGGCACGGAGGCGAGGAGCAGGCGGCCCTTCTGGCCCGGGGACTCCGCCGGCGAGGACACCGCGCCGTCATCTTCGCCCGGCACGACGGGGTCTTCGCGGAGCGCATGGAGGCCGAAGGCTTTGAAGTCGCGCGGTTCCGCGGCAACGGCCGCAGCCCGGCGTCCTGGTGGCAGACGCGGGCAGTGCTCCGTCGCGTGCGTCCCGAGGTCCTCCACTACAACGATCCCCACGCGATCACGAGCGCGGGGCTCGCATCGGTGGGCCTGGGCATCGGGGCCCGCGTGGCCGTGCGGCACGTCTGTTTTCCCATCCGATCGGTGTTCCGTTACCGGGCGTTCTGCGACCGCGTGGTCTGCGTCTCGCACGCCGTGGCCGAGGCGTGCCGGCGAAGCGGGATCCCGGCAGCGGCGATTCGCGTGGTCCACGGTGGAATCGACCCCGAGACGTGGCAACGCGGCGATCGCGAACGCGTTCGCGCGGCCCTCGGCCTCAACGACCACCAGGCGGTGCTCCTCACGGTGGCCCAACTCGTCGAGTGCAAGGGGCACGCCGTGCTGCTGGAGGCGATGGCGTCGATCGCGGACAAGCGGCCGGAGGTCCAACTGCTCCTGGCCGGGGATGGGCCGTTGAGGACGGCCCTCGAAGGCCGTGCCCGGGAGTTGGGCATCGACTCCCGCGTGCGCTTCCTCGGGCACCGTCGCGACGTGGCCGATCTGCTCGCTGCGGCCGACTTGTGCGTCTTGCCTTCCTTGAGCGAGGCGCTGGGGGTCGCGCTGATGGAAGCGATGTTGGCCGGGTGTCCGGTCGTTACGACCACGGCCGGCGGGATTCCGGACCTGACCGGCGGTGACGATCCCACGAACGAGCCGGCCGCCTGGTCCGTTCCCCCGGGCGATGCGCGGGCGCTGGCGGAGGCGATCCTCCAGGCCCTCGATCAGCCGGCCTTGCGCGTGGATCGCGTCGAGCGCGCCCACCGCCGGGTGCTGGGACAATTCACGGCCGATCGCATGGTCGAGGCGACCCTCGGCGTCTACCGCGAGGTTCTGGAAAGGGGCGGCTAGGCATCGGGAAGGGAATCCCTGTCGGAGTCGGGCGGCATGCTCTCACGACGCGAAGCGTCGCACTGAGCATGGAAGCCGCCCTCACGGCATCCATGCCGACCCTCGGCTGCGCCGAGTGACGGCATGCCACCCACGCCGCGGAAAATGGCGTTAATTCCCTGGCCGATCCTAGGCTGAGTTTCCGTCTTTCCTCACCCTCCCCCCCTCGCCCCTTTGCGGGCCTCGCCGTGTAGGCTAGAATGGCGGCACTTCGAGGCCCGGCAGGGGGCCTTGGGGCCTTCTTTGCTGTTCCGTTGTGCTGAAGCACAACCTACGGAGGGAATCGTGCAGCGGACACCGATTTACGATTGGCATGTCGCCCGGAAGGCCCGGATGGTCGATTTTGCCGGCTGGGCCATGCCGGTGCAGTATACCTCGATTTCCGAGGAGCACCTGGCCACGCGGGCAGCGTGCGGCATTACCGACATCTCCCACATGGGGCGATTGCGTTTCGAGGGGCCGGGCGCCGAGGAGTTTCTGGCGGGAGTGCTCACCCGGCGGATGAGGGACCTGCGGCTCGGGCAGATCCGCTACTCGCTGGTCACGAACGAGCAGGGCGGGATCCTCGACGACGTGTTGGTCGGCTTCTACCACAATGAATACGGTCAGCCGTTCTACGTGGTGGTGGTCAACGCCTCGAACCGCGAAAAGATCGTCCGGTGGATCGACGCCCACCTGTCGCGCGAGCGGGCCGAAGCCCCTGGGAAAGAAGTGATTTGGTCCGACGTGACGCGGCTATGGGCCATGTTCGCCGTCCAGGGGCCTCGTTCCGTGGAACTCTTGCAGCCGCTGGTCGACGAGGATCTGGAGGCGATGCACTATTACAAGGGGGCGCAGGTGCGGATCCTGCACCCCGCCGCGCGGCGTCAGGGGGGCATTATCAGCCGCACGGGATACACCGGGGAAGACGGCTTCGAACTGAGCATCGGGGCGAGCATCGCCCGGGACGTGTGGGAGGCGTTGTTCGAGATCGGCAGGCCGCTGGGCGTGGTGCCGACCGGGATCGGCGCCCGCGATACCCTGCGGCTGGAAGCCGGCATGCCGCTGTACGGTCACGAGCTGACCGAAGAGACCCATCCGTTCGAGGCCGGCGTCGGGTATGCGTGCTACTTGGAGGGCGTCGACTTCCCCGGCCGGGACGCCCTGCTGCGTCTCCGCCAAGAGCCGCCTCGCGCGGTCCGCGTGGGGTTGAAGCTGACCGGCCGCCGCGTGGCCCGCCAGGGATGCCCGGTGTTCGTCCGGGGCGAGTCGGTCGGCTGCGTCACCAGCGGCACGTTCTCCCCGACGCTCCAGGAGTCGATCGCAATGGCCTACGTCCGTCCCGACGTTTCCTCGCCCGGGACCGAGGTGAGCGTCGACGTCCGCGGCCGGCAGGAGCCGGCCCGGATCACCACCCTACCCTTCTACCGCCGCAATGCGAAAGGAACTCGTCCGTGAGACCTGAAGACCTGCTATTCACGAAGACCCACGAATGGGTCCACGTCGAGACCGACCCCGCCGGGGCGAAGATCGGCACGGTTGGGATCAGCGCGTTCGCCTTGGAGGCCCTGACCGACCTGGTGTTGATCGACCTTCCGGCGGTCGGGCGCCGCGTCCAGGCCGGCCGGCCGTTCGGAGAGATCGAGTCGGTCAAGGCGGTGAGCGATCTGTACAGCCCGGTCGACGGAGAGGTCGTGGAGGTCAACTCCGCGGTGACCGACCGGCTGGATCGTCTGGCCGAAGATCCCTACGGCGAGAACTGGCTGGTGAAGATCAAGATCACCGACGACTCGAACCTCGCCCGGCTCTTTTCGTACGCCCAGTACCAGCGAGAATGCACGGAAGAGGCGGAGTGAGGAAGGCGGAAATCGGAAAGCCGAAAATGGAAAGCCGGAAGCGGAACGCCGAAAGCGGGTTCGCGCCGGACAAGTCCGGCCGCTACGCGGTTTCTTCTGACCACCGATCACTGACCACCGACCCCTGATCCATGCCGTACCTCCCCAATACTCCCGAAGAGCGACAGGCGATGCTGGCGGCCATCGGCGTCGCTTCGTTGGAGGACCTGTTTGCGATGGTGCCGGCTGAGTTGCGGCTCGGTCGCGAATTGAACCTGCCCGCTCCGCTGAGCGAACTGGAACTGACCGGCCATCTCACGGACCTGGCCCAGAAGAACGTCTCGGCCAGTTCGGCCGCGTGCTTTCTCGGCGGCGGCAGCTACGACCATTTCATCCCGGCCGTGGTCGACTTCGTGGCGGGCCGGAGCGAGTTCTACACCGCCTATACACCTTACCAGCCGGAGGCCAGCCAGGGGACGCTCCAGGCCGTCTTCGAATACCAGACGCTCATCACCCAACTGACCGGCATGGACGTCTCGAACGCCAGCCTCTACGACGGCGGCTCGGCCGTGGCCGAGGCGGTGCTCATGGCCCGAAGCGCGACCGGCCGTCCGGGCCGTGTGGTGGTGGCCCGGAGCGTCCATCCCGAGTATCGCCAGGTGCTGAGCACCTACCTCGCGCATCTCGAGACGGACGTGGTCGCCGTCGCCACGCCGGAGGGAACGGTCGCCCCGGCCGACCTGGCGGCCGCTGTGGATGACCGTACCGCGTGCGTCGTGGTCCAGCATCCGAACTTCTTCGGATGCCTGGAGGACGTGCGGGCGTGCGCGGAGATCGCCCACCAGGCCGGGGCCCTGTTCGTGGTGGCGGTGGACCCGATCAGCCTCGGACTCCTCGCGCGGCCCGGCGACTACGGGGCCGACATCGTGGTGGCCGAGGGGCAATCGCTGGGCAATTGGATGTCGTTTGGCGGGCCGTACCTGGGGATCCTGGCGTGCCGCGAGCCGTTCGTCCGCCGGATGCCCGGCCGGCTGGTCGGCCAGACCGTCGATCGCCGCGGCAACCGCTGCTGGGTCCTCACCCTCCAGACCCGGGAACAGCATATCCGCCGCGAGAAGGCCACCAGCAACATCTGCACGAACCAGGGGCTGATGGCCCTCCGCGCCGCGGTCTACCTGGCGGCGATGGGCCCGCACGGCATGCGGTCGGTCGCGGGACTCTGCCTCCAGAAGGCCCGGTATGCGAGGGAGCGGCTGACCGCCGGCGGTGCGCTCCGCGCGGCGTTCGACCGTCCGGTCTTCAAGGAATTCGTCGTCCGCGCGGCCGACGGCCAGATCCAGCGCCGGCTGCAAGCGGCCCAGCAGCAGGGCATCCTGGCAGGCGTGCCCCTGGCCCGATGGTACCCCGATCTGGCCGATTGCGTCCTCGTCGCCGTGACGGAGAAACGGACCAAGGCCGAGATCGACCGGTTAGCCGCGGTTCTGGAGGGGTAGACATTAGTAGGGTGGGTCGAGCGAAGCGAGCCCCACCGCGTTCGAGACCGGTATGCCAGAAGTGGTGGGG
>Ga0067045_1002598_pt1 | contig 66716 bp, 39 predicted proteins | sample TerdegcTABiofilm_FD_59184 | JGI IMG/M metagenome (GOLD analysis project Ga0067045, IMG submission 59184) | Combined Assembly of (Gp0054472, Gp0054536) Wastewater bioreactor microbial communities from Singapore -Terephthalate degrading...
AGATGGGCCCAGCACCACTGCAAGTTCCCCAGGTGCCAGTACATCTTGGCCCGGTCGCAAGTGACAACGCCGTGGAACGCCTCCCCCAGGAACGTGGTCAAGGCCGTGGCCTCACGCGTGGCACGGGACCATCAAGTCCGAGTGCATCCGGCCCGGCACGCCGCTGTCCCTGGAGGATGCCCGGCGGCTGGTGACCCGTTGGGTCGGGCATTATAACCACGTCCGCTTGCACAGCGCGTTGGGCTACATCACGCCGGCCGACAAACTCGCTGGCCGCGAAGCCACGATCTACGCCCAGCGCGACCGGAAACTGGAAGCCGCACGTGAGCAACGCCAAGCCAAGCAGCACGCCGTGCGGTCTGCCGCGGTTGCCCCGCCGGCTCTGGCGAACCAGGATGGAATGGACCTGGGCGGAGGATAGGGCTCCGGTGGGAACCGACCCGAGCGCCGCCCCAGGGGCTGAGAGCGAAGGGTGGGCGGCACAACCTGCCGCCCGCCTTTCCACCCTTCGCTTTCAGCACGAATGCGATAAATCCCGGGGTCTGGGGCAGAGCCCCAGAAAACCGTCCTCCACAACCAACCACTTTGGAGACTACCCACTTCAACCCGCTAACTCAATCAGCCCCAAACTCCGATTCCCGGTGGACCAAGACAGGGGCACCCCGGCGGCCAAGCCGAACCTGACCGCCTTCTTTGGGGGGCATCGAGAAGCGGCCACTTCTTGGTGTCGCCCACTCTTCCCCTCCAAGTGGTTGGGGCCGGGATCGCACCGGCGACACGCGGATTTTCAGTCCGCTGCTCTACTAACTGAGCTACCCAACCTCCAACACGTAGAGACCCTGTGTCGGACTTCACGGTCCAGTTCTCTACGCGCTGATCTACGTGTCTGGTTTCCTCACACTACGAAAAAAGAGGCGAGCTTGTTTGCCCGTCCCCAAACCTCGTGGAGGAGCAAGCACCTCAACGACAACGCTGGGGTGATTTTACCATGGGGCCCCGGCCCTGTACACCGCCACAATGCGGAAGCCCCGCTTCCAGCGTGGCCGCTTGGCCGACCGGAAGCATAGCCTTGTAAGCGGCCGGGCCGCCGGTCTCCGAACTCACCAGCGGCGTCGCTGGCCACCGCCACCGCCACCGCCGCCGCGGCGGGGCTGGTTCGTCTTCGGCCGAGCCTCGTTGACCGTGACCGCGCGACCGCTGATCTCGGCGAGGTTGAGTTCTTTGATCGCCGTGGCCGCCTCGGTGCCGTTGGGCATCTCGACGAACGCGAAACCGCGGGGGCGCCCGGTCTCCCGGTCCATGATGACATTCACCGACGCCACTTCGCCGAACTGGCTGAATGCCTGGCGAAGATCCTCTTCGGTCGCGGTATACGCCAGATTACCCACATAAATGCTCGTCATAACAACTTCTCCGCTGAGACTTCTGTTCACACCGGCCGTACGTTCTCAGCGCGAGGGCCTTTGGCGCCGCGCCCGACTTCGTAGGTCACCTGCTGTCCGACACGCAGCGCCTCGATGGCAATCCCATCGAGAGCACTATGATGGAAGAACAAGTCGCCCCGCTCCCCCTCGATGAATCCAAAACCTCGGTCCGCCACCACTTTCTTGACTGTACCTTGCGGCATGTCCGCAACTCCTCAGAAGACCAGACTTCAAACCACCACCGACCGACCATTGCCGTAGAGAACCGCGGCGCCGCCGGCCGAAACCTCAGAGGGGAGAAAAGCAACCGCACTCGCCGACAGCCATCTCAGGGAAGGACGCTGCCGCGAAGACCGCAGCGTGACGCGAGGAAGAACTCGACCCAAGGAGTCAGGGCCCCACATCTCTTTTCGCCATTGCCTCCAGCCCTCCACACTACCACATTTGGTGGCCGACGCAATAGGTCCCTGGTCGGTTGACCACCAATTGTCTCCTGCTCGGTCGCCCGGTGGAAATGGCCGGCTTGCCGAAGCTGTAAATCGCTCCGCGCTCGCCGGTCCACAACCCGGCAGGCCCGTGCGCCCAGAGGCAGGCAGGCGACTTGTAACCGAAGAAAGGCCCTAAGGAAAGGCCAGTTTCGTGACGGGGGCCCCGATGCCACCCTAAGCATTGCCAACCGGAGCGAGGTCCAATGCCCGGCGTCAGGCTAGCCCCCACTGTGGATTCCTGCTCAAGCCGCTCTGCGGTAGGTCGCGGCCAGGGACTCGATCCAGTCCAAGGAGAGGACTTTCGCCGCGTTGGACGCCCCATCTCGCGATGGCTCCTCGAGCAACACCAAGGAGCCGTCATGCAGCAGACGGCGAAGGTAGTAAGTGGCCCGAGGCAAGAGTGCGCGGTCCAGTGGCCAGCCAATGAGCACGAGGTCGGCGACCCCCAAATCGTTGGCCCGGGCAGAGAAGACGGAGAGGGGGTCCCCTGGGACGAGTCGGACCCGAGCCCCCGTGGCGCGGAGCAGCCGGTACGCTTGCTTCAAGGTGAGGCCCGGCCCGTGCCCGGCGTCGCGGGCCTCGAACGGGTCGATGCCTGTGTAGGAAATCTGACTGGCCGGGAGATGCTGGCTGGCCACCTCGATCAGACGTGTGGCACGCTGTCCGGTGCTCACGCCGAGTTCGATGATCCGCTGGACGCGCCTCCGGTAGACCGCCTGATAGATCGCGCGGTCAGAGGGAGGATTGGAGAGATGGAGAAGATAGAGCAACCTCAGGCGATTTCTAATGGCCAACGCCGTCCTCCATGACAGACGCAGTCGCCGATTCGTCACGGTCTAACGATGCGCTAGCACTCCTTTCGACCGCGCCGACGTATCGAATCGAGAGAAACTCCGCCCTTCCTGGCCCAGGCATTGGGCCTGAAGAGAAACATCGCACTGCCGGGCACCGAGGACACGTTCGCCAGCCTCCACGGTCGGGGGGGCACGGCGAGCAAGTGCGGTTGACCTTCCCCCGGGACGTGGGTAACTTGACTATCTTCGCACAAAATGCTCCAGCATTGCACCGCTCTTGGGAACCGCGGAAGGTCCCCGCTGACGCGCCACCAGCGCAGGAATCTGCGATGAAATATTCCTCGGTAGGCCCCATTGCAGCCTACTTCCCTGACACGGTCGAAGACAACGAGTACCTCGGCAACAAGTTCCCGAACTGGGACATGGAGCTGATCTACGAGAAGACGGGCGTGCGAGTGCGTCACATCACGGACCGCAACGAATGTGTCTCAGACCTCGGGGTGGGAGCGGCCAAGCGGCTTTTTGAGAACTACGGGATCGACCCCGCTTCGATCGACTTCCTCCTCTTCTGCACGCAAACGCCCGATTATCCCCTGCCCACCACGGCGTGCCTCGTGCAGGACCGCCTCGGCCTGAGGACCTCGATCGGAGCGTTGGACTTCAACCTGGGATGTTCGGGCTTTCTCTATGGTCTGTCGCTGGCCGACGGCCTGATCCGCAGCGAAGCGGCCCGCCGAGTGCTGCTCATCACCTCGGAGACCTACTCCAAGTACATCCATCCGACCGACCGTTCGCTCCGCACCATCTTCGGCGACGGCGCTGCGGCCACCCTGATCGATGCGGCCGACGAGCCGTGCCTGGGCCCGTTCGTCTTTGGAACCGATGGCCGGGGCGCCGACACGCTCATCGTGACCGAGGGCGGGGCTCGGCCCAAGGATTCGGCCCTGCAGCCGCGCAAGCGAAAACGTTGGCCGAGCAGCCTCGTCATGGACGGCCCGGAACTGGTGAAGTTTTCGCTCGACGTGGTTCCTCCGACCATCGATCAGGCCCTGGCTGCCGCCGGCTGGAATCGCAGCGAGGTGGACTTCTACCTGATGCACCAGGCGACGGCCCTCCTGCTCTCCCGCTTGAGGGAAAGGCTCGAACTCGACGGCGACACGATGCCGATCGACCTCGAGAACTACGGCAACACGGTCTCCTCGACCCTCCCGATCCTCATCGACGGCCTGCGCCGTTCCGGGAAGCTCACGCCCGGGAAGCGGAGCGTGATGATCGGCTTCGGCGTGGGGCTCTCCTGGGCGGGTTGCACCTGGACCGAGACCTGGCAGCAACCCTAGATCGTTTCGGGGACTTGGGATTCGGATGACGTCGCGTGCCCCGGAGGGACACTTGAACCTCGTCCGGACCGCCTGGTTCCATCGTCCTCTCAAAGCGACGAAACCGCGCGAGAGCACTCCCGTGAACGCATCATCTCCCCCCCGAAATGCCGTTGACCCTTCGGCAGAAAAGTCCTACCCTCACGCCCCCATTCTTGGGCCACTGCGCCTACAGGCCGCAGGCTTTTTGGTTGACGTATATTGCCTGGACCCGCGCGAAGCGGTTGCATGGATCAGCCTCGATATCGCCGGCAACGAACCCGATTGCGGCCATGGCGGCTCGCCTGGGCTGCGGTGGTCGCTGTGGCGGTCCTCGCGGGGGCGGTCGGGTGTGCGTCGAACAAGATGGTGTCCCTGCGGGAGACGCCCCGGGGCGCAATCGTCGACCAACTGGGCCTCACGGCCCGCGGCGGGCCCAAGCCTACCGACCGCACGCTCCAATTCCTTCGCGTCTACGACCTGGTCGCGGACCTCCAAGGCGACCCCCAGGCCTTGATGCAGAAGGTGCAGGGGATCCTCGACCGAGAACCGTCGGCGGAAAACATCTATATCTTCGCGGAGTTGAGTTATCTCCAGGCAAAACGTGTCGAGGCGAGTCAGCCGCAGTTGGCCATGAACTTCTTCGGGGCCACGGTGCTCAGTGCGTATCAGTACCTGTTCGACGACCGTTTCCGTGCCACGCGGAACCCTTATGATCCCCATTTCCGTGCGGCGTGCGATCTCTACAACGCCGGACTGGAGTCCGGACTGCGTCTGGCGCGCAAGGATCAGAGGCTCCTGCCCGGTCAGACGCTGACTATCCGGACCCCGAGCGGGAATTGGGACATCCGGTGCGTGGCCCGAGGAGGGACCTGGCGTCGCGAAGACTTCAGCCGTTTCGAGTTCGTTTCCGACTACGAGATCACCGGGCTGAAGAACCATTACGAGACCTACGGGCTGGGCGTGCCGCTGATTGCGGTGCGGCAGGGCTATCAGGGCGAGCCGCCGGAGGCCGCCTACTACCCGAAGGACTTGAGCTTCCCCGTCACCGCCTTCCTCCGACCGGAACTCGACGAGCCGCGGGGCGCGGTCCCGGGCGGGGCCTCGCGGCACCGGGGGGTGCTGGAACTCTACGACACGCTGGCGGTGAGCGACATCGCCGTCAGCGGCGTGACAGTCCCGCTGGAGAGCGATTTCACGACGCCGCTGGCCTATTTCCTCCGCGATCCGGCCTTCGACGTCCCGACCACGGGGCTGTTGCGGCCCGAGGCGCTGCTCCATCAGGCCGCCAACGGGACGCGGCCGCTCATGGGGCTGTACATGGTCCAGCCATACAAGCGGGGGAAGATCCCGGTTCTGATGGTCCATGGGCTGTGGTCGAGTCCGATGACGTGGATGGCGATGTTCAACGACCTGCGGAGCATCCCGGAGATCCGCGACCATTACCAGTTCTGGTTCTACCTCTACCCGAGCGCGCAGCCGTTTTGGCTCAGCGCGTCGCAGTTGCGCCGGGACCTGGCCCAAGTGCGCCAGGTGCTCGACCCGGAGCATCGCGAGCCGGCCTTGGACCAGATGGTTCTGATCGGCCACAGCATGGGCGGGCTGGTGTCGCGATTGCAGACGGTCTCCAGCGGCGACGCGTACTGGCACACCGTGAGTGACAAGCCGCTGGAGGCGGTCAAGGCCGATCCCGAAATCCTCGAGAGGCTGGCAAGCTGTTTCTACTTCGAGCCCAACCCATCGATCCGCCGCGTGGTCACGCTCGGCACGCCTTGCCGCGGCAGCAGCTTCTCGAACCAGACGACGCAGTGGCTGGCCGCCAAGTTGATCCGTCTTCCGACCCTGCTCCTCCAAAGCCAGGAGGTCCTTTTCCGCGACAACAAGGGCCTCTTCCCCGACAATTCGCTCCTGAGGATCACCAACAGCATCGACGCCCTCTCGCCAAAATCAGCCATTTTCCCGGTGTTGGTTTCCAGTCCGAAGCCGCCGTGGGTCACGTACCACAACATCCTCGGCATGGTGTCGCAACAGGGGCTTCTCGGCAAGCTCTCCAGCGGCGACGGCGTGGTCAGCTACGAGAGCGCCCACATGGAAGACGTGGCCAGCGAACTGATCGTGCCGGCCGACCATTCTTCGGTGCATTCGCATCCCTTGGCCGTGTTGGAAGTGCGGCGGATTCTGCTCCAGCACCTGGCCGATCTCCGTGCGTTTCCCGGTTCCGCTCCCCACGTCCCGATCCAGACGGCCACGAACCTCATGCCGAACTGATCGGGCCGTGGTTCTGGAGGAGCCGGTTGCGTCGTCGCCAGTGAATCCCTTCTCGCTCCTCCCGCTTGTTCTCAAACCCGGCCGGGCGCGTTAGAGTGGTGCCGGGGTGATCGCCTGTCCGTCGGAAGATGATCTGGACCCACGTTGTGCGGCCCATCAAGCACGTCGACCTTCAACCCAGGGGAGGAACGAGCCATGTTGCGTTCACGGGGTGCGTTGGGCGTGGCGGCGGGATGCCTGATCGCAGCGATTCTCTGCGTCCCTGCGCAGGCGGAATCCAACCTCAAGAAGATCCTCGATCCGATCGGGCCGACCCGCGGGATCTGCGTGGTGATCGGCCAGTGCCAGGCCGTGATCGACCTGGCACGCCCTAGCGAGTGGACGTTCTTCGTCCAGGTTTCCACGCCCGACCAGTTTGCCGCGGCGTGCAAAGCCGCGGAGGCGGCGGGCCTGCTGGGCCGGCGGATCTTCGTCGCCCAGGCGTCGCCGGCGAGGATCGGTCTGGCCGACAATGTGGCCGACGCCGTGGTCGTGTCCGGCCAGGCGACGGTTGCGAAAGGGGAGATCCTCCGGGTGCTGCGTCCGGAGGGCAAGGCGATCGTCGGCCAGGAGACGTGGACCAAGCCCTTCCCGGAGGGCGTCGACGATTGGTCGCACCACTACCACGGTCCGGACAACAACCCGCAGTCGCGCGACCGGGTGGCGCGGGCCCCGTATCTCACACAATTCATCGCCGAGCCGCGCTACGCCCCCGCCCCGCAGGCGGCGGTCTCTTCGGCCGGACGGTTGTTCATGGCCTTCGGCCACATCGCCTGGCACCAGCGCGAAGAGCCGATGATGAATACGCTCGTGGTTTTGAACGCCTTCAACGGCACGATGCTCTGGAAGCGGCCGCTGCCCCAAGGCGTGATGGTTGACCGCAGCACCATGGTGGCCACGCCCGAGCTGCTCTACCTGGCTGACGACAAGTCGTGCAAGTTGCTCGACGCGGCCACGGGCAGGCTCCGCGACGAGATCGTTCCGCCCGTCGAGGTCACCGGAGGCACGTTCTGGAAATGGATCGCCCTGGAGTCCGGCACGCTTTACGCCCTGGTGGGCGAGGCCGAGGGTTCCGACCCGGACGCCCGCTGGAAGTCTACCCGTCACGGTTGGCCGTGGACCGGCATTTCCAAGGGGTACAACGAGGCCGAGTACCGCTGGGGCTTCGCCAAAACGCTCCTGGCGATCGACCCGACGACCAAGAAAATCCTCTGGCAGCACCGGGAGGATCCGCCGATCGACAGCCGCTCGCTCTGCATGACCGGCGGACGCATCTACCTGGCCCACTTCGGCAAATACCTGCGGTGCCTCGACGCGAGGACCGGCCGGACGCTCTGGCATCGCACGGCCGAGAAGGACCCCGACGTGTTCCAGGCCATCGGCCCGTACCGGCCGGAGCACGGCTACGTCGGCGGCTGGAAGAGCACCGTGTTCCTCAAGGGTACGGACAAGAACCTCTACGTCCTGGGCCCGCAAGTGCAGTGGCTCACGGCGCTGTCGGCTGCCGACGGAGGCGTTCTCTGGCGCCATCCGGTCAAGGACCTGCACCTGGTCATTCGAGAGGAAGGGCTTGTGGTGGTGGGTCCCCAGAACTCGAAGGCCGAGCAGACCAAGCGGCTCGATCCGCAAACCGGTCAGGCCGAGTTCACGTTCGCCGCGACCCAGCGCCGGGCCTGCACCCGCTCGACCGGCAGTTGCGACGCCATCTTCTTCCGCGGCCATGAAGGCACCGGCCGTCTCGACCTGGCGACCGGACGCACCCAGTGGATCTCCACCATGCGTCCTTCCTGCCATGTGGGCGTGGTGATCGCCAACGGACACCTCTATTGGGTTCCTTGGGTCTGCGACTGCAACTTGCAGATGTTCGGGGCCATGGCCATGGCCCCGGCCGGCGCCTTCGTCTACGACCAGAAGGCGGTCGAGGCGGAGCGGCTTGAGGTGTCAGGACGGACGGCAGACGCGCAGAAAGGCTTCAGGGTTCAGGGTTCAGGAAAAGAGGCCAGCGCTCGGCGCGGGTCTCCCGACCCCGCCGAGGCCGCCGACCGCAAGGTCTCCGATCAGCCGGGGAGACCTTCGGTCGGGGAAGTGGCTCGGTCAGGAGACCGGCCACAGCGCGAGAACCTGAACCCTGAACCCCGAACCCTGAACCCTCAGAACTCGCATGCCGACTGGCCCACCTTCCGTGCCAATCCCGCCCGCACCGCGACCACGGGCGTCGCTGTGCCGGAACGCGTGGAACTCCTTTGGCAAACGCCGCCGCAGGAAGGCGTCGAGCCGACCGCGCCCGTGGCCGCCGGGGGGCTGGTCTTCACGGCCGGCTCCGACGGCATCGTCCGGGCCCGGGATGCGGCGACCGGCAAGATCCGCTGGACCGCCTATACCGGCGGAGCGGTCCACTATCCGCCGAGCATCGCGGGCCCGCGGGCATTGGTCGGGTCGGCCGACGGCTGGGTCTATGCCTTCGATTCTGCTACCGGGCAACTCGCGTGGCGGTTCCGGGCCGCGCCGGTCGAGCGAAGGATCCCGATCTACGGGGCCTTGATCTCGACGTGGCCCGTGGCCGGCGGCGTAGTGGTCCATGACGGCGTGGCCTACTTCGCGGCCGGGCTGAACGACGCCGACGGCACCCACGTCTACGCCCTCGACGCCGCCACCGGGCGCCTCCGGTGGCAGAACTCCACGGCCGGACACCTTGATCCCGAAAGCCGCCGCGGCATCACCTGCCAAGGCGAACTGCTCCTGCACGAAGGCAACCTGTACCTGGCGGGCGGCAACACGGTGTCGCCCGGCGTGTTCGACGCGCGAAGCGGCCGCTGCCTCAACCCGCCGCCTGCCGGCATGGGCTCCCGCGCCCCGCGCGGCCGCGAACTTGTTCTCACCGGCGGCCAGGTCCGTGTCACCGGCCAGCCCCTTTACTCGCCGCCCGACGCGCCGGTCTTCGACCCATCGGTCCAGTGGACCGAGCCCGTCGTCCATGCGAAGAACGCCGACCTGATGTTCCGACCGCTCGTCGAAAAGGACGCGTCGAAGCCGCCAAGCCAATGGTTGTTGTTCGCGCTGAATCCGCAGACCACGCAGGAACTCTGGAGCCGGCCGCTCGGTTCCGAGCCCGTCCGCTGGGGCGCCGCCATCGACGCCCAAGGCCGTACCCTGGTCAGCCTCCGCAACGGACGAATCCTTTGTTTCGGCAAGAAGCCGTGACGGCGTCAGTGGTCTCTTGGCGTGTTCGCCGTTCCCCTTTAGGATGAACGGGGATGGGGGCCTTCGTGTGTTCACTCGGGTCTTGGGTGGGATGTGAAGTTCTGTCCGTGGTGTCGGCGAGAAGTGCCTGAGGATGCTTCGGCGTGTCCCCATCCCGAATGCACCCGTGCTTTCGAGCTGGCCTTGCCGCTGCCTTCGCCGGCCAACGGCGTGCCGCCGGAGGCGCCGCCGATCCAGTTGCCGGTCGGGGGCCCATGCGGAGAAGCCCCGCCCGTGGACCTCCGCTTGCGGGCCGTGCCGACGGGTTCGCCGCCGGCACGCCGTCGATTTCGCCGGAGCCTGGCGGCGATGGCATTGCTGGGCGCGGCGTGCCTCTTGGGGTTCGGCGTGTGGCGTCTTTGGCCGGCGGCGACGCGGGAAGGCGAGCCCGGCAACACGCTCTTGGCCCGGAGCGATGCCTCGGTGGAACGCTTCGCCGAGCTCGACCCCCGGGCATCCGTTGTGTTGGAACGCGACCCGGAACGTCCGGATCGCGTCCAGGTTGTCTATGCTCCGATCACCCGGGGCGAAGTGACGTTCCGCGTGGCGCGGCAAACCGGCGAGTGGAGCGACCGAGTCGCGGACGACGAGGTCGGCGCGGACCACGTGTTCCCGTGGCCGACGGCCGATCTGAAGCCCGACGACGTGATCCGCGTCACGTTTCGCCGGGGGGATTCGCTCGGTACCCAGGAGTGGCGCGTGGCCGAGGCGAGACATGCGATCGCCGCGGCCCCGCAAGGGCTCTATGCCCGGCGCACCCTCGGCGACCGGAAGGCGTGGATCGGCCAGTACGGCGGCAGCGAGGCGAGCGAGACGGCAGTGGCCGACGCCCTGGAGTGGCTGGCCCGGCACCAGGCCGACGACGGCTCCTGGTCCGACCGCTGCCTCGGCGCCGGCAGCGAGGCCAAGTGCGAGAAGAACGCCCCGTGTTCCGGTCCCGGTGGCCCTTACGAGATGGCCCTCTCCGGGCTGGCCTTGCTGGCGTTCCAGGCCGGAGGGCATTATGACTTCAACGGGAACCGCTACTCGGAGAACGTGCGTCGGGCACTCGACTGGATGGTTGCCCGGCAGCGGTCCGACGGAGGACTGCTCGGCTCCAAGCAGGACCGCACGCGGCGGCGGCAGTTCTATCCCCAGTTCATGTACGAGCACGGGATCGCCACATTCGCCCTGGCCGACGCCTGCGCCGTGTCGCATGCCCTGGGGAGACCGAAGAACGAGCGACATACCGAGGCCCTGGGCAAGGCCCTGAAGTTCATCGAGGAGATGCAGCACGACGACGGCGGCTGGCGCTACACCGAGCGACGGGAGCAGCCGAGCGATACCTCGGTGAGCGGTTGGCCGATGCTCGCCCTGAAGTCGGCCCGCGAGGCAGGCGTGAGCCTCGATGCCCGGCAGATCGAGAAGGTCCGGGCGTTCTTCGAGGCGAGGGCCACAGGCGAACGGGGCCGCACCGGGTATCTGAACCGCGGCGTCCACACCGAGGCGACGACCGGCGTGGGCATGCTCGCCCGGCAGTTCCTTTTCGAGGAGCCGGACTCGCCGTACGTCCGCGAGGCGGCCGACTTCCTGGCCCAGTACGCCGAGCAGACCTGGCCCGACCGCCGGTCCGACGCCGGCCGAAGCGACTATTACCTCTGGTACAATTGCACGCTCGCGATGTTTCAGGCCGGCGGCGAGGCGTGGAAGCGATGGAACGACGTGGTCCGCGACACGATCGTGGGCCTCCAGCGCCACGAAGGCTGCCAGCGCGGCAGTTGGGACCCGGACGGCCGATGGGGCCCCCAAGGCGGCCGGATCTACTCGACGGCCCTGGCGGCCCTGACTTTGGAGGTGTATTATCGTTACGCGAGCCTGAGCGAAGCCGCGAAGCAAGCGGGCGGCGCCAAGTCGGACACGGCGTTCCCCTTGATCCGGCGCAAAGGGCCGTAGCACAGCCATCGTGGCTGTGGACGCGACAGGCTGGAAGCCTGGACGCTTACACAACAGGCTGGAAGCCTGTGCTACGGCGTGACCTCATTACCCCAAGCCCCAAAGGTGCATTCGATGTCCCAGAGCCGACGTGGATTCTTGAAGGGATCGGCCGCTGCCGCCGCAGGGGCCTTGGGATCGTTGGGGGCGACAGGCGCATCGGGCGCGGAGGCGAAACCGGGCGCCGGCGAGGTCTGCTTCCAGCGACGTATTCCAGTCCGGCATGAGGTCGATGTGTTCGTGGCCGGGGGCGGGCCGGCGGGGCTGGCCGCCGCCGTGGCCGCGGCACGCCAGGGCCGCAAGGTCTTTTTGGCCGAGCGCAACAACTGCTTCGGCGGCATGGGCACGGCCGGGATGCTCCCGCTGTTCATGCAGTTCACCGACGGCGTGAACATGCTTGCCGGCGGCCTCGGGGCCGAGATCCTCAAGACCCTGCGCGAGCGCGGCGGGACCGGGCCTGGCAGCGAGGTCACGATCCGGGCCGAGGTCCTCAAGCGAGTCTACGACGATCTCGTCCAGGGGGCCAAGGTCGATTTCGGCTTCCATACCGACCTGATCGCCGTCGAAGCGGAGCAGGGTCGCGTCACGGCAGCCATCCTGGCCGCCAAGAGCGGGCTCTTCGCCGTGAAGGCGAAGATGTTCATCGACGGCACCGGCGACGGCGACCTGGCGGCCTGGGCCGGCGCCCCTTTCGAGAAGGGCGACGCACAGGGCAACCTCATGGCCGGGACTCTGTGCAGCCTCTGGGCCGACATCGACTGGGCCGCGGTCCACAAGGGCGGACGCGTCTCCGACGAGTCCCGTCTCGAAGACGCCTTCCGCGACAAGGTCTTCACGGTCAACGACCGCCACCTGCCGGGCATGTTCCGCGTCGGACGGAACACCGGCGGCGGCAATATCGGCCACACCTTCGGCCTCGACTCGACCGACGAACGCTCGATTACCAAGGCCCTCGTCTGGGCCCGGAAGTCGCTCCTGGAATATGAACGCTATTATAAGAAATACCTCCGCGGGTTCGAGCAGATGGAGTTGGTCGCCACGGCCTCGCAGCTCGGCTGCCGCGAGAGCCGTCGGATCCTGGGCGACTACGTGTTGAACCTCGAGGACTTCAAGCGGCGGGCCGTCTTCCCCGACGAGATCGGACGCTACTCCTATCCCGTCGATATCCACGCCGCGAAGTCCGATCTGGCGAGCTACAAGAAATACGAAGAGGAATTCCGGAAGCTCCGCTACGGCAAGGGCGAGAACTACGGAATCCCCTACCGCACCCTGGTACCGCGGGGATTCTCGAACCTCCTGGTGGCCGGGCGGTGCATCAGCACTGATCGGCACGTGCAGAGCTCCGTGCGGGTCATGCCGGGCTGCTTCATCACCGGCCAGGCAGCCGGCGTGGCCGCGGCGATCGCCGTGGAGAAGAAGAGCGACACGCGCGGCTTCCCCGTCGCCGAGTTGCAGCGACGGCTCAAGGCCCTGGGGGGATTTCTCCCGCATTGCTGAACTGCCGTGCACGAACCGGGAGGCCACCACACGCGCTGTAGCGAACGCCCTCCGTGGCGTTCCGGAGGGAGGATTGCGAGATCCATGCCGATTCACGGAACGCCACGGAGGGCGTTCCCTACAGCGGGTCCTTCCACAATCCTACACGGCTACTTGCCCCGCCGGGCCTTCTCCTCCAGGCCGGAGGTCCCGAAGCGGCGGGCGAGTTCCGCCTCCACGTCCGCCAGCGTGACGCCGCAATAGGCCAACGTGACGAGGAGGTGGTAGACCAGGTCCGCCGCCTCGTGGACGACCGCCTCGCGGCCTGCCTTGCCTTCCAGACGAGCGGCCTCGACCATCTCGCCGGCCTCTTCGCAGAGCTTCTTGCCCAGAAGGTCGACGCCACCGTCGAGGAGCGCCCTCGTGTAAGATTCCCGCGGGGACGCGTGCCTTCGCGACTGGATCCGTTCCATCAGCAGGGCGAGGATGTTCGGTTCGTCGCTCATGGGAGTGCCTGTCGTCCAGGGCGTCTTTGGAAACCTATCCCGCGTCGGCACGTAGCACAGCCATCCTGGCTGTCGCACACGTAGCACAGCCATCCTGGCTGTCGCGGATGTAGCACAGCCATCCTGGCTGTCGCGGATGTAGCCCAGCCATCCTGGCGGTTCTGCGACAGGCTGGAAGCCTGTGCTACGGGGGGCTGGGCAGGCGACGTTCCCTGTCCCGTTGACAACCCCGCGCCGCCAACACAGAATGACGCAAGTGTAACGTGGACTACCCTTTCAGGTCGAGGAGGGACGACGAACATGGGGAAGCTCGCCATCGGGATGAATCTGGAAGCGATCCGGCGGCATGAGAAGCCGTTCGAGTGGGGCGTGGAGAAAGCAGCGGAACTCGGCTACGAGTACATCGAGCCCATGGTCCACTGGGGCCGCGAGCTGATGAGCGAGGCCCGATACTATCACACCGTCTCCATGTGGGATGACCCCTACCGAATCCGCCGCGCCGCGGAGAAGGCGGGGTTGAAGGTTTCCGGGCTCCAGGCCCACGGACCGGTCTGCCGGCCGGATATGCACGGCGACTACCTGAAGCAGGCGATCCGCTACGCCGCGGAGTGCGGTGCCCCGGTGGTCAACACCGACGAAGGCTACAAGGCGCCCTGGACGACCGAGGAAGAGGACCACGTCCTCATGCGCTACACGCTCTACGAGGCGGCCCTGGTGGCCGAGCCCCGCGGCATCCTGATCGGGCTGGAGTGCCACGCCCAGTACTCGAAGACCCCGGAGGGGCTCGACCGGATCTACAACCTGGTGAAGTCGCCCGCCATCGGCATCAATCTTGATACGGGCAACGCGTATCTGGCCGGGCAGGACCCCTACGCGTGGTTGGAGCGGGTCGTGGACCGGCTCGTCCACCTGCACGCCAAGGACATCACCGTGCAGCACTCCTCTGAGGAGCGGGGCAAGGTGACCGGCACGCCCGTCGGCTGCGCCTGCGGCGACGGCGTGATCGACTGGCGCCGCGTGATCGACATCGTCCGCCGCGCCCCGCGCGACATCGTCCTGTCGGTCGAGTGCGGCTCGATCGACGACGCGGCCCGGAGCATCCAGCACCTGAAGCCGCTCCTGGGGTCGTAGAGACCGGACCTTATGGCAACGCGCACGAGTGAATTGCGCGGGTCGCGGCGCTACGGCGCAGGGATCTGCGTCGTTCTCCTTCTCGCGATGACGGGCGCGGAGGCTTGCCTCGTCGCGGCCCCTCCCTCTCCGAAAGACGCCGCGGCCGCCTCGGGCCTGTTCGACGATTTCGACGACACCAAGGAGTATCCTTCAGCCGAGACGCTGCGGACGCAATGGGCCGAGGTGCCGGGCGAGCGTTTTGAGATTTCCGAGGCCCGGAAGTGGGATCGGCCCATCCGCCGGGTTTCCGGCCTGGTGCGGCTCAATGCGCCGTGGTTGGCTGGATCGGCCCTGCGACTCTCCGTTCTCGACCCGCAGCAGTTCCAGGTGCATCTGTGGAGCGGTCTCCACGGCGTTACCCTGCGATACTATCCCGAGTATCAGCAGACCTGGGCCGCGTATGGCACCTCGCGCGAGGCGGGGAAGCCTCGCCCGGCCGAGCAAGCCCTTTGGGCGACCAGCGAGGATTACTATCGCCGTTGCGGGATCGGCACCGTGGAGATCCACGTGCTGGCCGGGCGTCTGTTCCTCGTCCGCGGGGACCTCATGCTCCTGAGCGTGCCCATGAAGGACCTGCCCTCGGAGGTCTATTTCGAGGGGGCTGCGCTGGTGCGGGGCCTGGCGTGGTTCGAGTCGAAGTGGACGCCCGAGCCGACTCCCGTGCGGCCCGCCCTGCTCAAGACCGACCGACCGGCCGACCTGCCTTGGGAAATCCAGCCGACCGACGGCGTGGTGCTTAACCGCCTGCCCGAGGGCCCGATCGAGCTTGCCGCCGCCGAGAAGAGCCAGGAAGGGCAGGCCCTCTTTCCCCTGGAGAAGCCAGGGCTGTATGAATTCACCTTCGAGGTTGAGGACGCGGACGTCGGCACGGGTGTCTGCGTGGCCGATGCGGAAGGGCGGCCGATCTGCCGGATCGCCATGTTCCGCCACCGCGAAAGCGGCAAGAGGGTCTTCGACCTCCTGCCGGGCCGAGCCCGTGACATCGAGAAGGGCTACGACGCGAACCGGCAGCCGGTCCCCTTTGCCGGCAAGCGGCAGTGGTGGCGCCTGGTCTCGGGGGCTGGCCTGTTCAGACTCTTCACCAGCGGCGACGGCGTCTGCTGGCGCCAGCCGTCGATTCAGTCGCCGGCCTTGGAGGGGGCGTGCGTGAAGGTCGGGCTCTTCTGCCTGGCGTCGCCTCAGAAACGGTCGATCCGGCTCCGCGGGCTGTCGATCCGGAGGCTGGATGCCCTGTACGCGGAGGTGCCCGAAGCGGTGCTCGCGCGCGTGGGCCCCCTTCCCGGGAAACTGAACAGGCCGGACGACTGGCCCACCTGGGTCGCCGAGTCGCGCCCGGCCGACGTGACGGCCCACGTCTGGTGGCGGGCCTGCGCGCTGGTCACGCTCGGCTCGGGCGTCAAGCCGCAGGTGGCGCAACCGCTGTTGGTGCGTTTTCAAGAGGCTGTGCTTGAGGAATCGCCGGGGCCGCCCCTGGACCGGCTGTTGCAGTTCATGGAAGAGACATCGCTGGTCTGCTCGACGGACGACTGGACGTCGATGGACCGCGTGATGCCGATGTCGCGGCGGTTCGGTTGGGCGGTGGTGTACCGCGGCGTGCCGACGCCGTTCACGGTGGCGAGTCGGGCCATGATGCGGTGGCCGCTCTGGCATGCCCGGCGACTCTCGGTCTTTCCCGACGATCTTCTGCGCCACGAACTCTTTTGGCGAGTCTCTCAGGACCGCGACGACGAGACCCTCGCTTTCTGCCGCCAGATGCGCTACTGGGCCCGCACGGGCGGGCCCCGCGAGTGGGACCAGCCGGTGAGCCAACACGCGGAGTACCTGGTACAGTGGGCGGACCCAACGGCGGCCTCCAGCGCGGGCCGGCCCCGGCGTGGGCGGCGTCCGCCCCGGCCCCCTTCGTATCAGTCCGCCAATCCGCTGGTCGAGCAGATCGGCAAGGAGGGTTTCAATACGATCTCGGAGATTCGGGCGGCCGTCGACGGCCAGGCACTGCGTGAGGCGTGCCAGATCGTCACGTCGACGCCGGGCCCCCAGAGCCTCGGCCTTGTGCCCGACAGCGACGATCCGCGGCTCTTGGTCTCCTTCCCGCTGGCCATCGTTGCGGAGACGCGCGGGTGCCCCGAGCTTCGCGCGATGATGCAGGAGCAGTTCGACAAGATCGGGCAGTTCCGGCTCAAGCAGGCCGTTGCCTCCGGCGACGACGACGCGGTGGAATCCGTTGTAGCGCAATTCCCGGGCACTGAGGCCGCGGCGGAAGCCCACCGCTGGCTCGGCGACCGTCGCCTCGCCCAAGGACGGTTCACCGAGGCCGCGGGGCATTATCGGCGAGCGGTCGTCGGGCTGCCGGCCACCCAGCGCGAGGCCCTCACCGCGCGATACCGGCTGGCGGGCGCCCTGGGCGGAAACGACCTGGGTAGGCCGGTCCAGTCGCCCGTGCAGTTCGGCGGGACCAGTTTCTCCGCTGCCGACTTCGAGCAGATGGTCCAGGGACTCAAGCAGGCGTGGCGTCCCAAAGCCGCTACCACAGGCGGCACGGGCCCCGAGGCGGCTTCGGGAGGCTTCTCGCCGGGTCGATACGAGTTGCGGCCCTGGGCCGCCCTCGACGGCACGAACCTCAAGCGGCCCACAGGAGTCTCCGACAAAGCCCTCGACTGGATCGGCCGGCAGACTGCCGTGCTTCCGATGGGCCGGCAACTGATCGTCAGCGACCGTGCCGAGCTGACGGCCTTCGACCTCGACTCGGGACAATCGCGGTGGTCGCAGCAGGTCGATTCCGGCGACCGGTATCCGCAGTGGGCGCTGGTCCCGATGCGGCCCGTGGCTTTCGGCGACCGCATCCTGTCCCGCCGTCTGACCGCCGACGGCCCGGAACTGGCCTGCCTCGACGCCGCCGGCACCGTGGTCTGGGCAACCAAGCCCGAAGGCTACGTGGCCTCCGACCCGGTGGTCGTCGACGGAAGGCCCCTGGCCCTTGCCGCATTGCACGAAGGGACGGGAAAAGTCAGTCTCGCATTGGTGGAATTCGGCGCGACGACGGGCCGTGTGCGGGGCCGGGCCCTGTTGGCCGAGTTCCGTGAGTCACCCCGCCGTCCGCTCCCCTGCCAGTTGACCGTGGCCGACGACCGGCTCGTGGCCAGCGCGGCCGGATGCGTGTTGGCGTGCAGTCCCCAGGGCCGCGTTTTCTGGATTCGCCGCCAGGTCTTCGTCCCGCCGCCCGTTCAGGACCATCAGGCCGGGCGCGAATGGCTCCAGCAGTACCACGAGCCGCTGCTGGTCTCGGGCGGCCGCATCTACGCCACACAGCCGGGCGTGTGGGGAATCGAGTGCATGGAATTGGACGGGGGCCGGCTCGTCTGGCGTCGGGCGTCGGGCAGTCTCACCCGGTTGGCCGGCTTCGCCGACGATCGACTCATCGCGCAGACGCCCGACGGACCGATCGCCCTGGACCACGAGACCGGGAAGCTCCTCTGGTTCCGCGGCGTGAAGGACTGCCTTGCAGTGCGGATCTGCGGTCCCAAGGAGACTGTGCTGTCGTTCTCCGCATACGCGACGCGCCGGGGGAACCGCGGGAACCCGTCGGGCGTCCTTCTCTCGTGGTTTGATTCCGGGGAAGGCTCGTTGGTTGCGAGCGAGGTCCTGGAGACGCCGGGTCCGGGCCTCTGGCACGTGGGCCCGTTGTTGGCCACAAGCGGCCGTCAGTGGCTCGCCATGGCCCCCCAGCAGCAGCCGACGCAACGTCGGATCGTCGAGGCCCTCCGCACCGGCGACGTGGAGAAGCCGTGAAGCGGTCGGGGCTGGTGCGGGACGTGAGTTCCGTCGGTGGGCGCTACAGTCCTTTTCTCTAGCCCAGGCGTTTACGCCTGGGTCGCGAAGGGGAGAACGCGAGGCAGGAGCCCCTTCAGGGGCTTCTTTGAGGGAAGCCCCTGAAGGGGCTGGCGAGTCATATCATGGCCCCAGCGACCCAGGCGTAAACGCCTGGGCTGAGGAAAGGAAGGCATCCACCGCACACGCAGTTCCAGTCTATTCCGGACTCGCCCAGGATCGTCCTGACCCGTTGACCCGGCCCTGAGCGCGAACCACAATGGGTGCAATGTCGCGGGTTCGGCGCCCGGTGGTCGTGCATGATGAACAGGAAGCGGCGAAGAAGGCATCTGGCTTGCGTCCTTGCCTTGCTGGCGGGGATCGCCGCAGGGGGGCCTGCGCGTGGTGAGGGGCCGTGGGAAGTCACGCCCCAGAGCGAACAGGCCCTGGCGCGAGGCCTCGATTGGCTGGCGCGGAACCAGGGGCCCGAGGGAAACTGGCAGTCGAACGACCTCGGCCTGGTCAGCACCGGGATGCTGGCGTTTCTTTCGGCCGGCCACCTGCCCGGCCGGGGCAAACACGGCGAAGCCGTCCAGCGGGCCATGGAGTACGTGCTGCGCAACGCCAAGCGATCGGGGCTTCTGAACATCGCCGAACCGCGGCGCGGGATGTACAACCACGGGCTGTCGACCTTCGTCCTCGGGCAGGCCTTTGGAATGACCGACGATGCGAGGCTCGGGCCGGTTCTCGATCGCGCCATCGCCACCATCGCGCAGACCCAGTGCGAGGACGGCGGCTGGGATTATGTCGCCCAGCGGCAGGCCAACGGCCACGACCTGAGCCTCGCCGTGATGCAGGCCCTGGCGCTCCGCAGCGCCGTGGACATCGGGCTCGACGTGCCCCCGGCCGTGGTCGAACTGGCCATCCGGAGCGTGCGCGAACACTACACGCCCCAAGGCTGCGACCGCAACGCCACGGAGGAGGAGCAACGCAAGCACCCGGGCCGATTCACCTACAGCAAAGGGGGCGGGAACGGGACGTTGGCCATGGCGGCCGCGGGCGTCGTGTGCCTCCAGGAATTCGCTCAATACGACGACTGGCGGATCGAGAAGAACATCGAGATCATCCTCCAAGAGATCGAAAAGACCGCGGATCCGAACGTCATGGCCGCCCAGCACCGCTCGCCGTTCGACGCCTATACCTTGTACTACGTGGCCCAGGCCCTCTACCAGGTCGGCGGCGAACCTTGGAAGAAGGGCTACCCGCGTCTCCGCGACGCGGTGGCCGCCGGCCAGATCCTCGATCCCCAGAATCCGGCCCGCGACGGCCTCTGGCAGGCCTCCGGCCACGTCGGCGGGCGCCCGGGTGAATTGTACATGACCGCCGTGGCCTGTTTCGTCCTGGCGATCCCCAACCGCTACCTGCCGATTCTCCAGGAAGGCAGAATTGACACGCTCCGTGAGAAGTTCGGCACGAAGCGATGAAGGGGGAGGGATTGGGGATTAGGGATTGGAGACTAGAGATTAGAGATTAGGGACTGGAGACGGTGCGATGAAGAGGTGGCGGTGCGATGCAACGGCGGGCAAGCCCGCCCGCTACGCGGAGATATGGTTGAATCTGCGCCCCAGGATCCCTAACCACTAACCACCGACCACTGCCCCTCGCCCCATGCTCCTTTCTCCCTGGTTTGCTGTTGCCGGGTTGGTCCTTGCGGCCGGCCCCATCGCAATCCACCTGCTGAACCGGCAGCGGTTCCGCGTGGTCCAGTGGGCGGCCATGGANTTCTTGCGTCAGGCCGTGCGGCGGAGCCGGCGCATGATGCGNCTGCAAGACCTNGTGCTCCTGGCGGTCCGCGTGCTGTGCGTGNTNTTGTTCGGGCTGGCCATGGCCCGGCCCTACTTCGTCAGCTCGGGCGAAGGGGTGGACCCGAACCAGCCGGTCCACGCCGTCCTGCTCGTGGACAATAGCCTGAGCATGGGTTATGAGCAGCTTGGACGCACGGTGCTCGATGAGGCCAAGGCCCGGGCGAAGGAGTTCATCGACCGTTTGCCGCCGGGGAGCCGCGTTTCGGTGATCCCGGTCTGTGCGTCGTCGCGGGACTTCAGTCTCGGGGCCTACAGCACGAAGGAGGATGCCTCGGAGGCGTTGGCGTCGATCGAGCCGGCCGACCGGTCGGCCACCGCCGCGGCAGCCCTTGAACTGGCCAAAGAGGCGTGCCGGCGCACGCCCAGCCCGCCCAACAAGCAGATCGTGCTCCTCTCCGACCAGCAGGCCGCCAACTGGCCGGCGCAGTCGCTCGACGCGCAGGTCGGCGGCCCGCTCCAGGTCGTCGAGTTGGCTCCGAAGGCCGCCGAGAACGCCTGGATCGCCGACTTCCGGCTCCAGGACGGGATTGCCGATCTGGAGAGCCCGGCCGTCTTCCTGGCGACGGTGCGTTTCGAGGGAACCGCCCCGCGTCGCGACGTTCAGGTGTCGCTTTCGCTCGACGGCACGGTCTTCGCCACGCAGACGGTCGATCTGGAGCCGGGCCAGGCTAGAGAGGTGCGGTTCCCTCCGTATCGCTTCAGTCAACCGTTGCAGCCGGGGCAGGTGACGTTCGTTCCGGCCGAGGTGTCGATCCCGCGCGACCACCTGGCGATGGACGACCGCCGCGTACTGGCCGTGCCGTTGGTGTCGGCCCTGCCCGTGGTGATGGTCGATCAGTGGGGCACCGAGGAATCGCCTGAGCGGAGCCGGTTCGGCGAAACGCGGCGCCTGCGGCAGTTGTTGGCCCCGGTCACGGCCCGCCAGGGACGCGATCCGCAGCTCCTCCGGATCCGGCAGGCCAAGTTCGATCAGCTCGACCGGGAAATGCTCAAAGACGCCCGGCTCGTGGTCGTCGCGGGGGTCCGGTCGCCGGAACCGGCCGACGTGGTCCGCTTGTTGCGGGAGTACGTGGAGCAAGGGGGCTCGCTGGTCTTGGCGGCGGGCGGCGACTTCTCGCCCGCCGATTGGACGCAAGGGGCGTGGCTCGACGGCTCGGGAATCCTGCCGGCGCCGCTCAAGCCGGAGCCCATCGGGTCCCTGCCGACGGAGGCTTCCCGCCGGATCGAGCCGTTCCAGCTCGACGTGTCGGGCCTGGTCCACGAATACTTCCTCCTGGAGCAGACGCCTCGCGAGGAGTTGGAGAATCTCTATCGGCGTCCGCTCTTCTTCAGAGCGGTGGAAGCCGATATGACGCCTGCCGTAATCGACGGCATGGTCCGCAACGTCGCCTCGCGGATCGAGAAGGACCGCTCCAAGCCCCAGGAGACGAACGAAGGGATTCCGCCGCAATGGCTGCTCTGGGCGTCTTCGCTCCCCGGTCCCGCGCCCGACTCGTTGCCGCCGGCCGAGTTGGCCGAGAAGACGCGGCCCCATGTGCTGGCGAGTTACACGAACCAAATGCCTTTTTTGATCGAGCGTGACATCGGGCGGGGGAGGGTCCTGCTTTTCACGACCGGAGTCTTCCGCGACTGGAACACGCTGACCATTACCGACGCCGTGGTGATCTTCGACCGCATTCTCCGCGACCTGCTCCAGCGGAGCCTCCCGCGGCGCAATCTGGCTTCCACGGGGCAGATGACCTTCCCGGTTCCGTCCGACTTGCGGGCCGCCCAGTTCACCCTGGCGGATCCCGGAGGCCACGAGGAAATGCTCTCGGTCGACGCCCTGGGCGGCGACCGCTACGGCGTCTCAATCGGCAACCTGGCCCAGCGCGGGATATGGCGTCTGGTGGCGAGGACGGCGAAGGAGAGTTCCCCCTCGGGCACCGAGGCGAAGCTGCTCGACACGCCGTTGGCGGCCAACGGCCCGGCCGAGGAATCGGAGTTGCGGTTCCTCAGGGAAGCCGGCCTGCGCGAGCGTCTGCCCGAGGCGGAATACCGTTGGGTTGGCCAGCGCGAGTCGATCCGTCTGACCGCCGGCCCGGCCTCGGCCCGCGACCTCTGGAAGTGGCTCATGGCCGCGGTCCTCCTGGGCCTCTTCGTCGAGACGGTCCTCCTGGCCTGGCCGCTGGCCCGAAGGGAACCGGCTGCCGGGCAGAGAGTCGCGACCGCCGGCCGCCTTGCGGAGGGCCGCCCATGAGCGTGACGGAACTCCTGGGCCGGATGCTGGGTGTGGAGAACGCGGTCGAGATCGGCCGGATCGAGCCCTCGCTGGCCGCCTCGTGGGCCCACGACGCCCCGGCCTGGGTGCTCCTGGGAACCATCGGACTGATCCTTCTGGCTGTCTTGTTCTACACGCGGCTCCAGATCGTGCGCCGGGCCCGGACCCGGGTGATCCTGGCCGTCTTCCGCGCGGCCTGCTGGTGTCTCCTGCTGCTGATCCTCGCCGAGCCGGTGGTCACGGTCCACATCACTAGCCGGCTGCGGCCTTCGCTTTGGGTCCTATTCGACGGCACCGACAGCATGGGCATTGCCGACGATTTGCCTCCCTCGGACCGCGCGAAGCTCGCCACGGCCGTGGGCTGGTCGGCCGAGGGCGCGGCCGCCGCCGCCAGCGCGGCCCAGCACGCCCGCATCGACTACGTCAAGGCCCTGGTAGAACTCGAAAACGAAAACCTCCTAAAACGCCTTGAACAAAGGTTCCGGCTCCGGTTCTTCCTGCTCGACCGGCCCGACGGCGTGCGCGGGCTGGACTCGTCGGCCGAAGGCGAAGGGGAGGTCGATCCGGAACACCTCGCCGGGCAGTTGACCACCGACGGCCAGGTGACCGCGCTCGGGGCCGGACTGGTGGATCTTGCCCGGCGCCAGTCGGCCACGAACCTCGCCGGGCTGGTCGTGTTGAGCGATTTCAACCAGAACGCCGGTCCTTCGGCCGTGGAGGCGGCGCGACGCTTGGGGGTGCCGGTCTATCCGGTCGGGCTCGGGCCCGTGGCCGCGGTCGATCTGGCCGTGGACCTCCAGTGCCCGCCCACCATGAAGAAGGACGAGAGCTACCCGTTGACCGTCACGCTGCGCCAGGAAGGGCTGACCGGCCAGGGCGTCACGGTCAAGTTCTCGGTGCGGAAGATGCAGGGGCCGGTCGCCACGGCGGGAAGCGTCCTCGCCGAGCGCGAGGTGACGCTCCACCATGCCACGGAAACGGCCGAAATCACCTACGTCCCCACGGAGACCGGGCGGTTCGCCTTTGCCGCCGAAGTGGTCCCGTTGCGCGAGGAAGTGGTGGCCGAAAACAATCGTTCGGAGACCGAGTGTACGGTCCACGACAACTTCCTGCGATTGCTCTACGTCGAGTATGAGCCGACCTGGGAGTGGCGATTCATCAAGGAGGTGTTTCACCGCGACCGCCTGGTGGGCACCCGCGGCTTCCGCACGTTCCTCCGGTCCGCCGATCCGAAGGTGCGGCAGTCGAGCGAGTTGTTCGTGCCCACGCTCACGCCGCCGCGGAGCGAGTTCTTTGCCCAGGACGTGATCCTCGTGGGCGACGTGCCGGCCTCCGCCCTCAGCCCGCGGTTCTGCCAGATGACCGAAGAATTCGTCGATAAGCTGGGCGGCGGGCTGGTCGTGGTGTCGGGGCCGCGGTTCGGGCCGGGGCAGCTTGCCCTCACGCCGCTGGCCGATATGCTCCCGGTCAAGGCGGATCCCAACCTGCGGATCCGCGACCGCCAGCCGTTCTCCTTGCACCGCACGGCCGAGGCGGCCCAGTATGATTTCATGCAGTTGGAGCCGGGACCGGACAACGACAAGGCGTGGGAGAACCTCGGCCAACTCCCCTGGTATCAGCCGGTCGAGCGGCTCCATTCCATGGCCACCGCCCTGGCCGAGCATCCCACCGACAAGTGCATCGACGGCAAGACGCCTCAGCCGATCCTCGCCGTGCGCAACTACGGGCGTGGCGAGGTGGTCTATCTGGCGATGAACGAGATGTGGCGTCTGCGGCGTCTGTGGGGCGAGCGTTACTACCGGCAGTTTTGGGGCCAGTTGATCCACCGCCTGGCCTCCCGCCACGCGCTCGGCTCGCAGAAACGGTTCGTCGTGCGGACCGACCGACGTCAGTACCGGCCCGACGAGCAGGTCTTGCTCACCGTCGAGGCCTACGACGCCGACTTCAAGCCGCTCAGTGAAGACAAGGTGCCCGGCCGCAAGCTCAGTGCCGAGATCCTCCTGCCCGGCGGCAGTTCCGGGGGCGAGGGGGGCTCGCGGCCGATCAGCGTGGCGCAGTTGCGCGAGGGGGTGTTTGAGGCCCGGTTCCCGGTCTTCGCCGCGGGCGAGCATCGCGTCCGGGTCCGGGATCCGATCGCCCAGCAGATCGCCGACACCACGTTCCAAGTCGTGGCGGTCCCCGTGGAGCGGCAGCGGGCCACGCGGAACGCCGCCCTCCAGCAGGCCCTGGCCGACGCCACCGGCGGCAAGAGTTTCGACCTGACCACGGTGGCCGCACTGCCCGACCAGGTCCGCCTCCAGACCCGCACGGAAACCAACGTCGAAGTCATCCCGCTCTGGAACACCTGGCTCGTGTTCGCCGCGGTCGCCGTGCTCATGCTCGGCGAGTGGCTGGGGAGAAAGTGGGTAAACCTGCCATGAACCGCCTCGATCGACTCCGGGCACGACTGGCCGGGCTGCGCCGCCGCCGGCAGATGGCGCGGCTTGCCGCGGGCTACAGCGCGCTCGGGGTGGCGGTGCTCTGGGCCATGATCGCCGCCTTCCTGGGCGACTGGCTTTTCGACATGGACTATCCGCAGCGTCTGGTGGCCCTGCTGGTTTGTACCGGGGCGGTCGTCTGGGCCTTCTACCGCTTCACCCGGCCGTGGCTCGGCCGGCACGAGTCGCTGATCGACATGGCCCTGCTCGTGCAGCGTCAGGAGCATATCGACAGCGACCTGGTGGCCGCCCTCCAGTTCGAGTCGCCGGAAGCCGCCGAGTGGGGATCCGTACAACTGGAGGCGGCGGTCATCGAGCAGGCCGCGGAACTGGGCCGACAGGTGCGGCCGGTGTCCGACATCCCTCCCAAGCTCGTTTCCCGCCGGCTCGCAACCCTGCTGCTGACGCTGCTGCTGGTGGCGGCGTGTGCCTGGCTCTTTCCCGTCCACCTGCGGACGTTTCTCGATCGGCTCTTGTTCCGCCTGGCCCGTTACCCCACGCACACCGTACTGGAAAGCGTCGCGATCAATGGCGCGGCGATCGACCTCGACCGCTGGGGTGACGAGGAGGTGAAGTGCCCCTACGGGCAGGCGGTGCGGATCGAGGCGAAGTGCGCAGGCGAGCTGCCGGCCGAGGCAACCGCGCGGATCACCACGGAGCGAGGCGGCGTGCGGAACAGTTTTGCCCTGGAGGCCGGCGATCGGCTCGGCCTGTACATGGGCCAGTGGCCGCGGCTGGTCGACGCGGCACGGCTGGAGTTGTTTCTCGGCGACGCGCGGACCGACCCGCTCCGGCTGGTCGTCGTGCCGCCGCCGACGGTCGATGTGCAGTTCGAGGTTACACCGCCCGGCTACGCCGCCTCAAAGGAGTCACCCACCGAGACGGTCAGCGGATTGCGCCAGCTTTCGGTGGTCGAGGGTTCGCGGGTCGTCATCCGGGTCAAGTCGGATAAGGCGTTGAAGGAGGCGGCCGTCACGCTTGACGGCGTGGGGCACGCCATGGCCAGGATCGCGGAGCAGGCGGTCGAGGGCCAGGCCGATGTGTGGGCCGTCGATCCAACCAACACGCCTCTTGCGGCCGTGGCCGAGCCGATCCGCTATTCAATCCAGGTGAGCGACGTCGACGGCCTCTCGCTGGAGCGGCCGATCGAGGGGGTCCTCCGCATCAAGGTCGATCACCCGCCCGAGATCACGGCCTCGGCCCTCACCACGCTGGTCCTCCCTGCGGCCCGGCCGACCCTTGCGTTTGCCGCCTCCGACGATTACGGCATCGCCGAAGTGGCCGCCATGGCCGAAGTGGTCCACGCCGACGGCAGCCCGGGAGAAAAGACCGAAGTGAAGCTTTACGCCCTTCCCCCCGGCGGGCCGCCGGGGAAGAATGTACGCAATCGGCAACGGTTCCCGCTCGCCCCGCTGAAGGCGGTCAAGGGCGACCAGGTGAGAGTGACCCTCCGGGCCACCGACGACCGGGGCGCCGGGCCGGGGAAGACGGCCCTCAGCGAGCCGTTGGTGTTTCAAGTGACCGACGAGCAAGGAATCTATGCGGCCATGTCGGAAGCCGACCGCGAGTCGGCCCGCCGGCTCCAGACCATGATCGAAGACCAGATCGACGTGGGAGCGGGAAAATGAACGCCCAAAGTGCAAGGAACTCCCGTTTGGAGTGCGGCGACCTGTCGCCGCTTTCCTTCTTCTCCCCACCAACGCCTCCGACGTCGCAGAACGCCGATGGCTTGAATCCAAAGCGGCGACAAGTCGCCGCACTCCAAACGAGTCCGGTTGGAATCGCGGCGTTTCTCGCTGCGATCCTCACGACCGCGGCGTTCGCGCAACCTCCTGCTGCGGACGAGCCGAAACCGGCGTCCGCCGCCGAGCCCTTGCCCACTTCCGCCGAGAACGTCGTGCGCAAACAGGAGGCCCAGCAGCGGGTCCGCATCATGGCCCGGGACCTCGTCTCCGCGATCCTCGACATCCAACTCGTGCAGCTCGACGAAAACGACCTCACCGCGACCGATCTCTACCAGGATATCCACGCGATGCGGGGGCACATCGACGAGTTGATCGAGGCCGAGATGCCCCGGGTCGTGGAACTCCTGGTGCAGATCCAGGGCGACGGCGACGGCCGCGACCAGCGGTTCGTCGCCGCGAGGCAGAAGAGCCGCGAGATCCTCGTGCAGCTTCTGGTGGAACGGCAGCGGGTGCTGAGGCGTCTGCGGATCGCCGAGTTGGCGGCCCAGGTGCGCCATCTCATCCAGACGCAGACCAAGGTGCAGGGAGTCACCCAGTCGCTCCCAGAAAAGGCCCCCGCCGAGCGCGACGTGCTCGCCCTCTCGGCCGTCGAGGACCAGCGGGACGTGAAGGCGGTCTACCTGCGGCTCCAGGAGACGGTCAAGGACGTGGCCACCTGGGGCGGCGAGGTCGGCACGTTGGCTTCCAACGCCGTCCAGATGCTCCAGAAGAGCCAGATCGAACAGGAAATGGACAGCGCCGCCAAGACCCTGGAGCAAACCAAGGTCGCCGACGCCGTCGCCCATCAGGAAAACGTGCTCAAGGCCCTCCGCGAATTGCTGCAAATCCTGGAGCGGGTCCAGGGACTCATGAAGGGCGACCAGCACTCGATGGAGAAGGCCATCCAGGAACTCGTCGACCGGCAGGCCGAGATCCGGCAGGCCACCGAGCAGTCCGACGCCAGCGAGCGCGACCTCCAGAAGCTCACCCAGGAGCAAAGCCAGGTGCAGAAGGACCTGGCGGAACTGAGCCGCCAGCCCCAGTCCGCGGCCGACGCGGCCAAGGCGATGGAACAAGCCAAGCAGGCGGCCGAAGAGGCCACGGCCAAGCTGTTTGAAGCGAAGCCCAAGGAGGCCGTGGCGGAGCAGGACAAGGTGCTGGAGAATCTCAAGAAGGCGGCCCAGGGCATGGAAAACCCGGCCAAGCCGGAGACCAAGCCCGCCTCGCCCGAGCAACTGGCCCAAGCGGCCGCCGACCTGGAAGCGGCCCGCAAGGACCTTCAGAAGATCCAGCAGGAGCAGAAGCAGGCCTCGGCCGCGGCGGTCCAGAAGCCTGCCGAGGCGAAGCCTCTGGAGAACCAGATCGCCCGCGAGTTGGCCGAGGTGCCGAAGAACCGGAGCCTTCCGGAGCCGGTAACGTCCCGGGTCCAGGAGGCGCAACAGGCGGCGTCCGAGGCGGCGTCGGCCATGGATCGGGCCGAACCGGAACGCCGCGAGGCGACGCGGACTTCGGAACAGGCCATTCAGCGGGCCCTGTCGGAAGTGGAGCAGGCCCTGGCCGACGCCAAGCGGCAGCAGCTCCGCGACGCGATGAACGCCCTGACCCAGGCCGCCCAGTCGGTCGAGCAGGCCGCGGCCGCCGAACGCGAGGTGGCGCATCAGGCCCAGGAGGCGTCGCAGAAGACGGGACTGGAGGCCCGCCAGGCCCACGAACTGGTGCAGAAGCAGGCCGAAGTCCAGAAGACGGCGGCCGACGCCTCTAAGCAAGTGGAAAAGGCGGCCCCGGAGGCGTCGAAGACACTCGCGGCCGCGGCGCAGCCGATCCAGAAGGCGGCCGAGAAGCTTCAGGCAGCCCAGCAGCAGCCGGGCGAGGCATCGAAGCCGGCTGCCGAACAGGCCGCCGACCAGGCCAAGCAGGCCGCCGAGAAGCTCGCCCAGGCCGCCAGCCAGATCGAAAAGGAAGCAGCGAAGGCGGCCGAGCGACTGGCCCAACTCACCAACGAGCAGCTCCAGCAGGCCGAGCAGGCCCTCCAGGCGGTGGAAAAGGCCGTGGCCGAGCGTCCCGAGTCGCTCGGCGAGCGCATGGAGAAGTTGGCGAAGGCCGAAGAGCACGTCAAGAAGGCCCGGGCCGAGCAATTCGCCGAGGCCAAGCAGGAATTGGCCCGCAAGGCCGCCGAGCAGATGGCCTCGCAGGTCCCGCCGTTGCAGCAATTGGCCGAGCAGGCGACCCCCGTCGATCCCGGCGCGACCGGCGCGCTCCAGTCGGCCGAGAACCAGGCCGCCCGGGCCGCCCGGGAAGTGCCCAAGGCGCCGGACCTCGCCCCGAAGGCGGAGCACGGCGTGGCCGAGGCCATGGACCGCGCGGCGGCCGACCTGGCGGCCCGGGTCGCGCAGCTCAAGAACGATCGGGCCCTGGCGCAGGCGGTCGCCGACCGGGGCGGGAAGCCCCCCGCGGAAGCCGAGGCCGAGGCGAAGCCCAGCGATCAGGCGTCGCCGCGTTCCCCGCAAGGCGGCAGCGCCCGAAAGGGCGAGATGGTGCAGAACCCGAAGGCGACGCCCAAGCCCCTGGATTCGGCCAAGCGCGATCCGCAGGGCGACAACCGCGGCTCCGTCACTCCCGGCGACGCCGACGCCGCGCGTCGCCGCGAAATGGAAGAGGCGTGGTTTGCCAAGCTGCCGCCGGAGGTCCGCGCGGCGATCCGCGCGAATTCGCAGCGTCGGCCGCCCCGCGGCTACGAAGACCGATTACAGCGATACTTCAAGAACCTCGACTGACGTTGGAAGGCAATCATGACAAGCGACAGTGCCCCCCAGGATGACCTCGCTGCCGTCAAACGCTGCAAGGAAGACTACGATCGGCTCCGGACCGAGCTGGCCAAGGTGATCGTCGGCCAAGACAATGTCATCGAGCAGGTGCTCGTGGCCATCTTCTCGCGTGGCCATGCCTTGCTGGAAGGCGTACCCGGCCTGGCGAAGACGCTGCTGGTCAGCTCGCTGGCCGAGGCGACCCACCTGGCCTTCAAACGCATCCAGTTCACGCCCGACCTCATGCCCAGCGACGTCACCGGCACGGAGATCATTCAGGAAGACCCGCAGACCGGCCACCGCGGCTACAACTTCCTGCCGGGTCCGATCTTCGCCAACATGATCCTGGCCGACGAGATCAACCGCACGCCGCCCAAGACGCAGGCCGCCATGCTCGAGGCGATGCAGGAGCGGCAGGTGAGCGCCGGGGGCAAGGTCCACCGCTTGCCCGACCCGTTCTTCGTCCTGGCCACGCAGAACCCGCTGGAACAGGAAGGCACCTACCCGCTGCCGGAAGCCCAGCTCGACCGGTTCCTTCTCTACATCAAGGTCGATTACCCCAGCGGCGCCGAGGAATGGGAGATCGCCCGCCGCGTGACGACCGGGCAGCAGGGCAAGATTTATCCGATCATGTCGGGCGAGGAGATCGTCGAGTATCAGCGCCTCGTGACCCGGGTGCCGGTGAGCGACCAGGTGCTCGGCTACGCCTGGACCCTGGTCCGGGCGTCGCGTCCCGGCACCAAGGATTCCTTGGATTTCGTGGACCGCTGGGTCGCGTGGGGCGCCGGGCCGCGCGGCGTGCTCACGCTGGTCACGTGCGCCAAGGCCCGGGCCATCCTGCACGGCCGCTACCACGCCACCACCGGCGACATCGACGCGGTGGTCCGTCCCGCGCTGCGCCATCGCATCGCCGGCAACTACGCCGCCCAAGCCAACAACCTCACCAGCGACCGTTTGATCGAGGTGCTTCTCGAAAACGTCCCCGCCGACCGGGCCTACGAGAAGCCGGCCGTGGCGGTGTAAACACCTTTGGAGCGCGGCGACCTGTCGCCGCTTTCTTTCTTGCGGAGAAACTGGTTGTCGGTCACAAGAGAAAGCGGCGACGAGTCGCCGCACTCCAAGGACCGGCGGAGGATCGTTCGATGGCCAAGAGCGTCCTGTCCCGATATCTCGATCCCGACGTGTTGAGCCGGCTGGCCAACCGCCGCATCGAGCCCCGCGGCCTCGTAATGGGCACGCTGGCCGGCGCGCACAAGTCGCCCTTGTCGGGCTTCGCCGTCGAGTTCGCCGGCCACCGGGAGTACGTCTGGGGCGACGACCCCAAACACATCGACTGGCGGGTCTACTTCACCCGCGATCGCTACATGATCAAGCAGTACGAGATGGAGACCAATTTCGTCTGCCATCTCCTGTTGGACGTCAGCGCCTCGATGCGATACGGGGAAGGGGCCGCGCAAAAGCTCCGCTACGCCTCACAGATGGCGGCCACGCTGGCCTACGCGATCATCCGGCAAAGCGATAAGGTCTCCCTGGCCACGTTCGACGAGGAGCTTCGCGGTTTCGTCCCGCCGAGCAACTCGATGGCCCAGATCGTGCGCGTCACCGAGCACCTCGACCAGACCCAGCCGGTCCACAAGACCGACATGGCCCGCTGCCTCAACGAATTCACCAGCCGCACGCGCCGCCGCGAGATCCTCTTCCTTCTGAGCGATTTCCTCACGGACCTCGGGTCGCTGGAGGCTGCGATCCAGCGCATGCGTTACAACCGGCACGAGGTCGTCCTTTTCCAGGTGCTCCACCATGACGAGCTGCACTTTGAGTTCGACGGAATGGTGAAATTCGTCGGCCTCGAACTGCCCGAGGAACTGACCACCCAGCCCGAGGTCCTGCGCCGCGAGTACCTCCGCGCGATGACCCAGTTCAACGCCGACTTCGAGGACCTCTGCCTTCGCAACCGCGTGGAGCGGGTGTTGGTCGATACGAGCCGCGACATGGGCGAGGTGTTCGCCGACTACCTCAACCAGCGCAGCCGCCTCAACCGCGGGCGATGAGGTCCTCTTCAGGGAGCAACGCACCGGGGCGTTGCCCCCACGCCGCCGCTGCCGGGTCCGTCACTCGGCGAAGCCGGGGGTCGGCATGGACACGTCCGTGACGGTTTCCATGCTTACCCGACGCTTCGCGTCGTGAAAGCATGCCACCCTTTTCCGGGGCTCGTTGAGGGGCCCCTCGCCTTGTCGGGAGTCCGCCGGTGCGTTATCTTGTAGGGTTCGCGGAGGCCGAGGCGGCACTCGGCCCCCCCATTAAAAGGCCTCCGCGCGTCTTTCGACTTCGGTGGCATGAACATGAGCGACCCGTATTTCCAGCAGTTGTTTGCGGCCCGGATCGGCGGGAAAGACTACGGCAAGGGAACCGAGATCTACAAGTTCGAGAAGATCAAGCGGGCGAAGCGCAAGGCCCTGGCCGAGCATCCGCAGCGCAAGCTCCTGGATTTCGGCATCGGCGAGAACGACGAGATGGCGCCTGAGCCGGTCCGCCGCGTCATGGCCGAGGAGATCAGCAAGCCGGAGAACCGCGGCTACGCCGACAACGGGATCGTGGCTTTCCGCGAGGCGGTGGCCCGGTTCATGAAGCGGGAGTTCGAAGTGGAGCTCAACCCGGCCACCGAGATCAACCACGCGATCGGCAGCAAGCCGGCCCTGGCCATGCTGCCGGCGTGCTTCATCAATCCGGGCGACGTGACCCTGATGACAGTGCCCGGCTACCCGGTCGCGGGTACGCACACGAAGTACTACGGCGGCGAGGTGTACCGGCTGCCGCTCTTGGCCGAGAACGATTTCTTCCCCGACCTCGACGCGATCCCCGCCGACATCCGGCGCCGGGCCAAGCTCCTGGTGATCAACTATCCCAACAGCCCGACCGGCCGTGTGGCGACGCGGGAGTTCTACGAGCGGGTCGTTCGTTTCGCGCTGGAGAACCAGGTGGTGGTCGTCCAGGACGCGGCCCACGCGATGCTCAGCTACGGCGAGAAGCCCTTGAGCTTCCTCCAGGTACCCGGTGCCCGGGAGGTCGGCGTGGAGGTGCATTCCCTCTCGAAGGGCTGGCACATGATCGGCTGGCGCTTGGGTTGGGTGTGCGGCCACGAGCGGATCGTCCGGGCGTTCGCCGACGTGAAGGACAACTCCGACTCCGGCCAGTTCATCGCCATCCAGAAGGCGGCGATCCGGGCACTCGACGATCCCGAGATCCCCGTCCATACCCGGGCGAAGTACGAGCGCCGGCTCCGCAAGCTCGTCGCGGTGCTCTCCGGCTGCGGCTTCGAATGCAAGATGCCGGGCGGCACCTATTTCCTGTATGTCCGCAGTCCGAAGGGGACGGCTGGCGGCGCCGCCTTTGAGACCGCCGAGGCGGTGAGCCAGTACCTCATTACCGAGCACTCGATCTGCACGGTCCCCTGGGACGACGCCGGCAACTTCCTCCGCCTCTCCGCCACCTACGAGGCCGCCGACGAAGCCGCCGAGGATGCGCTGATGGCCGAGACCGAATCCCGGCTCCGGAAGATCGGATTCGTCTTCTGACGGATCGCCTCCTGCCGGCAAACGCAGCAAGGCCCCAAACCGTAGGGGGCAAACGCAGCGCAGTCCCATCAACACTGGGACCCCAGCTCGAGCGGAACCGGAGGTCGGCTCCCTATCCCGATCGTTCTGCCATTCATCCGGCAGCGGGGTCTTGGCCGCTGCCGACGACGAATCGCCGAGTGAACCGCAGGTGCCCTATTTGTCGATAATGGGCATGAAAACGATCTTGCAGCAGATGTCGGCGGCGACTAGTTATCACGTGTCAGGACGACACTTCCTTCCAAGGATGGTATCCATGCTGCAACCTTCTCAGGGGCAAGGAGTTTGGGGGATCACTCTCCTTATGGGGGCCATTCTCCTTGTTGCTTTCGGGGGATGCACGACACCCGCTTATCGGTACGGTGGCGACTTGCTTACCGCGAACGACGCCGGCCTGAAGTCCGGCGAGTCTCAGGTTGAGCGTGGACGGCCGATGCCGGTGTTGGACACCGTGGGGTGGGTCGTCGGGGTCCCCTCGAAGATCCTGATGCTCGACCGCCGTATCGACAATCACGACGTTTCCCCAGACACGGAGGCGGCGATCGAGGGGTATCTGGCCTCCAACGGCCTGGAGAAGGTCAAGGTACGGATCAACGCGTACGACCCGGCGGGTGAATGGGGGCGTCTGGTCCGCAACAAGTCGGTCGCCTGGCCGCTACGTTACACGTTTGGGACCCTCTCGTGCGTGGGTTACACGGTCCTTCCGGGACGCGTGTTCGGCGGCGATGGTTACAACCCCTTCACCAACACGATCAACCTCTACTCCGACGTGCCCGCAGTGGCCCTGTACGAAGGCGGATACGCCAAGGACTTCGCACAGAAGCAGTACAAGGGCCTCTACGCTGTTGCCCACGGCATCCCGGTTGTGGGAGTCTGGCACGGCACGCAAGCCTCGGCGGATGCGATTGGCTACCTTCAAGAGAACGGGAGCGAGGAGGAGATCAAGGAGGGATATCGCACCTTGAGACCCGCCTATGCCGTCGACGCAAGCCATTCGCTGACCGCCGTGGCGGGCGGGATGGTGGTACTGCCTGCGGCGGCCGTCGGCCACGTGATCGGCCATTGCGAGGCAGCGTCGGTCAAGAAGAAGCCGCCTCTGGAGTTGCGGCCGCCCGAGTCCTGTCAACCCGCCGCGGTTTCGTACGTCACCGTGGCCGGCCCGCAGGGCACGCCATAAGTCAGGGGCTCGGGCAGTTTTCTCGAAGCAATCCCAAGAGCGCGGCCCGCAAGGCCCGTTCCGCCTATTTTCCGCCGGCCATCATCGGGAACATTTCCCTCACCATGGTGATCGCCGCCGGGCCGACCAGGACCACGAAGATCCCCGGGAAGATGAACAGGACCAAGGGGAAGATCAGCTTCACCGCGGTCTTGGCGGCTTTTTCCTCGGCGATCTGGCGGCGTCGGGTCCGCATGGCATCGCTTTGGGTGCGCAGGGCCAGCGCGACGCTGGAGCCGAATTTCTCGGCCTGGATGAGCACCGCCGCCAGTGCTCTCAAGTCGGAAACGCCCGTTCGCGTCCCGAGCTCGTGGAGCACTTCCGCCCGAGGCCGGCCCATCTGGAGCTGGAAGTTGGCCAGGCCGAACTCGTCGGCGACCACTCGGTAGGTTCCGCGCATCTCTTCCGCGACCTTGCGCATCGCCTGGTCCAGGCCGAGCCCGGCTTCGACGCACACCACGAGGAGGTCCAAGGCATCGGGCAGTCCCAGGAAGATGGACTTTTGCCGACCTCGAACCAAGAACCACAAGACGAGGTCGGGCAGGTAGAACAGTCCTCCGGCAAGGGCCACCGTGGTGATCAGCGTGCGCTGGCTGGCGCCCCAGAGAGAAACGGACGTTCCCGAGCCGAGCACCAGCCCAGCCACCAGGCCGAGGAACTTGAGGCCCAGGAACATGCTGCCCGCCTTGCCGGACCGGAAGCCGGCCGCAGACAGCCGGGATTTGAGCCGGTTGATTTCCGCTTCGCTCTTCGGCTCCAGGGCCCTGGCCAAGGCGGGAGTCGCCTTCTCGAGGACCTTGGTAACGGCGTCGGTCTTCTTCACCGACTGGGTATCGAGACTTGGGCGGGTGCGCGGGTGCTTGAGTTCGTCGAGCCGTTCCAAGGCGCGGGGCTTACGCGCGGCCACCCAGTCGAGGAAACACCAGGCCAGGGCCGCGAACATCCCGAAGACGGCCAACGGGACGACCAGCGTGTGGAACAAGGAGGCTTCGGCCAGAATCACGGTCGGTTACACCTTAATGTCGACGATTTTTCGGATCACCAGAGCCCCGAGGACCTGCAGCACGATGGCTCCGATGAGAAGCTTCTTCCCCATCGGATCGGTGAACAGGACCATGACATAATCGTGGTTCAGCCGGAGCATGGCGACGAACAACACCACCGGTAAAGCCAGCAACACGACGCCGGAGAGGCGTCCCTCGCCGGTGAGAGCTTGAATCTGCCCCCAGACCTGGAACCGCTCGCGAATGAGCCGGCTGATCTTGTCGAGGATTTCGGCCAGGTCACCGCCCGTCTGGCGCTGGAGGATGACGGCGGTGGCGAAGAACTTCAGGTCGAGGTTCGGGACGCGTCCGGCAAGCGACTTGAGGGATTCCTCGATGCTCACCCCGAGGTTCTGTTCCTCGAACACGCGGCCGAACTCCTTTCCCAGCGGCGCGTTCATCTCGCCGGCGACCATGTTGAAACCCGCGCCGAGGCTCTGCCCTGCGCGGAGGGCGCGGGCGAGCATGTCGAGGGCCTCGGGCAGTTGGGCGCCGAAGGCTTTCAGCCGCCGCTTCCGCTTCCAGAGAAGCCAGAGCGCCGGGACAACCGCCAGAAAAAGCCCAAGCAGCGGCACCAGGGCCGGGTGGACGCCCAGGAAGAGTGCTGCACCAATTCCCGCTCCCGCGAGCACGGCGCAGATCATCGCCATGCGCGAAAGCGTGAGCTGCACGTCGGCCTGCTGGAACAGCAGGTCGACGTCGCCGAAGCGGTTGGCGATCGTCTCCAGCAGACTCTGCTTGCTGTCCAAGGGCTCCAGCAGGACCGAGGCTTGTTTGGCGAAGTCCTTGGCGACGGATGAGGTCAGGCCGGTGAGCAGTTGAAGGCGGTCCTCGATCTTGGCCGACGGGCGGTCGAGCACGAACATCGCGATTCCGCCGACCAACGCGGTCACGCCCACGAACGCCGCAATGCCGATCAACAACGGGCTCAAAGGTCAGTCCTCCAGCATGATGCGCTGACGGAACGCACTGGCGGGCAGGCGGACCCCGCAGGATTCCAACCGGGACATAAAGGTCGGCCGGATTCCCGTGGAAAGGAACTTGCCGAAGGCCCGGCCATGCTCGTCCACGCCGCCCTGCTCGAAGCGGTAGATGTCCTGCATGACTACCGTGTCCTGCTCCATGCCGACCACCTCGGTGACGTGGGTAATCTTGCGCTTCCCACCCTGGATCCGGTTGGCCTGCACGATCAGGTCCACGGCGCTGGCGATTTGGCTCCGCATCGCCTTCAGGGGCAACTCGAAGCCGGCCATCATGATCATGGTTTCCAGCCGGGCCAGTGCGTCGCGGGGCGNGTTGGCGTGNAGCGTGGTCATCGAGCCCTCGTGGCCGGTNTTCATGGCCTGGAGCATGTCGAGGGTCTCCGCCCCGCGGCACTCNCCGATGATGATCCGTTCGGGCCGCATACGCAGGGCGTTCTTGACCAGGTCGGTGGCGGTGATCGCCCCCTTGCCCTCGATGTTCGGCGGCCGCGTCTCCAAACGCACCACGTGGTCCTGCTGCAACTGGAGTTCCGCCGCGTCCTCGATCGTGACGATGCGGTCCGAATTCGAGATGAAGCTGGAAAGCGTGTTCAGGAGCGTCGTCTTTCCGGAGCCGGTGCCGCCCGAAATGATGATGTTCAACCGCGCCTTGATCGCCCCTTCCAGGAGCATCACCATCTCCGGCGTGAAGGCCTTGTAGTTGAGTAGGTCCTCCAGTTTCAGGGGATTGGCCCCGAAACGGCGAATGGAAACGCACGCCCCGTCGAGCGCCAAGGGCGGAATAATGGCGTTGAAACGGGAGCCGTCGGCCATGCGGGCGTCGACCATCGGGCAGGTCTCGTCCACCCGGCGTCCCACCCGCGACACGATCCGGTCGATGATCTGCAACAGGTGTTCGTTGTTGCGGAACGTTACGGGCGTTCTCTCCATCTTCCCGCGGCGTTCCACGTAGACGTGCTTCGGCCCGTTGATCAGGATGTCGCTCACCGTGGGGTCCTTGAGCAGCACTTCGAGCGGCCCCAGGCCGAAAGTCTCGTCGAGGACCTCGTCGATCAGGCGTTCCCGCTCGTTCCGGTTGAGCAGGGTGTCCTCCGTGTCGCACAGATGTTCCACCACCACGCGGATCTCGCGGCGGAACGTGTCGCCTTGAAGGTCCCCCGCGCGCGACAGGTCGAGTTTGTCGACCAGCTTCGCGTGGATCCGCTGTTTGAGCTCCTCGAAACTGTGCTCCTTCGGATCGCCGGAGCGCCCGGCCGGTCCGACAGGCTTCAATGCCGACGGTAGATCGCGTGCTGCAGCCACAGTGTCCTCGTCTCCTTCGGATTGCAGACCACCCCGGTCGTAGAGCATCCCCGCCTCCCAGTAGCCGTGACGCGCCGGGGGGATGCCCTGAAAAGCATAGCTTACGACGAGAGGAAGCGGACGGAGCGGCTCGGGTGGCACGGCCCGGAGGAAACGAAAGGAACGATTGTGTGGACTGAATGAGGTTTGACGATCCCGGGAGGGCGAGGCTCCCGCCGAGCCTGCATCAAGGGAACGTCTTCCCGGGAGGGTGCCGGCGGTCGGGTGGCATGCCCGGAGTCTTCGACGGGCGTGGCTTGAGTTTCGGCACTCGTCGCGTGGGTCACGTCGATGACTCGCCCAAAAGAGACAAGGGCCGCCGACCCTGCTGTGTATAGACACTCTGCGCACGGGGAGATAGACTCCAAGTCGCAGTTCAATGCTGCCGACGCAGCCCGGCCACAAACCGAGCGTGACGAATGGTTGCGACGTCACTGCCCGGCTTCCAAGGGGATTCCGATGAGACGATGGTCGTCGTTGATAACGTGTCTCGATTCGGTGATCGTCTTTCTGGCAGCCGTCTCCGTCGGCCCGCCGGCAGAATCGCACGAGGCCGACAAGGCGGCTTCTCCCTCGACGCCCAGTGTCATCTGGCACTCGTCGCCGCCAGGGTCCTGGATCCAAGGCTATCCGCTGGGTAACGGGATTCTCCTGGGCATGGTCTGCGGGGGACTGGAGCAAGAGCGGATCGGGTTGAACCACACGTGGCTTTGGCGTCACAAGCATAAGGACGAACGTAATCCGCAGACTTCTCACAAGTTGGCGGCCATCCGGAAGTTGTTCTTTGCCGGGAAACTCCTGGAGGCTGCCGAGGCCTGCTGTACGCAGTTGGGTGTCCAGCCTTGGAACTCACCGGAGTCCTACCAACCGGCGGGCGATCTCCTACTGCAGTTTCCGGGCCACGGCGATGGGACGGACTACCGAAGGGAACTGGATCTCTCCGCCGCGACCGCCTCGATCAGCTATCAGCATCAAGGCGTACGATTCGTCCGCGAGGCACTGGTCTCACTGCCCGAGGGACTGTTGGCGGTCAAGATCGGCGCCAGCAAGCCGGGGGCGGTCTGCGGGAAGGTCGAATTGTCGCGGAGCCACGACCCTGATTGTGCCGTGTATCTCCAAAGGGACGGCCATCGGCTGATTCTTCGGGGATCGTTCCCCGAGAACGTCCGCTTCGCGGTGGTCGCCGCGATTCGATTGTCAAACGGTGCGATCACCGGTCCGGCAGAAGACAGACTCGCGGCGGCCCGTGTCGAGGGGGCCGACGAGATGACGGTCCTGGTAGCTGCCGCCACGAATCAAGAGGCGGACGATCCTGCCAGGCTGTGCCATCAGCGGTTGGATCGGGCGATGAAGGCCGGCGATTGGAACGCTCTGCGAAAGCGTCACGTCACGGCCCATCAGCGATTGTTCCATCGCGTTGATTTGGACCTTCATGGGCCAGACACATCTTCTTTGCCTACGGACCGGCGGCTGACACGTTTTGCGGCCGGGCAGCGGGACCCGCAATTGGAGAGGACTCTTTTCGATCTGGGGCGGTATCTTGTCATCAGCGGGTCGCAGCCCGGCGGCAATCCGATGGGGCTCTTTCCATGGAACGAGAGCCTGCGGCCGCCCTGGAGCGGCGACTATCATCATGATGTCGATATCGAGATGGCCTATTGGTCGGTCGAGGTATGCAACCTTCCCGAGTGCGCCCAACCGTTTTTCGACTATGTGGACCGCTATCTGGTCTCCGGACGTCAGGCCGCCAAAGACTTGTACGGATGTCGAGGCGTCTACATCCCCCTAACCGGCGATCCGTGGGCACAGGCACTGAAGACCGAAGGCAAGTGGTCCGAATGGACCGGCGCGGCGGCTTGGCTCGCCCTGCACTATTGGGAACACTACCTGTTCACCGGGGACCAGGAGTTTCTCCGTACCCGCGCATACCCGATGCTGAAGGAGGTCGCCCTCTTCTACCAGGATTACCTGGTGCCTGATCCAAGACCCGGAAGCCCGCACCGGGGAAAGCTTGTAACGGTCCCTTCGCAGTCTCCCGAGAATCACTTCGTCGGCGGGGCCAAGCCGGTGTCGCTGACCGTAGGGGCGACCATGGATTTCGAACTGATCCGCATGGTATTCGGCCAGGTCGTGCGAGCCAGCGAGATTCTCCAGGTCGACGCTCAGAAACGCATCGGTTGGAAACACGTGCTGGACCACATTCCACCACGGCTGGTCGGAAGGCATGGTCAACTTCAGGAGTGGCTGGAGGATTACGAAGAGGGAGAGCCGGGCCACCGGCACAGGTCGCACTTGGTCGGCCTCTTTCCGGGTGACGTGCTCACGCCTTTGAGCAACCCGGAACTGATGCCCGCCGTGCGAACGACTCTCGATCGGCGTCAGAAGTATGGAAGCAACGTCTACTCGATCTGGGATGCCGCGATTTGGCCGCGATTGGGCGAGGCGGATCGCGCCTACGACCTCCTCCGGCGAGAAGTCTCGCGTCTCTCACCGAGTCTGCTGGCTCCAAACACGTCCGGTTACCCCGACTACTTCTGCCCTCAACTCCACCAGGCTTACTCCGCCATTGTGGCCGAGATGCTCCTCCAGAGCCACAACGAGCGACTGCAACTGCTCCCTGCCTTGCCCGCCAAAGCGTGGCCCGGCGGCTCAGTGCGCGGCCTTCGGGCCCGGGGAGGGTTCGAGGTGGACATCGCATGGCGCAACGGAAGCCTCCAGTCCGCCCGGGTCCGTTCACTTCTAGGGAATCCACTCCACCTGTTGAACCAAACGCCGTTGTCGGTGACATTTCAGAACCGTCCAGTGGTTATGGAGCGGACGTCACCCCAGGTCTGGTCGTTTCCCACCGTACGGGCGGGAGTCTACGAGGTCGTTCCAACACGCTGAAGGCGGGTGGCACCGAAAGCTCCGCTTTCGGTGTCGCGCAGCGACAAGAGGGTTTACTGTGATCCCCCCCGCGATTCCGGGAGGGCGAGGCTCCCGCCGAGCCTGCAACGAAGGCAAGTCTTCCCGGGAGGGTGCCAGCGAACCCGCCGATGGGGCGTACTCCGCAAGCTTGTTCCGGACGAATGCCCGTGCGATACTGCGGCTCGAGAACCTCGGCCCCCGGAGAGCAGGAACGATGAAAACGACGCGAAGGAGTTGGAGTGCGGTCCTCTTGGTTGCATGCCTGACGCTCGGAGCCGCAACGGCCTCGCACGCGCAGGAGCCCGCGCCCTACCAGCCGCCGCGCCTGGCGGAGCCGAACGCATGGTCGATCATCCTCGTGCCCGATACCCAGACCTACGTCAAGTTTGGCCGCAACCAGGGCATCTTCGAGCTGATGACCGCGTGGATCGCCGAGAACCTCCAGACGCTCCGCGTGCTCACCGTGATGCACGTGGGCGATCTCGTCGAGCAGAACAACGTCAGCAAGACGGACGGCGTCCATCTCAATCAAACGAGCGCGGAGCAGTGGACGGCGATTTCCCGCGCGTTCGAGCGGCTCGACGGCAAGACGCCCTACGTTCTCGCCTTGGGCAACCATGACTACGGAATTGAGAGCGCCGAGAACCGCGAGACCCAGTTCCCCAAGTTCTTCCCGGCCGATCGCAACCCCGCGTGGAAGGGCGTGCTCGCAGACTGCTGCCCGAACCACGAGGGTGTGAAGACGTTGGAGAACGCGGCCTACGCATTCACGACGCCGCAGGGCCGGAAGCTGCTGATCGTGTCGCTCCAATTCGCGCCCTCCGACGCCGCGTTGACGTGGGCCAAGGCCCTCGTTGCGTCCGACGCCTACAAGGGGCATTTCGTCATCCTGATCACGCACTCTTACCTCAGCTCGCTCGCCAAGGAAAACGTGCGGATCGTCAAGGAGGGCTACGCGGTCAAGGACGCCAACTACGGACAGGCGATCTGGGAGAAGCTGATCTACCCTTCGGACAACATCCGGCTCGTCCTGTGCGGACATATCGCCGGAATCAAGGACCCGCGCGAGAACGTCGGCTTCCGCACCGACAAGAACCACCTCGGCAAGACCGTGTCGCAGATGCTCTTCGACACGCAGACCGACGGCGGCGGATGGCACGGCAACGGCGGCGACGGGTGGCTGCGGATCCTGGAGTTCTCCGAAGACGGCAAACGGGTCTCGGTGCGGACCTTTTCGCCGCTGTTCGCGATCTCTCCCTCGACGCGCCACCTCGCGTGGCGCACCGAGCCGTTCAACCAGTTCGTTTTTGAACTCGGCGAGTGACCGGCTCGCAAACAACTCAAACCCTGGCAGATCTGATGGCCTTGATTCGTCCATTTCGAGGGATGGTCTGCGTTTGGGCAATCGTTTGGCTCCTGGGGGTATCTTCGGGAGACGCCGCGGAGCCGGGCGCCTCGATCATGGAGACGTTCCCCATGGCGGACCGTGGACTTCCGGCGGGGTGGCGCCCGGTTAGCGGGAAATGGAAAGTGGCCGACGGGTCCCTGATCGGCGAGGCGTCTTCCGGCGAGGCCCTGATCACGTTCGGCGAGCCGTCGTGGCAGAACTACGAACTGGAGGCGACGGCCTCCTTCCTGGAAGTCCGCAACGACTTGCGGTGGCTGGCCTTGGTCGTCCGCGCCGCGAAGGACGGCTCCCCGCCCTGGTCGCAAGTCACCTTCCGGAAAAAGGCGTCGAAGCCCAACGGGACGGAGTTCGCCGTGCGCACGCCCGACGGCTGGAGCGTGCGTAACACGGCCGCGACGAAGGCGCCGATCGAGTTGGGCCGCTCCTGCCGGTTGCGGGTCGTCGTCCGGGGAACGACCGTCGAGGGATACCGCGACGGGCAAAAGGTGATCGAGAGTCCGTTCTGCCTGGAGCGGCCGACGGGCTGTGTGGGCCTGTCGCTCAGCGGCTGCCGGGCGCGGTTCGACGACATCCTCTTGCGTCGCCTGCCCGACACGCCGCCGTTGCCGCACGTCGAGCCGGGCCCCTGCGACGTCGTGGCTCATCGAGGGTTCTCGGCCGTGGCCCCGGAGAATACGCTGGCCGCCATCCGCCGGGCGATCGAGGCTGGCGCCGACGGGTGTGAATTCGACGTCTACCGCTGCAAAGACGGCGCCGTGGTGCTGATGCACGATGCCACCGTCGACCGCACCACCGGCGGCCGCGGAAAGGTCACGGACCTGACGCTCGCGCAGCTCAAACGGCTCGATGCGGGACGGTGGAAAGCCCTCGAGTATACGGGCGAGAGGGTGCCCACCCTCGACGAAGCGCTCCGCCGCCTGAAGGACTCCGGCTGCGACGCGGTGATCGAGATCAAGATGGAGGGCATTTCCAGGCAGGTCGTCGACGCGGTCCGCGAGGCGAAGATGCTCCACCAGGCAACCGTGATCGCGTTCAGCAAGCAAGTGGTCCGCGAGGTCCGCCGCCTGGCTCCGGAACTGCCCTGCGCCTGGCTGTGCAGCCCGAAACCGGCCGAGAGTCCCGCAAAGCAAGCGGCCTGGCTCGCCGGCCAAGCCGCCGAGTGCGACACGAAACTCTTGGACCTGGACTACCGGGTCCTCTCTCCGGAACTGGTGGCGGAACTCCGCCGCCGCGGCTTCACAGTCTGGGCCTGGACTGCAAACGATCCGCCGGTTATGAAGGCGTTGGCCGCGTGGGGCGTCGCGAGCATTACGACCGACCACCCCGACCGCGCCCGAGCCGTTCTTCCTCGCAACCCGAATCCCTGACCGAAGCGAAGGTACCCTATGACACGCCTGATGTCGCGCAGTTGGCCGGGAGCGTTGGCTTGGGGATTGGCAGCGACTGTCGCCCTGGCGGCCGGGCCGACCGACCAGGAGCTGCTCAAGTCGCTGCCCGAGGCCGAGCTGACGCTCAAGGACACGGTGGACCCCTGGGGCCTGCCATTCTCCGACCAGTTGCGACGGTTTCAGCACGGCCAGCGGCACTGGGCGGAGCTGCTCGGGGCGGAAGCCCCCGAGGATTTTCTGTTGGCGACGCAGCACGGCCTGGAAAAAGTCCCGAAGAACAAGTACTGGTTCAAGGGCAATTACGGCAACGCGGTCCACTTGCAGGCGGCCCGCAACGAATGCGAGAGCTTCCAGGTGGCCGTGCTCCCGGCCATCGGCAAGGGGCTCACGCGCGTGACGCTCGCCTCCGGCCCGCTGCGCCAGGAAAACGGTCCGGCAGTGATCCCGGCCGCGTCGTTTACGATCTACCGCGTGGGCTACGTCGAGACCGTTCCGCCGCAATACCCCGTCTTGTACGTCGGTCCCTGGCCCGACGTGCTCTTGCCCAACGGGCCGTTGAGGGTCGCCGGGACCGACCTGGGGCTCTTCTGGGTCGATGTGAAGGTGCCACGCGACGCGGCGCCCGGGGCCTATCGCGGGCAGTTGACGCTCGAAGCCGACGGCCGCCGCGTGCCGGTCCAGGTGAACCTTCATGTCCATTCGTTTGCGTTGCCCGACCGCGTGCCGTTTCCCATCGCCGTGTGGACCGGCGCCATGTGGCCGCCCGGCCGGAAGATGAGCGACGACGACTATCATCGCATGCTGGCGATGTTCCTCGAACACGGCGTGGACCCGGTCTCGGTGGGCAAGGAAGGCGTCGTGCTCGACAAGCTCGACCTCAAGGCTTTCGACCGGGACATCGCGTTCTGTCTGGCCCGGGGAATGCAACTCTTCGAGATCCCCGGTTCGGTGAAGGCCCCGGAAGAACTCCGGCCGCTGGTCGAGCATCTCCGACAGAAAGGGTGGCTGGAAAAGGCGATCGTCTATTCCAACCACGACGAGCCGACGCTGGAAACCCTCCGCGAAGGCAACATCCCCTTCTACCGCCGCATGAAGCGGCTCTATCCCGACCTGCGGGTCTACCTGGCCAGCCAGTATTACCGGGAGATCGACCGGGCGTGCGACATCTGGATGAGCGACGTGTCGACCGCCTTCGGGGCCGGGTTCGCCGCCGGACATCGCGGAGGGAGCGAGCTCTGGTTCTACTACTGCCACCTGCCGATCCACGTCGATTTCCGACGGCCGCTGGTCCACGCCCCCAACATGCTGATCGACAACGAGGCGATCGAGCACCGGCTCGCGCCGTGGCTGGCGTGGAAGTACCAAACGCCGGGCATGTTCATCTGGGCCGGCAACCGTGGCTGGGAGAGCAAGGAGGTCGACAACACCGACTGGGAAACGGCCGGCTGGCGGCTGCCCGCCAAGCTCGCCGGGTTCCCTTATGGCGGCATCCACAACGGCAACGGGTTCCTGATCTACCCCGGCCCGCACCCCAGCATCCGCTTGAAAGTGCTCCGCGACGGCGTCGAGGACTACGGATATCTCATGGAACTGAAGAGCCGGCGACAACGGGCCGCAGCGAAGTGTCCCCTCGCGGAGGTCGACACCCTACTCTCCGTGCCGCCCGCCGTCCTCGTCGGCCCCCACTACTTCAACCGCGATCCCCTCGGCCTGCTCCAAACGCGCGAAACGATCGCCCAGTGGATCGAGAAACTGGGGGAGTAACGCGGCGCACGGGTGCCGCGAAGTGCTTTTGATTCAGCCGGAGAAACGGTCCAAGAGGAAGACGGACCGTCGGGACGCCAACGCCTTGTGCGAACTCCTCTGGGTGAACCGCGAGCGGCTGTTGGCGGGCAAGCGGGTGCAGGGAGTCCGTCGTATCCAGCCGCCGACGGACAGGGAAGCGGCACACTCCCACGATCGTGCAAGTTCATTTAGATGACCTTGCACGATCATGGGAGGATTCGCTGTAGGGAACGCCCTCACGCCACGACACCAATCAGAGCGAGATCCTGCTTGTCCTGCCAGGGACGATCTACGCGGTTCCGTTCGCCTCTTCAACGTTCGACCGCGAGACACTATAATCGGCTCCCATCACGATCGTCCGAGGACGGCGAGGCGGCTCTCCCCGTTCGACGACGATCGTCGGCCGGGGAGCGTTCATGGAGTCCGTCGAGCGTCTTCTGAGCACGATGAGCAACTGGGCATGGGGACCGCCCATGCTTCTGTTGCTCATGGGTACGCATCTGTTTCTCACGGTCCGGCTCCGGTTCATTCAGCGTTACGTGGGCAGGGGCGTCAGGCTCTCGTTGCAGCGGACCCGCGAGGGGGAAGGCGACATCAGCCACTTCGGCGCGCTGATGACCGCGCTGGCCGCCACGATCGGCACGGGCAACATCGTCGGCGTGGCCACGGCCGTAGCGGCCGGCGGGCCGGGGGCCGTGCTTTGGATGTGGCTTACCGGCGTCTTCGGCATCGCCACCAAGTACGGCGAGGCTGTGCTGGCGGTCAAGTATCGCACGGTCAACAGCAGCGGCGAAATGGCCGGCGGACCGATGTACGTGCTGGAGCGCGGGCTGGGTTGGAAGTGGCTCGGCACGATCTTCGCCCTGTTGACGGCAGTGGCGGCCTTCGGCATCGGCAACATGGTGCAGGCCAACTCCATCTCCGTTCTGCTCCAGGACACCCTGAGCGTTCCGCGGTGGGTCACGGGGATCTTCTTGACGGTCCTGACGGCCTTGGTGATCCTCGGCGGGATCCGCAGCATCGCGAAGGTCTGCGGGGTCCTGGTCCCCTTCATGGCCATCGCCTATGTCGGTGGGTGCGTCACCCTCCTGGTCCTGGGCTGGTCCACCCTCCCCGCCACCGTCGTGCTGATCGTCAAGAGCGCCTTCACGGGCCAGGCGGCAGCCGGCGGATTCCTCGGGGCCGGCGTCCTGACCGCGATGCGATTCGGCATCGCAAGAGGCCTCTTTTCCAACGAAGCGGGCCTGGGCAGCGCCCCGATCGTGGCCGCGGCGGCGCAGACGACCAATCCGGTGCGCCAGGCCCTCGTCTCTTCGACCGGGACGTTCTGGGACACGGTGGTCGTCTGCCTCATCACCGGCCTCGTCCTGGTGAACTCGGGCGTCTGGATGCGCGAGGCCTCCGACGGCGCGATCTTGACCAAGGCCGCCTTCGATAGCCTCCCCGTGATCGGGCCGGCGATCCTCACCGTGGGGCTGTTGACGTTCGTCTTCTCCACGATCCTGGGCTGGTCCTACTACGGGGAGAAGGCCGTCGAGTACCTGTTCGGCAAGGCCGTGGTCCGGCCGTATCGCTGCCTTTGGACCGCTGCGGTGATGGTCGGGTCCGTCCTTTCTCTGCCGATCGTCTGGTCGCTGGCCGACGTGGCCAACGCCCTGATGGCGGTCCCCAATCTCATTTCGCTGTTGGCGCTGAGCGGGGTGATCGTCGCGGAGACGCGGCAACACCTCTGGGAGAATTCCGGTTCAGGAGAAGATCGTGTCTGACTGCCCTCGCCCGCCGCGTTGCCCTTGGCGAGTCACCGTGCTCTGCGGCGGCCCGTCGGCCGAGCGGGAGGTGAGCCTCGTGAGCGGCCGGGCGGTCGCCGCGGCGGTGCGTGCGCTAGGGCACGCCGTGACCGAGGCCGACATCACCCCCGACGACCTCTCCGCCCTCGACCTGCCGGCGGACATCATCTTCCCCGTCCTCCACGGCCGGTTCGGGGAGGACGGGCATCTTCAGGAAATCCTCGAACAGCGGGGCCTGACCTTTGTGGGAAACGGCTCCGAGGCCTCGCGCCTCGGGATCGACAAGGACGCCTCGAAGAAGGCATGGTACGCGGCGGGACTGCCGACGGCCCCCTGGGCGGTCGTGGCCCGCCCTGATTGGCCGGCGCCGGGCGGCCTGGAGCCTCCGTTTGTGGTCAAACCCTTGACCGAGGGGAGCAGCATCGGGTTGAGCCTGTGCGACTCGGTGGAGTCGCTCACGAGCGTCGTGCCGCAGGCCGTCTCCGAGTTCGGCTGCGTCATGGTGGAACACCGGCTGGAGGGGCCGGAACTGACCGTGGGGATCCTGGGCCGCGCCCCGCTCCCGGTCATCCAGGTCCGCCCGGCGGCCGGCGTGTACGACTACGCCGCGAAATACCAGCGCAACGACACCGATTATCTCCTCGATCCGGGCCTCGACCCGGCCACGTACCAGGCCGTTCAACAACTGGCCGTGAAGGCATTCGATGCCCTGGGCTGCCGCGATCTTGCGAGGATCGACTTGATCGTCGATCGGCGTACCGGTCCGCAACTGCTGGAGATCAACACGCTCCCCGGGTTCACCGATCACAGCCTGCTGCCCAAGGCGGCCGCCCACGCCGGCATCCCATTCGACCGGCTCGTGGAAATGCTCCTTGAGATGGCCTGGGCAAGAGGCACAGCCGAGGGCGGCTGTGCCACAGGATAAGACAGATTCCTGGACACGGGCATCACCTTCAGGGGTTCGTCGGAGTCCCGGAGATCCCGGCGGACGTGAGGATGCCGATCGCGCGCAGGGTCCGGGCGACCAGTTCGCGGACGCGTGGGTCCGGGTCGGCAAGAAGGGGCGCCATCGCTTGGGCTGCCTCGGGGCCCATGCCTGCCAGGGTGTGGGCCGCGGCGCTGCGGACGTAGGCGTCGCGGTCCCGCAGCGTGTTGGTCAGCAATGGGATGGCCGTCTTGGCCTGGGGACCGACACGTCCCAGGGCCTCGGCCACGGCCTCGCGCACGGCGGCGTTTTCGTCGCCGAGGGACGCAGTCAGGGCGGGGACGGCAGCGGCGGACTGGGGCCCGAGGAACCGTAGGGCCACCGCGGCAATGCGGCGGACCTCCTTATTCCCGTCGCGAAGCAACTCCGCAAAACCGGGGACCGCCGCCTCGCCCATGCCGGCGAGCGTGCGTGCGGCCTCGCCGCGGACCGCCGAGTCCCGATCGCGCACGGCGTCGACCAGGGCGGGGATCGCGGCCTTGGCCTGCGGGCCCATGCGTCCGAGCGCCAGCGCGGCCGCTTCACGCACGCCGGCGCGTTCGTCGTGAAGTGCCTTCACCAGCGCGACGATTGCAGGGGCGAAGTCCGGCGCCACCTCGTGGTTCGCGGCGACCGTCGGCGCCGGCGTCTGCCCCCGGCCGACGGACGCGACGACAACCACCACGCCAAGCCACATCACAACGAGCCTCATGGCTCACCTCCTTCGGTCCCCGGACATTCGTAGGGTGGGTCGAGCGCAGCGAGCCCCACCGGAATCAGATCATGGATTCAGGGCGGATCGGGCGCAGCGAGCCCTCCGGAAGCCGACAACGTGCGTCCGGTGGGAATCGCCGCGCCCGACCCGCCTTACGCTATCTTCGGCACTAGAACCCGCCATCGTGACGACGGACCCCAACGTCCGGACAAAGCCCCCCCGCGCCACGATCCCATCCTATTTCGGGACGGCAAGCGCCGGTAGAATGACGATCTTGCCGGTTCGTTTCTTTCGAGGATTCCGTCGATGGCGCTATGGAAAACCGTGTGGTTTGTACCGGTTCTCGCCGGGTTGTTGAATACGGCGGTCGTGGGCCGGGGCGAGGGGCCGGTCCTCGTGACGGGCGAGCGATTCGAGATGGAGTTGAGCCCGGAGAACGGCTCCATCCTGCGTCTCTCGGAGAAGGGAAGGGCGGGCACGATCGTCGCCAGCGGCGAGGACGGGCTCTGGCAGGCGAAGCTCCTCGACGGAACGACGATCCAGGCCGCGGCCTTCTCCGCCGGATCTGCTGAGCGGCGGTTTCAGTGCATGCGCGAGGGGACCGAGGGGGCGTTGCGGCTGAGCTACCGCAGCCGGGAGATCGACGTGACGGTGCTGCTCTCGCGTCGGGAGGACGGCGTCGAGTTGGCGGCGGACGTGACCCCGCACGGCGGCACCGTCCTGGAGTTCGCCCTGCCGGCCCGGCTCCGGTTCCGTCCGGAATCGCTCGATCGGCTGGTCTGCCCGATCGACGGGAATCAATCGGTCGGGACGGCGCTGCTGCCCTCCTTCTTCAAGGGACAATCGCATCCGACGAGTTGGAAGCCGCGCGTCGCCGGCTCGAAGGGCTACGAGAGCCTGCTGGGCGGCCCGCTGGCGATGCGGCCCGACCGCGACCCGGCCGTGCCGCTCCGCGTGACCGACGAGGGACGCAAGTGGCTCGGCAATCGCGTGCCGGCGGGCGCCGTGGCGACGGTCAATCGCCCACCAAAGCCCGGGCAGGCGGACCTGGTCCTCGTCGCTTCGGAGCACGGCCCCTACTTCTCCGCCAGTAGCCTGGGCGGGCAGGGACGCCTATGGCGGATCGGCGGGGCGGTGGGCTCGAACGAGGAACGCCTGGCCACGGCCATGGTCGGCGCGGTCGTCGAGCGGCTTGCGGCCCAGAGGCCGGATCGCCGCAACAAGATCGGCCTGCTGGCCTTGCAGGGCGGTCCCGCCTATGGCAGTTGGACCGCCGTGAGCGTGCGGCGATGGGAGGAGCGGTTCCGTGGTTTGCGGGCCGTTGCCGCCGGAAAAGTGCAGTTCGTCGAGCTGGCGACGGTGGAGCAGATCAGCGCGGCCCGGTCCGGAGGCGAGTTCCTGGCGATCCTCAATCCCTACGGCGAGTGGCTCCCGGCACGCCAAGCCGGCGACATGGCTGCTGCGGTCGCGGCGATTGGCCGCTATGTCCGCGAAGGAGGCCACTGGTTCGAGGTCGGCGGTTATCCGTTCTTCTGCGAGTTGCTGCCGGCCGGCCGGTTCCAGAGCTACGCCGTCGGCTATCCGCCTGCGTTTGCCGACTTCTTTCATCTCCGGACCCGGGCGGGCACGGCCGCCATTCACCGGGTGCAGCCCCGCGACTGGGAGCCCTGGCAGGGACTTCAGGACAAGCACGCGATCTTCGTGCCCGGCCAGGTGGCCTGCGGCGGCGACGAGAAAGGGGGCTGGATCGACCGGCCCTTCGTGACCTATGCCGCTTCCGGGACGCCGTGGCGGTGCCCGGCGGTTCGCCTTTCGGTCGGCCGCTCCGCGCGGGAGAGCCTCCGTGTCTATGCGGAGAGCAACGGCATCCGCCGCCGGCTGGAGGAGAAGATGTCCTCCGAGCTGCTCGATCGGTTCAAGCGTTCCGTCCTGGTCTACTACGCGGGAACGTGCGCGGAGAAGCTCAGCAACCTGCCGCTCCTGCCAGTGCCCACGCAGATCCATTTTGCCGATTACCTGCACGGCGGGTTCGACAAGCAATATCCGGACCACCTGCCGCCGTCGCCCCGCTTCGGCACGCCCGAGGAGTTCCGCCAGTTCATCGCCGCGGCCCAGAAGCTCGGCCACCCGGTCGTCCCGTACACGAATCCGACCTGGTGGTGCGATGATCCGAAGGGGCCGACGTTCGAGAAGCACGGCGAAGAACCCCTTCTAAAACTCCTCGACGGCACCGTCTCGCGGGAACGTTACAGCGCCAATACGGGCTTCACCGTGTGCCATTGGCATGCCGCGGTCCAGGAGGCGAACCGCCTCACCGTCCGGCAGTTCCGCACGGAATATCCCGTCGACGTTCTCTTCCAGGACCAATGCGGGGCGAGGGGATGGCGCTACGATCGCAACCCCGCCAGCCCCACGCCCTACGCTTACGTCGAAGGGCTGTTGTCGATGATCGACGAGGATAGCCGCCGGGCACCGCTCTCCACGGAGAGCGGATGGGACCGGGTGGTCAACGCCGAGAGCCAGTTGTGCGGAATGACGTGGTCGCTCGTGCCCACCGAAGGCGGACCGGCCTGGCGGCAGTTCTTCAAACAGCGGTACGACCCGGCCACGTGGGAAATCTTCCCCCTGGCCCAGTACCTCGCCCACGACAAGACCGCCATGATCCACCATGACCTCGGGCAGTTCGTCACGAACCGGCAGACGCTCGCCTGGACGCTCGGCTTGGGTTTCTCGCTGAGCTACCGCGTCCACGCCCCGGCCCTGGGCAGCGACGCCGTGCGGCAGTGGCTGCTCTGGCTCGATCGGCTCCAGAAGTCGGTCTGTGCGCGATACGTCGGCCAGGCGATGGAGGATTTCGCTCACGAGCGGGCCCCGGGGCCCGCGGCGGACGATGACGGGCTCCTCCGCTCCACGTACTGCAACGGATCGCTCCGCGTGGCCGCCAACCTTGGCCCTCGCCCCCGCCGGGAGGCCGGGCAGGAGCTTGCCGGATACGGCTTCCTCGTTCAGGCACCCGACCTTGTGGCCGCCAGTCTCGCCGGTGCCGGTAGTGCTCTCGGCGACGAAGGGGTTTCGTTCCTTGTCGAGGGCGACCGTCGCAGGATCGAGGTCTGGATCTACGCCCGCCCCGGCGACGAGTCCCTCTTCGCGCCGCCGGTTGCTTTCCCAAAGCCGATCACGCTGCTCTTCGACAACGGCATCGCGATCCCGACGACGCTGAGCCAGTCCGCGCATCGTCTCCGCCTTCCCCGGCAATCACGGGAGACGGCGCCACCGGCCGGTGAAGCCCGCGGCGTCAAGTACCTCTGGCACGCGGTCTCGAAGCCCGAGTGAGACGCACTCGGAGGCCGTCCGTCGAGTCTCCCCTCTCCCTTTGGGAGAGGGGTCGGGGGTGAGGGCACGCGGCGGTCACCATGGCCATGGAAGACTCGCCTCGATCGTGGCCGCCCTCACCCCAGTCGATCTGGAACGACATCGTCGCCGCGATCAAGACTGGAAGACTCACCTCGATCGCAGCCGCCCTCACCCCCTGCCCCTCTCCCGTCCGACGGGAGAGGGGAGAGGTCTTACAGCTTCCACGGTGCCCGCATGGGCCGGTCGAGCATCCGGTTCGCTTCGTCGTCGCCGACGAACGATTCGTGGGCCGGGTCCCACTTGAGCTTCCGCTTCAACTTGACGGCGATCTGCTGGAGATTGCAGATGGCGTCGGAGCAGAAGGCCACCTCGATCGGAGCGGCCGGCTTGGTGCGGCCCTTCACGGCGTCGATGAAGTTGGCGTGGTGGTTGTTGCTCTTGAAGAGGTGGACGTCGTTGGGCCCGAGCTTCAGCTTCAAGAGCGACTTGGGCTCCGCGTCGATCCGCGAGCGGTCCACATGGACCCAGCCTTCGGTGCCGAGGAAGAGCACGCCCTGGCCGTAGCCGCCCTTTTGCAGCGGATGCTTCTTGGCCGTGGGGGTGTCCATGTGGACCAACGTCACGCCGTTGGCGTAGCGGTTTTCGACCTGCCATTGGACCGCCGCGTCGGTCAGCATATCCACCGGGAACGTCGCGGTCCCTTCGACCTCGGTCGGACCGGACAGATCGGTGCCGTTGCCCCACTGGGCGATGTCGAGGTGGTGAACGCCCCAGTTGCCGATCATGCCCATGCAGTAGTCCGAAATGCAGTACCAGACACTGTAGCCCTGCTTCTCGGTCCAAGGCCGGCACCGCTGGTAGCAGTAGGGGGCCACCGGCGCCGGGCCCAGCCAAAGGTCGTAGTCGAGTTCCTTCGGCACGGGCTCGGTCGGCTGCTTCTCGCAGGTCCAGCTCGCGGGCACGCCCACCAGGATCGTCTTGAGTTGGCCGATCTTGCCGCTGCGGGCCAGCTCGCACGCGAACCGGAAATTGCCGCCGGACCGCTGCTGCGTGCCGAACTGGAAGACCACGCCGCTGTCGCGCACCGCCTTGCGCACCGCCTGGGCCGCGCGGAGACTCCAGCCGATCGGCTTCTCGCAATACATCGACTTGCGCTGCCGCGTGGCCTCCAGGGCCACCAGCGGATGCCAGTGGTCGGGCACGGTGATCTGCACGGCGTCGATCTCCTTGCGCCCGATCAGCTCGCGGAAATCCTTCAGGGCCGCGCAGTCCTTGTTGCTGTAGAACTCGTCGTTCGACTCCTTGGCCTTCTTCCGCTGGGTCTCGTGGACGTCGCAGATGGCGACGACCTGGACCTCGGGGTTGCCGCGGAACGTCCGCATGTTGCCCATCCCCTGGATACCCAGGCCGATGCAGCCCAGGACCACACGGTCCGAGGGCGCCACCTTGCCGTCCTTGCCCAAGACGGAGGCGGGAACGATCGCGGGAACCGCGAGAAGACCGGCCAGCCCGGCCGATTGCTTCAGGAACCGGCGGCGGCCTGCGAAACGAAGACGGGTTTTCTGTCGGGTGTTCATGGGCGGGTGTCCTGGGGTGGGAGTGTCTTGAAGTCCGCTCCCAGCATACCGCCCGAAGAAAACCGGTTCAACCGGTGCGTCCTACCGCCGTCCCGTCCAGGCGCGCCACACGTTCCCGAGCAGGGCCGGGACGGTGTGGGCAACCAGCGAGGCCCAGTTGCGATAGGGCGGACGGTAGCCGGGCGCCGGCTCCATGGCCAAGGCCCCCGGCTGCGGGCAGGCCACGGCGCACACGCCGCAACCGATGCAACGTTCGACCGAATGCCCGCGCGTCTTCTCGCCGAGGTTCACCGTCAGGGCCCCCATGGGGCAAGCGGCCGCACACTTGCCGCAATAGGTGCAGCGGACCGGATCGAACTTCGGAAGGAAATGCGGCGGTGCCACAAGGCTCGGCGCGACGAACTCGGTCATCGTCCGCATCGTCTTGCAGCAGCAGCCACAGCAGGAGCAGGAGACCTGTCCGCGGGTCGATTCGACGTTCATCACGAAGTTGACCATGCCGTGGGCCTCGGCCTCGCGTTTGGCTTCGAGCACGTCGTGCCGGCTGGCCTTCTTCAGCCACCCGTCGCGGATCCCCTGCGCGGCCCAATCGCCCATGACCGTGCAGTTGGCCAGCGGCTTCCCACAGCCCTGCCCCAGGGCGGCCATCGTGGTCCGGCACTGGCACAGACCGATGCCGAAGAGCTGGAACCGGTCGAGCACGGCCTCCATGCGGTCGGACGGGAGGGCCAGGGGATGCGCGTCGGCGATGCGGCCCACCGGCAGGTAGCGGACCGTACGCGTCGCATGCCGCGTGAATGCCGAGGCGTAGCCCGTCTCGTAGAGGGCCTCGATCAACTCGACGAACTTGCGGTGCCACTGGGAGAGGTTCTCCGGCGTCTCGCTGATCAGCACCATCTCGAAGATGCCGGGCATGACCGGCAGGAGATGGTAGCGGCGCTTCGTTCCCGTCCCGGACGACGCGATGACTCGCTTCTTCAATGCCAGACGCTGGAGGATATGCTCCACCTCTTCGACCGGCCGGTGTTCCGCCCTCGCAACCTGCGCGGCGCTCTTGCCCGGCAGGGGACGCAGGTGGCGGACCACCGCGGCCTCCTCTTCGGTGAAGACGTGCTGGACGAAGGCCATCAGCTCATCACAGATCGGCGGGCCCATCAGCAGCGGACTGGCCAGCCTCTGGGCCACGTCGCGGAAGACCCGAGGAACGTGGGGATAATCGTCCACCTTGCGTGGGCGGACCGTGCTCGGCCGCGGCGCCACCGGGGCGACGATCCCGCGATGGACCTCGATGACCCGTCGCGCCGTCTGGCCTTCACCCATCCGATCCTTCCTTCGTGCTGTGAATTCGCCGAGGCGGGGCCATCCCGTCCCCGAATCGTGCAAGTTCCTTCAATCTACCGCCCGGCCGTCGTCTTCTGCAATCGCTGTTGGGCGTTCTCTACAGGGGTGGCCAGGGCGTCTCCTGCCGCGGGAGGGCGAGGCTCCTGCCGAGCCGTCATCCACCCGGGAAGAGTTGCGTTTGTTGCAGGCTCGGCAGGAGCCTCGCCCTCCCGGGATCGTACAAGACCACTGAAGACCCAAGGCACCGGCCGTCTGGGGTTGAACTGTGCTTCGCCCCCTGTTAGTGTCATGGGAATGCGGAACCCTGCCATGCGATGCGGGACCTCCGTCGCCGCCTGCCGCGACGGGAGACCGTGGGCTCTTAGGGTTTGCCGACTCGGCGGAGGAGATGAAGATGATATCCAGTTCCCGGCCCATCGCGCTGGCGGCATGGCTGGCCGCCATGGTCTTCCACGTTTCCGAGGCGTCGGCACGCGAGATCCACGTCGCCAAGACGGGAAACGACGCGCAGGCCGGCAGCCCGGAAAGCCCGTACTTGACGGTCGGCAAGGCCGCCGCAGTCGCCCAGCCCGGGGATACCGTGACCGTTCACGCCGGGACCTATCGCGAGTGGGTCAAGCCGGCACGCGGCGGCCGCGACGAAGCGAGCCGCATTACCTACCGGGCCGCACCGGGTGAAGAGGTATTTCTGAAGGGGTCCGAGCAGATCACCTCCTGGCAGCAACAGGAAGGCGGGCTCTGGAAGGTCGAACTGCCGAACGGATTCTTCGGCGACTACAACCCTTATGCCCTGAACATCTCCGGCGGCTGGCTTCTCTACGGCCAGTGGCTGCACCGCGGCGACGTCTACCTCGACGGCGAGGCGCTGCGCGAGCGCAAGGCCCCGGAGGACGTGAAGCAGCAGGCGCATACCTGGTGTTGCCGGGCCGGCGAGAAGAGCACCGCGATTTGGGCAAACTTCGGCAAGGCGAACCCCAACACGCAGCTCGCCGAGATCAACGTCCGCCAGTGTGTCTTCATGCCGGAGAAGACCGGCCTGAAGTACATCACGATCCGCGGCTTCCACGTGCTCCACTCCGCCGAGAACTGGCAGCCGCCGGGCCTTCGCCTCCAGGTGGGGGCGATCGGACCTCGCATGGGCAAGCACTGGATTATCGAGGACTGCACCGTCACCAATGCCCGGTGCGTGGGGATCTCCCTCGGGCACGCGCCCGGCGTGGACTATGACGACATCGACGCCTTCGGCTCGCATATCGTCCGCAACAACGTGATCCGCCGCTGCGGCGAGGCGGGGATCGCCGGCCAGAAGGGCGCGACGCGGTGCCTCATCGCCGGCAACCTCATCGAAGAGACCAACTACCGCAAGGAGTTCGGCGGTTGGGAGACCGCCGCCATCAAGTTCCATGAATCGGTCGATACGGTGATCTCGGGCAACCTGATCCGCCGCGTCTCCTACCAGAAGTTCGGCGCGTTCGGCATCTGGATGGACTGGGCCAACCAGGGGACCCGGATCTCGGGCAACGTCATCTACGACACCCAGGCGGCCAACGTCTTCCTGGAAATGGACCACGGTCCGATCCTGGTCGACAACAACGTGCTCGTGGGCCAAGGCGTGAGGAGCAACTCCGAAGGCTGCGTGTTCGCGCACAATCTCTTCGTCGACTGCAAGTTCGAGATGGTCTCCGACACCGGACGTTCCTCCCAATACTACAAGCCGCACACCCGAAACGTGGTTGGCCGCAAACACGGCATCCCGGCCGACGACAAGTGGTTCAACAACCTCTTCGTTCGCCGGGGGTTGGAGGGCGTCAAGAAGGCCCCGGGCTACGCCTCGGATTACAATGTCTTCCTGGAGGGCGCGAAGAAGAGTTCCTTCGCCGATGAACACAGCGTGGTCAACGCAGTCGAGGCCGGGTTCCGCCGCGAAGAGAGCCCCCTGGGGGTTACGCTCCGTTTCCGTCTCGATCCGGCTCATTTGCCGCCCAACGCGCCGTGGGTCGATGGCAAGCTGGTCGGGGTTCTTCCCACCGTCGGGCAGACGATCGAAGACGCCCAGGGCCAGGCGATCCGCGTGGAGACCGACCTTTTTGGACAGAAGCGGGCCGCGGCGATCGCCGGGCCGTTGGCGCACCCCAAGCCCGGCGAAAACGTACTCCGCTGGTCCATGAAGAGGTAGTGTTCCAGGCTCGGCAGGAGCCTCGCCTTCCCTGGATTGAGGAAAGGCGATTGCCGCCGCGTCCACCTTCAAGATCGCACGAAAGGAGCCGCTTCGTGACATCGGATCATTCCATCACCAGACGGGAGTTCGTCGGGCAGAGCGCGGGAACGGCTGCGGTTCCGCTGCTGGCCGCAGCATCCGGAGCGTTTGCCCAAGAGGCGGGCTCCAAGGCCGCGGCCGGCGTGCCGCCGCAACGCAAGATTCGCATCGGCACGGTGGGCCTCGGTAGTCGGGGAAGCTGGATTGCCGGCCTGTTCAAGCAGCATCCGGGATACGAGATCGTGGCGGCCGCCGACTACTTCGAGGAGACCGTCAACACGGTCGGCGACCGGCTCGGCGTCCCGGCCGGAAAGCGGTTCAGCGGCCTTTCGGGATACAAACGCGTGCTCGACAGCGGCGTCGAAGCGTTGGTCCTCGAAGACATCCCCTATTTCTATCCCGAGCAAGCCGCCGCGGCCGTCGACGCGGGCTGCCACGTCTACATGGCCAAGCCATTCGCCGTCGACGTGCCCGCCGTGTTCAAGATGCAGACGCTGGCCAGGAAGGCCACGGAGAAGAAGCTGTGCTTCCGGGTGGACTACCAGTTGCCGATGGATCCCGCCAATCAGGAAGTCAAACGGCGCATCGGCGAAGACGCCTTGGGCAGCCTGGCGCACATCTACTCGGGCGGCACCTGCGGCCAGTTGCCGGACCCCAAGGTCGGCCCGACCATCGAGAACCTGTTCCGGAGGGCCTGGTACTCGCACATCGGCCTGAGCGGCGACCTGTTGCTGCTGTACGACATTCACATCCTCGACGGCGTCACCTGGGCCACGGGCCAGCGCGCCGTCGGCGCCAGCGGCTACTCGCGCATCGTCCGTCCCGATCCCCATGGCGACCGGACGGACTGCGGCGGCGTCGTGTTCCAACTCGCCGACGGGACCTGCTGGACCCACCACACCCAGCTTCTCCAGAACAATGCCGTGATGTACAACCTGGCGGCCGACCTCATGGGCCGGCAGGCCACGGCGCGCCTGGCTTACAGCGGCAAGGCATTTGTCCGCGGGGGCCCCAAGCACTATTCGGGCGAGGTTTCCGGCGGTATCTACGCCGACGGCGCCAAGGCCAACATCGCCGAGTTCTATCGCTGCATCGCCGAGGGACGGTTCGACAACGCGATCGCCCTCCGTTCGGTCGACTGCCATCTGACGGCCATTCTCGGCCGCGAGGCCATGGCGCGAAAGGCGTGGCTGACGATGGACGAAGTCATCAAGGAGGCCAAGACCCGCGAAGTCAATCTCCGCGGACTGAAGGCCTGAGCGCGGCAGCAACAGGAGGACGTTTCCATGCCGATCGGTTTCACGAGATTCACCTGTGCTCTTCTTCTTGTGTGGTCCCTTGGCCTGGCGGCCGCTTGTTGGCGGGCCGGGGCGGCGGAAGTCGAGGTGCTCTTCGACGGCGCGTCGTCTTCCGCCTGGGACACGGCCCGGGACGCCAAACGGCTGGCGGCCGAGTTCTCCTTGAGCGAAGTCAAACCCCAAGCCGACCCGGTTGCGATCGTTTGGCGGTTCGTTCCCCGGAGCGCCGGGTTCAACGATCTGTTCCTCCGGAGGCCGATCGAGCGCGACTTCACCGGCATCCGGCTCCGGGTGCGGAACGTGGGGGCCGCATTTTCGCTTGCCGCCAAGGTGGGCGACGCGGGGGGAGCCGAGTGGACCACGGCCCGGGTGCCCCTGCCTGCCGCCGGCGACTGGCAATGGATCGAGTTGCCGCGAAGTGCGTGGAACGTCGCCAGTTGGTCTCGCGATCCGGACGGTAAGCTGAGTTTCCCCCTTTCGTACTTCACCCTGATTGCCTTCGACGTGAAGGCCGGCCGGGAGTATGAACTTCAAACCGCGCGGATCGAAGTGGTGCACCCGGATCGCCCGCGGCTGACGGTGCACGATTTCCAGTTCCCCAAGACGCTCCACGCCGGCCAATCGGTGCGCTATAGCCTCGCCTTCTCGCTCGACCGAGCCGGCCTGGCCGACGACGCGGAGTTGGTGTTCCGCAGCGACGGCGTCCCATTGCTGCGCGTGCCGCTGGCCCTGCCGGTAGTCCCGACGAAGCTCGCTCCGCAGCAGCGCGTGACGCTTGGGGACGTGGAGCTGCGCATCCCGCTTTACTCGCGGGGCGGCTCCCTGACGGTTGCACCGGAGGTCGGCGGCTCGCGGTTGGTGGACCCCGCCCAGGCCGTGGCCGTCACGCTCCAAGCCCGGCAGCCTCGCGAGACCGTGGCCGAGATCAAGCCCCATGGTGGCGTGCCCACCTTGTTCATCAACGGCCAAGCCCACAGCGGCATGAGCTACATGAGCTATCGCCCCAGCGGCAAGTACTTTGGGCAGTTCGGCCGCCTGGGCGTCCATCTCTACTCGTTTTCCGCGACGCCGAGCGAAGCGGCCTACGGCCTGGCCAAGACCTGCTGGGTCGCTCCGGATCGCTTCGACTACTCCGGCTTCGAGGAGCGCGTCAAGATGCTCCTCGACGCCGATCCGGACGCCTATTTCTTCCCGCGGCTCTACCTTTCCTCGCCGCGGTGGTGGGACGAAAAACATCCCGACGACCTGGTGACCTTCGACCCGGGCGACGGCCGGCCGCAGCCCTTCTTCCATTCGCCGGCCGACAAGCGCGTGCCCTCCTGGGCGTCCGAGGCGTGGCGACGCGACACGGCGACCGCGCTTCGGCGGTTCGTCGAGCACGTGCAGCATTCGCCGTACGCCGACCGCGTGGTGGGCTATCATCTCGCCTCGGGCACCACGGAAGAATGGATGATGTGGGGCGGCAACGAAGGGAAATGGGTCGACTTCTCCCCGGCCAACGCGGCCCGGTTCCGTCAATGGCTCAAGGAGAAGTACCGCACCGCCGGCGCGCTTCAGGCCGCCTGGGCCGATCCGGCCGTGACCTTCGAGAATGCGACGGTTCCTTTCAAACGCGATCGCGAGGCGACCTGCCTCGGCACGCTCCGCGATCCAGAGCGCGAGCGCCGCGTGATCGACTTCTACGACTACAACGCCGACCTCGTGGCCGACACGATCGGGCACCTCGCCAAGGCGGTGAAAGACGCGACCCGGCGAAAGGCCGTGGTGGGCGTGTTCTACGGCTATCTGCTGCAACTCTGCGGGGAGCAGCGGCAGCAGAACGCCGGCCACACCGCCCTTGAAAAAGTCTGGAATTGTCCCGACGTGGACTTCCTCACCAGCCCGACCAGCTACGCCTTCCGGACGCCGGGCACCGGGTACAGCCACTTCATGTCGCTCACCGACAGCGTCAAGCTCCACGGCAAGCTCTGGTTCGACGAGAACGACATCCGCACGTGGCTCTTGGATGGAAAGCCGTCGCGCGCCTGGGGACAGACCGACTCCTACGAGGAGACCCGCGGCCAGTTGCAGCGCGAGTTCGCCAACGTGCTCTGCCAGGGCGTGGGGCAATGGTGGTTCGACATGGGCGGCGGCTGGTACGACGATCCGCGGATCCTCGCCGACATCGGCGCCATGAACCGCATTGCCGAGGCCTCGCTCGACTGGGACCGCTCGCCGGCCGACGAGGTCGCGGTCGTGGTCGACGACCGCAGCCTGCACCGGATGCAGGTCGCCAACCGCTTGAGCCGGCCCCTCCTGCTCGAACAGTTGCCCGAACTCGGACAACTGGGCGCGCCGGTAGGCTTCTACGCGCTGGGCGACCTGGAGCGGCTTGCGCCGCGGAAGATGTACCTCTTCCTCAACGCCTTGGCGCCCGATGCCGCGGAGCGCCGCGCGATCGAGCGGCTCAAGGGCCAGGGCCGCGTGCTGGTGTGGGTCTACGCCCCGGGCATCTACCGGGAAGGACGGCTCGATCCGGACGCCATGGAATCGCTGACCGGCCTGCGGATCGCCATGGACTCGCACCCGGCCCGACTCGACGTGAAGACCGACTCCGGCGTCTATGGCGCCGGCTTCGAGGTGTCGCCGGTCTTCTTTGCCGACGATCCACGGGCGACCGTGCAAGGGCGTCTGGCCGACGGCCGGGCCGGACTGGTCCGCCGCGATCTCGGCACGTGGACGACGGTCTACTCCGCCGCCCCGAAGCTGCCCGCCGCGCTGCTCCGCGATCTGGCCGCGCAGGCAGGCGTCCACAATTATCTGCCCAAGCCCCAGCCGCACGACGTTGTCTACGCGAACCGCAGCCTTCTGGCCCTATGCGTCGCCGAGCCCGGGCCGCGAACCGTGGTCCTGCCCCGCGCCTGCGACGTCTTCGACCTGTTCGAGGGCGTCAAGCCGGTCGTTTCGGCGGCGCGTGAGTTCACCGTGACCCTCGAGCGCAACCAGACCAAGCTGTTCCGCCTGTCGGAGCCGAAGAGGCCGTAGCCCCGGTGCGGAAGACTGAAGGCTTCATCGGCTCCGGCCGTCAGGCTATATTGGTGTGATCCTGGGAGGGCGAGGCTGATTTGCCTGCCGTTTGACACGTCGTGTTCGGCCGAGTATCTTGAACGCACGCGGACGGGTCCGAGCGATCTGTGGCCGGTCCTTGAAGCTTCGACTTCCCTCCCCCCACCTCCCATCCTCGCGTGAAGGGACGCAACCATGCCCGGCTTTTCTCAGTTTCTTGGCATCCTGATTGCTTGCGGCGCCCTGGTGTGGTCGGGCCTGGCCGTCGGTCCGGCCGACGCGGCGAAGCCCAAGAGCAAGGGCTACAAGTCGATCACCTGGGAGAAGTTCAAGGCCGCGGGGCCGGAATTGAAACAGATCGGCCTGCTGGCCGTCCGGCATGCCCGGGACATCCCCTCGTCGCCCTGGTCGATCGGCTGCGAGACGCTCGATCGCGATTACGCGAAGTTCAGCACGTACAAGGACTACGTGGGCGAACTGGGGGCCAAGCACGCGCGGATTCAAAGCGGATGGGCCAAGTGCGAGAAGCAGAAAGGCGTCTACGACTTCGCGTGGCTCGACCAGTGCGTCTACGGGCTGAACGAGCAGACCGTCCGGCCCTGGGTCTGCCTGTGCTACGGGAACCCGCTGTACGGCTCGGAGATAAATCTGGGCGCGGGCCTGGCGGGCCTGGTCGAGTCGAAAGAAGGCCTTGCCGCCTGGCTGAAGTACGTGGAGGCCACGGTAACACGCTACAAGAACGTGGTCCACCAGTGGGAGATCTGGAACGAACCGTTCGGCCAAGGGAAGAACTACGCGGTGCTCGTGCTCTCCACCGCCGAATTGATCAAGAGGATTCAGCCCAGCGCGGTGGTGGTGGTGACGGCCGTTCACGATCCGGACCGGGTGCAGGTGCTCGGCGCCCTGAAGGCCGCCAACAAGCTGGACCTCGTCGACTGGTGGGCCTATCATCCTTACACGACGAACCCCGACACCGCGTATGCGGCCGTCGAGAAGACGAAGGCCCTCGTCCGGTCGTACAGCCCCAAATACAAGGTCTATCAGGGCGAGGTCGGCTGCCCATCGATCCTGGAATGGACGCACGCGCTGGCGGGCTACCCCTGGACCGAGTACAGCCAGGCCAAGTGGGACCTGCGGCGCATGGCCGGCGACCGGATGCGGGGCATCGACTCGTCGGTCTTCACGATCATCGACCTGAAATACACCAACATGCTCCAGTCGTTCGGCCTGATCCGCTCGAACCTGCTGCTGGAGTTCATCTACAAGCGGCCGGCCTACTACGCCGTTCAGCACATGATGAGCTTCTTCGACGACGCGGTGAAGCCGATCGGGGAACTGGAGTGCCGGTCGAGTTCGCCGCGCAAACTGACCGCCGCCGGGTTCCAGAAGCAAGGCACCCCGGTCGTCCTGCTCTGGTACGGCGACCAGGTGCCCAGCGACGCGCTCGCATGGGATTCGGTCGACGTGACGATCAAGAACACCAGTTTCCGGGACCCGGTGTACGTCGAGATGATTACCGGCAAGGTCTACCAGATCGAGCCCAAGCGATGGAAGGCCCACGGGCCCGACGTCGAGTTCACGGCCTTGCCCGTCTGGGACAGCCCGGTCATGATCGCCGAACGCTCGCAGGTGGAACTGAAGAAGAAGTCGGGGCCCTGAAGAACGTCGCGAACGAGGCGACCGGCAAGCAAGCTCTTGGTAGAAAGGATCGAGGGATGAGTGGACACCTCCTCCGTGGACGTCCCGCAATGCCGTTGTTTCTCCGTTGCATTCCGCCCGTTTCCTTGCACGCCGTTCGGTCCTTGCTTATCGCGACGACGCTGGCCTCCTGGGTTGCGACGGCGGGTTCGGTGCTTGCCGCGGAAGGCACGCCGGCCCGTGCGGGGAAGACGCCCCTGATGATCAGTGCCGGTCCGGACTGGCTGCCGCTGGAGGTGGGCCTCGACATCGAGCCCGGCTCCGCGTTGGATTTCAGCAACGTGGTGCCGCATCACGCGCCTGCGGGGAAATTCGGCCGCGTCGTGGCCACCAAGGAGGGCAAGTTCGCCTTCGACCAGCGGGCCACGCCGGCGCGGTTCTACGGCGTGGACCTGTGTTGCAGCGCGCAGTTCCTTCCGCACGACCTGGCCGACCTGCTCGCCGAGCGCTTGGTGCGGCTGGGTTACAACACGGTGCGCATCCATCACTACGAAAGGGACCTGGTGGAACGCGGGCCGGGCGGGATCCGGTTGCGGCCCGACAAGCTGGACCAGTTCGACTACCTCTTCGCGGCGCTCAAACGGTGCGGCATCTACGTGACCACCGATCTCTACGTCTCGCGCCTGGTGGCCCTTGCCGACGTCTACGAGGACGGCTCGCAAAAGGCAGTCCCCGGGCAGGCCGAGGCGGCCCAAGGCGACTGGTGGACGTTCGAGAACTTCTACAACGTCGGCCCGGCCGACTTCGGCGTCCAGGACTTCAAGATGGCCGTCTACGTCAACGACCGGGCCTACGAGAACTACAAGGCGTTTGCCCGCGCGTTGCTCGACCACAAAAACCCCTACACGAAACTCCGTTATGCCGACGATCCCGCCCTGGGCTGGCTGAGCCTGATGAACGAGGATTGCCCCGGCAACTTCCTCGGCGGCCTCAAGGGCAGGCTCCGCGACGATTGGCAGCGGGCGTGGAATCGCTGGCTGGCCGCGCGCTATCCGGACCGGCAGGCGTTGGTCCGGGCGCTGGGGAACCTTGCCGACGGCCAGGACCCCGCGCAAGGCACCGTGCCGTTGCAAGGCATCCGCGGCCAAGGACCGGGCGTCGTCCTGTTCAACGTCTTTGTCGCCGAAGTCCAACGCCATTTCCTGGACCGCACGCGGACGTTTCTCCGCGACGAGATGCGATGCCGGGCCTTGCTGAGCGACTGCAACGGGTGGACCAATCCCGTCCAGTTGCAGGCCGTGCGGAGCGGGTTCGACTACGTCGACGACCATTTCTACGTGGATCATCCGCACTTCCTGTCGCCGCTCCGGCTGCCTCCTTCGCGATTGCCGAACGCCAATCCGATTGCCGGCGGTGCTTCCGGCGGCCGGGCCTGTGCGTTCACTCGCCTTTTCGGCAAGCCGTTCACGATCACCGAGTTCAACTACTGTGCCCCGGGCCAGTTCCGCGGTGTCGGCGGCATGCTCACCGGCGCTCTGGCCGCACTTCAGGACTGGGACGGCCTGTGGCGTCACGTCTACAGTTACCATCGCGACAACATCACCCGGCCCGCCGCCATGTACTACTTCGACGTGGCCGCCGATCCGCTCACGCAAGCCGCCGAACGCGCCGCGCTCTGCCTGTTCCTCCGCGCGGATTTGCAGCCGGCGAAGCACTCGGTTGCGATCGCGTCCACGCCGGAGGCCTTGCTCGGATCGGCCAAGGCGTCGGGCGACGTGGCGCCGTCTTGGCACCGCCTGGCATGGCTGACACGCGTGGGCTGGAGACTCGGCGGCGAGTCACGGGCCGGAGAGGACGATCTGCCGCTCGCATTCCCGGGCGGCGAGAGCAATCCGCTCGCGCCCGGCACCGAGAAGACGATTCTCGACGCATTCGCGAACCGGCGCTGGTTGCCCGCGGACAACCGGACCGACTTGAAGAAGAACCGCATTCAAAGCGAGACCGGCGAAGTGACGGTCGACGCGCCGGAAGGCATCCTGACCATCGACACGGCCCGCACGGCCGGAGGCTTTGCGCCCGCCGGAAAACGCATCCAGACGCGTGCGGCCGCCATCGAGGTTCTGGACACCCATGCGACGGTCTGGGTCAGCAGCCTGGACGGCGAGCCCATCGCCCGCAGCAAGCGGCTCCTGGTGACCCACCTCACCGATCTTCAGAACACCGGCACCCGCTACGCCGACGCCAGCCGCCGGTTGCTGCTTGCGTGGGGGCAACTGCCGCACCTGGTCCGCGCCGGCCGCGCGACCGTCACGCTCCGTCTCCAGCACGCCGAGCGGGCGAAAGTCTACTCGCTGGCGGTGAACGGCAAGCGCACCGGCGAACTCCAGGCAAAGGTCGCCGGCGGGGCGATCTGCGTTCCGCTGTCGGTCTCCGCCGACGGGAAGGCAAGGATGCTTTACGAAATCGAGGTGCGTCAGAATCGGACCACAGAGTAACTGGCGGCTTCGGCAGCTTGGGTGGCATGCCGTCACTCGGCGTAGCCGAGGGTCGGCATGGAAGCCGTCGCGGCGGCTTCCATGCTCACCCAACGCTTCGCGTCGTGAGAGCATGCCACCCCGGCCCGTCGAGAGAGAATGCATTGAGAGGAAAGGATCCATGGGACACTCCTGCCGTATTCTCTTGTTCGTCGCGGTCTGCAATGTTTCGCTGGCGGCCGAGATTCACGTCGCGCCGACCGGATCCGACGATCAGCGGGGGACGGCCGAATCGCCCGTCCAGACGTTGGAAAAGGCCCGCGTGCTGGCCCAGGCGCTTCGCAAGGAACGCCCGACCGAAGCCGTCAACATCCTCCTGCACCCCGGAACGTACACGATCCGGAAGACCGTCGCCTTCAAACCGGGGGATTCCGGGACGGCGCAATCGCCTTTGAGCATCCTCGCCTGGCGCGATCCGGCGGCCCCGGACGCGAGGCCGGTGTTGGTGGGCGGTGTGGTCGTCGTCGGTTGGAAGAAGAGCACCTTCAACGGCCGTTCGGATGTCTTCGAGGCCGATCTGAAACCGCTGGCTCTGGCGGTCCCCTTCAAACAGGTCTATCTCAACGGGCGGCGCCTGACCTGGGCCCGCTACCCCAATGAGGATAAGACGCATCCCTACAGCGGCGGCTGGGCCTATGTGGACGGCGTTCGTCCGCCCATGTACAAGGACATCGAGGGAGAACGCACCGACACGGTGGTCCTGAGGGCCAAGGACGTGCGCCCCCAGGGCCAGCGCGCACTCTGGGTAAGATAGGCTGGCGCGATAAGGAGCTTTGTGAGAGAATCGTTCGTGTGACATTTCTCCACACGAAAGGATTCTCCATGCTGACGATCGGTGAGCGGGATGCGGTGA
>Ga0067045_1027728_pt1 | contig 66696 bp, 59 predicted proteins | sample TerdegcTABiofilm_FD_59184 | JGI IMG/M metagenome (GOLD analysis project Ga0067045, IMG submission 59184) | Combined Assembly of (Gp0054472, Gp0054536) Wastewater bioreactor microbial communities from Singapore -Terephthalate degrading...
CTGGATCCGTGGTTCGAGCGGGGCATTCCCGCGGTCACCCTTCGCGCCGGCCTCTCGGGACCTCCGGGTACCGCCCAGGAGACCCCCGGGATCGTCCAGGTTCTTGAAAACCTGATCCGGACCTTGGAGGCGGGTGTACCGGACCGTTGGGACAAGCAGTACGTCCTCTTCGAGGCCTGGGGCCTCCGGGTCGCGGTTCGGGAGACGTTGTTCGTGGTCATCGTCCTGATCCTCTACGCGGGCCTCGGGCTCGTTTTCGTCCTTGATTCGCTTCGAAAGCGGGACCTAATCGCCGAAGAATTGAGTCGGCTCCCCCGGGCCGCTGCCGCCCTGGCGATCGTATCCGCCACCCTGTTCGCCTGCGTGGTCGCGACGGGAGCCCTGCAGAGCTTGATCCTTGCGTCTGCGGGGTCGGAAGAGTTCTGGAAGGTCCGTCCCGTCGCCGTTTCCGTCCTGAGGCTGGGGCAGATCCTTACGCTCTTCACCGCCCTCGCGTCGCTATGGGCCCGGGTCGGACTCCTGCCGCGAAGGGCGGAGTTTTTCCGGGGTAGCGCGGTCGTCCTGCTGGGAGCGGATGTCCTTCTGGTCTCCGCGGCCAGGCTCGCACTTTCCCCTCTCTACCTCTGGGCCTTCGTCGCGGCCCTCCTGGGCAGGAGGACCAGCCGATCCCTTCGCAGCTCCTGGCCCGCGGCGATCTCCCTGCCGGTCATGCTGATTCCCCTGGGCCTGCTGGCTGCGGATCTTGTCCGAAACCCGGAACCGGCCGTCTTTGAGCGCTTGCTCATGCCGGGACCAGCGGGCATCGCATGGATCGTGTTCCTATCCTTGCCGTTCCTGATGGCCCTGGTGGGCCTCGGGGAGGGTGCCTTCGGATCGGGATTCTACGCGGTTCGGACCGCTTCGATCGCCGCCGTTCTCTTCCTCGCCCTTTCCTTGGCCGGGGGATCCCTGCTGGTCCTGGACGCGCGGCGATATTCCGGGGTCACGGAGCTGCGCCTGCGGGAAACCTCGGACGAAACCGCAGGAACCGGGACGCTCCGCGCCGGGAGCCCGCGGCCCCTTCCGTCCTTTAGGGTATCCAAGGGCGCTTACAGCGCGGAATTCAAAGGGGGCCGGGGGTTCGAGACGGTGGAGGGCGTGCCGGCGGATCCCCGGATACAACTCTCCGTGGACCGAACGGCGTTCCTGGACAGGGTCCAGCTCACCCTGTCCATCCGGATCTCCGGGGAGGCCGGGGGGATCCGGATCACGGTGCCGTCCCTCGATTCCGGTTCCGTCTACGATACCACCTTCCCCTTCCGATCCACCGAGGACGGAAAGGGAATCGTGGTATCCATCGGAGCCCGGCCGCCGAATCCCCTCCGGGTTTCCCTGACGGTCTCGAGGGATTTCGCGGCCCTCGCGGAAATAGCTGCGGATTTTTCCGCCCCCTCGGTTCCCTGGAGATTGGACGGACCGGTTCGCATTCGGGAATACAGCCAGGAAAGCCGTCTATACGTTTTCTTGCGGGGCGGTCTAGGACCTGTACCCTAGAAGAGCAACCATGCAGTTCCATGTGGATATGGACGCCTTCTACGCCTCGGTGGAGCAACTGGACCACCCGGAGCTCAAGGGAACACCGGTCATCGTAGGGGCCGCGCCCGGGCGCCGGGGGGTGGTGTCCACCTGCTCCTACGAGGCCCGATCCTTCGGGGTTCACTCCGCTATGCCGATATCGGAAGCGGTGCGGCTCTGTCCCCAGGGAGTCTTTTTACCCGTGCGAATGGAGCGGTATCTCGAGGTGTCCCGGGAGGTGATGGGTATTCTGGGCGAATTATCCCCCGATGTCCGACAGATCTCCGTGGACGAAGCCTTCCTGGATATGACGGGGACCGAGGGGCTCTGGGGATCCCCGAGGGACGCCGCGCTCCGTCTGAAGGATGCGATCCGGAGCCGCACCGGGTTGACCGTTTCCGTGGGCGCCGCGACGAATCGGTACATCGCGAAGATCGCCTCCGGGTTTCAAAAGCCCGACGGGCTTACGATCGTCCCCCCCGGGGAAGAGGAGGCGTTCATGTCCCGCCTTCCCATCGAAAAGCTCTGGGGCGCGGGCGAAAAGACCCAGGAGAGGTTCCGGGAGCTGGGCATCCGGACCGTCCCCCAGCTGAAACAGATCGGCAAGGCCGGCCTTTCCGCCCTGTTCGGGAACGCGGGAGGCGCATTCCTGTACGCCGCCTCCTGCGGACAGGACCCCGGGATCTTCCGAACCGAGGCCGGATCCCGCTCCATGAGCACCGAACGGACCTTCGGACGGGACGTTTCGGACCCGGAAATCCTGGAGGCCCTGCTCCTGGGCATGGTCCGGGAGATCAGCTACCGGGCCTGGCGGGAAGGGGTCCGGTCCAGGACGGTTTTCATCAAGCTCCGGTATGCGGATTTCCGCACCCTGAACCCCCGTCGGACCTTCCCGGCCTTTTTCGAGGAGTCCGGTGTTTTATGGTCCGAGGCGCGCAGGCTCCTCCGATCTTCCTGGAACGGCAGACCCGTACGGCTTCTGGGCCTGGGGCTCGGGAATCTGGAGGACGTGAAGCCCGATGCCCAGAGCGAGCTCTTCCCGGAGAGGGACGACCGGAGGACGAGGGTGGAAAGGGCGGTCTTCGAACTGGAGCGCAAGGGGATCGGCAAGGTAACGCGGGCCCGGCTGATCGGAAAGAAGGACGACCAGGTTCCGGGTCGTCCTTGATCCGGGACGTAAGCCTATTGCTCCACGGCCTTCCGTATCTCGGACAAGCGGCGATCGAGCTCCGCGCTCAGAGTCTCCCGGGCCTTCAGGAACGCGTCCGAAACCGAGGCCGCCGCGGTGCCCCCCTGGCCCCGGACGGGATCCATAGGAAGGGCGAAGACGACGGTCCCGTCGTCCCGGATGATTCGGATCGTGGTCTTACAGTCGCTGGTGAAGATGTTGTACTTCTTGCCGCCGTATTCCATCTGCCGGGCCGGGGAAGCCTCGGAGACGACGAAGGCCAAGTACGAGGCACCCGCCGATGCGGCCAGGGCCCGGACCGAGGCGGGATCCCCGCCGAAAGCCCGGTCGAACCCGGAGCCGAGGAGCTTGCCGTCCAGAGGGGAAGGGGAGAGTCCCGCGCCTTTCAGGATCGAGGCGACGGTGTCCAGGATCTGGGGGTTCTGGACCACGCCCTCGGGGCCCCGCTCCAACGCGACGACCTTCGCGACGTTCGAGGGAGGGAGGTAGGAAAAATCCCTCTGGACGTTCCGGAAGGCGTAGGTGAAGCCCCGCGCGGTGAAGGCGGGGTAGGCTCGAACCACGGCTTCCGAGGAGGGGGTGTCCAGACGCGAAAGGATCGCGTTGGCCCGCCCGAAGGTGTCCGTGGATGCGCTGGCCGTCAGCACCCCGCCGCCCCGGACGAATTCGAAGCGGATAGGCGCGTCCGCGATCGGGGACTTGGCGGCTGCGAAATTCTCGAACAGGAAGACCGAGGGCTGCAGGGCGCCCTCCTTGCCGACGGACCTGGAAGCCGCCGCCACCTGGGAACCGTCCGGCCCGATCCAACCTTCCCCGGGTTCCAGGGAGAGCCGGTTCCCGATGCGTACAAGCTCCGCCTCCGCCTGCGCCCCGAGCCGGGCGGCTTCCGCGGTACCTTCTTCCCGGGACAAGGCCAGGACGGTCACATAGGACCGGATGGCCTCCGCGGGGTGGTTGGAATCCAGGGCGGTCCTCCCGAGGTCCAGAAGGCGCCTCATCTCATCCAGGGAGGAAGCGGGACGGCCGGGAGAGGCTTCCGTGCTCGGCGCGGAGGGCGCCGCCGGAGGAGGCGCCGATACACAGCCCATCAGTGCCAGGGCAGAGAAGATCGCTGAAAGGATACGGGCTTTCTTTCGCATCTCGGTTCCCCCCTTCCCTCGGAATCTCGGCCAATCGGAGCTCAATCGTAGAGCTCGCTGTGGATCTGCACGTCCCGAACCCGGCATTTGCTTTCCGCGAAGGCCAGAGCCTTCTGGAGCACGTGTTCGCCGTGTTCCCTGGAGTTGGAAACCAGGGCGCCTCCCAGCTGGGCCCACTGGAGGGAGTCGTGCAGGTCGACCTCCGCGCAGGAGATCCGGAACTTTGTCCGGAGCTGCTCCTTCAAGGATACTACGATTTTGCGTTTTTCCTTGATGCTGGTCGTCTCCGGTAGCTCAAGGATGAATTGAATCATGGACACTACCACGAGGACCTCTTGCCGAGCAGTCCCGCCAGCTCATCCTCCCCGACCACGGGAAGCTCGCCGCCGGATCGTCTAGCGGCGCGACGGGGGGATCGGTACCCCACCGCCGCCGAATACGCGGCGGCCAGGACGAGCAGGGCTTCCGGAAGCAGAAGCAGCCGTATCGCGGCGGCGTACAGGTTCATGTCCGAGAGAAGGAAACCCGCGGCGACGCGAAGGAGTTCGAAGCCTGCGAGGACTACCAGGATACCCGCCCGTGCTTCGGGCAGAATCCGAGGGATCCTAAGAATCCGGAGGCTCCGTGCGGCCAGCAAGAGGACGGGGATCGCCTCCGGCCGACCCTCCAGGTACGCGTAGGCCAAGGGCGCGGAAGCCAAGGCTATGACCGGAAGGGAGGAAAGGATTTCGAGCCATCCCTGCCGGGGGAAGGCCCGGGAATCCATCGCTTCCAGGACAGCCAGGGCGAGCCCCAGCCCCAGGACGAGGGAGTCCAAGGCCAGCCCCGCGAAGGAGACCAACGGGCGTACGGGAAGGAGAGAAGGCGCGAGTACGGAGATCTCCTCGAACGCCCAGGCCGCCAGGGACACGGCGGCCGGAACCGCGAGCAGGATGCCCGGCGGACCCGGGGATTTTTCTTTCATCGTCGGCCTTGTGAGGCGGATGACCGCCGCGCTACTATCATACAAGCCAATCATGGGAAAGAAAAGCGCCGCCGCCGCGATTTTTTTGCTCGCCGCCCTCCTCGCCGCGGCCCAATCCGCGGAGGGGGCGGAAGCCGACACGGCGGCGCCGGGCGCGCCCGCCTCCGGATCCGTCCCTACGCCTCCGCCTCTGTCTCCGGTCCCGGTCCTCCCGGTCGAGGCTCCCCAAAGCCTCCTGTCCCTCCGGATGGGGGACAAGGACGTGGAACTGCTGGCCGAGGGGTACTGGGAGGTGTCGGTCCTGGCTTCCGGCGCCTTCGGCCTGGGGGCCAACGCGGGGGTTTCCGCCCCGACCCTCCTCTTCCGGCAGGTCCCGGACCTCTGGCTTTCCCTGACCCTCCTGGACCGATGGTTCGTGGAGGCCAGCCTGTCCTCCGAGGGCTTCGGGGACCAATACGTGGCGGGATACCGGGGAGGGGAGGGGGACTTCCTGCGGGAGGTCCGGTTGGGCAACAAGGGGGTATCGTTCCCGGACCTTCCCTACCTTTCCCTGGGAAGCGGGAGCTCCACCTCCTTCGGAATTTCCGCCCTCGGCCGCAGCGACCGGGGCTCCGCCCATTTCCTGGTGCGGTATGACCAGGCCCGAAGGGTCACCCAGACCTGGGTCGGGAACCGGGAAGTCACCCGCACGGAGTATCGGCCCTCGGAATACGTCCGGGGGCGGTGGTTCATGCTGCCCCAGGGAGTGTCGGATGTCGAGCTGTACATCGAGAGCAGCTCGGGCACGCTCACGGGCTCGGACACCCGGAAGTATCGCAAGATGACCGAGGACGAGTATTCGATTTCCGCCGCGACGGGCCGCGTGGACCTGAAGACCGCGGTGGGGGAGGGGCGGCGGCTCCTCGTATTCTACCCCGGCCTGACAGTGCCGACCCTCCCCCCCGGCGACCCCGTGCCGCCCTTCTACGGCCGGGCGCCCGCGGTGGTTTCCGGCATCGCATCCGGGGACGCCCTCATACTCTACGAGCAGGGGATCCACGAGGGCTTCCAGGTCGCCAACCGCTACGCCCTGGCCTCCTCGGCGTCCGCCGCCGCAGCCACGGCCTACGTCCGGAACGCGGCCACAGGCCAACCCGACCCGGCCTACACGGCTACCGTGCTCTCAGACGGCTTCGTACGGGTCATTCAGTCCGACGCGGACACGACGGCTCCGTATTTTTCCGACTACGATTTCCGTATGCCCTTCCTGGGGCCGCCGCGAACCACCGTCGACGTCGGCATGGACTGGCTCTACGATCCCGCCGCGGTCGAGCCCGCGGAGGGCACGCCCACGCAGCCCGCGCCCGCGTACTCCCGGGTCCTGGTGGTGGAAACCTACGGCGCCCCGGGAAGCCTGGTCCTGGAGGAGACGGGAATCCTGCCGGGATCCGTGGAGGTCCGCCGCAACGGGGTCCTGGACTACGGGTTCCGGTACGACCCGGCAGCGAACACCGTGACCCTGGACCGGGATCCGGCGATCTCGGACATCATTGAGGTTTCCTACCTTCTGGCCTCCTCGGACCGGAGCGCCGGGAGTCTGGCCGCGGGCTTGGGAGGGATCTTCGACCTGTCCCCGGACTGGAAAGCCTGGACCGCCCTGGGCCTGCGCTGGGGCGTGCCCGGCACGGGGTATTCCGAGGGCGGCAACGCGCTCCCCGGATCCCTGGTCCTGACCGGGGGGATGCGGGGCGGATCGCCGGAGCCCGTCCCCGGACCGGACGCGGCCGGCGCGCCCCGGTTCAAGGCGGAAGCCGCCCTGGCCGCCAGCTACCGCCGCCCCGACGCCTCGGGGTACTACCGGGTCGCGGGCATGGAGGAGGCCTCCTCCTGGACCAGCCCCTTCCGTCCTACGGGGACCTGGCCGGCGGGAGTCGGCGTCGCGACGGTGGCGGCCGTGGCGGATACCGCGGCCCCGAGCCTGGAGTCCCTGTTCCCGAAGCTGTACGGCCGCTTCCATTCGGCGACTTCCATTCAGAAGGTCCTACAAGTCTCCTTCGCCGGCCATGACGGATCCGCCGCCGAGGTTGTCCGGTACGCGGAACCCGTCGCGGTCGGGGACTACCGGGCCTTCGCGTTCTTCGCCCGGAGGAACGCGGGCGCCGCGGTAGCCGTGGTGACGGTCGCCATGGACGGCGCCGACCCTGCTGTCTCCGTCCAGGTGCCCTCGGCGGCATTGTCCGAAACTTGGCGCCGCTTCGTGGTCCGTTACGATGGGATCCCCAAGCTATACTACCAGGCTTCGGAAGATGGTCCGGAAATCCTCGTCGCCGGGGCGACGCTGTCCGCGGACCCCTCCGTCAGCGCAGGTCGGATCACGATCTCCGTGACCGGCGTCGCGGACGGCTCCGTCTTCGTCGACGAGCTCCACTTCCTGGACTCCGCCGGTGAGGTCTCCCTGTCCGGACGGGGTTCCTTCTCCTGGAGCCGGGGCGGAGCCTTGGCGGAATCCGGGATCGGCGCGACCCTGGCCGACCCGGGTTTCTCCGCACGGCTCTCCGGTACGATCTCCGAGGACTCGAGCTTCGCGGCTTACGGGGACGGTAGGATCGTGGTAGGCCCCGCGAAGCTCGCGGCGAACCTTCGGCAGGGGTACGCGGAGGGGAGGTTCTCGGACGGGGCCTACGGGCACTCCCTGGAACTGCCCTTGAAAGGGTTTTCCCTGGGGGACAGCTTCCAGTTCGATCCCGGTTCGGGGCGATTCGGCCGAAGGGATGCTCTGTCCCTCCAAGCCCGGGGGCTCGGCCTGGCCCTGGAGCAGTCCGCGACCTACGGCGGGTCCATCCTGGAGCAGGCCTGGAAGGCGCGGCTTGCCGCGGGATCCTGGATGACCGTGAGCGGCGAGCTTTACAACCGCGCGTCCGGCGCGGTCGACCTTTCCCGGGCCTACGGGGAGGCGTGGATCGAGGCGTTCCGCTATGTCCTGCCGGCCCTGGAGGAAGCCTCCCTCCGGCGCACCACGAACCTGACGGCCGCCTGGAAGCTGGGCGGCGGCTCCCTGACCCTTGCGGCGGATACGGGACTTTCGGACGCTGTCTCCCCTTCGTCCGCGGGCACCGCGGGCCTGGACGCCCGGCTGGGGTGGTCCATCCCTGCGGGAAGGGGCTCCGTCGAACCCTATTACCGCCGCGCATGGACCGAGGGCGCCGTATCGCAGTCCTCGGCCTTCCCGGAGGATTGGGAATACTGGGTCGACCGGTTCTCCTCATCCGAATATCTCTACCGATCCATCCCCTTCGCGGAGCTTTTCGATACCTTCACCGCCGACCTCTTCCAAACCGCGGCCCCGGGGACGAACCAGAGCTCCTATAAACCCGAAGCGGGGATCCTGTTCGGGAGGCCCTACGGCTCGGCCTGGACGGACCTCCTCGTCCCGAGCAAGGCGACCCTGTCCCTGCGCAGGGAGCTGGCGTCCTCCCTGGAGACCCTTACGGACGCCCTGGTGTGGGAGGCCTCCGCCTCCATGGCCGCGATCAACCTCTTCGGTTCCCGGGGAACCTACCGTCTGTCCAAACTCTATTCGGTGGACGAGTACGCCCAGAGGATCACTGCTTCCGTGACCTCCTACCGAGGGAATCCGAAACCCCTGAGCGCCTTTGGGCACACGGTCCTGGCCTCCTTCTACACGACCCGGGAGGACGCCCTAGTCGCGGAGAACCGACTGGATCTCAAGGAGTCCCGGGACGGCCTGGCCTGGAGCGAGCGGCTTTCCCTGAACCTCACGCTCCGTCCTTCCCGGACCTGGTTGGGCGACCTGGTGAACCTGGGTCTTCGGAAAGCCGGGGCCGCCTCGCGACGGGAGGCGGCTTCCGCACCGACCCTGGTCTCGGGATTCTGGGAATCCTTAAAAAACGCCCGCGGCCGGCTTTCGGAGGTATGGGCCGCCTCGCTCCTGGTAAAAAGGCCCTACGCCTATCAGGATCGGTTCGACATCGAGCTCTCCCAGTCCTACGAGACCAAGTATGTGGCGTCCCAGAAGGCCGGTCTCTGGGCCCGGCTGGGGACTTTCCAGAACCTTAGCCTGCTGGGGGGAGACAGGTACTGGACTCTCGGGTTTGAATTGACCCTGGGCGCCCGGGTGATCTTCTGAGGACCATCCTTCCTGGGGAACGGACCGTTCCCGGCCGGCGCGGGGACAGTTCTATTTGGGGTTGACGCACCGACCGGCGGAAGCTTGACAGCGCGCCGGGCGGGACGACATAGTGAACCGCCATGAAAAGAAGACTCATCACCAGCGCCCTTCCGTACGTAAACAACATTCCCCACCTGGGAAACCTGATCCAGGTCCTTTCAGCGGACGTGTTCGCCCGGTTCTGCCGTCTCCGGGGGTACGAGACCCTCTACGTCTGCGGCACCGACGAGTACGGCACGGCCACGGAGACCAAGGCCCTGGAGGAGGGGATCACGCCCCGGGAGCTCTGCGACCGCTTCTTCGTCGTTCATCGGGATATTTACGCGTGGTTCGGCATTTCCTTCGACAAGTTCGGCCGCACCAGCACCCCCCAGCAGACCGAGATCGTCCAGGGGCTCTTCAGGGACATCGACGCCGCGGGGTACGTCAAGGAGCAGTCGATCGAACAGCTCTACTGCGAATCCTGCGGCCGTTTCCTGGCGGACCGCTACGTCCGGGGCACCTGCCCCCACTGCGCCTATCCGGACGCCCGGGGGGACCAGTGCGAGAACTGCGGAAAACTCCTGGATCCCACGGAGCTGAAAGAACCCAAGTGCTCCACCTGCGGAGCCGCCCCCAAGCCCAGGTCCACCTCTCATCTATACATAGATCTCCCCGCCATCCGCCCCAAACTGGAAGCCTGGATGAAGGAGGCCAGCGTCAAGGGCTTCTGGGCGAACAACGCGATCCAGATGACGCAAGCCTGGATCCGGGACGGTCTGCGGGAGAGGGCTATCACCCGGGACCTGAAATGGGGCATACCGGTCCCCAAGCCGGGCTTCGAGAAGAAGGTCTTCTACGTCTGGTTCGACGCGCCCATCGGCTACATCTCCATCACCGCCTGCCTTACCGACGAGAAAGGCGGGGACTGGAGGAGGTGGTGGCAGTCGCCTGGGGATGTCGAGCTGTACCAGTTCATCGGGAAGGATAACATTCCCTTCCATACCGTCATCTTCCCCTCCACGCTTCTCGGTTCCGGGCGCCCCTGGACCATGCTGCACCATATGTCCAGCACCGAGTACCTGAACTACGAGAGCGGAAAATTCTCCAAGTCCAAGGGGATCGGTGTATTCGGCAACGACGCCGTGGATTCCGGTATCCCCGCGGACGTGTGGCGCTTCTACATCTACTACAACCGCCCCGAGAAGAGCGATGTGACCTTTACCTGGAGCGATTTCCAGGAAAAGGTCAACGGAGAGCTGATCGGGAACCTGGGAAACCTGGTCAACCGGACCTTGACCTTCGTCCAGAGGTTCTATGACGGCCGAGTACCGGACGGGAATCCGGATGCCGCCTTCTGGGGGGAAATCAAGAAAGTATACGAAAGGATAACGGAACACCTGGAGCGCGCGGAGCTGCGGGACGCCTTCCGAGCGGCTTTCTCGATTTCCGGGATCGCCAACAAGCGCTTCCAGGACGGGGAGCCCTGGAAGGCCCGCACCCAGGATCCCGCCAAGGCCGCCTCCCTTATCCGGGACCTCTGTTATGTTCTCAAGGACTTGGCCATCCTCATGCATCCCTATATCCCCCGGGCCGCTGAAAAGTTGGCCGGATTCTTCGGCCTCCGGGTGGGAGGCCCCGACGGCCTCGTCTGGAAAGACCTAGGCAATCTGGAGGGACTGGGACGGGTATCGGCTCCTGAGGTCCTCTTCGCCAAGCTCGAAGACGAGCGGATCGCCGAGCTTAGGGAACGGTATGCGGGCAGCCAGAAGGATCGTGCCGACCGGGAATCCGGGAAAGCCGGTGCCGAAACCGGGTCCGGCGCTCCGGCAGGAACACCCGCGCCCAGCCCGGCGACCCCCGCGGGGGCTGGATACTCCGCCACCTCTTCCGCCCAGCCCGGGCAGTCCGCCCCCGCGCCGGCACCTATGCCCTATGCCGACCTGCCCGTGGAAGAACGGTTCGCCCGGCTCGTGGACCTCAGGACCGCAAAAATCGTAAGGATCGAGCGCCACCCCAAGGCGGACAAGCTCTACATCGAGACCCTGGACGACGGGTCCGGAGCGGAACGGGTGATCGTCTCCGGCCTGGTGCCCTTCTACAGGGAGGAAGAACTCCTGGGAAAGACCATAGTCCTGGTCAATAATCTGAAGCCCGCCAAGCTCCGCGGCGTGGAAAGCCGCGGGATGCTCCTGGCCGCCTCCAAGGACGGCCCGGAGAGGCACGAGGTCGTGGAAGTCCTGGATGTTCCCTGGGCGGCCCCGGGCACCCGGATCGGCCCGGAGGGAAGCTACGGCGAGCCCCCCGCGGAGATCGACATCGACACCTTCTTCTCGATGCCGATCCGGGCCGAACAGGGCATCGTCATGGTCGGTTCCAAGCCTCTTCTGTCCGAAGGACGGCCCCTGAAAACGGAGCGCGTGACGGACGGGCATGTCGGCTGAGAAGGGACGGGCCGGTTCGGAACCCGAGATTCTGCGGCCTGCCGCGCCCGAGGACTGCGACGCCGGTTCGGGAACCTTTCTCCAGACAGGCTTTTGGGGGGCCTTCAAGTCCGAGTTCGGGTGGAAGCCCCTCCATTTCGTGAACGAAGATACCGGGATCCCTCTTCTTGTCCTGGAGCGGAACCTGGCCCGGGGTTTTTCCTTCGCCTATATTCCCAGGGGACCCGGTCCGGAAGTATCCGGGTCCGCGGACACGGAGGATCTGAGGAAGATCTCGGAAGCCCTTCGGCCCCGCCTTTCCAGGTCCTGCGTCTTTCTTCGGATGGACCTTCCCTGGTACATGGAGGACGCGGACGCCCCTCGGGGGATCCGGGCCTCAACTGCGCCGGAGCCCGGCGAGGTTTCCGTATCGACGGGATCGATTTCGAAGCCCCCCGGGCCGAACCCTCCCTTCCTTAGGGCGAGGGCGGACGTACAGCCCCCGGACACCGTCGTTCTCGATCTTCGGGGAGCTTCCGACGAGGATCTCCTGTCCCGGATGAAGCCGAAATGGCGGTACAATATCAAGTACTCCGAGAAGAAGGGAGTCGTCGTGGACTCGGAGACGGGACCGGAGGGGGTGGCCACCTTCTATTCCCTGTACCGGACTACCGCCCGCCGGGATCGCATCGCCCTCCATCCCGAAGGGTACTACCGACGGCTCCTGAGCCTGGCCAAGGAATACGGCCCCGGGGCTCCGGATATCCGGGTATGGATAGCCCGGTACCGGGGGGAACCCCTGGCTGCCATCATCACGTCCTTCCTGCGCGGAGAGGCCGTATACCTTTATGGGGCCTCCGGGGACGAACACCGCAATCTCATGCCCGCCTACGCCCTCCAGTGGGCGGCCATCCGAGCGGCCCGGGACGAGGGCTGCGGCCGCTACGATCTCTTCGGAATCCCCCCCTCCGACGACCCCGGACACCCTATGGCCGGGTTGTACCGGTTCAAGACCGGATTCGGAGGCAGGATCCGTAGGTACGCGGGATCCTGGGATTATCCCCTGCGCCGACCTCTCTATTCAGCCTACAGGGTCGCGGAAGGACTGCGAACGTACTGGTACAAGAGGGCCAAGAAACGATTGGGAAGCTTCGGACGCTGATTCCGACGGGTGTTCCGAGGGCGGATCGTGAGCCGGGCACCCGCGGACGAAGGGGGCGGCCCCTATAAAGCCTTCACGAAGGTACCCGTGCCGTATTCCTTGTAGGCCAGGTCCACCTCGCTCATCTCGTTCATGACCACGGGGCCCTTCCACGCGATCGGTTCCCTCAGCGGGGTTCCCGACAGGAGGAGGAACCGGGCCCCCCGGGGTCCGGCCCGGAGCCGAGCCGAGTCGCCCGTCCCGAGAAGGAAGGCGCTCGATTCCGGCAGTTCTTCCGTCCGGACCGATCCGATCTCGGCCGGGCCTCCCTCGAAGATGTGGACGATGCCTGTCCGTTCGGGCGGCAGGTCCGTCAGGAATACGGCTCCCGGGTCCAGTTCGACATCCAGCAAGCCCGGCTTGCCCTGGACCCCGATCACGGGTCCGGAGGCCCCGCCGAAACGCCCGGCCAGGACCCGCACCTTGCCCCCCAGGATGGGGACGACGGGGATCTCTTCAGGAGCCGCTTCCCGGCACAGGGGATCGACCATCTTCCCCGCCCTAGGAAGGTTGATCCAAATCTGGAAACCCCTAAGGACCGCGGATTCCAGGGGCATTTCCTCGTGGATCACTCCGGAACCCGCGGTCAGCCACTGCAGGCACCCGGGGCCGATCATGCAGGCCTTGCCTAAAGAATCGACCTGGCGGAGGAACCCCGAGAGCATGTAGGTGACTATATCGATTCCCCGATGCGGGTGGAGGGGAAACCCCGCGGAATATTCTTCGGGAATACAGGAGTTGACTTCGTCCAGGAGAAGGAAGGGATCGGTCAGGTTCTCGGTTCCCACGCCGAAGACCCGGTGCACCGTGACTCCGGCCCCATCGCGGGTGGTTCGGGCGTTCAGGATTCGGTCAAGTTCGCGTACGGCCATCCGCGTCCTCCGGAGTCAGTATAATCCTTCCCGAGCTTACGGGAAACAGGGTAGAATCCGGCAATGACGGAGTACGAACCCGAATCCCCGGGATCCCCAGCCCTTGAGTCCTCCAACCCGGAGCACCGGTTCCGCGCCGCCGCCGTACTGGCCGGCGGAGCCAGCGAGAGGATGGGGGGAAGAGACAAACAGTTTCTTGACGCGGGAGGCATGCCATTGGCCTTCCGGATACTTAATCGCCTGGGTGCCATCTTCCCGGAATTGATGATCGTTACGAACCGACCCGAGGGCTACCGGGCCTACCCCGGACCCCTACAGGCCTTCCCGGATAGAGTCCGGGGCTTCGGCCCCTTGTCCGGTTTGCATGCCGCCTTGTCGGCCTCCTCGTCCCCCTGGGTCTACGTGGTGGCCTGCGACACTCCGGAATTCGATGCCCGGTGGGTCCGGACGCTCTCGGAGGCGATACTTCGGGAAGAGGGGGCCGGTCGCGCGCCCCTCGCGGCCGCGGCAGGCTACGGGAACCATCTTGAGCCCTTCCACGCCTTTTATTCCCGGGATCTCCTTCCCCATATAGAATCCTGTTTCTCGCGACGGACCATCCCGGATCGATCCTGTTCCATCGGATCCGTCCTTTCCGGGCTCCAGCACCTCCGGATCGAGGAATCCGTCGTTCGTTCCCTCTACCCGGACTGGGGCCTGTTCCGGAACATCAATACCCCCGAGGACTGGGCTTCCTACCGTAGGGACGAGGCCGAGGTCGATGATCCGGTCGCGGGACTTCAGGGAACCCCGCTAGGAACCGGGATTGATGATAAAAAACACCTTGAAGTTCGCGATTGGGCGCAGCGGTTGCGTCGCAACCGCTGCGCCCAATCGCGAAGCCAATTTCAAAAGTGACCGACTGTTGAAATTGGCCAGATGGAAAAAAATCGACAAATTGTCCATACTTAGGATAGGTCGCCAAATACCTTTCGATCGGACCTAGAGATAGCAGGAGAGTCCAGGTGAACTGGTTAGCCGCGTCCGTCGATCTCATTCTCAACCTTACCCTCCTTGTATCCCTGACCATACTTGCAGGGTTCTTCGACAAGCGGCTTAAGGAAAAATCCCTTCAACGATCCGTCCTGCAAGGAGCCTTGTTCGCCGCGACCACGATCATCGGAATGACAAGGCCCCTGGTTCTCGGACCCGGTTTGATCTTCGACGGCCGCTCGGTGATGATCAGCCTATGCGCCCTTTACTTCGGCCCCGTTTCCGCATCCATTGCCGCCGGTGCGGCTATCGTATATCGCGTGGTTCTGGGCGGGAGCGGGACGGGAATGGGGGTGGCCGTCGCCTTATCCTCGGCTGCCCTCGGGATCATCGTCCGGGTTCGGCATAATCCGGAGAACGGCCCCTTCTCTTCGACGAGGCTCTATGGCTTCGGAGTGGCCGTCCATGTCGCGATGCTCTGCATGACGGTCTTCCTGCCCAAGGGGGATGGCATCCTGGTTCTTAGGCGGATCGGTATTCCGATCCTGATCCTCTATCCCCTGGCGACCATCCTGGCCGGAAAGATCCTCTCGGATAACCTGGAAGCCCGGCGGACCCTCGAGGCTCTCCGGGCCAGCGAGGAGAGATTCAAGCTCAGCATGGAAGCCACACAGGACGGGCTATGGGATTTGGACGTCCCGACGGACGTAGCGTACTACAACCCCGCCTATTACGAGATTCTCGGATACGCACCCGGAGAATTCCCGGGCCGGGGAGACTCCTGGAAAAAGCTGGTCCATCCGGAGGACCGGGAACGAGCCTTTGCCGTGAACCGGGCCTGTATCGAAGGCGCCCAGGACACCCTGGAAATCGAGTACAGGATGCGCGCCAAGGACGGCAGCTGGCGCTGGATCTATTCCCGTGGGAAAGTCATCGCCCGGGACGAATCCGGCACGGCCCTCAGGTTGGTCGGCACCCATGTGGACGTCACAGAAAGGAAGCGGATCGAGCAGGAACTCAAGGAAAGCCTGGAAGAGAAGGAGATCCTGCTACGGGAGGTTCACCACAGGGTGAAGAACAACCTGAGCATCATATCCAGCCTCCTGAACCTGCAGTCCTCCATGATCAAGACTCCGGAACAGGCCCTGAAGGCCTTCCAGAACAGCCGCGACAGGATACAGGCCATGTCCCTAGTCCACGAGGAGCTGTACAGATCCAGGGATTACTCTCGGGTCGACATGAAGGAATATGTCGGTCGGCTCCTGTCCCATCTGGGGATGGTCTACGGTCAGGATCAGGGCATCGATCTATCCTGCCGGATTGAGGATGTTAAACTCGACGTCTCCACATCGATTCCCTGCGGGCTGATACTGAATGAGCTAATAACCAACGCCTATAAATACGCTTTCCCCGAAGGCCGGACGGGTTCTATTCTCATTCATCTCCGCCTCACCCCGGATGGATTCGCGGAACTTACGGTCTCCGACGACGGGATCGGCATTCCCCCGGGTATCGATCTTGAGAACAGTGATTCCCTGGGATTGACCCTCGTCCGGCTCCTGGTCGATCAGCTGAAGGGGAGTCTGAGCGTGACGAGGGCTGAGGGTACCACCTTCAACATCCGCTTTCCATCCCCGATCGGGGATTCATGAAACCGGCGTAGCCGTATCGTCAAGGAAGCGGTTCACCCTTCCGCCGAACGCACCCGGGGAGGCGCGGCGAAGGTCGCGGCCGTTCCATGCCGGAATCACTCTCCGAATACGGCCGCCTCGAATCGATACAGCTCCGCGGTGGGATCCTTCCAGGCCCCCGTGGGGAGTCCCGCCTTCCTGCATACCTGTACCAGGAACTCGTCCCGGTCCCAGCCCCATTCGGTGGCGACCTGGGGCAGGAGCACCCCCGCCCGGAAACCCTGAACGATATACAGTCCGTGCACGCCGATGACCACATCCTCCACGGAAGACAGGCGCTCCAGGGGTCCCAGGACCGAAATTTCGATATGGACCCCGGGCCACTCTTCCCGGCCCAGGGGGGCGAAGCGGGGATCCTCGAAGGCGGCCGCCCTAGCCATGGATCGGACGGTTTCGACCAGGGGGCCCGAGGGGGTGAGCCGGCCGATGCACCCGCGAAGGCGCCTCCCCGACGTCAGGGTGACGAAGGCTCCCCGGGGTACGGCCAACGCGGCCGGGGCCGGAGGCCAGTTCGGTTCCCTGCGTTCCAGGTAGGATTCCACGGATTCTCGGGCCGTTTTCAGGAGGACCCTACGCTCTTCCGGAGATACCTCGAAATTCATGCCCAGACTCCCCCGGCGTAGTACACGATGCGTTCCGAGGGCGAGGACCGTTTGGATCCGGAATCCGCCCTTCCAAGCAGTCTCCAGGTTTTTCCGGAGAGCAGGCGGGAACGCATCAAGGACGCCAGGCAGCCTACGCCGCACATGTCCGGCGTCTCGCTCCTATACTCCTCGTACAGGGATCCGTCATCCCCGGAGTCAAGATAGGAAAGAACCCTTTCGAAGCGTCGGGAGGCCTCCTCCGCGGAGGAATGACCGGCGAAATTCGTCGATACCACGAAGAGGACGGATTCCCGGGAATCCGAAAATATAAGGCCCAGGGCCTTTGCTAACGATTCGACCGCGGGGGGGGTGGGCTTCCCAAGCAAGACGGGAACCACGGACGCTTTCGGGTAGAGGACCTGAAGGAAGGGCAGCTGGACCTCGATTCCATGCTCCTCGAAGTGGGGAATGTCGTTCTGTCGGAACAGGGTGCCGCAGGTTTCCAGTTCCTCGACGTAGGCTCGGTCGACCTTCACGTCCCCCAGGGGTGTCTGGAAGACCTCGGCCTCGGGAAGCCAGACGGCGGATTCCTCCGCCCTGTGGTAGGGGGCCAGCAGTACGACCGTGGCAGGGACCCGGTTCGACGCCCCGGTCCAGGCAGCGGCCGCGACGGCGCCGGCGTACTCGAACGCCGCGTGGGGGGATAGGATCGCCGCGGCTTCGTCCCGGAACGCGGCTGTCTTCCCGAGCTCGCCTTCCACGGCGGCCCGCAGGGCTGCCGGATCTTCCGGGTAGAAAATGCCGGAGACCACGGCTTCACGAAGCTTGGACGATCCGCTATTCTCGATCATGAGAATAAGTATATGGCCGGAATTCCCGAGCGCAAGTTCGGATCGAATATAAGAGGGTGCCATGCAGGTTCTTATTGTGGACGACGAGCCGAATCTTCTCCGATCCCTGGAGGGGTTCCTGAAAACCGAGGGAATCGGGTGCCTCACGGCGCCGGAGGGGCGGGCGGCCCAGACCATCCTCCAAGAAAAGACCGTGGACGCGGTGGTCCTGGATCTTAGGATGCCCGGGATGGACGGGATGACCCTGCTCGGCTGGATCAAGGAATCCGGCCCCGACGTGCCCGTCATCATGGCCTCCGCCCACGGGGATGTCGGGGACGCGGTCCAGGCCATGAAGCTGGGCGCCTACGACTACCTGGTCAAGCCCTTCGATCCGGACGAGCTCGTGTTGAGGCTCCGGAAGGCCGTACGCGAGCGTACCCTGTCGAACGGCGCCGAGGCGGGGAGAAGATCCACGGAGGAGCGCGTTGAACTCGTCGGGAACAGCCCCCAGATCCTGGAAGCCGTGCGGTTGATCGAAAAGGCGGCCGTGACCCCCGCCACCATACTCCTGACGGGGGAGAGCGGGACGGGGAAGGAAGTGGCGGCCCGCCTGGCCCACCAAGCTTCCAAGAGGTCCGGCCCCTTCATCGCCGTGAACCTGGGCGCGATACCGGACACCCTCTTGGAGAGCGAACTCTTCGGACACGAGAAGGGGGCCTTCACCGGGGCGGATTCCCGGAAGCAGGGACTCTTCGAGCTCGCCCAGGGGGGCACCCTCTTCCTGGACGAGATCGGGGAACTCCCTCTGCAGCTCCAGGTCAAGCTCCTGCGGGCCCTTCAGGAACGGAAGATCCAGCGACTGGGCGGCGTACAGGGGATCCCCGTGGACGCGAGGATCGTGGCGGCGACGAACCGCGACCTGGAAGCCATGGTTCGGGAAGGACGGTTCCGGGAGGATCTGTACTACAGGATCAACGTCATCCGGATCGTCCTTCCTCCCCTCCGGGCCAGGGTCGGGGATGTGGTCCCCCTGGCGGAGTACTTCATACGCAAGCTCGCAGGGGCTATGGGCCGCCGGGTGGACGGCCTCTCCCCCGAGGCTCGGGCGCTCCTTGAGAGCTACGAGTTTCCGGGCAATGTCCGGGAGCTCCAGAACGCCGTGGAACGGGCTCTCATCCTCTCGGACAAGCCGATCCTGGATGCCGGAGACTTCCAGTTCTTCACGCCTTCCGGCCCGGGGACGGCCCGGGCCGGGCAGGAACCTCTGTCGGGGACCTTGGCGGATTTGGAGCGCAGGGCCATCCTGGCCGCCCTGGACCGGAACTCCGGGCGCAGAGAGCAGACGGCCCGGGAGCTGGGCATCACCCGCAGGACCCTGTTGACCAAGTTAAAGGAGTACGGAGTCTCACCGTAGTCCGTTGAGGATACCCGCGTCCCCGTCCGTGTAGAACACCAAGGTTACTCGTTCGGGAAGGTCCCAGGCGGAAAGGAATCCTACAATCGATTCCAAGGCCACCCGGGCCGCCCTGTCCTTCGGGTATCCGTAGACGCCCGTCGAGACGGCCGGGAAGGCGATGGTCCGGTATCCGCGGTCCCGGGCCAGGGAGAGACACTCCGTATAGCACGATGCCAGAAGGTCCGCCTCCCCGCGGCCGCCTCCGCTCCAGACGGGTCCCACCGTATGGATGACGGCCTTCACCGGAAGGCGGCCGGCTCCGGTGGCCACCGCCTTGCCGACGGGCAGCCCGTCCCGAAGAGGGCCTTCCCGGAGACGGCGGCACTCGGCCAGGAGCTCGGGACCCGCGGCTGCATGGATGGCTCCGTCCACGCCGCCCCCGCCGAGGAGCCCCGAATTGGCGGCGTTCACGATGGCGTCCCCACGGAACTCCGTGATGGAACCGACGGCAACTTCGATCCGCCCGCCCATGCGGGTGCCGACGACCCTCATGTCCCCCCCACGGGACTCCGACGGTCCCTCAGAATCCTTCCTGGGCCGTCCGGGCGATGATCTCCTCCTGGTGGTTCCGGTCGAGATCCACGAAGTAATCCGAATACCCCGCCACACGAACCAGGAGACCCCGGTGGGCTTCAGGGTGCTTTTGGGCGTCCCGCAGGGTCGTCTCGTCCACGACGTTGAACTGTACGTGATGCCCACCCATCCGGAAGTATCCCCGGACCAGGGAGGCCAGCTTTTCGATGCCCTGCTCTCCCGCCAAGGCCGCGGGAAGGAAGCGCTGGTTGAGCAGGGTTCCTCCCGTCCTGGCCTGGTCGAGCTTACCCAGGCTCTTCATGACCGCCGTCGGTCCGGAGCGATCGGATCCGTGGGCGGGGCTGGTGCCGTCAGATTCGGGGGCCCGGGCCCGGCGTCCGTCCGGAGTCGCCCCCGTCTTCAGGCCGAAGTAGACGTGGCAGGTGGTGGAGAGCAGGTCGACATGGTAGGTGCCGCCCCGCCAGGACTTCTTGCCTTCGATGGCCTCGATCAAGGTCTCCAGCACCCGGACGGCCAGGGCGTCCGCCCGATCGTCGTCGTTCCCGAACAGGGGGGTCTTGTTTCGGATTTTCTGTCGCAGGGCTTCGTGGCCCTTCCAGTCATCTCTCAGTGCGGTCCCCAGGGTGGAGAAATCGATCGACTTTTCCTGGTAGATGTGGGTCCGGATCGCCGAAAGGCTGTCCGTGACGGTACCCAGGCCGACGCACTGGATATAATCGGTGTTGTACCGGGCGCCGCCGCAGTAGTAGTCCTTTCCGGTCTGTATACAGTCGTCGATGTAGACGGACAGGAAGGGGGCGGGCACGTTATGGCCGTACATCCGGTCGAGGTCTTCGCTGACCTTGACCTTCCAGTCCACCACGTATTCGAGCTGGGCTCGGAAGGCCGAATAGAGGTCCTCGAAGTCCCGGAAGGACTCCGGCCGGCCCGTCGAGGGTCCTATCTTTCGGCCCGTGAGGGGGTCCGTGCCGTCGTTCAAGGCCAGTTCCAGGATCTTCGGCACGTTCAGGTATCCGTGAAGAACGTAGGCCTCCTTGCCGAAACAGCCCGTCTCGATGCAACCGCTGGTTCCTCCTTCCCGGGCGTCCACAAGGCGCTTGCCCATGGCCGTCTGGGCCAGGACCACCTCGTCCGCGTTGAAGAGCGAAGGGTATCCGGAGCCGTTGCGTATCACCCGGCAGGCTTCCTTCAGGACCCGGTCCGGGGTCCTCGCGGAGACCTGTACGTTCGCCTGGGGCTGGAGGAGCCTGAGCTCGTCCAGGACTTCCAGGAGAATCAGGCTAACCTCCGAGGATCCGTCCCTGCCGTCCGGGGTAAGCCCGGCGAGGTTTATGTTCGTGAAGTCGTTGTAGGTACCGCTCTCCGCGGCAGTGACCCCGACCTTGGGAGGGGCGGGGGTGTTGTTCACCTTGATCCAGAAGCAGGAAACCAGCTCCTTGGCCGAGTCGCGGGTCAGGCGGCCCTCGGATAGATCCTTTTCGTAGAACGGGGCCAGGTGCTGGTCCAGGTGGCCGGGGCTCATCGCGTCCCAGCCGTTGAGCTCCGTGATGGTGCCCAGGTGCACGAACCAGTAGGCCTGCAGGGCTTCCCGGAAGGTCCTGGGAGCCTGGGCGGGAACGCGCCGGCAGGTTTCGGCCACAGCCAGAAGCTCGGCCTTCCGTACGGGGTCGGACTCGGCGGCGGCCAATTCCTCCGCCTTCTCCGCGTGGCGTTCCGCGAAGCGGATCGCTCCCTCACAGGCGATCGCCATGGCCGTGAGCTCCTCGACCTTGGAAGCCCGGTCCGGGTCCTCCGGATCCAGGGACGCCTTTCGTGCCAGGATCCGTTCCCGAAACTCCGCAAGGCCGGTCCTGTAGAGCTTTCCATCCAGGGCCGTATGACCCGCGGCCCTCTGCTCCATGAACTCGGTGAAGAGCCCCGCTTCATACAGGGCTTTCCACTCGGAGGGGATGTCCGCGAAGGCCCGGTCCCGGATCGAGCGTTCGCGCCAGAAGGGTATGATCTCGGTCCTGTAGATCTCGATCACGGAATCGTCCACGTCATAGGAGGTCATGGGACGGGTCCGCAGGACCTCCAGGTCCTCGACGGAGTGACAGGTAAGCTCGGGATAGGTAGGGCACGCCTTGGGCCGCGGGCCGCGCTCACCCACGATCAGCTCCCGGGGATCCAGGTAGATGGTCTTCCTCTCGCAGAGCTCCTTGAACGCCAGGGCGCGGAGGACAGGCACGCTGACCCGGCCTTCCTGCCGCTTGTAGACATCGGTGATGATCCGGGCCCGCTCCGCGGAGACCGAAGGCCGCGCGTAAAAGCTTTCCTCCCGAAGTTCCCGTACCCGTTCGTTCATCTCAACCTCCAACGCAGGCTTCAAGCCCGCGAACCCGGAATAGCTCTGCGGCCTTGCCGGGGCTCGTGCCGTTCTGATTCTGGGGGACCTGGAAGGGATACTCGAGACCGCGCAGGGCGTACTTTCGCCGCGCCGATCCGTGGTAGGGCAGGATCTGGACGACGGTATTCCCTAGGTCCACCGGTCTTCGCCCGAATCCCAGGGACGTAAGAAACCGCGCGGCCGCCGAGAGGTTTTCCTCGTCGTCGTTCACCCCCGGGATCAAGGGGATCCGGATCCAGACCCGAGAACCCCGTTTGATCAGGAACCGCAGGTTTTCCAGGATCCGGTCGTTCGGAACGCCGGTCCAGCGCTCATGTTCCAGACTGTCCATGTGCTTCAGGTCGTAGAGAAAATGGTCGGTCAGGGCGGCTGCGCTCTCGAGAATCCCCTCAGGCGCGTAGCCGCTCGTATCCACGGCCGTCCGGATGCCGGCGGCTTTCAGCGCCGCCAGGCATTCCAGTAGGAACCCCGCTTGGCTTAGGGGCTCCCCGCCCGAAAAGGTGACTCCGCCGCCCGATTCGTCGTAGAAGGTCTCATCTTCCCGGGCCCGTCGGAGGACATCCTCCACCGAGAGGCGGAAGCCCGTGATCTGCCGGGCCTCGGAGGGGCAGACCCGGACGCAGAGCCCGCACGCGACGCATCCCGATCGCGGGGCAGGATTCCCGCCTTCCGGAGGTTTCGCGGCGGGGAGGAATCCCGATTCCGCAGCGCCTCGAGGGCAGGCTTCCAGGCAGGCTCCGCAGTCTTCCGGGCCAAGACATCGCTCAGGCCGGAACAACAATTCCGCCTTCGAAGTCAGACCCTCCGGGTTGTGGCACCAGGGGCAGGAGAGGGGACAACCCTTCAGGAAGAAGGCGGTACGTATCCCCGGCCCGTCGTGGATGGAGTATTTCCGGACGTCGAACAGGAGACCCGTCATCGCGCGCTATCCGCTAGGCTGCCCGGGTTCCGGAAGTAGTAGGAACGGATGTAATCTTCCTGGAGGGCATAGGACCAGTGGATATTCCGGAGAAAGGACGCGGCGCCCGAAAAATCCCCGGAACGGAAAAGACGGACGATTTCGTCGTGTTCCCGGGCGGAGGCCGTCTCCCAATCCCTCAGGTAGCTCTTCTGCCGGGGAAAGTCGTAGAGCCGTTCCTTGAGGATGTGGACGGTGTTTCGAAGCTCCTCGTTGGCGGAAAGGGACAGGAAGGCGTCGTGAAAGGCTAGGTTGCGGGAGTAGTATTCGTTGAAATCGTCCTCCGCCAGGGCTTCCTTCATTTCCCGGTTGAGCCTATCCATCCTGTCCCAGGTTTCTTCCCCGGCGCTTCCCCGGGCTTCTTCCGCGGCAGCGCTCTCCAGGGCCCCGACGATCTGGTAGATGTTTCGCACAGCCCTAGGATCCAGGGCGTTCACCACCACGCCGCGCCGGGAATGTATGGTCACGAACCCTTCGGCCTCCAGCCGCAGCAGGGCGTCCCGAAGCGGGGTTCGGGACATGCCCAGATCCGTTTCCAGGGCCGATAGGTTCATGAAACTCCCTGGGGACAGCCTTCCCTCCGCAAGGGCCTTCTTCAGGTATTCATAGACCCGTTCCCGCAGGAGGAGGTCGGCGGGTGCGTTCCGGATCGAAGAAAAATCCATAGAATTAAGATACTCGTTAGATATATCAGAAGTGTCAAGGGTTCTATCCGAAACCGGAAGCATAATTCAGGCACGCTTCTCCGCCCCCCCCCCCCTTGCAACCCCGGGATTCCTGAACGACTCTATCACAGTATGCGAACCTTGCTCTTTTTTCTGTACTTCTGGGTAACCGTCGCCCTCTCATCCCCGATCGCCCTGATCCTATGGATCCTGGATTCCGCGGGTATCCGGGCCGTGCGCCCGCTTACCGGGTCCTGCGTCCGTCTCTGGGCCCGCAGCCTGATAGCGGTGCTCGGAACCCGGGTACGCGTCGAAGGACTGGAAAGAATTCCCGCGGGAGGATCCGTATGCTACGTTTCCAACCACCAGGGAAACTTCGACATCGCCCTGATCCTCGCCTACCTTCCCGGATGCATAGGGTTCATTACGAAGAAGGAGGCCGCGTGGTTCCCCTTCCTGAACCTCTGGATTTTCGCCTTGGGCGGCGTCTTCCTGGACAGGGAGAGGGTGTCCAAAGCCCGGAAGGCCATGGAACGGGGGATCGAGCGCCTACGTTCCGGCGCCGCCATGGCCGTATTCCCGGAAGGGACCCGAAGCCGAGGGCCGGAGTTGGGGGAATTCCATAACGGAAGCTTCAAGCTTGCGACCCGGTCCGGCGCCGTTATTGTACCCATCTCGATCCACGGGACATACAGGATATGGGAGGAGAGGAGGAGGATCGTTCCCGCCTCGACAGCCCTGCTCGTGGGAGAGCCCGTTCAAACCCGGACCCTGGATGCGGACGACCGAAAGAACCTTCCGGCTTTGGTCCGGAACCGCATCGCCGAAGGATTGAGGGCTCTTATCCAGGGAGCATCCTGAGCCCGAAGGAGCGGGATCTTATTTCTTGAACAGGCCCGCCAGGAAGCCCAGGATACCGCGTTTGCGGGTTAGTCCTGCCCCGCCGTCTTTTGGTTGAGGGCTTGCCGTGTCCCCGGGTGCGCCTCGCGCGGCAACCGCGGGGGCTCGGTTGCGGGGGGATGTATCCGGTCCGCGGTCCCTTCGGCCCTTTACCGGGGATCCCGGGGAAACCGAGGAGGGTTTCCGGTTCTTAGTACGCCGGGAGCCTTCGGGCCGAGGCCCTTCCTCGGCGCCGCCGGGCTGCGGGCCTCGGCCTCCGTATTTCTGTTTGTACAGGCGCATCCGCTCTTCCAACGGAAGATTATAGAGCTCCGAGGGCGCGGGCTCGGGTTTGCGGGAGGGAGCCGAGGATCGAACGGGGCTCCGGGAATCCGCACCTTTCTGAACCCCTGCCGCAGGCCGCGACCGTGGGGATGTGCCGGGACGGTCGGGGCCGCACCTGGGCGCGGGCCGTCCATCCCTCCGGGAATCTCTGCGCGAATCGCTTCGGCGGCTGTCCCGATCGCCCCGACGGCCGGATCCGTCTCGGCCACGATCCCGGCCGTACCCGAAGTGCATGCCCGCGCTCTTGTCTTCCTCCAAGAGGGATTCGTCGAAGGGCGCGACGGGAATCTTCATGTGGATAAAATCCTCGATCGCCGGAAGGCCGTACACGAACTTTTCGCAGGCCAGGGTCACCGCCTTGCCGGATTTCCCCGCCCGGGCCGTTCGGCCTATTCGATGGACGTAGGATTCGGTGTCCAGAGGCACGTCGTAATTGACGACCATATCCAGGGCATCGATGTCCAGGCCCCGGGCCGCGACATCCGTGGCCACCAGGATGCTCAGGGTTCCCGCCTTCAGCCTCTTGATGATCTCCAGGCGTCGGACCTGGGGAAGGTCTCCCATGATAAAATCGCAGGAGATGCCGTTAATGTTCAGCCTCCGGGCCACCTCTTCGACCATGTTTTTCTGGTTGCAGAAGATGATCGCGCTCTGAGGTTTTTCCCTCCGCAGGATCCCGAGAAGAAGCCGGAACTTGTCCCCGGAGGCCACGTGATGGACCTCCTGGCTGACAAGATCCACCGTCACGTTCTCGGGCTCGATAACGATCTCCTTGGGTTCCCGCATGTAGTCCCAGGCTAGGTGCCGCACGCGCTCGCCCAGGGTCGCGGAGAAGAGGTAGGTTTGCCGCTTCTCCGGGGGAGGAAGATACCGCAAAAGACGCTTCAGGTCGTCGATGAACCCCATGTCGAACATGCGGTCCGCTTCATCGATGACCAGGAAGCCCACGTTCCTCAGGAGCATCTTCCCCTGCTGTACAAGGTCTATGATGCGTCCCGGCGTGCCGATGATCATCTGGACGTCCGCTTTGAGTAAGTCTACCTGGGGGCCGTAGGCGACGCCCCCGAAAAAGGCGCCCGAAGTGACGGGAAGATACTTGCCGAGTTTCCGGGTTTCATCCAGGATCTGGACGGCCAGTTCCCGGGTCGGGGCCAGGATCAGCACCTTCCGATCCCGCATGGCCGGATCCGTCATGATCCGCTGAAAGATGGACACCAAGAAGGCGGCGGTCTTGCCGGTCCCGGTCTGGGACTGGGCGTAGATGTCCTCTCCCGCGAAGGCGTGGGGAAACACCTGGGCTTGAACGGGCATGCAGGAGACGTAACCCGCCTCCTCTATGCCTTTTTTGAGATCCGGATGTAGGCTTAATTCGTCAAAATTCATCGTTTGTCCATTCATGAGGTAAGAGTCTTTCTTAAAGAATACAGGAAACTTCCCTCTTTGTTAAGGGATGTTCCCCTATGGCACCCTTTTCCGGCTATCCGGCGCTTACCTGGAAGGTGTTCCGGTCGGGGGCTCTCAAATCTCCGCGATCACATGGCCATGGTAGTACTCGTCCCGGAGAGCCCGGATCTTGGGATCCGCGAGGTACTCGTCGAAGGGCATGGTCCGGTCGATGATTCCGCCGGGGCAGATCTCCACGATCCGGTTGGCAATGGAGTTCACGAACTCGTGGTCGTGGCTGGTGAACAAGAGGACGCCCGGGAACTCGATCAGTCCGTTGTTCAGTGCGGTGATAGCCTCCAGGTCCAGGTGATTCGTGGGTTCGTCCAGGATCAGGCAGTTGGCTTCCGAGAGCATAAGACGGGAAAGCATGCAGCGAACCTTTTCCCCGCCGGACAGGACGCGTACGGGCTTGAGGGCTTCATCGCCGGTGAAGAGCATCCGGCCCAGGAAGGAACGTATATACGTCTCGTCCTCGCTGTCCGTGTACTGGCGAAGCCAATCCACGATGGACAGGTCGGATTGGAACAGAGACGCGTTGTCCTTGGGGAAATAGGAGACCGAGATAGTCTGTCCCCAGGAATAGGATCCCCGGTATTCCGCATCCACCCCCGCCAGGATGTCGAACAGGGCCGTCTTGGCCAGGTGCTCCCGCCCGACAAAGGCGATCTTGTCCGAACGCTGGACCTCCAGGGAAAAGCCGGAAAGAATCGGACGGTCCTCCGAGATCTTCGAGATACTCTGGATGGAAAGGACGTTGTTTCCCGGTTCCCGGGCCGGCTTGAACCCGACATAGGGGAATCTGCGGCTCGAAGGCTGGAGTTCCTCCACGTCCAGCTTCTCCAGGATCTTCTTCCGGGACGTGGCTTGGCGGCTCTTGGAGGCGTTGGAGGCGAATCTCTGGATGAACTCCTTCAGGTCCTTGATCTTCTCCTCCCTGCGCCTCTTATCGTCCTTCATCTGCTGGGTGAGTATCCTGCTCATCCGGTACCAGAAGTCGTAATTCCCCGGGTACATGCGGATCGCGCCGAAATCGATGTCGCAGATGTGGGTGCAGACGGAGTTCAGGAAGTGGCGGTCGTGGGATACGACCAGGACGATGTTGGGAAACTCGATCAGGAACTCCTCGAGCCAGGAGATGGAATCCAGGTCGAGTCCGTTCGTCGGCTCGTCCAAAAGAAGGATGTCGGGGTTCCCGAAGAGAGCCTGGGCCAGGAGGACCCGCACCTTGCGGCCCTCGTCGATTTCCCGCATCCGTCTGCCCTGTTCGGCTTCCTCCATGCCGAGCCCCGAGAGCAGCATGGCCGCCTGGGCTTCGGCTTCCCAACCCCCGAGCTCCGCGAACTCCGTCTCGAGCTCCCCGGCTCTCAACCCGTCGGCCTCCGAAAAATCGGCCTTGGCGTAGAGTTCCTCCCGCTCCTTCCGGATCTGGTAGAGCTTGGGGTACCCCAGGATCACCACGTCCAAGACCGGGAGGTCCTCGTACTGGAAGTGTTCCTGCCGGAGCACCGCCATGCGGGCCTTGGGGGGGACTGAAATTTGTCCGAAATCCGCTTCCAGATCCCGGGATAGAAGCCGAAGGAAGGTGGTTTTACCGGCTCCGTTGGCTCCGATGATCCCGTAGCAGTTGCCGGGAGTGAACTTGAGGTTGACGTCCTTGAAGAGAACCCTATCCCCGAAGGAGAGTCGAAGGTCGCTTACGGTGATCACGTACTATCCTTTTGCGGGCGGTATACCACCGCTCGTTCGCAGAATGCCTGGAAAACCGAGAACCGTCGGAACTCGGTAGACTGGACGAAAGGATAATCCCGAAAAAGTTGGAAAAAAGCAAGCCGGGCCGTTACACTTCGGAGCATGCCGAATCGTACACCCTCTCCGAAAATCCGGGCCTTGGAGGACCTGTTCCAGGCGGTCTTGGAAAAACGGGTGAACAAGGCCGTCGTGGAGGCCTCCAAGCCGTTTTCCGATGAGGCCCGGCCGGAGGATGTGGCCTACCTGATCGATTCCGCCATCCTCCGGGGCGTGGGCTTCGACCTGCTGAAGCCCGCGGTCTCGAAACTGCTCAATCTCCTGTATGACCCCCTTCGCGCGTTCCGCTACGCCGGCGGAGAAGTCTTCCTGGACTCCTTGATGAAGGAGAACCGGGGAGCGATCGAAGTACTGGCGGAGGCCCGGTCCGCGGTGGCCTCCCTGAACGCCGCGGGCACCTCCCGGCCCCCGGAGCTGGAACGAATCCGATCCTTCGCGGAACGCCTGGGAGCCCTGGAGATTCACTACCTCAAGAAAGAGAACATACTCTTTCCGGCCTTTGAAGCACGCTTCCCGGAATATCGCTGCGTCCAACTCATGTGGTCCATCCACGACGATGTCCGAAGGTCCCTGCGCAGGCTAAGGGAACTCTGCGAGGACGCCGAATCCATGGTGTCGGAGCTGAACGGGGAGATCGGCCGGCTGTACTTCAATATACACGCCGTTATCTTCCGGGAGGAGTGCATCGTATTCCCTATCCTATCCGGGCTTATGGATCCGGCGGACCTGGACGACCTGTTCGAGGAATCCCGGGCCTTCGGCTTCTGTTTCCTTTCGGAGCCCGAGATCCGGGACCTGATGTCCCGCTCGAGGAGGAGGCCGGAAGAGCCGGAGGAGCGGCCGGCGATCCTCTGCTCGGAAGGGACCGGTGCCGAAGTGCCCCGGGACGCCGAATTCCGCGTCGAAACGGGCTCGCTTTCACTGGATGTCCTGGAAGCCCTCTTCCGGGTCCTTCCCGTGGACATGACCTTCGTGGACGCCGCGGGACGGGTCTCCTGGTTCTCCAACGGACCCCACAGGATCTTCGCCCGCAGCCCTTCCGTGATCGGCCGGGATGTGCGGAATTGTCACCCCCGGGAGAGCGTGGACAGGGTCGTCGCGATCCTGGAGGATTTCCGGGCCGGGCGCCGGGACCACGCCCGGTTCTGGCTCGATCTCCGGGGCCGTTTTATCCACATCGAGTACTTCGCGCTTCGCTCTCCCGAGGGCCGCTTCCTGGGAACCCTGGAGGTCAGCCAGGATCTCACGGAAAAGAGGGCCCTTCAGGGGGAAAAGAGGCTCTAGGGAGGTTCCGAAAACACTCGAGGCCTTGGATCAGCCCGCTAGGGCGGGGGCAGGCGCATGACTTCCTTGGGGTCGGCTCCGGATTTCGCGATCCGCTCCGCCTCCCGGATGAACCGTACGAGATCCCCTCCGCATACACGCTCCAGGTACTCCGAGTACAGTTCCGGTTCGCCTTCATAGAGACGGTAGAGGTCCAAATAGGCGTTGTTGATCCGGTCCATCGGGAAGGTTCGGTACGATTCCTCCCGGAAGCGCCGGGCCGCGGTCTTTCGGAATTCCTCGGCCCGGGCGGACAGGATCCGGGACTTTTCCTCCAGTTTTTCCTCCCGGCTGCGCTCCGAGGAGTACAGGGCCTCCAAGAGGCCCGCGGTCCCCCGAAGGTAGTCGGCGAACGCCTCCGCGTCCGCCCGGGCCTCGTCCAGGGCGGAGAGTTCCGGACTATCCGGGCCGTAGGTCCGGGCGATGTACAGCCGGGCTCCCCGGCGTCCCACGAAGGTCGCGAACTCCTCGTTGAACTGGTCCCGACCCTTGACGAACACCGTCGCGTGGGAAAGTTCATGGATGATCAGGTCGGCCAATTCCCCGTCGTCGTAGCGGGCGAAGTTCGAAAAGAGGGGATCCGCGAACCAGCCCAGGGTGCTGAAGGCGTCCACGGGGCGCACCAGGGTGTCGAGCCCCTTGGCGCGCAAGCGCGCCGCCTCCCGCTCTGCGTCCCGGGGATTGAAGAACCCCTTGTACGGGAGAGGACCGACCACGGGGTAGTTCCAGAGGTACCGGTCGAAGGACACCGGATCGCAGGCGGACACGACGGTGGCCAGGTGATCGGAATCCAGCCGCACCAGGGACCGATAGTTCCGTGTATCCCGGAGTCCCAGCTCTCCCACCGCGAAGGCCCGTATCCGTTCGGCCCTTCTCGCGAGGTCCTTGAGTTCCTCCGGGGCCTCCGGGTCCGAGAGGATCTTCTCGATCCCCACGGCCCGGGTCCGGAGGGAAAGGTACTTGATCCCCTGGGTGGTGACGTAGCAGGAGCTTAGAGTCAACGCACCCAAGGCGGCGAGGATTCGACGCAGCCCCGCGGTCAACCTGCGGCTCTCCAGGCTCGGTGGTTTCCGCTCCATCGTATCCCGCCTTCCTCATCCGGCAGCGACGAGCCATGCGGTTCCCAGAGCGGCGGTGATCAGCGTTATCGGAAGGCCGGCCCGGAGGTACTTGCCGAAGGATAGATCGATACCGCTTCGTTTGGCTCCCTCCGCCACGATCAGGTTGGCAACGGATCCCAGGAGGGTCAGGTTCCCGGCGAAGGTGCTGGACAAGGCCAACAGAAGCCAAGCCTTCTGGGGTTCCGGGAAGGAAGGGATCATGGGACGAAGGAGCATGACCGCGGGTACGTTGGAAACTAGGTTCGAAAGGACCAGGGAGGCCCCGGAAAAGGCCCAGGGCGAGCGGGAGGCCCCGGGAAGGGCGGCCGCGACGGCGGCTCGGAACAGGGCCGTGCCTTCTATGGCCCGGGTGATCATGAAGAGCCCCGCGAAGAAAACCAGGAGGGAAAAGTCCACCTCCGCGAAGATCCGCTCGCTTTCCGTGCGGCGGGATACCAGGAGAAAGGCGGCCGCGAGCAGGGCGGCCGTCGTCGTGGCCATCCCGAAGGCCAGGGCCGCGATCATAAGGGCCGCCGCGGCAAGGCTTTTGCGGAGCAGGGCTGGATTTTCCGCGGCCCGGGGCCGGATGACGTCCGTGGAAAGAGGTTGGCCGCGCTGGAATTCCCGGGGGAAGGCGAGGATGATGACGGCCCAGCAGACGAAGAGGCCCGCCGCGGAAGGAAGGGCAAGGTTCAGGAAAAAGGTTCCGAAGGAGATGCCGCTGGAGGATCCGATCAGCATATTTTGGGGGTTCCCGATGATCGTGGCGCAGGATCCTACGTTCGCGGCCGTAGCGACCCCTACAAGGTAGGGAACGGGGTCGCGCCGGCTGGCCAGGGAGAGTTCCGCCGCCAGGGGAGTCAGGACCAGGCACATCGTATCGTTCAGGAACAGGGCGCTGAAGACACCGGAGACAGCTACGATCGCGGCCAACAGCCCCCGAGGCGACCGGGCCAGGAGCAGGGCGCGCTCGGACGCCCAGGAGAAGAATCCCGAAATCCGTAGGTTCGCGGCCACCACCATCATGGCCAAGATCAGGGCCAGGGCCTCCAGATCCACGGCCTCGAAGGCTTGCCGGGGGCTAAGAGCGCCCGCAAGGATCAGGACGGCGGCCCCCGCAAACGCCAAGGCCGCGCGGTTCATGCGCAGGAAGGGCAGCCTTCCTACGGCGATTCCGAAGAGGCAGACGAAGATCAAGATATCCACGGCGATCTCGTGAAGCATGGGTCCTCCGGCGGCCAGGTCCATTCGGATTATATAGAGGCCGAGGTTTATTCGGAAGAACCCCGCCGAGGCTCCAAGGACTAAGGGGCCAAGACCCGAAGCGAAACGCCGACCTGGAGGAAGGGCGCAAAACCACCTTGAGCGCACACTACCCGCTAGGATAAGGACTTTGAAAGCTCTACAATGGGAGTATGAATTACAAGGAACTCCCGGTATACCAGCAGAAAGACCGCATACTCGAATCTCTTCGGGATCATCAGGTGATCGTGGTCGAGAGCCCCACGGGCTCCGGCAAGACAACCCAAATCCCCGTGATCCTTCATGAGGCGGGCTACGCCCGGAACGGAATCATCGGAGTCACCCAGCCCCGACGTATCGCCGCCATTTCCGTGACCGACTTCATTTCCCGACAGCTGGGCACACCCGTCCCCGGACTGGTGGGCTATAAGATGCGCTTCGAGGACAAGACCGACACCTCGACGGTCATCAAGATCATGACCGACGGGATCCTTCTCCAGGAGATGAAGCTCGATCCCCTGCTCAGCCGCTACGGGGTCCTGATGGTGGACGAAGCCCATGAGCGCAGTCTGAACATCGATTTCATTCTGGGGCTTCTCAAGAGGGTCATGGAAGCCCGGCCGGAGTTCAAGGTGGTCGTGTCCTCGGCCACCATCAACGCGGAGGTTTTCAGCGCCTACTTCGGGGACTGTCCCATCGTGAAGATCGAGACCCCCATGTACCCCGTTACGGTCGTCTACGACCCGCCCGCCGCGGAATCCGACATGGACGCCCTAATCGATAAGGTGGAATCCACGATCGTAAGGATCGTCCAGGAGGGCAGGGAAGGGGACATCCTGGTCTTCCTGCCCGGGGAGCGAACCATCAAGGACTGCATGCAGAGGCTGGCCGCCTGCGAGGTCCGGCGAAGTCTTCACCTGATACCCCTGTACGGCCGGCTCGGGAAGGATGAGCAGGAGAGGGTCTTCGAACCGACTCCCCCCGGAAAGACCAAGGTGGTGGTTTCCACGAACATCGCGGAGACCTCGGTCACCATAGACGGCATCACCAGCGTTATCGATTCCGGTCTGGCGAAGCTGAACTTCTACAACCCCCGGACCTATACGGCCAGCCTGGTGGAGGTTCCCACCTCGAAAGCCTCCAGCAACCAGCGGAAGGGCAGGGCGGGGCGGACCCGGCCCGGCACCTGCTACCGCCTTTTCGGCAGGGACGATTTCGAGAACCGGTCCTTGTTCACCATGGAGGAGATCTACCGAACCGACCTTTCCGAGGTGGTCCTGCGCATGGCCGAGCTCGGCATTACGGACTTCGAGCGATTCGATTTTATCTCGAAGCCCGCCAAGACGGGCATTCTAGGCGCCGTGGAGGCTCTGAACCTCCTGGATGCCCTGAACCCCGACCGAACCCTTTCTCCGATCGGGGAGAAGATGTGCCTTTTCCCGCTCCTGCCCCGGCATTCCCGAATTCTCGTGGAAGCCATCCTCCGCTACCCCGACATCCTGGAGGAAGCCCTTGTCGCGACGGCCTTTCTTTCAACCCAGGGCCCTTTTATCCTGCCCCCGGGAGAGGAACTCGAGGCCCGGGCGGCCCACCACGCGTTCCGGGACCCGGCCGGGGATTTCGTCTCGTACCTCAAGATATTCAAGCAGTACAAGGAAGCCCGAAATCCCGTCCGCTTCTGCGAGAAGAACTACCTGGACGAGCGAACCATGGCGGAGATCGTCCGGGTGAAGGAACAGCTGGAGCTCATCGTCGCGGGCATGGGGGTCCCCATCACCGGAGGGGGCAGCACCGAGGACTACCTCTGCGCGGTCAGCCGGGGGCTGATACAGTTCGTATGCGCCCGCCAGGACCGGGGCACCTTCCGAAGTCTCACGGCGGAGCGGATCCAGATCCACCCGGGGTCGGTCATGTTCAAGGAGAACCCGCAGTTCATCGTGGCCGGGGAGATCGTCCGGACAACCCGCATGTACGCCATGAGCGTCTCCCCTCTGCAAAAGCACTGGCTGCCCAAGATATCGCCCCTCTTGGCGGAAGGACTCCTTTCCCACGCGGCCATGAAGGCCGTGCGGAGCCAGGCCGTAAAGGCCGTGCGCGAAGAGCGGGCCGCCCGGGATTTCACGAACCAGATCAAGATAGCCGGGGCGGTCTTCAAGCTGGAGGTCGGCAAGAAAAAGAAGAAGCTCGCGGTCCTGGATTGGGAATCCCTAAAGAGGATCCGAGGGGAAATCCCTCGGGATTCCGCGGAGTTATACAGGAATCTGAAAGGAGTCGTCACCCGAGGGGATCTTCGTCTCCTGGACGGGGAGAAACTCGACCTGATCCTGAGGGTTGCGCCCTTGCTGGATCTGGACCGGGACTTGGAGCGCGATTGGCCGAGGAAACGCAATTTCGCGGTCCATGAGGAGTCGTCCGCCCTAGTGTCGGCCCTGGACCACGTCCTCCAGGTGTCCCGGTGGAAGCCGAAGAGCCCGGAACTGGGCTTCGTGGCCCTCTTTACGGACTCCGCGGGGAGCTACTGGTTCCGAGTATCCCGGGGATTCCATACGGCCTTGAACGAAAGCCTCGCTTCCCTGGAGGCCCTGGTGGACGACATCTCGGCATCCTCCGGCCTCGAGGAAAAAGAGAAGGCCGCGGCGCTGTACCGAAAACTGTCGGGCTTCTTCAGTTAGAAACCGCGGTCACAGCCTGAACATCTTTACGAGCTTCTTCTCGGTCTCCCCCTCGATGGAGGCCTCCACCTCCACGTACTTCTCGAGGCCGGATCCGTGGAGTTTCTCCTTGAGAAGCTCGTCCAGCTGGAAGACTCCCGCGGAGTTGCTCATCCGGATCTTGATCCAGATCGGCTTGTCCTCCCCCGAAAGGATCTCCACCTGTTCGATGGACGCCGCGGAGAGGGAATGGATGTTCACGACCCCCGCCTCGAAGGGTATGCGGGACCGGCCCTTGGTCATGTCCAGGGCGTCCGCAACCCGGACGATCCCCGCCTCCACCGTCATGGGGCGCCCTTCGCTGCGGTGGGCGATGATGGCGTGCTGGGTTTCCGCCCGTATGATCGCCCGGGTGTAGGGAGAGTACAGTCCGTCCAGAAGGCGGTCGATGATGGGCTGGGCCACGAAGAGGGAATACTGCTCGTGGTCGGCCCTTTGGATGGACATCCCCAGGTCGTGGAGCAGGGAGGCGAGGACGACGATAACCTCCGCGTCCGCCTCCGTCAGGCCGTGGTCCCGGACGACGCTGGGCACGATCCCCTTTTCGATAAGCTGACGGAGCATCTTCAGGGCTATGTTGGAGACGATCTGGAAATGTATGGGGCCGTGGTCCGTCATCCCGAGACGAGTCACTGCGTTCACGTTCATGCAGGTCCATAGGGCGTAGAGCTCCTCGTCCGCGTTCACCCGCTCTACGATGGCTTTAAGGACGGGATTGTGTCGTACCGGGAGCCGGATCTCCACGCGCTGGCCGGGAACCGGGCTTGATAGTTCTGATTCGCTCATGCCCCTAAAGTAACGGAAAGCTGAGAGACGGGGAAGCCCTTTGTACCCGGATGTTATGGACGATAATTACACCCGGGTATAATTATCGTCCATGGAAACAACCACCTACACGGCCTTCGACGGTTGCATCCGGGTGGCTTCCGCGTAACCCGCGGAAGCCCTGCGCTCGATCAAGCGATACCGTGACGGAAACCCGGATAGAACCGTCCTCATCTTCGACGATGCTACGGGGACCCAGATAGACTTCGATTTCCGGGGCACCGAGGAGGACGTCCTTGCCCGGGCGTTCCCGCCCCCTCCGAAACCTGGCCGCGGCCGGCCCGCCCCGGGGGTCGTCTGCGGGGAAGTCTCCATCCTGCCCCGGCAGCGGAATAGCTGTCCCCGGCGGCCTCGGGAACCTCAGGCCTTCTCGTACCACAGTTCCCGAATTTCCCGACCCTCGTTCAGGGCCCGGCGCTCGAACTTGGTGACCGGGCGCCAGGGGGCCCGGTCCGCCCAGCCGCCGGGAAACCGGTTGGCCAGCCCCGGAGTGGAATCCAAGGCGTCCCGGGCCCAGAAGGCGTACTCTTCCCAATCCGTCACAAAGTAGAGGTAGCCCCCGGGAGCCAGCCGGGAGGCCAGGAGGTCCGTAAAGGGCCTTTGGATCAGGCGGCGCTTGTGGTGGCGCTTCTTGGGCCAGGGATCCGGGAAGAAGACGTGAAATCCGAAGACCGTGCCGGGAGCCGCGCAGGTTTCCAGGAACTCGATCGCGTCGTGGTGAAGGATGCGGAGATTCGAAAGACCCCTTCGTTCTATCTCGGATAGGAGCTTTCCGACACCGGGGGTGTGGACCTCGATCCCCAGGAAATTCCGGTCCGGAAGGGCCGCGGCGATCTCCGCGGTGGCGAGCCCCATGCCGAACCCGATCTCCACGACCAGGGGGGCCGTCCGGCGGAACACGGCTTCCGGAATGAAGGGTTCCCCGGAACGGAAGGGAACGCACCAGCGGGCGGAAAGGGTCTCGTACGAAAGCCTTTGGAAATCCGTCATACGCCCCGCCCGCAGAGCGTAGGATCGGATGCCTTTACGAAGAGCGGAACCCCCTTCCGTAGAGGGAGGCGCCGCCGAGAGGCCGCCGGTCTTTTCGACCCCCTCGGGACCGGGGTTCAGGGGTTCAGATCCAGGTTCCATGAGAACACTCCAAGGTTTCGTTCCGCGTCGTAGCCGTAGGCGACCAATACGGATGCCTCCCGTCTCCATTCGGCGGACGCGTACAGTCGATCCAGAGATTCGGGCTGGCGGGGGGCGTCCACAGCCCGTAGCACGGTACCCCCGGAGTCCAGGAAAAAGAGCTCGGTCCTAGGGTACTTCGAGGTCACGTACACCGCATCCCCGGACCTGCGGATGACGGGAAAGACCGCGCCGAGTTCGATCCCGGCGCCGATGGAAAACGTCGCCTCGTCGGAGTCCCCGGAGAGGTCCTCCAGAACCACTCGATAGAGACCCCGGGGGAGAGCCCGGGCATCCGGAGCCGAAAGACCGGTTCCGCCCAGCCAAGTCTCCTTTCCGCGATCGTTCCGGATCCAGGTCTCGGGGTTCAGGGTCCAGTAGACCTCCCGGAGGTCGTGCAGGATGTGCAGGGCCGCCAGGTCCTTGAACCCGTCCTCGTCCCCGACGGCCGCGAAGACGGAGAGCTGTTCCGAGACCGCGTCCCCCCGTGGATCGAGGGGGCGCAGAGCCAGGCGGTATTCCAGGGATACCAACTCGGGGGCGTGTCCGCTGCAGGCCGAAACCAGTACGGAGGCGACAACCAGTACGACAAGTCCGGTCGTAAGCCCGATCCTTCCAAGGAAATCCCGCACAGCCGGTTCAACCCTCCGAAAGATCCGCCGCGGCCTCCCGGACGGATCCGTACTCCCGGGCCTCCCGGGTCGCAAGGTTCTTGACCGAAAGCACCCCCCGGGCACTCTCCGCGGCGCCGAGGAAAATGCCGAAGGGCACAGATTTCTTTTCCGCGTACGCGAACTGCTGGGAGAGCTTGCGGTTCTCCGGGTAGACCTCGCAGGCGATTCCCGCGGATCGGAGCTCCCCGGCCAGCCGCCAGTACCGAGGAAGGAAGCCTTGCTCCAGGTTGAAGATCAAGACCCGGGTGTTCCCGTTCCTGCGCTTGGACCTGCCCAGGGATTCCAGGGCCGCCAGAAGCCGGTCGAGTCCTATGGCCGCCCCGACTCCGGGAAGGCGCTGTCGGGTGTACAGGGACGCGAGGTCGTTGTACCTCCCGCCGGAACAGACGGATCCGATCTCGGGAAGGGCCTCCAGGGAGGTCTCGAAGACCACCCCGGTATAGTAATCCAGTCCCCGGGTGATCGAGGGGTCCAGGTCGATTCGGTCCGCTATGCCCGCCGCATCGGCGCAGCCGAGAAGCTCCCCGAGGCGTTCGGAGTCCGGATTCGCCCCCCCCGCGGCTCGGGTGATCTTGTCCAGGGTCTGCGAATTGTCCGATTCCTTTCGGATGAAGTCGAGGACCCTGTCCGCGGTTCCATCTCCGGCCGCGGCGGAAAGCTGGGCGCGCACCTCACCGGCCCCGGCTTTCTCCAGTTTGTCCACGGCGCGGAGGATTCCCGGAGCCGCTTCCGAGGCTCCCGCCGCGGACAGGAAGCGGTTGAAGACGCCTCGGTGGTTGAGGCGGATACGGAAATCCTCGACACCCAGGGCGCGCAGGGAGTCGGCGATCACCTGGATCGTCTCGAAATCCGCGGACGCGCAATCCGTCCCCACCACGTCGAAGTCGCATTGAGTGAATTCCCGGTACCGGCCGCGCTGGGTGTTCTCTCCCCGCCATACTTTAGCTATATGGTATCGCTTGAACGGGAGGTAGAGCTCCCCCGCGTGTTCGGCCATGAACCGCGCGAAGGGGACCGTAAGGTCGAAGCGAAGGGCCACGTCCCGATCCCCGTGGTCCTTGAACCGGTACACCTGTTTGTCCGTCTCGCCGCCGCCCTTGCCCAGGAGGATCTCGGCGTATTCCAGGGCCGGAGTGTCGATCGGGACGAATCCGAAGAGCCGGAAGACCTTCTCGATCCGTTCCGCCAGATCCCGCCTCTCCATCTCCGCGTCGGGAAGGAAATCACGGAATCCCTTCAAGACCCGGGGCTGAATGATATCGCTCATGGGGGAAGTATGGCGGAAAAGGGTCGAGGCTGTACAGCCGTGGACAGTAGACTGAGGACAGAGGACGGCGTTAGAACTTGCCCCGGGTACATCGTCCCTTTCGGGCCGATCGCCCCCAGGTCTCCGTAGGCATTTCCCGTCACTGTCCGCTGTTCACCGACCGCCGGCTTGACATCTTCCCTCCCTCGTCCGATGATCCCCATCATGCTTATGACCATAGACGTGGGAAACACGAATATAGTGGGCGGAGTCTTCGAGGGCGAACGGCTGCGCGAGACCCTCAGGATCCAGACGGTTACCAAGAAAACCGAGGACGAATACGTCACGGTCTTCCGGGCCATCCTCGCGGAGAGAGGGATAGACCCGGGATCGATCGACCGGGTCGTGATCAGCTCCGTGGTCCCCGCCCTGACGCTTTCCATATCCGCCATGGTGAACCGGCTCTTCCGGACCGAACCGATCGTGCTGGGCCCCTCCCTCTATGCCCGGCTGCCCGTCAAGGTGATCGCCCAGGACGAGATCGGGACGGACCTTGTGGCCGACGCGGTGGCCGCGTACGGGAAGGTCGGGGGAGCCTGCATCGTGGTCGATTTCGGCACGGCCCTTACCTGCACCTGCGTTTCCGGTGCCGGAGAGATCCTGGGAGTGTCCATCGCCCCCGGTCTGGGAACCGCCGTCGGAGCCCTGTCCCGGGACACGGCCCAGCTTCCGAACGTCCCCCTGGCCCCGCCTCCCTCGGTGCTCGGACAGAACACCGTTCAGGCCATACAGTCCGGCGTAGTGTACGGGTACACGGGGCTCGTGGAATACCTCATACGCAGGATGACGCGGGAGCTCGGGGTCGACGCCAAGGTCGTAGCTACCGGGGGACTGTGCAGGGTCGTGGCTCCCCTTACCGATGTGTTCGATTTCGTGGAGCCCGATTTGACCCTGGAGGGGCTCGCTCGGATTTCCAGGTACGTCTAACGCTCGGCCGCTGATTCGAAAGCTCGAACCGGTCCGGCGGACTGTCAGGGCGCCTCTCCGCGGAGAAGCTCGGAAAGCTCGTCCCCGGATACGATATCCCCGTCCGAAGTCCCCGCGTTCATGGCGGCGGAGGCAAGGTCCCGGATCTCCGCGGACAGGGTCCTTAAGTCCCGGGATAGGACCTCCAACTCGGCTCGGCGGCCCGCCATGCCGCGGGACAGCTCCCCGTCGCCGGACGCCAGATCGGAGACGGCTTCCGTCAGGGACGCGGCGCTTCGGGAGAGCAGGACAAGGTATTCCGCCCGGTCCTTGAGGCGGGGGCTGGATTCCAGGAGCTCCTTGAATTCCTTCAGGGCCCGTTGTGCGAAGACCGCGTCCTCCAGAACCTTGGAGGCGAACAGGTCCACGTCGGGTTGGACTTTTGCCGCGTCCGCGACCAGGGCCACAAGCCTGCGGATGTACCAAAGATCGTCCTGGATTCTGATTTTCTGCTGGGCCATGATACCCCCGATTCCAGCATCGGCGCCTTTCCGGCCGTAGTCAAGCCCGCGGGAGCGCCGGTAGCTCGTCCCCGGGCTCCATCCCTTGAAGTTTCCACGGGTTCCTGCTATTGTACCTTGCCTCTTTATCCGTCCCCTGGAGGACGGATCGAACGTCCATAGGGAGGAACTATGCGATCCTACGAACTCGTATCGATCTTCCCGACCGAGGAAGAACTCTTCCGGGCCGGGAAGGAAGCGGTGGCCGCCGAGCTTGTCAAGCAAGGCGCCCAGAACGTCAAGGAAGAGGACATGGGCGACAGGCCCCTGGCGTATCCCATCCGCAAGAAAGTCCGGGGACATTACGTGCTCTTCAGCATGCAATTCCCCGGCGACAAAGTCGACGCAACGGAGAAGATCTTCAAGCTCAACCCCAACATCCTCCGGTACCTCTTCGTCCGGGCGGACGCCTGACGGGCGGAAGGGCGGCGAAACATGTCCAGTTTCAGCGTTGTCGTTTTGGTGGGGAACCTGACTCGCGACGCCCAATTGAAGTATACCCCCTCCGGCTTCCCGATCTGCACCTTCGGCATAGCGATCAACACCCGGAAGAAGAGCGGAGACCAATGGGTGGACGAAGCCAACTTCTTCGACGTCGAGCTTTTCGGGAAGAGCGCCGAAGCCCTCAACCAGTACCTCACCAAGGGTAAGATGGTCGGGGTGGAAGGCGAACTCCGCCAGGATCGATGGGAACAGGACGGCCAATCCCGCAGCAAGGTCAAGATCGTCGCCAACAAGGTGAACCTTCTGGGCGGGGGGAGTCGAGACGGTTCCTACCAGGCCGGATCCGCGCCCCAGGGCGGTTCCGGATCCCGCGACCCCTTCGAGCGCTCGGCTCCCAGGAACCGACCTGCGGGGGGTGAATCGGGACCGCCGGAAACGGACGATTTTTCCGACGACATCCCGTTCTGACAAACGGAACGAACATTCAAGGAGTCAACCATGTCCGATATCAAGGAAACCCAGGAAACTCCCGCCGCGCGGGAGCCTCGTGAAGAAACGCGCCCTCTCCGGGAAGACCAAGACTCCCGCAGGGAAGGCGGCCGGGACGGGGGCCGCGAAGGTTCCCGGGACGGCGAAGACGGCGGCCGCGGCGGCCCCCGGGGCGGCAGAAAGGGCTTCTTCCGCAAGAAGGTCTGCAAGTTCTGCACGAACAAGCTCCGCATCGATTACAAGGATCCCGACACCCTTCGCCGCTTCGTGACCGAACGCGGAAAGATCCTGCCCCGGCGCATAACCGGGTCCTGCGCGAAGCACCAGCGAGCGCTGGCGGTGGCCATCAAGCGCGCCCGGGCGCTGGCCTTCCTGCCCTTCGTATCCAAGTAAGGCGCGTGTCCGGAATGGAAACCAAGAGCGCCCGGACTCCGGAAATCCGCTATATCGCCCTCGGGGCGATCGCGGCCTTCCTATACGGGTCCACGGTATTCTCCCTCTTCTTCGCGATGCCCCTTCAGACCTCGTGGTCCCGGGGCGGATACCGGGCGTTCATTGTTTCCCTTGCCGCGGCTCTGGCCGGCGTCGCCGCTTGGCTCTTCTGGCAGTACCGAGGTCTTCCCCTGGGGGGCGTCGGCGGCCTGTTGATGATGCTTTCCCTCCCCGCCGGTCTCGCGGGCGCCATGGCCCTCGTGAACGCCGGTTTCCTGGCCGGCTTGCCCTTGGTATACCGGATCCTGACGGGATCCCTGGTCGTCATCGCGATAGCCCTGCCCTCGGTCTACTCGCTCTTCGCGAACCCGGACGTCCAGACCTTCCTGCTCAAAGGCATCGAGGAGATGACCCGAACCATGGATTCGGTCGGCGGGGAAGGGTACGCCGGCGCCGTCCTGCGTTCCAATCTGGAACCCCGAGTGATGCTCGAAGCCGCCCGAAGGGTCATAGCGGACGCGTTCGCGGCCGTTCTGTTCGCCTTCACCTTCGCGGGTCACTGGTTCGGAACCCGCGCAGCGGGCGCCGACGCTCCGGGGGCTCGAAGGCTGCCTGCGCTTTCCTCGTTCTCCGTTCCCGGACGCCTGATCTGGGCCTTCATCGGGTCTTGGTCCGCCGTTCTGGCTTTGAGGCTGCAGAACCTGTCCGACCTGCGGGCGGCACCGGTTCTGGAAGCCCTGGCGTGGAACGCCGCCCTTGCCGTCTCGTTCTGCTACGCGGTCCAGGGGCTCGGCATCCTGCGTCATGTACTGGAGCGTGTCGCTCCTACGGGTCCCCTCCGATGGACGGGGATCCTGCTCGTCGTACTGCTTCTGTTCAACCTCAGGACTGGGGCATGGACGGCGGGAATCCTATCGGTTCTCGGGGCAACCGAGAACTGGATACCGTACCGAATCAGCAAAGGAGTCCAAACATGAAGGTCATCCTGAACAACGACGTGCCTAACCTGGGCGAACTTGGAGACGTCAAGGAAGTCGCCCTCGGGTACGCCCGAAACTTCCTTCTGCCCCGGGGGCTTGCCCTTCCGTACAATCAGAAAGTCATAGCCATGTTCGAGAAGCGCAAGGCGGAGATCGAGTCCTTGAAGGCCAAGAAACGCCTGGAAAGCTCGGACCTCAAGACCCGCTTGGAAGCCGAGGAGATCGCCCTGGTCCTGCCGGCGGGGTCGAACGGCAAGCTCTACGGCGCCGTGACCAACGCCACGGTGGCGGACGAGCTTCTCAAGAAGGGCTTTTCGGTGGACCGCAAGCGCATCGAGATACCGGGCCGGGTCATCAAGAGCGTGGGAAACTACAAGGTCGCCATCCGGCTCTACGAGAAGGACGAGGCTACGGTCAAACTGAGCATCCGGGGGCAGTCGGACAAGGAAGCCCGGGCGGAAGCCGCGGCCGCCGCCTCCACGGCCCCGAAGGTGGAAAAGTTCAAGTCCGCCCATGTGGACGAGGACGAAGAGATCGACGAGAGGCTCCCGGAAGACCGGAACTAAGAGCCCATGGCGCCGGCGCAGCTCAGGGATAAGGTTCCTCCGCATAACGCGGAAGCCGAACAGGCCGTGCTCGGCGCCATATTGCTGGACCCGGATTCCGTCACCCTGGTCCTCCGGTTCCTGAGGCCGGAGGACTTCTATGTAAACGCCAATCGGAACATCTTTTCGGCCATCATATCCCTGTACGAAAAGGGGCAGAAACCCGATCTCATCACATTGACGGACGAACTGCGGCTGCTGTCCCTGCTGGACGCGGCCGGAGGGCCCGGTTATGTCGCGGACCTCACCAGCTTTGTCCCGTCCAGCGCGAACGTGGAGTACTACGCCCGAATCGTGCAGGAAAATTCCGTACGACGGGCCCTCCTGAAACTTGCCCAGCAGATGAGCGCCAAGGTGTTCGACGATTCGATTGAAAGCGCCCTGATGCTGGACGAGGCCCAGGCGGCCATCTTCGACATCAGCAACAAGCGCCAGTCGGTGTCGTACAAGAGCGTGAAGGAACTTCTTCCCGACACCATCAAGATGATCGAGAAGCTCTACCGGACCAAGACGCCCTACACCGGCATACCGAGCGGTTTCGCGGAGCTGGACTCCATGACCAGCGGATTCCAGGATTCCGAGCTGATAATAATCGGAGCCCGCCCCTCCCAGGGCAAAACCGCCTTGGCCCTCACCATAGCGGCCCACACGGCGATCCATGAAAAAATCCCTACGGCGTTCTTTTCCCTGGAAATGGCGGATACCGCCCTCATGCAGCGCATGGTGGCCAGCGAGGCCCGGATCGGATCCGAGAAGATCCGGACGGGCCTCATGAAGCACAGCGATTTCCAGAGCCTCATCGACGCGGCGGGACGCATCTACGACGCCCCGTTGTACATAATAGACATGCCCAACATGAAGCTCCTGGATCTGCGGACCCTGGCCCGGCGGCTCCGGGCGGAGAAGGATGTCCGGATCATCTTCGTGGATTATCTGACCTTGGTGACCCACGAGAACTCGGAGCTTCCTCGTTGGGAGCAGATCGCCTCCATATCCCGATCCCTGAAAGCGTTGGCTCGGGAGCTCCGCATTCCCGTTGTGGCCCTTTCCCAGCTGAAACGGGAGGCGGAAGGAAAACAACCCACCCTTGCGGATCTACGGGAATCGGGATCTATCGAGCAGGACGCGGACCTCATCCTCTTCCTCCACCGGGACCGTGAACTAGGCAGGACCCAGGAGGAACGATCCCTCCCCATCGAGACGGACCTTATCGTGGCAAAACAGCGAAACGGTCCAACGGGAACCACCCGAATCCTCTTCCTTCCCGCCTTCACGCGGTTCGAATCGATTGCAAAGCACCCCTAAGGGCTATACACTACTACCGATATCGATCGAGGCGACGGGGGAGGGTATCATGGAACTTCGCCAGATGTACGATTTCAGCATCCTGGTGAACGAAGCGGAGCGCATGGTCCTGGACGAGCTCGGGCGTCAACTGGACGACGCGGCGAGTCGAGGGATCTGCACCTGCGAGGATTGCGTCCTGGACATGGCCGCCCTGGCCCTGAATTCGATCAAGCCGCTCTACCGGGTATCCCTCTTGGGCACCATGTACGCCCAGGCCGCGGACGGGACGGAGTATGCGGATCAGGTCCGTGCGGCCGTGGCGTCCGCGATCGACAAGGTCCGGAAGAATCCCTCCCACGATTAAGCGCCGACGGTCCGTGCGCCCGGGTTCCCCGGGGCCGAACCTGGCGGCTACGGCCTCGACCTTCTCCGAATACTACGCTTATCCAAGGCACCGCCCCGGACGGGGGAGTTATTTCCCCTCCTCCTCCGGATCCGCTTCCAGGATTCGGATGGAGCGGTAGGATCCCGAGAAGATCCGGGTGAAGGGTTCTTCCGAGGACTTGCGGCCCAGATCCGAAAGGGCCTTCTCGTACAGCGATTCGGGAACTCGGATCACTCCGGCCTCGTCCGCCTTGAGGCCCCAGATGTTGAATACCAGGGATCCCGTTTCGCGGCCGGCGTACTCGATCACGATGTCCGCGTCCGGAGCGTCCTGCTGGGCCCGGGCCAGGAGGAGGTACTTCAAGATTTCCAGCGCCCGGGGGGAAAAACCGTCCTGTACCGCCCGGATCCTCTCCACAAGCTCGCGGTACCCGATCACGGCCTCGGCCCCGGAGGGAAGGGGCACCGCGCCCCGATAGAACGCGAACCTCTCCATCTCCGGGACGACCTGTATGTCCATTCCACGGGACCCGGAGGTCACCCGGACCGGAAGGTCCGGTTTGACCAGGGTACCGCATTCGGGGCAGCGAGCGGACAGGAAGGAGCCTTCCAGGATTTCCTGCACCGTCTGAGGACGGGTATCCAGGTCCACGGACTCGGGGAGATCGGCCTCGAATACAGCTTCGCAGGGACATGTCACGCTTCGCATCCAACCCTCCTTGTCACTCCGGTTCGACAGGGTTCCAGGCCGTTAACGGCCCGAAAAGAACGTAAGATCCGCCAACGTGGTCAATAGGAAAATGGCAAGGACTACCGCCATGCCGACCGCCTGGTACCTATACACGGTCTTCAGCTTGAGAGGTTTGCGCCGGATGCCCTCCACGACGAATAGGAGGATTTGGCCCCCGTCCAGCAAGGGGATGGGCATGAGATTCATGACGAACAAGCCCACGGAAAGCAGGGAAAGGAAGTTGAACAGCCGGGACAGCCCCTCGGCCCATCCTTCCCGGAGACTGCGGGTCGCGACGGTTCCGACCATGTACGTGATCCGCGCGGGACCGGAAACCGCGTTGGCTACCTTGACGTTTCCGCGGAACAGGCTTGCCAATCCTTGCAAGGTCCCCGCGATGGTCGACCACGTGTCGTTCCATCCTTTGGTCAGGGCGTCCGACAAGCTTTCCGCCTGCACCCGGAAGGCCACGGCCTTGAATGTTATACCCAAATCAGGATTCCCGTCCTTGTCCCAAGTCGGAACCACCTCCAAGGTTTGCCGGGCGCCGTCCCGTTCCACCTCCATCCGAAGCGTGCGGGGGCGATCCAGGAGGGCTTTCTGGAAGGCGACGTCGTGCTCAATCGGAACCCCGTTCACCGTGAGAATGCGATCCCCCGGCGCAAGCCCCGCCACGTAGGCGGAACCCTCGGGGGCCACGCGCTCCACGACCGGATCGATCCACGCGTACAAACCCACCCGACCCGCGCCGGTCTCCCGGTCCAGGACCGGTGTCACCTCGAGTTCCACCCGGCCGGAGTCCCGCTCCACCGTGAACCGAAGAGGCTTGCCGGGGGAACGGAAAATGATCTCCTGGATCTGGGAGTAGATCTTCGTTTCGACCCCGTCGATGGCTGTGATCCGGTCCCCGGTTCGGATGCCCGCGGTCTGCGCGGGAAGTCCCTCCGCGGAATTCCCTGCCAGCGGATACTCCGCGGCAAGGATGACCTTGTTCCCGGCGGTCCTTAGGGTGTATCCCGCCGCCGCGATGACGACGGCCACGACCAGGGCGAAGACCAGGTTCGCCGCGGGGCCGGCCAGGGCGATCACGATGCGGCGTCCGGGGGAGGCTCCGTAGAAACTTCCGGGCTCCCGGGGCATATCCTCGTCCCCCCTCTCCAGGGCCGCCTTGAACGATTCTTCGCCCTTCATCCGACAGTATCCGCCGATGGGGAATACGGAAACCCGGTACTCTGTTCCGCCCCGGACGATGCCGGCAAGCTTGGGGCCCCAGCCGAGGCTGAATGCCTCCACGTGGACGCCCATCCAGCGGGCAGCTAAGAAATGTCCCAGTTCATGGACAAATACGACGATGCCCAGGCCCAAGAGGCCCAGCACGATTACGATCATGGTTGAGCGATTCCTTTCGCGGCTTCCAGGGCCGCCCTGCGGGCCTCGGCATCAACGGACAGCACCTCATCCGGACTTTCCACCCGGGACGGCCAGGGGCGCTCCAGGACAGCCTCGGTCAAGACGGATAGTTCTGTAAATCGGACGCGCCGACGGATGAACAAGTCCACGGCCGCCTCGTTCGCGGCGTTGTAGGCGATCGTGTATCCCTCTCCGGCTTCGACGGCGCGGTACGCAAGCCCCAGGAGCGGAAATCGGGCGGGATCGGGTTCCCGGAAGGTGAGGGTCAGATCCGCCAGATCCAATCGGCCGAAGGCGCAGGACTCCGTCCGGGGCCAGACAAGGGCGGACTGGATGGCAAGACGCATGTCCGTTCCCGAGATCTGCGCGTACAAGGAGCCGTCCTTCATCCGGATAAGGGCATGCACGCGGCTCTGGGGATGGATGAAGACTTTCACCCGGTTCGGAGGTATTCCGAAAAACCGGACGGCCTCGATCACCTCCAAGCCCTTGTTCGCCATGCTGGCGGAGTCGATGGTGATCTTTCTGCCCATCTTCCAGTTCGGATGGGTCGAGGCTTCTTCCGGGGTCGCGTTCCGGAGTTCCTCCAAAGGCCGATCCCGGAAAGCCCCACCGGAGGCGGTCAGGATGATCTCGTCCAGGTCCCCGGATCCGAAGCGTTCCACCAATTGGAAAACCGCGGAGTGTTCCGAATCCACGGGGATCACGCGGACGCCCCGGGAGGCCGCCCGGTCCAGGACGATCCGGCCCGCGAGGACCATGGTCTCCTTGTTGGCAAGGGCCAGGTCCATGCCCGCCTCGATGGCCTGAAGGGAAGGTTCCAAGCCCTGGGCCCCCGATATTCCGTTCAAGACGATGTCCCCGGGGATCTCCTTGAGCATGCGGCCCACGGACCCGGGCCCTCGATAGGGGATATCCGTATCGGAATCGCCCGCTTCGGTCAGGCAGAGGGCCGCTCCGGGGACCCGGCGTCCCGCCTCCCTCAGCTCCTCGGCCCGGGAGCGTGCGGAAAGGCCGACCACCCGGAACAAGTCCGGACGGGAGAGGGCGACGTCCAGGGCCGAGCGGCCGATGGAACCCGTGGCTCCCAGGATGATGACGCGTTTCGGTTGCACGACCCGCCCCTACACAAGATCCAGGATCAGGACCGCGGCATAGAAGACCGGGGCCGCGAAGAGAATGCTGTCGAAGGTGTCCAAGAAACCCCCGCGTCCGGGTATCACGGAGCCGGAGTCCTTCATGCCCGCGCTCCGCTTCAACGAGGATTCGAACAGGTCGCCGGTTATTACGGCGACGCCGACCAGGATTCCCAGAAGGATGAGCTTCCAGGGAGAGCCGGGAAGGGCCCGGGGATAGAGAGCGGGTCCCAGGAAGGCGGCGGCCAAGGATCCGGCGAAGGCTCCGATGAAGCCCTCCACGCTCTTGTTCGGGGATGCGACGACCACCCCTCGGTGGCGTCCCACGAGCATCCCCACCGCCCAGGCCGCGGAATCGTTGCCGAACACCAGAAGGGCGAACCAGATAAGGGCCGGCGTGGAAGTATTCGGGAGGTCTGCGATCAACACCAGGGGCGCGGATAGAAGCCCGGGGTAGAGCAGGGGAAAGGCCCGCGCCGCGGAACGGACCAGCGAAACCTGGAGATCCTCGTGCCTCCTAGGGAAGGCGAAGGGCAGGAAGGCGGCCACAAGGAACATTCCGAACCCCGCTATGAAGGCCTGCAAGGTCCGGCTGGAATCCCCCGGAAAAAGCCGCAGGAGGGTCCAAAGGTAGAGGCCGGGAAGGACGGACAAGGCGGCCCAGAGGGGGGCTTCCGCCTTGACCCCTCGTTGGTTGAAAAGCGCCGAGAGCTCCGTCCCGCAGCCCGCGGTGAACACGAGCACCACCGCCACGATGGCCGCATGCCCGTGCCGGGGCAGATAGACCGCCGCGGCGTATAGGGCGGGCAGGGCGACGGCCACGAGCAGGAAGCGGGAAAGAAAGTTCTTCATGGTGTTCCGCCGAACCGGCGCTCCCGGCCGGAATAAGAGTCAATCGCCCGTCTCAGGTCTTCCTCCGTCCAATCGGGCCAGAGCTTTTCGGAAAAATAGAGTTCCGCGTAGGCGGATTCCCAGAGCAGGAAGTTCGACAGGCGCAGATCGCCCCCCGTTCGGATGATGAGGTCCGGATCCGGGAGTTCCGGGACGTCCAGGAAGGCCCGGAAGCCTTCCTCCGTGGCGTGGTCGATGCCGGAGCGGAACATCTTTCGGACCGCCCGGAGTATCTCGTCCCGGCCTCCGTAGTTGATCGCCAGGTTGACGGTTATCCCGTCAAACCCCGCGGTGTCCTCCATCACGGACCGGATCGATTCCCGAACATCCTCGGGCAAGCCCGAAGCGTCCCCGGAGTGCACGATCCGGATATGGTTCTCCCGGTAAAAATCGAATTCCGCGCGGAGGTGCCGGGATATCAGGGACATGAGGAAGGAGACTTCCTCGGCGGCGCGTTTCCAGTTTTCGGTGCTGAAGGTGTATAGGGACAGATACCGGATTCCCAGGTCCTCCGCCGCTCGGATGATCCGTTTAGCGACCCGGAGTCCCTCCCGGTGTCCCTCCGTGCGGGGGAGGCCCCGGGCCTTGGCCCAGCGCCCGTTTCCGTCCATGATGATGCCCGCGTGGGCGGGAACGGCCATTCCGGCAGCCATCTCAGACTTCCAGAATTTCCTTTTCCTTTTCCTCCAGGACTTTGTTCACCTGGACGATATAGGCGTCCGTTAGCTTCTGCAGCTCCTCTTCCGCCTTCTTGAGGTCATCCTCGGAGGATCCTTCCGGCTTATGCTTTTTTAGTGTTTCTATCCCGTCCCGGCGTATGTTGCGGATGGATACCCGGCAGTTTTCCGCCATGTTCTTGGCGGTCTTGGCCAGCTCCTTGCGGCGGTCCTCCGTAAGGGGGGGTATGGCGATGCGGATCACCTTGCCGTCGTTGGAAGGGTTCAGGGAAAGCTCGGAAGTCCGTATGGCTTTTTCGATCTCGGCTATCTGGGATCGGTCCCAGGGCTGGATCACGATCAGACGGGCTTCCGGAACCGATACGGTGGCCACCTGGGGGATGGGGGTCTTCTCGCCGTAGTAGTCCACACGGATTCTGTCGAGCAGGGCAGGGGATGCGCGGCCGGTACGCAGTCCGTTGTACTCGTCCTTGAGGGCCGCGACGGCCTTGCGCATCCTATCCTCGCAGGAAGCCTTAACCTCGTCCATGATACCTCCCTGGTGTTCCGGATCTATTCAGGTTTACGAACGGGCGGGGGAGACCCCGCGGATCCGCACGGGAATCCCGGCGCCGAAACCGGCCGTCCGACAGGCATGGACGCTCGTCGGACAGCCTCGATCCTGTGATCGTACCTCAATTTTCCCCGACGCGGAAGACTACATAGTCCAGTATGGACAGGGAAGCCCCGGCCGTCTTGGCGACATCCGCCATGACCTTGGCCACGGCCTGCTTCTCGTCCTTCACGAAGCCCTGGTCCATCAGGCAGATATCAGCCATGAGCTTGTTCACCTTTCCCTTGACGATCCCCTCGAGGACGTTTGCGGGCTTCCCCTTCATCTTCTCGTCGCCGTCGATCTGTTTCCGGAAGATCTCCTCCTGCTCGGCCAGGTATGCCGGGTCCACCCGGCTGCGATCCAGGAAGAGAGGGCGGAAAGCCGCGATATGGAGGGCGATGTCGTGAATGAAGGCCTGGATTCCGGCATCCGCCGGCTTGTCCGTCTTGGCTTTCACGACCACTCCAAGGGTCCCTTCGCCGTGAACGTAGGTGTGAAGGACTTCCCCGGGGCCGGCGTTCACGCAGGCGACCCGCTTTAAGGTGATGTTTTCCTTGATGACACTGGCCATGTCGCGGATCATCGCTTCCATTTCCGCGTCCGGAGCGCTCGCCCCCTTCTTGAGGACAAGGTCCGCCAGGGCGGCGCCGGATTTGATGAAGTCCTCGTTACGGGCCACGAAGTCGGTTTCGCAGGCCACCTCGACCATGCTCACCCTTCCGCCTTCTTGCTTGACGAAGACGCGCCCCTCGTTGGTGGCTCGACCGGAGCGCTTTTCGACCCCCGCCAGACCCCACTCCTTGATAAGCTTTTCGGCGGCCGCGGGATCTCCGCCCGCCTCGGTAAGAGCTTTCTTGCAATCCATCATGCCCGCTCCGGTCTTTTCCCGGAGGGTCTTTATATCCTGAGCCTTGATCTCCATTGCGTTCTCCTTGCCGGTATGCTAGCGGTCGTAGAGTTTGTCTTCGTCGATGGCGACGGTCACAGGAAGGGGTTCCTCGGCCTTCTCCTCGAGGGCCGCGGGTTTTTCCTCGGGTGTATAGGTGGAGATGTCGATCTCGACCTCTTCCTCCTCCGCCGGGCGGGCATCCGTCCGGATTTCCTCGGCCGGCTCCTCCTCTTCCTGGAGGTTCTCGATGATCTTGAGACCCGTTTCGTTGTCCGCCTCGACCACCGCGTTCGCGATGATTTGGGTGAACAGGGAGATGGATCGGATCGCGTCGTCATTGCCCGGGATGGGATAGGTGATTCCCTCGGGGTTGCAGTTGGTATCGACGATAGCCACGATGGGAATGCCGAGCCGCTGGGCCTCGGCCACCGCGATGGCCTCTTTGCGGGTGTCGATCACGAAAAGGATGCCGGGCAGGTCTTTCATCTCCTTGATCCCGCCCAGGTTCTTCTCCAGCTTGACCTTTTCCTTCTGCAGGCCGGCGATTTCCTTCTTGGTCAAGTTCTCGAAGGTGCCGTCCACCTCCATTTTCTCGATCTTCTTGAGCCGGAGGATGGATTTCTTGATGGTGGAGAAGTTCGTAAGCATGCCGCCCAGCCAGCGGTTGTTCACGTAGAACATGCCGCAGCGCTCCGCTTCCTTCTGGATAGCCTGCTGAGCCTGCTTCTTGGTGCCCACGAAGAGCACGCTCTTGCCGGAGGCGACGCACTTCCGAACCGCCTCGTAGGCTTCCTTGATAGACTGGATGGTCTTCTGCAGGTCGATGATGTGGATGCCGTTGCGCTCCGCGAAGATGAACTTCTTCATCCGCGGATCCCAGCGCTTGACCTGGTGCCCGAAATGGACACCGGACTCCAGGAGATTCTTCATCGTTACGACGGCCAAGAGATCCTCCTACCGACGACCGTACGATTCGTACGGCCCCCTTCTCTAGTTCTCGCCGCGCGATAGGCGGCGGAAGATTCCGGGAGGCCGAGCCGGCGGCGCAGCCTTCTCCGGGCGGATATCCAAGGGATATCCGCTGTTCCGAAGGATGACATAAAACGCCCGGAGAGGCAAGCCCACGACGCAGGACCAGGATCCGACGACCCGCTCAATGAGAAAGGCGGCCCGGCCCTGTATCCGGTAGGCTCCCGCGGCACCCTCCCATTCTCCGGTGTCCAGGTAGTCCTTGATCTCCACGTCGGTAAGGCGGGAAAAGAGTACCTCCGTTTCCTCAACGATGGTACGGGTCGTTCCGGACACCCGATCCGTGAACGCGAGTCCCGTGGTGACCTTGTGGGGGACCCCGGAAAGGGAACGGAGAAAGGTACGGGCTTCGTCGCGGTCCCGGGGCTTTCCAAGGACCTCCCCGGCCACGGAAACCAGGGTATCCGCGGCGAGGATCCAGCGAGGATCGCCCTCCCGTACCCCGGACGCCGCCGCCCGGGCCTTGTCCAGGGCCAGGGCCGTGACCCGCTCCCCGACGGGGAGGTGATCCCGCAGGGACTCGTCGGTACCGGCAGGCCGGACGATCAGGGGGAAGCCGTACTGTTCCAGGATTTCCCTGCGGCGCGGGGATCCCGAGGCCAGGAGTATGGTGTCCATAAAAACCGCGGCTTCCGGGAGGCGTGCTCCAGGAAGCCGCGTATGAGCGATACGGGATTCGAACCCATGACCTTCGGCTCCGGAGGCCGACGCTCTATCCAGCTGAGCTAATCGCTCAGGGGCATCCTACGTCGGAAGCCGGGGGCCTGTCAAGGGAAGCCGGGTCTACCGGCGACCGGCAGGCAGCCCGGAGCGGTTTATTTGCCTCCCGAGGAGCCCGCGGCGGACTTGCGGAGCTTGTCCAGTACCTGCCGGGCCTTCTGCTTGACCGGGATGATATAATTCCCGTCCGCTATCCTCAGGACCGTCCGGATGATGGAAGGATCCTTGATACCGGTGCCCGCGTCCACCAGACGCTCGATGGCCACCAAGGTTTCGAAGGCCAGGCTGTTGTCCGGCTGGAGGATGTCGTACTTGTTCACTATGAAGGAAATGGTCTGGGTGACCTCGTCGTTGTCGTTGATCCCGATCTTGCCCAGGGAGCGGATCGCGGCGCTGATGACCATGGGTTCGCGGTCGGAGAGGGCCACGCGCAGGAGAGTGTCCTTGGTCTCGACGGAGGGGAATTCGGCAAGGTACTCGCAGGCCTTAGCCCGGACGTCCGGGTAGTCGTTGATGACCCGGCCGATGCCGGCTTCCCGGACGACGGTGGTCGAAGTTTCCAGGGCGAGGTATTCGAGGGATCTCCGAACTTCCTCGTTCTTTCGGCCCTCGTCGATGGACTGCTTTATATACTGGAGGGCGAGGAGCTTCAGATCCCGGGTATCCCCGCGGGCCTGCTCCTTGATGATCATGGTCTCCAGGGTTTCCTGGAGGTACGCTTCCTCCACGGTCTTCTCCCCGGAGCTTGTCGTCTGGGCGGCGACGCCCGCCAGGACTGCCACGAGCAACGCGGCCAGGGCCGCCGAACGCAATGAACGCATCATTACCTCCCGGTACCAATTTTCCACGAATCACCTACTTTTTCAAGGTAGTAATATACTTGCCGATCCCCGGATGGGGTGATGGTCACCGCCTTGACTTGGAGCGGACTCGTGAACTCTATATCGTCCACCCGGACGCTCTGACGGGACGGATAGACCACATATAGAAAGTAATCCTGGAGAGACGACAGTTTGACCCCCTGGCGCTTGAGCACCGCCGATTCCGACATCTCCGCAAGAACCTCCGGGGCAGAGTAGAAGGCGGAGTAATCCGGGGTCAGGTATCCCTTCCAGGCCGAATAGTCTTTTCTGCGAATCACCTGATTGACCTCGTCGATGAAAGCCTTCACCTCCTCCATAGTATCCCGTTTAACCTCCGCGGATATCATGGACGGGTCGAAAACGGGGGCGGGAGCAGGGGACTGAACCGCGGAGGCGGGAGGCGGGGGTGCCGCGGGAGGCGGAGCGGGTTCCTCGGGGGTGCCCGCGCAAGAGAGGACCAGGGCGCAGACAATCGCGGTGAAAAGGCAGCGGCCGACGGTTCGCATGCTGTGATTCTACTTCCCGCGTCGAGAATTGTCAAAGAAACAGCGACGAATTGATCCGATCCCGGGAGCCCCTCCGCCGGATGGAGATGCCGGCGAATTTTTCGTTTGAACCTTCCGCGTTCATAGTATATCATGCACTGTATCCCGCATTCATACGGTTGTTCGTAAGGCTGGTCGATGAAGGAAATTGCGGAACTCCATTCCCAGGAGTTTGAAACCCCCCCGGAGATTATTGCGTCCGCTCCGGGAACCCTCAGGTTATTGGGCGAGCATACGGAGGATTCCGAGGGCGTCGTCCTGTCCATCGCCCTCTCCCAGCGCGTATGGGTCGCCGTTTCACCCCGGCGCGACTCGTCCCTGCGCTTCTACGCCGCGGACTTGAACGAACGAAAACGCACAAGCCTGGCGAACCTGAAATTCAAGCGCGAGGATCGGTGGGCCAACCTGCCCAAGGGAGTTCTGTCGGCGCTCTTCGACCAGGGCGCCCCGGCCCAGGGATTCAACGTTACCGTCGCGGGCGACATTCCCCAGGGTATCGGACTGGGCTCCTCGGCAGCCTTCGTTGCCGCCTCCGCGGCCGCTTTCGCGGGGGCTCTGGGAAAAAATATCGGGAACGACGGCATCGTGGAGCTCTGCAGGATCGCGGAAGCGGACTTCTGCGGACGCTCCTTCGGTCCCGCCGAGCATGTCGTTCCCGTGGTTTCCCGCCCGGGCACGGCGGTTTCCGTGGACGCCCGGAACGGGCGTCCACGATTGGTTCCATTCGATATCGGGCAATCCGTCGCCCTGATCACGGATTCCAGGGTTCCGCGTTTTTCCGTGGACTCGGAACTCCGTCAGCGCTCCGAGGATTGCCGGCAGTGCTTGAACCATCTCGGCCGCCGCCATTCCGGCAAGTCTTTGCGGGACTATGCCCCCGAAGACCTGGACGAGCTCATGGGAGAGCTTCCCGAGAGCATCCGAAGGCGCTGTCTTTTCATCCTTGAGGAGATGCGGCGGGTTTTCGAGGCCGAGGACCTCCTCGCCCGGGGCGATCTGGCCGGTTTCGGAAAGGTCATGAACAAGTCCCATGCGGGACTCCGCAACCTGCTCGAAGTCTCCTGTCCGGAAGTGGACTGGCTGGTAAAGCGGAGCACCGAGATCGAGGGGACCCTGTGCAGCCGGATCACCGGGAAGGGGTTCGGAGGCTGTACCATAACGATCCTGAGCCGACAAGCCCTGGAGGAATATATGAGCCGCCTGGAGGAATACGAAAGGATCTTCGGATTCAAGGCCGCCGTATATGAGACCACCGTCTCCGGCGGCATCGAGCTCCAAGGTTGAATCCTTCCCCCGCTTCCGCTACAATCGCCCTGTCCCGGCCGATCGGGCAGGGCGCGGGAGGGGCCGCTACGCTGGTATGAAAATCCTCGTGACGAACGACGACGGCATTCACTCCGAGGGCATCCGGGTTCTCTCGGAGGAACTCGGCCAGGACCATGAAGTGTGGGTGTTCGCGCCCGACGGGGATCGATCCGGCTCGAGCCATTCCATGACCCTGCGGTCTCCCGGCAAGGTTCGAAGATTGGACGAGAGAACGTACACGTGCAGCGGCATGCCCGCGGACTGTGTCATTCTAGCCTTCCGGGGCGCCCTGCCGTTCCGGCCGGAGGTCGTGGTCTCGGGGGTCAACCGGGGACCGAACCTTGGAACGGACATCGTGTTTTCCGGCACCGCAGCGCCCGCCCGTCAGGCGGCGCTCTACGGGATACCGGGTATCGCCGTCTCCCTGGCGAGCTTCGGCCCCGCCTTCGATTTCCGCCCCGCCGCGCGCTTCGTACGAACCAATCTGGACGCTCTGCTGGCCGCCTGGGACTCCTCGGTCTTCCTGAACGTGAATGTGCCCGCGGGACCGGATCCGGATTCCCGAAACGCCGTATTCGCCCTGCCGGGAAAACGAACCTATAAAGACTCCTTACACACCTTTGAGGCTCCGGACGGATATACCTATTGTTTCCTGACCGGTGACATCATCGATAATTCCGGAAAGGATCACGAGGATGCGAGCGTAGTCGAATCCGGCCGCATAGCCCTGACGAAGGTGCTGGTGGATCCCCAAGTTCCCCCGGGTTTTCCGGCGGGTGCCCTGTTCCCCTAGGTTTGGGAACCCTGAGGAAGGTTGACCCCATGCGGAGCGAGATACGGGAAGCCCTGCGATCCTACTCGGAAGGCGATTGGGAGCAAGCACTCCGGCTGTTGTCGGACTCCGACCTGTCCGAGGGGGATTTCGGTGACTCCGCATACCTTTTGGGCCTGTGCCACGTCCGGCTCGGGAACTTCGACGAAGCCCTTCTGTACCTCGAGCAGGTCGTCACCTCCGAGGAGGATCCCGCCCGGCTATACCAGTGCCGAATGGCTCTTGCATACATCTACGCGGTGACAGGCCGGGTGAAGCTGGCGGAATACGAGCTGTCCCGGCTGAGGGATTCGGGCTATGAATCCGCCCAAATCTGCGCCGCCCTGGGGTATACCGCATGGATCCAGGGGAATATCGACGACAGCCTCCATTGGTACGGACGGGCCCTGGACCTGGAGCCTTCCCATCCGACCTCCTTGAACGGGCTGGGGTACGTTCTGGCCTATCGGGGGGACGACCTGACCCGGGCTCTCTCTTGTTGCCGAAAGGCGGTGGAAGCGCGTCCGAACAACCCCGCGTACCAGGACAGCCTAGGCTGGGTGTACCTGAAACTCGGATTTCTGGACGAGGCGGAGACTTGGCTGGAGCGGGCCCTGAAGGGAGCTCCGGAGGAAAAGGAAATCCAGGAACACGTTCGCGCACTCCGGGAGTTGAAAACCCTATGAAACATTCGACCGCACTGGCCGTACTTTTTCTGGCCGCTTGGACCTCCTGGGCCCAGTTCCCCTACGGCCTCTCGGATCCCTCAGCCCAGGAAAACTTCCGCTTAGGCGTCCAGGCGTACCACCGGGGCCGAACCGCGGAGTCCATCCTCCTCTTCGAACGCGTGCTTTCCTTCAACCCCCGGGATCCGCTGTCCCTGTTCTGGTTGGGCAGGGCCTATTTCAAGAACGGGCTGGAAAGCACGGCCTTGGACCGATGGGAGGCCGCGGCCAAGGAAGGGGGACGATCCCTCCTTGTCGAGAGCTTCATTGAATTCGTCTCCTCCCGGAGATCCGTAGAACCCGGCATCGGCCGGGGCGGGTACGTCTCCGCAGGGGAAGTGCCCGGCCGGCAGGGCACGGATACCCGGTTCCTGAGGCCCTCCTGGATCCACCCCCTCCGGGACGGGGGGATCCTCCTGGTGTCCCACGGCACCGGCGAAATCCTGCGGATCGACGTGAACGGCGTCATTCGCGGCCGGTTCCGGGGAGACCTGGGGGGCTTCGACCGGCCCTTCTCCCTGGCTGTTGCGCCGGACGGGGGGTTCTGGGTGTCCGAGTTCCAGGGGGATCGCATTTCCCGCTGTGACGCGAACGGGACTGTCCTGTCCCGGATTTCCGGAGGGAAGGGCAGGGAACGGCTTTCGGGACCCCAGTATTTGGCCGCCGACTCCGGGGGGTTCCTGTTCGCGGTGGACTACGGGAACGGAAGGGTCGTCAAATACTCCCCTTCCGGGGAATTCCTCCTGGATTTCGGTCGCCCTTCCCCGGTCTTTCCGGGATTCCGGTCCCCGACGGGCATAGCCGTCCAGGACGGGCGCGTCTATGTGGCGGATTCCTTCCGCAAGGCCGTCTACGTATTCGACGATTCCGGGAACTACCTGGACTCCTTCGCGGAGGGGAGCCTGCTGGGTCCGGAAGGGCTCGCCTTCGCCCGGAAGGATGAGCTCCTTATAGCCGATCGACGGCGAGTGCTGGCCGCGGACTTGACTACCTTCGAGATCCGGGAGATCTATCGATCCCCGCGTCCGGCAGCCCGCATCGTCTCGGCATCCATGGATGCCAACGGCAACATCCTGGCCGCGGATTTCGACGCTTCGACCGTGGATGTCTTATCGGATCCAGCGGTGGTGTATGGAGGGTATTTCCTGGAAATCGAACGGATCCGGGCGGACGCCTTCCCCCTCGTGGAAGCGGATATCTATGTCCGGGACCGGTTCGGTAACCCCGTCGTAGGCCTGGATCAGGGCAACTTCTACGCTTCCGAGCACATAGCCTCGGAGAAATCCGTCAAGGAAGGAGAGACCGAGGCCCGGGTTCGAACGGAAACCCTGGCGCCCGTGCGGGACCTTACCCTGGCCGGTCGGCAGTCCGACACGCCCGGTGTTTCCATAGCCCTCCTGGTGGAGCGGTCTCCGGAGATCGACGCCTACCGTTCCGAAGTGCGCCAGGCTGTGGAATCCGTCATCGCGGGACTCGGGGACCCTGCGGAGGCCTACCTGGTCACCGCGGGAAAGACTCCCGCCCTGCAGGGAACCGCGGGCGGGACAACCGGAGGTCCGGCGCTGGCTCGGCAGGTCCTCTCGGCCGGCGTCGACCCCCAATGGCGGTTCGACTCGGCTCTGAGGCTCTCGGTTTCCACCCTTACCGCCCGGCCGAGCAGGTCCGCCGTGGTATACGTCACGACGGGTTCCGTCAACGAGTCTCGCTTCGAAGGGTCGACTCTGTCGGAGCTGGCGACCTACCTCCGCAACAACGGAATCCGGTTCTACGGGGTGATCGTGGGCGATTCCCAGGCATCCGACGCGGTCCGGTTCCTGGCGGCCACCGCGGGCGGGGGCGTCTACAGAGTCTGGGAACCCGAGGGCCTGGGCAGGATAGCTCGGGACCTTGAAAGCGCTCCCTCGGGTCGATACAGGATACGATTCACGAGCGCCGCGGATCCCGGCTTCGGGCGTTCCTACCTGAGGGTCGCCGTGGAAGCCTATCTATTCCGCAAGTCCGGGAGGGACGAATCCGGGTACTTCGCGCCCCTCCGATGAACCGCTATGCCGCGTTCCGAAGGCATTCCGGACTGGACAAGGGTGCGCGGGATATGCTAGGGTAGGGTCCGTTCCGGTTGAAACCCTCCGAGCTTCGGCGGGGGCAGGATTCCGGAACGGGAAGCAAACGCCATCTTAGCTCAGTCGGTAGAGCGCGTGACTTGTAATCTCGAGGTCCCCGGTTCGATTCCGGGAGATGGCTCGAGCCCTGAGGGACGGCGTGATTCATAGGGGGAGATTCCCGAGTGGTCAAAGGGGGCAGACTGTAAATCTGTTGGCTATGCCTTCGAAGGTTCAAATCCTTCTCTCCCCAGAACCCTCTCCCGTTCGAGAGGGTTTTTTCTTCCCCGGAGGTTGTTCCGATGGCATCCGAGATATTTTGGGTCGGGGGACTTCCGTTCGAGTGTTCCCGCTGCTCCGCCTGCTGTCGCCACGAACCCGGTCTGGTCCTCCTTTCCCGCGAGGATCTGCGCCGTCTTCTGTCCTATCTGGGCCTTGATTTCAAGACCTTCTATGCCAAATACTGTAGATTGACCCCCTACGGCGGGGGGATCGCGATAAGTCTTCGGGAAACCAAGGAATACGACTGTATATTCTGGAAGGACGGTTGTTCCGTATATCATGCCCGGCCCGTCCAGTGCAGAACCTATCCGTTCTGGCCAGGGGTGGTCGATTCCCGGACCGATTGGGTCCGGGAAGGACGTCGCTGCCCCGGCATCGGGCGAGGCCGGATCCGCCCCCGTGCGGAAATCGAGGAGGCTCTATGGGAATACCGAAGGAACTCTCCCGTACTTCTAGCTGCCGGGGCGGATCCGGAGTTTCCGGATGAAGATTCGATTTTGGGGCGTTAGGGGATCCATACCGACACCCCTCACATCCGACGCCCTGCGCAGCAAGATCGCGGCGGTGGTCCAGAGGGTTTCCCGCAAGGATATCGAGAGCCCGGAAAGCCGGGAACGGTTCCTGGCCTCCCTGCCGGAGGAGGTCTTTTCCACGGTCGGGGGGAATACTTCCTGCGTGGAGATCAGGACTAACCTGCCGGAACGGATAATCTTCGACGCGGGAACCGGCATCCGGGATCTAGGCGCCGAGATCGCCGCCTCACGGGGCTCATCCCGGTGCAACATCTTCTTTTCGCACTTCCACTGGGATCACCTCCAGGGACTGCCGTTCTTCGCGCCGGCCTTCAATCCCTCCACGGAGATAACCTTCTACAGCCCCGAACCCGGACTTAAGGAGATCCTGGGAGGGCAGATGCGGCCGCCCTATTTCCCCGTTACCATGGACATAATGAGGGCGTCCCTCAAGTACGAACGGATCGGCACCGACGGAGTCAACCTCGGAGGTGTGCGGGTCGTGCCCAGGAGGATGAACCACCCCGGGGGGTGCTGGAGCTATTCGGTTTTCAGCGAAGGAAAGAAAGTAGTATATTCGACCGACACGGAGCTTCAGCCCGTGGATTTCGAACGCAGTCCAGATAACGCCGCGTATTTCCGCGGAGCCGATGCCTTGATCATTGACGCCCAGTACACCTTGGGGGAAGCCATCGAGAAGTACAATTGGGGACACTCCTCCTTCAGCCTCGCAGCGGACTTCGCGTCCTCCTGGGGCATCAAGAGGCTGGTGCTTTTTCATCATGAACCGTCCTATGACGATCGAAAGATATACAAGCTCCTCCAATCCGCGGAGTGGTATGCCGAGCGCCTGGCAGCCAAGGGGCTTGAGGTGATTCTTGCCCGGGACGGGCTTACGGTAGAGGTTTGACGTGACGATCCTGGATCCCTACGACCTGAAACTGAGCCCGAGGGAAACCATCGAGTTGTACCGGTTCCTGAAGAAGGCGGAGGATGCCATGCCCCGGGAGGTCGCCTCGGTTCTGGAAAAACTCCGGGAACGACTCTATTCCCGGCTTTCCATAGAAGAGATGGAGAATATCGAGGTCTATCTCGGCCTCCTGGCCGCGGCGGAAGCCGCAGGGCGGTAGTAATCCCATGAAACCAGGGTCCTCTCCCGGGTCCGGGCTAAAAGCCGTCCTTCTTCTTCCTTTTTTCCTAGCTGGGATCGCGATCCTGGGATTCGCAGCCCTATTGGCGGTGTTCGCTTCCCTGGATGCGCCGTCCGAGGGTATTCCACCGGAAGGAACGCTGTTCACCGTGAGCGCCGGAGAATCCGGCGCCCGTATCGCAGCCCGGCTGGAGGAATCTCGGCTGATACGGTCCGCCCTTTCCTTCCAGGCGCTTCTCCGTATACGGAACCAGCAGACGTCCCTGAAAACAGGGACCTACCGGATCGAGCCGGGGATGCGCGGCAGGGACGTGCTGGAGCTCCTGGCCTCCGGGAGACAGGCCCTGGTCCGGGTCACCGTGCCGGAGGGTACCACCCTGCGCCGCACCGCGGATGTCCTTGCCGACGCGGGAGTGACGGATCGAGGGGATTTCCTTGCCGCGGCGCGCGACCCGGTTCTGTTAGCCTCCCTGGGCATACAGTCCGAGACCGCGGAGGGCTATCTGTTCCCGGACACGTACTTTCTGCCTCTCAGGACCCCGGGGGCCGAGGTCGTAACCCTGATGGTTCGGGCCTTCCGGGCCCGCCTGGCCGAAGGTGTGCCGGAATCCCTGGGCATGGACGGCCGGGAGCTCCACAAGCGGGTCATTTTGGCTTCCATCGTGGAAAGAGAGTACAGGGTCCCCGAGGAGGCTCCCCGAATAGCGGGGGTTTTCTGGAACCGCCTCAGGATAGGAATGGCTCTCCAGTCCTGCGCGACGGTAGTCTACGTTATCACCGAGATCCAGGGTAAAAAGCATCCCGAGGTTCTCTACAATCGGGATATCGAGATCCAGCATCCCTTCAACACCTATATTCACCCCGGACTCCCCCCGGCCCCCATTTCCAACCCGGGCATGACAGCCTTACAGGCCGTATTCCGACCCGAACCATCCAAGTACCTCTATTTCCGCCTTCTGGACGCCCGGACAGGGCGGCATTATTTCTCGGAGACCTTGGACGAACACATCCGCGCGGGGGCCCTGGCCGTTAAGGGCATCGGGGGAAAATGAAGCGGATTCGCAAGGATTCCTTGGACGCCGTCCTGTCAAGGACGGATCTGGCGGCCGTCATCGGAGAGTATGTCCGTCTACAACGCTCGGGATCGGGGTACAAGGGCCTGTGCCCCTTCCACAACGAAAAGACGCCGTCCTTCAACGTCGTACCTGAAAAGGGTCTGTTCTATTGCTTCGGCTGCCAGAAAGGCGGCGATGCCATAGCCTTCCTCCGGGAGATCGAGGGACTTACCTTCGTGGAGGCCGTCGAGCGGCTGGCGCAAAAAGCCGGGATTCAACTGGAATACGAGGGATCCGACGGAACCCCGGACGAGGCGGCCCGGGAAACCCGGGAACGGGACTCCCTGTACGAGCTGTATGAACGCTTGACATCGGCGTTCCAGTGGCTCTTGCGGGAACATCCCTCGGGCAAACCCGCCCGGGACTATCTGGCGCGAAGGAAGGTTTCCCGGGAAACCCTGGATTTCTTCCGGCTCGGGTACGCCCCCCGGGACCGACGGTGGCTTTTCGGATTCTTGCGAAAGAAGGGGTATTCCCCGGAATTCCTGGCCGCGTCGGGCTTGTTCTCCCGGGAGCACCCGGATCGGGCTTTTTTCGCCGATCGGGTGATGTTCCCTATAAGCGACTCCCGGGGGCGGACCGTGGCGTTCGGAGGCAGGCTCTTGGAAGGGGAGGGTCCCAAGTACTTGAATTCCCCGGAAAGCCGCATTTTCCACAAGCAGGATAATCTGTTCGCCCTCTCGGCGGCGGCCATGGCCATACGCCGGGATAGGACGGCCCTGGTCTGCGAAGGATACATGGACGTCCTTGCCTTCCACCAAGCAGGCTTGGACAATGCCGTAGCCCCCCTGGGAACGGCGTTCACGGACGGACAGGCCCGGCTTCTTCGAAGGTACGCGGACAAGGTCGTATTCTGCTTTGACTCCGACGAGGCGGGCCGCCGGGCAACCGAAAAAGCCTTGATGACCGCCGCCCGCAACGGCCTGCTCGCCAAGGTCCTCGTCCTGGAGGGCGGGAAGGATCCCGCGGAAATATCGGAGACCCTGGGCGGGGAGGAATTGCAAAAACTTTCGACTTTCACTATAAATGGAGACGATTTTGTCGTGCGCCGCGCCCGGGCTGCGCAGGACACAACGACCGCCGAAGGGAAGGCTCTCGCCCTGAAATCGCTGTTTCCGTACATGTCCGCCCTGGACTCTGAGATCCGGCTTTCTGAGTTCGCCGACTTCGCGGCGCGGGAATTCCGGAGCAAGACGGACAGAATCCTGGCGGATTTCGAGAAATTTCGGGCATCCGGAAGCCGAACGGAGGGGATTCCTGCGACGGACGGCAGGATACCTGCCCTGCGGCCGAACTCGGACCTGGCCTTTCTTGCGGCCGCGGCCCTCAACCCGGGCCAGTTCGCGGCCGTTCGGGCCCGCATGGAAGCGGGGGATCTGGACGACGAAGCGTCCCGAGAATTGTTCCTTGCCCTGGAGGAATGTTACCGGAACGACGAATCCGACCTGGACGCCCTGCTGAGCCGCGTAACCAACCCGGCCTTGAGGAATTACTTGATGGAGAAGGCCGCCAGCGGGGAGTTCGCGATCCAGGTGGATCGCCTGATCCGGGACGGGATCCTGAACGTCCGGGAACGCAGCCTGGAGCGGCGGCGGTTCCGAGTGGTTCGCCAGATCGCGGAATACGACGCGGAACGGGATGCGGACTCGGTATCGATGAACGACCTTCTGTACGAAAAGATGTTCATCGACCAAGAGCTGGAAAAGATAAAGGAAGAGCGGAATGAGCGATCTTGAACTCGATCCCGCGCTGATCAAACTCCTCGAGTACGCCAAGTCGAAGAATTCCATTACCTTCGACGAGCTTTCGGATTTCCTTCCGGAGCACGTGCTCAATTCGGACAAGATCGACGTTGTGCTGGCGCTCCTGGAAAACCACAATATCCGGCTTGAGGAGGAAGAAAGCCCTGCGGAGGATGAGACGGCGGTCAAGGAGGTTGAAGCCTCCAAGAAACGCCTCGTCTACACGGACAAGGAATCCGCGGTCGACGATCCCATCCGGCTCTACCTTCGGGAAATCGGAAAGGAGAACCTCCTCACCGCCGAGCAGGAGGTGGAGCTTTCCAAGCAGATGGAGGAGGGCGAGGGGATCATCAAGGGCATCATCCGGACAAGCGGCATGCTCATCCCCGAATTCCACCAAATCGCCCAGAAGGCCAAGAGGGAATCCGGGCCCCAGCGCAAGGAGAACACGGAGAAGATAGCCGAACGAAGGCGCCTGAACCAATTCTACCGGGACGTCATCCGGGATACCCAGGCCGATCTCCGCGCCTACGTGGAGACGAAGAGGCGCATCCTCGCCCGGGGCGGGGACGCCCTCAAGGACGAGGGGCTCGAAAGCTCCCGCAAGGCCCTGTTGGCAAGGCTCCAGGATGTCGACATCCACCCGGAAGAGATCAATTCATTCTCCGAAAAGTTCATCCTGGCGGCCAAGAAGATCCGAAAGTTTCGGCGGGAGCAGGAACGGCTGGAAAAGACCCTCCAGGTCTCCAGCCTCAAGGAGCTCCGGGCCCTGGGCAGGAACCTGACGATCCGGGACCGCCGGGACCGGATCGAGGAAGAGATCGGGCTTTCCGCGGATGAGATCAAGGAGAGAATCCGTCAGATCCAGGTAACGGAGAAACGGCTGGACGAGCTCGAACACTCCTTCGAATGCACCTGCGACACCATACTTTCCATGGCCAAGGAGATAAACCGCGGCCGAATCATGATGAAGAACGCCAAGGATCGCCTGATCAAGGCGAACCTGCGGCTGGTCGTGTCCATCGCAAAGAAGTATACGAATCGGGGCCTCCACTTCTTCGACCTGGTCCAGGAGGGGAATATCGGCCTCATCAAGGCCGTGGAGAAGTTCGAGTACCGGAAGGGGTACAAGTTCTCCACCTACGCCACCTGGTGGATCCGCCAGGCCATCACCCGGTCCATCAGCGACCAGGCTCGAACCATCCGCGTACCGGTCCATATGATCGAGCAGATCAACAAGGTCGTCCGCGAATCCCGACAGCTCATGCAAAAGCTAGGAAGGGAGCCCACGGACGAGGAGGTCGCCCACCAGTTGGGCTGGCCCGTCAGCCGGGTGAAAAGCGTCAAGAACGTGGCCCGGGAGCCGATTTCCCTGGAAACGCCCATAGGCGAGGACGAGGATTCCCTGCTTGGGGACTTTATCGAGGACAAGGAGATCGAGAATCCCTCGGTACAGACCGACTACAAGCTCCTCCAGGAGCAGATCCGCTCGGTTCTCTCGACCCTGCCTCCCCGGGAACAGGAAGTCCTGCGTATGCGATTCGGCTTGGACGACGGCTACTCCCTGACCCTGGAGGAAGTCGGCTTGTACTTCAACGTTACCCGAGAGCGTATACGGCAGATCGAAGCGAAGGCCCTCAAGAAGCTTCGGCACTTCAAGCGCAGCCAGAAACTCCGGGACTACATGGATCATTGATGACGAACCGCGTTCCGTGCTATCGTTGCCAACTTGGATAACAATCTGCGAGGTGATTCCCTATGCTGATGGAAGAGGTTTTCGAGCGGCTCCGGCAATTCCAAGACATCCTGAAGGAACGCGTCGAGATCGAGAAAGAGATCGAGAACATCCCCAAATCCCTTGTAGCCCAGGAAGAACTCTTGGCCCGGGTAAGAAAGGGTTACGCCGAGAAAACCGAGCAGCTCCAGGCCGCAACCGCTCGGGTGGCCGAACTCCGAAACGAGCTGGCCGAAGCGGAGGCGTCCCGGGAGCGGGCTGAAAAGCTGATGGACACCATTTCCACCCAGCGGGAATACGAAGCCTTGAACAAGGAAATCCGGGACGCGACGGATAAAGAGCACCAGGTGCGCAAGGATCTCCAGAAGGAAGAGAGGGCCCTGGCGGAGATCGAGGAATCCTTCAGGCGGGACGAGTCGATGATCCAGCTCCAGGAATCCGAGATCCTGGAAAAGAAAAAGAAGATCTCCGAGGAGACATCCCAGAAACAGTCTCGGGTCGCGGAACTCCGCGCCGCCGAAAAGACCGTGACGGACGGGATCGACACGGAAATAACCTTCAAGTTCGAGAGGATCATCCGGTCCAAGCAGGGCTTGGGGATCGTTCCGGTCCGAGGATACGTTTGCTCCGGCTGTTCCATGATTCTGCCTGCGCAGTTCGTCAACGAAGTCCGGCAAGGCAACCGCATCATCTTCTGCCCCTATTGCTCCCGGGTCCTTCACTACCAGGAGACGGAGGAGACGGAAGGGGACCTGATCGCGGACATCGAATCCGGAAGCCTCGCGGACCTGGACGATTTCTCCGACGAGGCCGAAGAGGATTCCTACGACGAGGATTCGGAGGATTCCGACAAGGAAATGGGCGATTCGGAGGATTGATGGAGGATCCGTGGGACGCTCAAAGCCGTTTCCTTGACAAACAAGGATCCGGCTGTCGGAATGATTGACCAGGGCATTCGGGGGCAGGTCGAACCGTCGCCGTTCCGGTCCTCCCGGATCGGAGCGGAGGAAAGTCCGGGCTCGCTACGGCACAGCGCCGGCTAACGGCCGGGAGCGGGATCCGGTCCTCGGACCGCGGTTCCGCTACAGACAGCGCAACAGAGAGCAGACCGCCGAATGGGCCCGAAAGGGCTCATGGCAAGGGTGAAAGGGTGGGGTAAGAGCCCACCGCGTCTCCGGCGACGGAGACGGCACGGCAAGCCTCGCTGCGAGCAAGGTCGAGCAGCGGATGGGCCGCCGGCCCGGCCGCGCCCC